>Ga0194113_10003697_pt1 | contig 20351 bp, 15 predicted proteins | sample TA2MahC200mmetaG_FD_146193 | JGI IMG/M metagenome (GOLD analysis project Ga0194113, IMG submission 146193) | Freshwater microbial communities from Lake Tanganyika, Tanzania - TA2015017 Mahale Deep Cast 200m | ecosystem: Environmental > Aquatic > Freshwater > Lake | place: Tanzania: Lake... | reverse complement strand
GCCCTGGAGTTGGTTAATGAGCGTGGCCTGGATATACCATTTATCCTGGTATCAGGTTCAATTGGCGAAGAAGCAGCGATTAGTGCCCTTCATCTTGGCGCCAGCGACTATATTTTAAAAGATCGCTCAAAACGACTTGGCCAGGCGGTGCGCCGCACCCTTGATTCCAGACGCTACCAGCATGAAAAGGAAGTGGCCGAAGGAGAGCTAAAAGGGCGACTGGCTGAGCTGGAAGTACTTTATAGCATATCCTCTTCCCTGCGTTACTTAGAAAGCCTTGATGCCTTGTTGAAATCACTATTAGGTCAAACCCTTGCTGCCCTTAATGCTGATACGGGGTCGATCTGGCTAAAAGACTTAAACAGTAGCAAACTGCGTATGCTATCAGCCAGCGGCTGGTTTACTGAACTCGATGCTTGGGAAGTAGAGCCGGGGGAAGGTTTAGTCGGCAGTACTTATCTGCTCAACAAATCAATTATGATCCCCGAGTTTGTCAGTGATCCCCGGCTGAATACAAAGGTTCTGCCCCAGACTCCCGCCGGTTGGGGAGGAGTTTTGTTACCCATCCACAGTAACGAAGAAAATATCGGAATTATCGTGGTTGCCGTTTCTCAGCCGCGGCAGATCACTGAAAAAGAACTTAAGCTGCTGGGTTCGGTTGCCGAGACGGCCGGCATCGCTGTCCACCGGATTAGGCTCTTTGAAGAACTGCAGGCAGCAGGCGATGCTCTGGTCGCAGCCTATCATGAAACTATTAAAGGGTGGGCCGGTGCGCTTGAACTGCGCGATCAGGAAACAGAAGGCCACAGCGAACGAGTAACGGACTTGACTCTGGAATTAGCTAAAAAACTGGGTATTGCCGATGACCAGCTGATCCATATTTATCGCGGCTCGTTGTTACATGATATTGGCAAGATGGGCGTTTCTGATACGATTCTTCTAAAACCCGGCTCTTTAGACGACCGCGAGTGGGAAATTATGTGCCACCATCCACAATATGCCTACGACCTGTTAGCCCGCATCGATTACCTGAAGCCGGCTCTGAATATCCCCTATTGTCATCATGAGAAATATAACGGTACCGGTTACCCACGCGGTCTGAAAGGTGAGGAAATTCCTTTAGAGGCGCGAATCTTTGCCGTAGTCGATGTTTACGATGCGCTAATTAGCGACCGTCCTTATCGGATGGCCTGGAGCGAAAAAGATGCCCTGGAGCACATTAAAAAAGAAAGCGGATCCCATTTTGATCCCCAGGTGGTGCAAGCATTTTTAATGCAGGTAGACAAAACAGATTGATCTGGTGCTCTTTCGTTGATTTTAAGAACTAGGAAGCTGTATTTTTTATTTGAAGGAGTGCTCCGATGAATGATCACCACAGTAGTGGTTTTCCAGACCTTAAGCTTCAGAAAAGACGCACCAGGCGCCTGCTGTTCATCTTGTTTACCCTGGTTCAGCGAAGATGGCCAGCACTCGACCTTTTACTTTACCCTGCCGGTCTAATCATTAGCTCTATTTTTTAACGGGGAGGGATATTCAGTGCAAAAAGAGCAGAAGCAACATAATTACTTAGTTCAAAATATGCCAGATGGCTTTGCCTACTTTCAGGTTGTCTTCAGCGGTGATGATGAAACTATAGACTACATTTGCCTGCAGATAAACCCCGCCTTTTCCAAAATCACCGGTTTTACTGAAGATATGATTGTCGGCAAGAAGGTTTCTGCTATCTATCCTGAAATCGATAACCTTGGCATTGACAGGCACGGTCTCTATACTCAATTGGTGAATACCGAAAAACCAATTGAGCTGGAGTTCAACTATAGGCTCCTTGAAAAATGGTTTGCGGTAACGGCCTATTTAGACCAGCCCCAGCATATTGCAATTATCGTAAAAGATATTGATGAACGCAAAAAGGCTGAAGAAGCTCTACTGGCGATGCAGAGGGAGAAGGAGATTATCCTTAACAATCTGGCTGAGCAGGTCGCTTATCTGGATCCCGAACTGCGGATCATTTGGGTTAATGCAGATGTTATTAAGCGCCATAATTTAGAGGCTGCCGAGTATCAGGGGAAAAAATGTTACGAGCTCTATCACGGCCTCGAGCAGCCCTGCCCTGATTGTTACGCATTGGTTGCTATGGAAACAGGCGAAACCGCAACCGGTATCCATCGGTCTCCCGATAACAGTTACTGGAAGATGACTTGTGTACCAATTCGTAATCAAAGCGGGGCAATTATTGGTGTTATGGATACTGCGCTTGAAATTACCGATCTGATAACCTCCAGGCAGCAGCTGCAAGATAGTTATTCCTTGCTGCGCCTGGCGGGCGAAACGGCCAGGTTCGGCGGCTGGAGTGTTGATTTGGAAGCAAATAAATGCACCTGGTCTGATCAAGTAGCCATCATTCATGAGATGCCAATCGGTTATTCTCCTCCGGTTGAAGAAGGGATACGCTTCTACGCCCCGGAATGGCGGGAGAAGATTACTGCCGTTTTTACTGCCTGTGCTGAAGCAGGAATGCCTTACGATGAAGAGATGGAGATCATCACGACTAAAGGTCGCCGGATTTGGGTTAGAACAGTCGGTGAAGCGGTTAAAGATGATCAAGGTAATATTGTCAGGGTTCAAGGTTCTTTTCAGGATATCAGTGATCGTAAACAGGCTGAAGTGGCCCTAAAACTGAGTGAAGAACGCTATGATCAGGCAATGTCGGTCAAAAATGAGGGTACCTGGGATTGGGACCTGATCACAAACGACACCTATTTTGATAAACGCTATTACACCATGGCTGGTTATCAACCCGGTGAATTCCCAAGTAATTTTGTTGCCTGGGCAGAGCGGGTACACGAAGATGATCTGCCAGCCGCCCGTAAGGCGATTGATGATTACCTCAAAGGTGATTCCAATAGATTTAATATCGAGTTCAGGTTTAGAAAGAAAGATAATCAGTGGATGTGGATAAACGGTAAGGGCAAGATATCTCAAAGAGATGAAAATGGCAAACCTCTGCGCATGATAGGCACACATACAGATATAACTGATAGAAAGCTAGCAGAAGATGAGGTTTTCAAACTCAATGCAGAGCTCGAACAGCGGGTCAAAGAGCGCACTGCTGAGCTAGAAGTGACCAACAAAGAACTGGCATCCTTCGCCTACTCCATTTCGCACGATTTTCGCGCCCCTCTAAGAGCCCTTAATGCCTTTAGTGCAAATCTAACCGACAAGTATAGCGATCAGCTGGACGAGCAAGGCTTACATTACCTGAACCGGATCCGCTACAATGCCCTTTACATGAGCGATTTAGTCGACGACCTGCTCAAACTTTCTCGCATTACCCGCGCAGAGGTAAAAGAGCAGGAAGTAGATTTAAGCAGGGTCGCTGAAGAAATAATTAAAGATCTACAGGATGCTGAACCGGAGCGCCAGGTTACAGTAACAGTAGAGCCTGGCTTATCAGCAAAGGGTGACTTTGCATTACTGAAGGCTTTGCTGGAAAACCTACTTGAAAATGCCTGGAAGTATAGTTCCAAAGAAGTGCAGGCTACCATTGAGGTTGGCCGCTCTACTGTAGATGGTGAAGCAGCCTTCTTCGTCCGCGACAACGGTGTTGGCTTTGACATGGCTTACGCCGACAAGCTTTTCGGCACCTTTCAGCGTCTGCACGGGGCAGACGAATTCCCCGGCACCGGTATCGGCCTGGCCTCGGTGCAGCGGATTATCAGCCGCCATGGCGGTAAGGTTTGGGCCGATAGCGAAGAGGGCAAGGGTGCGACCTTTTACTTTACATTGCCGGGGTAAAATAGCTGGGAAGGATCGTTTGGCTTGAGATCGAAGTTTTTACTAACCCGAATTACTGGTAGGCTGAAACTTAATTTTGCCGGAGTTGATCGTAATGGAATTCGATAACAACATATACCGGGAGCTGTTCGCTAAAATGCCCGATGCTTTTGCCTATCACCAGGTTATCTACGATCAGGAAGGTAACCCGGTGGATTACCGGTTTCTTGAAATCAATAAGGCATTTGAACAGCTTACCGGGTTAAGGCGGGAAGCGGTGATCGGCAAAAAGGTAACTGAGGTGCACCCGGATATTGGCGACTTAGCTTTTGATTGGATTGGCTTATACGGTCAGGTTGCCGGTGAGGGTAAAAGCATCCGTTTCGAACAGTATTTTGAACCGGCAGATCGCTGGTATGATGTGAGCGCTTTTAGCGATGCCCCTGGTTTTTTTGCCGTTTCTTTCAGGGAAGTAACTACCCAGAAAAACGAGAATAAAGCCTTTGCCAGGCTGATTGAACGAGTTCAGGAGATTATGCATTTTCCGGCCGGGCAATTAGATTACCAGGTCATTGCAGACGGTTTGCTTGAGCTTTCTGAAGCTAAATATACGGCTGTAAATCTATATGATCTGGATCGTCAGAAGTCAGTAACCAAGGCATTATCCGGCATTAGTAAAGTTGTCAGCAAAGTTAGCGGTATACTTGGGTTTGAACTGTTGGGCAATGAATGGGATATCATACCTGAGCGGGTTAATGCTATTCAAAAGGGACAAATCCTCCATTTTAAAAATCTGCATGATTCGGCATCCGGCGCATTTTCTCCCGCCATATCTTCGATTTTGGAAAGCCTGGCCGGAACAGGCAGCGTTTATGTTGTCGAAATAAAACATGAAGAAAATACGATAGGCGACATGATCATGTTTATGCCCCGCCACAAAACCCTGATCAACCCCCAGATTATAGAAATCTTTTCAGCGTTGGTTGCCTCGGCGCTGGTGCGCTTCCAGGCTGGAGAAGCGCTACGCGAAGCGATCGAGCAATACCGCTCACTGGTTGATAACCTACCCGGGACAAGCTACCGCTGTCTGTACGACGAGCACTGGACCATGATTTACATGGGTAGCGATGTGGATAATATTACCGGTTATCCGTCGAGCGATTTTATCAACAATAGTGTCAGGTCGTACGCCAGTGTAATCTGCAAGGATGACAACAATAATGATGAAATTATTGCCCGGGCCATTGAAGCAGGTGAAATATGGGATATTGAGTACCGGGTGATTCGTAAAGATGACAGTGTTTGCTGGGTGCATGAAAGAGGCCGGGGCGTCAGAGATAAGGCAGGAAATGTGATCTTTATTGACGGGCTGATTCTTGATATTACCAATCGCAAAATAGTTGAAGAACAACTGAAAAAAAGTGAACTGCGTCACCGCGCCCTCGTCGGAGCGATCCCTGATCTGCTGTTTCGCTACAGCAGCGACGGGGTTTACCTTGATGCTGTTATCAAGGATGCAAAGCTGCTGCATCACAAAGCTCGCCAACTACATAATAGTAAAGCACTGGTCGGTAAAAGCATCGCTGAAGTGTTGCCTGCAGAGATAGCAGAAAAACTGATGAACGGCATCATTAAGGCTTTATCGAGTGGCGAAGTACAGCTTATTGAATACAGTTACGCGGTTGATGGTAAGGAATATTACTTTGAATCCCGTCTGGCTCCAATCGGCAAAGTGGAAGTGGTGTCGATTGTCCGCGATGTAACCGAAAGAGAAAGATATCTGGCCGAGTTAGAGCGGATCAGTCTGCATGACCAGCTGACTGGCCTTTACAACCGCCACTATTTTGAAAATGAGCTGAAAAGGCTCAGCCTTTCGCGTGATTTCCCCATTACTTTGATTTCTGCTGATCTCGATGGTTTAAAGCTGGTCAATGACACCTTGGGCCATACAGAAGGCGATCGTTATTTAAAGGCCGGAGCAGAACTGCTAAAGAGTGCTCTGCGTGCCTCAGATGTTTTGGCCCGGATTGGCGGGGATGAGTTTGCCATTATTTTGCCGCACACTGATCGCGAGGCTGCTGAAGAACTGGTCGCCCGCCTGCGAGCCCGTATTGATCAGAAAAACAGTCAGCAGCAGGAGATTCCGATCAGCATTTCAATTGGCCTGGCGGCCAGTATGTCAAAGGAGGAGCGGATTGAAGAAACCTTTAAAGAAGCAGACAATGCTATGTACAAAGATAAACTTAAACGCAGCCAACTGGCCCGCGCCCGGATTGTTGAAACCCTGGTGCAGACACTCTCATCCAAAAAGAGCTTAGGTGAAGGAAATAGCGACCAGGTTAAAGAGCTGGCCAACCGCTTCGGGCGGCATTTGCAACTTGGCGAAACAGAGTTTGATAATTTGCAGCTGTTGGCTAAAGTTTATGATCTTGGCAAAGTCAATATGCCCGACCAGCTGGTGCACAGCAATCTGAAAGATAAAGAAGGAAAGCTTACAGATGCAGAGCGGGAGGTGATCCGCCGCCATCCAGAAGTTGGCTATCGCATTGCTAATTCTTCACCGGAGCTTTCCGAGGTGGCAGATCTGATTTTGCGCCATCACGAAAGCTACGACGGCAGTGGTTACCCGTTTGGTTTGAAGGGTGACGAAATTGATCTTGAATGCCGGATCCTGGCGATTATTATTGCCTTTAGCGCTATGACCAACCACCGAACTTACGCGAAAAAACTAAAACCTGAGGTGGCCTTGCAGGAGCTGAAACGCTGCGCCGGCACTCAGTTCGACCCGCTGCTGGTGGAAGAATTTGTGGCCTTATTAGCCTCAAACCCGAAATAACTTGATGACTATTAGCTTAATAATCATAACCGGAGAGCATTAAGGGGTTTTTAGGGTTTTGTTGTGTTCACCGCAGTTGCGGAGGATGAGCAGATCATTTCTCAATTGAAAAGTTATGCGCAGTCCCATGATTGGTGAAGCTTCCCAAATGTCGCTGGTGCCCTGATTTCTTTTTACTCTCAGCGAAGGGTGAGAAAATGAAGTTGCCATCTTGCTGATGGCTACTTTAATCTGTTTCTGTTGCTCAGGAGCGGAGCATTTTGTCGGCTTTATCACCCAAAACACTTAAAGCTAAGGCGGTTTCAAATTGCAGGCCGGCATCAAGTGTGTTATTTATCGCGGCATTAATGCAGCGCTTGGAGGCTTGAACAGCCTGAACAGAATGTGAGGCGATCTCGGCAGCCATTTTTTTAGCTTCTTCAAACAGCTTTTCAGCGGGGTAAAGGTGATTGACCAAACCGATGCGCAGCGCTTCACCGGCATCGATGCGCCTTCCGGTCAGGATCAGCTCCTTGGCCATCGCCGGACCAACGAGGCGCGGTAGGCGCTGGGTGCCTCCGCAATCAGGCACCAGGCCAAAGACTACTTCGGGGATAGAAAAAACAGCGGTATCGGCGGCCAGCCTGATGTCACAGACCAGGGCCAGCTCCATACCGAGACCGATACAGCCACCGTTGATAACAGCGATCACCGGCACCGGCAACCGTTCATAGAGAGTAAAAACTTTGCTGACATATTGCAGAGTGTCGAAACCGCCCCTGGCCGCTTCCGGGCCCAGGGCTACCCCTTCGGTAGCAGCCTGGTTAAGGTCAAGGCCGCCGCAAAATGCTTTGCCTTCCCCGGTAAGGATAACTACCCTTGCTTCTCTGTTTAGCCTGATCTCTTCAGCCACTTTTTCTAAGGCCAGCCACATTTCACCATCAAAAGCATTGGCTTTTTCCGGGCGGTTCAGCTTGATGGTGGCTAAACCATCTGCTATGGCTAAAGCTACATAGTTGCTGTTGGTCATCAGTTCAACCCCTTGTTTTAATAACATTATAGCGAATATGGTTCTATTGCGTGAACTGTTTTTTGTGATCCGGACGGTAGCGGCTTTTTTTACTGCCACCGCTGCGGTAACCGCCACGCCCTTTGCGGCTTTCCTGCTTGGGTCGGAACGAACTGCGCTGCTGCCCGGCCGGTTGTCCTTTTCTTTTAGGATACCAGGTTTGATCAGCTGTGATCACAATCGGAGTTTGATCCGGTTCCCTGGTAAGAAGTTTCAGTGCTGCAGCCAACAAGGTGGAGGCGCTCTCACGCTCCAGCAGCTCACGGGCTACATCTTTATAAGCCCGGTATTCCCCTGCTTCAATCACTTCCAACAGTCTTTCAATGGTAATTTTTTGCTGACCCCTGATGGCCTCATCAGCGCTGGGCACCTGTTGGCGAATGATCTTGCGCCTGATGGAGCGCTCAATTAGTTCTAGGTGATCCAGTTCACGGGGCAGGACCATGGTGGCGGCAAGGCCGGCGCGGCCGATTCTGCCGGTGCGCCCGATACGGTGTACATAGCTTTCCGGATCCTGCGGAATGTCAAAATTATAGATATGGGTGACCGAGCCGATATCGAGACCGCGGGCAGCTACATCGGTGGCAACCAGCAGCTCAGTATTGCCGTTCTTAAAATTGCGCATTACGGTATCCCGTCTGGCTTGAGTTAAATCGCCGTGGATCGCTTCGGCAGAGTAACCGCGTTTGACCAGGCCCTCTAATAGTTCATCAACCCGGCGCTTGGTACGGGCAAAGATGATTGATGCTTCCGGTGAGTGAAGGTCGAGCAGGCGGCAGAGGGCATCGAATTTTTCGTTTTCGTGAACCTGGTAGTAGTATTGTTCCGTATTGGGAACTGTAATCTCTGCAGTCTTGATCTGAATAAATTCCGGCTTAAGCATGAACTTTTGCGCCAGGTCCAAAATCGGTCCGGGCATGGTAGCGGAAAAAAGCATTGTTTGCCGCTGAATTGGTACTTCTGCCAGGATTGTTTCAATATCTTCCCGGAAACCCATATTCAGCATTTCATCTGCTTCATCAAGCACCACGATGAGCAATTCCTGCAACCGAATCAGTTTGCGCCGCATATGATCCATCAGGCGGCCGGGGGTGGCGACGATTACCTGGGGTTTGCTTTTTAGGGCCCTGATTTGTCGTTCAATGTCTTGCCCTCCATAGATCGGCAGAGCACGAATGTTTTTATACTTACCGAGCGTATTAAGTTCTTCAGCCACCTGAACAGCCAGTTCCCGGGTAGGCGTAATCACCAGGCCCTGGATGGTGCCGCTTGCCGGTTGAATCTTTTCCAGCATCGGGAGACCGAAAGCGGCTGTTTTTCCGGTACCGGTCTGGGCCTGCCCGATAATATCCTTACCGCTTAAGGCAATCGGGATGGCCAACTCCTGTATTTTGGTAGCTTCTTCGAAACCCATTGTTACTGTTGCCCTGATTAAATCATGGCTGATAGCAAATTCATTAAATGTTGTCATCTAAGGTCAAACCCTTTCAAAATTAAAAATAAAGAGCATCTCCAAAACGAAAGGAAATGCTCCTGCTTCCATCGTCTTTCAGTATCGCCTTTATTTTGAAGACCTTGTTAATCCTACCCTAGTCTGTAGGAAATAGCAAGCTATCAGGAAATATATGGAATTGGCAGGGGTTACAGTGAAATCGTTGGTTGGGGCATAAACTTGGTCGGTATATAAAGGGAAATGTAAACTGGCAGCGAATCAGTAAAGAGAAAACCGATACGGGAGGGATTGTAATGGGATTGGTGATGCAAAACTGGTCCGAAGTCGGACCGCTGAAAAAAGTTTTATTGCACCGGCCGGGACTGGAGTTGAAAAACCTAACTCCCCAGTATTTGGAAGATCTGCTCTTTGACGAAATCCCCTGGTTGGCCAAGGCTCAGGTGGAGCACGATGGTTTTGCCCAGCAACTTAAGGATTATGGCGTTGAGGTCTATTATGTCGGTCGGATGCTTTATGATATTGTCCAGGACCCCGGGGTAAAGAGTGAGCTGATCAAACGCCATTTAAAAGCCAGTCCGCTGATTGAGCCTGAAGTTCTCGATACAATTTACAATTACTTAAACGAGTTGCCGCCTGAGGAACTGGTTTCTTCAATTATCGCCGGGTTATCCAAACAGGAAGTTCAGCACCTTAAAAAATTTAAAACACTGAGCGATCTGACCCTTGACAGCTACCCTTTTTACTTAGCCCCATTTCCAAACATGTACTTTACCCGCGATCACGCAGCAATGATCGGCAATCGCCTGCAAATTAGCAGTATGTTTTTGCAGGCCCGTCGTTTGGAGACAATATTTATCCGCATGATCCAGAAATACCATCCTCTATTCAAAAATGTTGATCTGGCCTATCATGAAGAAATTCCTTACGGTATTGAAGGTGGAGATGTTTTTGTCCTTAATCAGGAATCGCTGATGATTGGCCTAAGCGAAAGGACCACGGAAGAAGCCATTGAGTGGATTGCCGCTAAATATTTAGTTGAAAAAGAGTTGGTTAAACAGATCGTGGTTGTGCAGATTCCTTCCCGCAGGGCGTACATGCACTTGGATACAGTGCTGACCATGGTGGATAGGAATAAATTCCTGATGTACCCCGGTATCAAGGATCAGATTAATGTCTATTGGCTGGGAAAAAGCCTTGATGGCCGCGTTGAGGCCAGTAGCGGTTACAGCCTGGTTGGGGCACTGAAGAAGGCGCTTAAGGTCAAAGATGTTGAAATTATCTATTCGGGCGCCAACGAGGAGATTACTGCCGCCAGGGAGCAGTGGGGCGACAGCACCAATACTTTGGCAATCAGACCGGGAACGGTTATCGCTTACGATCGTAACGAAGCCACGAATGACACTTTGCGTAACAGCGGGGTAGAGGTAATCGAAATCAATGGCTCCGAGCTGGTACGAGGCCGTGGCGGACCCCGGTGTATGAGTATGCCGCTGGAGCGTGAAGCGATCAGCTGGTAGCTGCTGCAGTTCATAATAAAAGGTTAAGAGGAGTGTGCGAGATGGAACGGGAACTATCCCTCGAATTTGTCAGGGTTACAGAGGCAGCAGCCCTGGCCTGTGGCCGCCTGATGGGTCTGGGTGATAAAGAGGCGGCCGATCAGGCAGCGGTAGACGCTATGCGTTCGGTTTTTGATACTGTTCATATTGATGGCACCGTGGTGATTGGCGAAGGTGAAAAAGATGAAGCTCCGATGCTCTACATTGGCGAACAGGTGGGTATTGGCAAAGAGCCGAAGGTTGATGTAGCAGTTGACCCCCTTGAAGGGACCAACCTGGTAGCCCGGGGATTGCCGAACGCTCTTTCTGTTGTGGCTGTGGCACCGCGGGGTTGCCTGCTGCAGGCTCCGGATGTCTTTTACATGGATAAAATTGCGGTCGGGCCAAAAGCCTGTGGCTGCATTAATATTGACGCTTCGGTGGGTGATAATCTAAAAGCAGTGGCCGATGCGCTTAGCCGGGATGTTCGTGATTTAACGGTAATCATTCTTGACCGTCCCCGCCACAAGAAGATCATTGCTGAAGTTCGCAAGGCCGGGGCCAGGATCAAGTTGATTAGTGATGGGGATGTGTCGGCAGCGATCGCTACGGCGCTAGACAACACGGGGGTTGATATCTTATTTGGTATCGGCGGAGCCCCCGAAGGGGTACTCGCTGCTGTGGCTTTAAAGATTTTAGGCGGCGAAATGCAGGGTCGCCTGATCCCGAAGAGCGAAGATATGGAACACTTCTATGAAAAGAACACGGCCGATTTGGAAAAAGTTTTAACGCTGGAAGACCTGGTAAAAAGCGAGGATATTTTCTTTGCTGCTACCGGCATCACCGATGGCGATATGCTGGATGGGGTGCGCTATCATGGAGGCACCGCAGAGACACAATCCCTGGTCATGCGCGGAATCACCAGAACGATTCGTAAAATTCACGCTGTCCATACCCTGGAGAGAAAACCGCGCTTCGTAGCGACTGAATCGCTGGGCCGCAAATAGCAATAGAATAATCACGCCGGCAGAGATTTTTCTTCAGGGAATATCTGCCGGTCTTATTGTACGCTAGATGAATACTCTGGGATGGTGCTTGAAATGTTGCCGGAAAATGCTAATCAAGCCAAGAGGATTAAGAAACCGGAGCCTCCCAAAAGCCACTTACGACCCCCTCTTAAATGGGCCGGCGGAAAACGCTGGATCGTAAAGCACCTGGAACCGCTGTGGCGGAAAAGTGGCAGCAACAGGCTCATTGAGCCGCTGTGCGGAGGTCTTGCCGTTGCGCTGGGTCTGAATCCCCACTCTGCTCTTTTGAACGATATTAATTGCCACCTGATAAACTTTTATCGCTGGTTGAAAAAAGGGTTTGTGATTCAGCTTGAGATGGAGAACAACCCGGATCTTTATTATGCTTACCGGGAGCGTTTTAATCAGCTAATCACCAGTGGCAACTCGGAAAGCGCCGAAGCGGCCTCCCTCTTCTACTACCTAAACCGCACCGGTTATAATGGTCTCTGCCGTTTTAATAAAAAAGGGTTTTTTAACGTACCATATGGCCGCTATAAAAAGATTAATTATCGCTATGATTTTGCTGATTACCGGGATCTTTTTTTGAACTGGGAGTTCAGGACCCTTGACTTTGAAAAACTGACGCCTACGCTCAACGACTTTACTTATGCAGATCCGCCCTATGATGTGCAGTTTACCAGTTATACCGCTCAAGGTTTTAGCTGGGAAGATCAAATTCGTTTTGCCCGCTGGCTCGCTCAGCTTAAAGGGCCGGTGGTGGTTTCCAACCAGGCGACGGCCAGAATAATTGAGCTCTACGGGGAGCTTGGATTCAATTTGCGATTGTTTAAGGGACCGCGGATGATTAGCCGTGATGGCAACAGGACTCCGGCCTTGGAGATGTTTGCCACATTAAATATATGAGGTTCAGACGAGGGAAATAGCCTGTAGCGGACAGGCTGCAACGCATTTGGCGCAGCCTTTGCATGGGGCCGGGTTAGCCATTGGCCGATCAAATTGCTCTTCCTGTGCAATCAGCTTCAGAGGGCAGGCTGTTACAGCAGTACAAAGTCCATTATTGCAAAGCAAAGGGTTACATTTTTTATAGTTTAAACTGACCATCGTATTTGGCATTATTTTTTCGAATTCTATCTCCCTATATCTTAATATCTCAATAATACGATATAAATACATCTCCGTCAACTTTTGCGCCTGATCAAGTTATGAACTGTGTTCCCGCTGCCCCGCTTCAGGCGGGGGAGTTGTTTATGGTATACTGCAGATTGGAAATAAACTTCACTGTTAGATAAGGTGAATGGTAAAAATGATGAAAAAAATCTTTTTTATTACCCTCTTAGTGGTGGTAGTCCTGACGATATCTGGTTGCAACATACTGGGCGGAACCGGTTATAAAAGCTATTCAGATTCATTTTTTGATACTTTCAACACCCTCGTTCAGTTTTCGGCCTATACGGAAAGCGAAGATGAATTCAGGCTCTATTTTGATCATGTCCAGTCACGAATGCAGGAGCTACACCGCTTCTACGACATCTATAACTCCTATGAAGGGATCAATAATGTCAAAACGATCAACGACCAGGCTGGTATTGCCCCGGTCAAGGTCGAGCAGGAGATTATTGACCTGATTCTTTTTGCCAAAGAGTGGTCGGATAAGAGCAGTGGTTCAACCAATATCGCCTTCGGTCCGGTTTTAAAAATCTGGCATCGTTACCGAGAAGATGGCTTATCCGATCCGGCTTCCGCCACGCTGCCTGCTATGGAAGAACTGCGCGAAGCGGCCCGCTATACTGATCTGGATCAGGTGCTAGTCGATCCCGACGAAAGCACGGTTTTTTTACCCGATCGGCGGATGAGCCTTGATGTCGGTGCTGTAGCCAAGGGTTATGCTGTTGAGCTTGTTGCCAATGAACTGAGGGTCATGGGCCTGGAGTCGGCAATTATCAGCGCCGGCGGCAATGTTTCTTTAATTGGGAGACCGCTTGACGGTAAACGTGATCTCTGGGGTGTCGGGATTCAGAATCCTGATCAGTCTATTGTTGGCAGCAGTGATAATTTGCTTGATGTCTTATATTTATCTGATGCAGCGGTGGTCAGCAGTGGTGATTACCAGCGTTTTTACGTGGTGCAAGATCAGGTAATCCACCACATTATCGATCCAGTGACCCTGATGCCGGCTACTTACTACCGGGTTGTTACCGTTGTGGCTAAAGATTCAGGAGTGGCAGACTTTCTGTCGACAGAACTTTTTTTGCAGCCGCTGGAAAGAAGCCTTAAGTTGGCGGAGAGTTTAGATGGTGTGGAAGCGCTTTGGGTCATGCCTGATGGATCACAGGTCGCTACCGAAGGCATGAAAAAAATGCTGCGCAGCGAAGGCGCAACGAACCAGGACAATTAAAGGGAGCAAACCCGGTTATGGGCGCTCCCTTTTTTTGGTTACTGATCTTGATAGTGGCTCTTATGGCTGCTTTTAACCGGCATCCCATTTGCCTGCCTTGCGCAGCGCTTCAACGACTGATTCGGCTACTACTTTCAGCTCTTTCTTATCGACCTTGGCTACCCTGGTCAGTGGAAAATCTTTATCTTCAGGCCAGATTTCCACGTGCTGGGGTCGTTTGTAGGAGGCAATGCCCTGGCAGTGTTCAGAAATCTCCTCGGCGGTCAGTGTTTCCCCTTTCTTCGGCCGCACGAAGACAAAGATCCCTTCGTCAAAGATCTGATGTTTAACGCCGACGACATCGACGATATCCACCTTGCTGTGGGAAGCGATAAAATCCTGCACTTCATCAGGGAACACCTGGTAACCTTTTTGTTTAATCACGAATTTTTGGCGGCCGGCCAGGTAGAGGGCTTTATAACTGCCCATATCCTTGAAGTAGCCCAAATCCCCGGTGTAAAGCCAGCCGTCTTTGGTAATGGCCTTATCGGTTGCTTTCGGCATATTGTAATAGCCCTGGAAGACGATCGGGCCGTTGACGCAGATTTCGCCAATTTCACCGTCCGGCAGCTCTTCACCGGCGCTACCGTCATCCTGAATCGGCCTACGGATCGCAACCGGAGCCAGATCTTCAAAAGCCATTCCCACCTGTCCGGCCATCTCTTCAACCGAGATGCCGCGCGGTGTAAATGAATAAAAGCCGGCGGTTTCAGTCATCCCGATCCCGGTGCCGAAGTTAGGGGCCATTTCCGAGAGCTTTTTTAAAAAGACGGTATCAACAGCAGATCCACCATAGATGGCATATTCGAGGCTGCTCAGGTCGTAACCACTATATTCCGGCAAAGCCCATTCCAGCCTGAATTGGGTGGGAATCTGGCCAAAGATCCCCACTTTCCATTTTTCAATCGCTTCGAGAGTTACTTTTGGATCAAAAATCCTCAGCATCACTGCAGTGCCACCCAGGTAGAGGGTGGTCATCAGTTGTTCGGTTACACAGCCCACATGGCTCGGCGGCAGGTTGACCAGCATGATCATGTTATTGCCGTCAAGGCCCACACCCCGGTTCAGCACTTCATTTTGCACGATAATACTTTCATGGCTCATCACGGCCGGTTTCGGTTCTCCGGTAGTCCCGGTGGTAAAGATGATCAGCGCCGGGGTCTTGGTGTCAATTTTGGCATAGGCTTTCTCCAGCCCCCGGGTAAAAATATTTTTTAGCTTGAGGCCAATCAGTTTGCCTTTGGCCATCATCTCGGTGATCGAAATTGCTCCTTCGATTAGATCGCCCGGCTGCGGGTTCGGGGTGAACTGCACCAGGTGTTCAACAGAGGGGCAGTTGTCACGCACCGCTTTACCCATCTCCCGAAAATCGATAATGGGGGTTTTGCCTAAGAAGAAGAATGCTTTCGGCTTGATTTTTTCTAAGTCCCGTACGACTTCCATCTCTTTTAGACGGACATCCAGAGGTGCAATAATGGCCCCGATTTTAAAGCAGGCATACATCAGGATGACATGTTCGGGAATTAAGACCAGCATGGTTGCTACCCGGTCGCCTTTCTTGATGCCCATGTCGAGTAGGCGCAGGGCAAAAAAGTCGACCAGCGATTCAAATTTCTTATAAGTGATCGTTTTTTCATCTTCATGCTGGATCAGGGCTGGCTTGTCAGGCAGCTCCCTGGCCCACTTCTCGGTGTAGGAGTTTAAAAGAGGCAGTTTCCAACCGTTCTCACTCAAAGCATTCCCTCCATTTATTATTGAGTTTGTAAATCAAGAGATTCACTAACGTACTTTCCTGAATTCTATCTGTAATCATAGATTCCTGCACTGATCCGGTAAGCGATCAAATCTCAGGTAGCCTTCGCTCACGGCTTCTTTACCCTGCTGATTGATGACCCTGAAGAACAGCTCGTTACTACTCTCGTTATTCTTATGGTCAAGCAGCTGAACCCTGATGAAGCTCTCCGGGGTTACCATCCCGCGAAAAGTGCAGGCCAGGTGCCTGATCCCGGCCGGGTTAGCGCCCATTTCCCTGTTTACTAAGGCTGAGACTGCCCGGGCCAGAGTACCGATGCCGAAGTAAATTATATCGGGCAGGCCCATACTGCGGGCAAAAGATGGCGAAGTGTGGATGGGGAACGGAACATTAGCGCAGCCTTCGTAGATGTAGCAATCTTCGCGTTTGATCGGCATAGCTGTTTCCCAGATTGGTTCAGACCAGTTCGACAAGGCAGGGATCACGGGCAGTTGTTCGGCGGTACGGCCTTGGTCAGTGCACTCTACTCCCCTTAACATCCCGCCGATGTACTCAGTAAAAACAGGGCCACCCTCCTGATCGAAGGCGGGAAGCTTGAAAATTACATGGGTGCCGCTTTTTTCCGGTACTACCGCAACTACCTGGCCTTCAATTGACAAACGATCCCCGGGCTTAAGCGGACGTTCAATAATTAGCTGCTCAGTATAATGAACAATACGAAACATAATTTCAGCCGGAAAACCCAAATCCAGATAATCGTAAATGTTTTGGATCAGCGGCCAGGTAAGGGCTGCGGCCAGGGTTGGCGGAGCAATCAGCCCGCTCTGGCGGGTATCATCCAGATAGCAGGGGTTGGGATCGCCAACGGCAGCGGCATAGTTATTGATCTGACGCTGGGTAACCTCGAACTTAAAGATTTTTAGTTTTTGTCCAACGATTGACGAGTTAACCTGCATGTTAAACCCTCCTCACCTAGTCTTGTTGCCGTAATAATAAGCGCTAATCTGGTCCTATGGTTCAGTTTGCGACTTCCTCCGGCAGTAAATGTCAGATTAGCGACAAATAACTTAGTTTTTCGGTGAATATCGGCCTTAGGACGCGAAAATGTGTAAATATTAAGCTTGTACCTTAATTTCACAAGTTTGAACCTCTTTGTTCCTTTAAATGATATCATATAGAATATCATGAAACAGGTTAAATATTAAGCAGGGCAATCATACTCGCTCGCTATGTAATTTTCCAAAACCGTGAAGGATGGCCCATGTTTAAATTAACCCAAAATATTTGCAGGAAAGGATGATCAGTTATTTTTGGATTAAAAATAGTGCCGCTGCTTTTAGTTGTCATTGGGTTCACGGTATTTCCGTTGCTGGGAGTATTAAATTTCGGGACAAATGGTTTGATTGGCGGTTTTGCGATCGGCTTGGTGATCGCCCTGATTGTCAGTATGTTCAAAAAGTAATTAGTGTGGAAGTTTTTGCTCTAGCTTAAAAGTAAGGCTTTGCTTTTTAAAGGACATACCAGATTAATACTTGCCGGGCCTTTGGCAGCAATCTGCCAGACTGGATTATTTCAGGTATAATTGTGGTATGTTTTTTTTATTGAAGAATGGAGGCAACGGGATGGAAAAAGGATTAGACGCAATCAGACAGCGGATATCGGTACGCAGCTACGCCGAGAAAGAGGTTGAACCGGAACAGCGTAAGCTGCTGGAGCAGTTATGCGTAAAATATGAGAATGGCGGTCCTTATCGGACGGCAGTGCGCTTCAGGCTGCTTGATCTTGAACCGCTCAGTAGCAGCGATTTGCGCCGGATGGGGACCTACGGCGTAATTAAAGGAGCACGACTCTATATTTTAAGTGCGGCGCACAGTGGAAAAGGGGCCATGGAAGATCTGGGCTACTGTCTTGAAAATATTATCCTGGGAGCCACGACCTTAGGTTTGGGAACCTGCTGGCTGGGCGGAACTTTTAAACGCGGCGCTTTTGCCGCCCAAATGGAACTGGCTGAAGACGAGCTGCTGCCGGCGATCACTCCGGTTGGTTATCCTGCAGTCGAAAAATCGGTGACTGAGCGGGTGATGCGTTTTGGCGCCGGTTCGAACCGGCGTAAACCCTGGCCGGAGCTTTTTTTTAAAAGTGACGGAGTAACTGCCTTGCCTGAGTCTGAAAGTGGGACATTTAAGGAGGCTTACGAGGCGGTTAGAATGGGGCCTTCAGCATCGAACAAGCAGCCCTGGCGCCTGCTTCTCGATCAGCAGGGAGTAACGCATCTTTACTTGAAGGAGAATAAAATATACAACCGGATGATGGGTAAATTGCGCCTGCAGCTTGTTGATATGGGGATTGCCATGTGTCATTTTGAGGTCGCGGCAAGAGAACTAAATCTGCCCGGTGCCTGGAATACCAGTCATAAAGGGCCCCGGATCGCCGGGCTGCAGCACATCGCCTCTTGGCAGTGAGGCTGGCGATGCGCTGCGTTGAAGGATATCTGTAACTGGTTTTTAGGTTCTGCTGTGCAGCTTTAAGCCTTAGAGGAGGGCAAAGCGGGCTGTAAAATGGCGCATTAGTTCTGTCTGATAGATGATTTTCATCCCCTTGATCGCTTCTTTGTGCCTGCCGATTTCAATTAGAGTGTCGGCAACATAGCGCATATGGCGATCACTGTAGACCCGGCGCGGAATGGCAAGCCGGACCAGCTCCTGTTGAGGGTAAACTTCCTGACCGGTGGCCTGATCGATATAGCCGAAGGCGCAGGTGCCCAGTTCAATAGCCCTGATGCCCCCGGCACGGTATAGCTCAACTGCCAGCGTCTGGCCGGGCAGCTTTGATTGAGGGATGTGCGGTAAAAATTGAAGAGCATCAATAAAAACCCCATGCCCTCCAACGGGCAAAACGATCGGAATCCCCTCAGCGGTCAGCAGCCGGCCTAAGTAATGAACCTGACCGATCCGATCTTCTAAATAATCTTCTTCAGTGCCTTCATGGAGTCCGCGAGCCAAAGCTTCGAGATCGCGCCCGGCCAGTCCCCCATAGGTTCTGAAACCTTCATAGCAGATCTGAATCTGCACTGCTCTTTCGTACCATTCTTCGTTATCCCGGAAAGCTAAAAATCCTCCGATATTAACCAGGGCATCTTTTTTAGAGCTCATTGTGCAGCCATCAGCATAGGAAAACATTTCCCGGGCAATATCCTTAATTGAGTGATTGCTGTAATGGGGATCGCGCTGCTTGATAAAATAGCAGTTTTCTGCGTAGCGGGCAGCATCGATAAAAAGTGGTCTTTTATATTTTTTAGCCAGGCTTGAGGCGGCCCTGATATTATCCATGGCCACAGGCTGTCCGCCGTTACTGTTACAGGTTACGGTAATGATCACCAGCGGTAGCTCCGCCGGCGTGCTGTTCTTCAGCTCTTCTTCAAGCGCTTCTAAGTTAATGTTACCTTTAAAGGGATGATCTGAAGCTGTGTCTAAGCCTTCATCGATCACCAGGTTGACCGGAAAAGCTTTACGCATCCGAATGTGTCCTTCGGTGGTGTCAAAGTGCATATTGCCGATTACTCGCTGACCTTCTCCAACAAACATGGACATTAATATATTTTCTGCAGCCCGACCCTGGTGGGTGGGGACCACATATTGATAGCCCATAATGTCTTTCAGGGCGTCCTGCAGGTTAAAAAAGTTTCGGCAGCCGGCATATGATTCATCGCCAAGCATCATCCCGGCCCACTGGTTGGCGCTCATCGCTGTGGTGCCGCTGTCAGTTAAAAGGTCAATATAAACGTCTTCGGCTTTAAGGTTAAAAACATTATAGCCGGCATCGACAATCAGCTTTTCCCTTGTTTCCCGATCTCTGATTGTAATTGGTTCAATCATCTTAATCCGGTACGGTTCAGCATACATTTCTCTGTTTCTCAAGCAAACTGCCTCCAATCGTTCGTCTAGTTAGTTATACTCAGCATTTCTAATGTATTAATGATGAAAGGTGTATCCCAGATTGATTTCTAATTCAATAATAACTGAAATCAGCTAATAATAAAAGAGAGCTGCTGCGGCTGTTGTGCTAAAAGGTTTGTTGCATCTGCCTGTTGAAATATAATAACGATCAGGAAACCGAAAAGGTGGGATCTTAGATGGCCAATGGTTTAAAGCGATTGTCCAATTGGTGTTACCGGGTCGTGAGCACACCGGTGATCGCCGGATCGCTAGCTGTTTTTATATTGTTTATGCTTTTCGTATTACCGAAGATGGCCGGCCGCTTGAGCGAGATAACCGGGGTTAACCAATCACCTGATACCTCTTTTATCTATAGCGCTGCCGACCTCTATGCTATGGCTGAGGCTTACGGCCCGGAAGGGCGGGTTTACTATATTTATCAGCGTTTTACCTTCGATCTTTTCTGGCCCCTGGTCTACCTCCTGTTTTTCTTGGCGCTGATCACTTTATTGTATCGCCAGCTGCCCTCAACCAGCAGTTTAAGGATAGTAA
>Ga0194113_10003696_pt1 | contig 20354 bp, 21 predicted proteins | sample TA2MahC200mmetaG_FD_146193 | JGI IMG/M metagenome (GOLD analysis project Ga0194113, IMG submission 146193) | Freshwater microbial communities from Lake Tanganyika, Tanzania - TA2015017 Mahale Deep Cast 200m | ecosystem: Environmental > Aquatic > Freshwater > Lake | place: Tanzania: Lake... | reverse complement strand
AAATAGCAACTTCAATCTCAGCTTTTCTTGTCCGGGTTACAAAATCGAGATCACATTCAGGATCGAACTCCTTCAGATTGATTGTTGGAGGTATAATCCCTTCATTCATGCTCATCAGTGTAAAGGCTGCCTCAAGTGCTCCTGATGCAGCAAGCATATGGCCTGTCATGGATTTCACAGAACTTACAGGTATCTGATAAGCCATCTTACCAAAAGATAGCTTGATTGCCTTAGTTTCTGCTTTGTCACCGCGGGGTGTCGATGTGCCGTGGGCATTGATATAATCAATATCATCAGGTTTTAACGAGGCATCTTTTAAAGCCATTTTTATTGCATGTGCTTCACCATTCGGATCTGGTATTGTTTGATGGAAAGCATCTGTTGTATTTCCGTATCCGACGATTTCTCCGTACATCTTTGCCCCTCTTTCCAAAGCATATTTGTATTCTTCCAGAATGAGAATACATGCTCCCTCTGACAGTACAAACCCATCCCTCATTCTGTCAAAGGGCTTGCTTGCAGAGGAATCATTGACTTTGGATAAGACACCTGTCACACCATATCCTTCAGCACATATCCTGCAAAGAGGGGCTTCAGTACCTCCACAGAATACAGGACCCTGATAGCCTGATTTGATTAGGCGAAATGCCTCACCTATTGCATTTGTTCCTGATGCACAGGCATTCGATATACCAAGACAGTAACCATTTATGCCTAATTTCTGAGCAACATAGGATGATGCCATGCTTGTTGTGGTTGCTGGCATGAGATAAGCTGATAACCGTGAGGCGTTAGGCGTGAAGCGTGGTAAGCATATTTTCTGTAATTCTTTTTCTATCGTACTGATTCCGCCACGGCTTGAACCAATGATGATCCCGGCATGAGTTAAGAGATTGGGGATCGGAGTTCGGAGTTCAGGGTTAGTAATCCCCCCACACCCCCCTTTAGCAAAGGGGGGTAAGGGGGGATTTGACTTCTGACTTCTGACTTCTGACTTCTGTTCTATCAGTCCTGCATCTTCAGCTGCCATGATTGCTGCTGCAACAGCATAATGTACGAATGGGTCGAGACGATGTATCTCTTTCTGAGAAAGATATTTCGTTGCATCAAATCCTTTTAATTCACCTGCAACCTTCCATCGTATCTCAGAGGTGTCAAATTTTGTTATAGGCCCTATGCCTGATACACCTGATTTAGATGCTTCCCATGATGTGTAAAATGAATTTCCGAGAGGGCTAACAGCACCAATACCTGTTACAACAACCCTTTTCATCTGACTTCTGGGGAGGCATTTGGATCAAATGGATTTGTTCTCATGGCAAGAGAAAAAAGATAATGTTATAATAGAAACCCGTATAACGCTTCATGGATGAGCAACCTCTTTTTTCATAGTAAAGCATATTTTACCAACAAATCAAATTTTCACTGAAATCAGATTAATCTGGTAAAATACTCAAAATATTATCATATTGTAAATCCTGAATGGCAGACATATACAACATAAAATTACCTATATTTGAAGGACCATTTGACCTCCTTTTCCACCTCATACGGGAGAACAAAATAGAGATATATGATATCCCTATTGCCCTCATTACCCACCAGTATCTCGAATATATCGAACTTATGAAAGAACTTAACCTCGAGATAGCCGGCGACTTCCTTGTGATGGCTGCAACCCTTATTCATATAAAATCGAAGATGCTTTTGCCGCCAGACGAAGAGGCATCCTCAGAAGAACAAGAAGACCCCAGGCTTGAACTTGTCCACAGATTACTTGAATATCAGGCATTTAAAGATGCAGCGCTGAATTTGAAGGAGCGGGAAGCGGAGTGGTTGAAGGTATTTCATCGAGAACCGATATCAGATGATGGCGGCGATACAGAGCTTTATCTGTTTGATGTAAATCTGTTTGACCTGGTGAGCGTATTCAAGAAGATCCTTGATACTGCTTCAGCAGAGGTTGCGTCTATAACAAAAGAGACTTTGACTGTAAAGGATAGGATGTCTTTTATTATGGAGATGATGGAAGGGCAGGAGGCTGTTCGATTTGAGGAGATCTTTAAAGAAGGTATCAATAAGTTACAGCTTATCGTTACATTTATTGCACTCCTCGAGTTAATCAGGCTTGGCCTCATCAGGGCATACCAGGAGAGGGAATTCGGGAATATATGGGTGATAAACCCGCAAAAAGTGAAAAGTGACGAGTCTCAAGTAACAAGTTAAAGACTGAAAGCAATATCATTTGAAATAACATTGGTTTTTGTCTATCATAGAACGCATGAAAGCCCTCATATTAAGTGGAGGTAAAGGGACAAGGCTCAGGCCGCTGACATATTCTGGTGCAAAACAACTTGTGCCTGTTGCAAACAGACCTATCCTCTTCTACTGCATAGACAATATCGCTCAGGTGGGTATCAAAGAGATTGGCATTATCATATCTCCAGAGACAGGACAGGAAATAAAAGAGACAGTAGGTGATGGCAGTCTCTGGAATGTGAAGATACACTATATCTTGCAGGATACCGCCGGTGGACTTGCACATGCTGTGAAGATTGCAAGGGATTTTTTGAAAGATTCACCTTTTGTTATGTACCTTGGCGACAATCTTATCGGAGGTGGTATTGACAGATTCCTGCAAGAGTTTGAAAAGAATTCTCCCGATGCTCTAATTCTCTTGAAAGAGGTAGAAGAACCAAAAAATTTTGGTGTTGCAGAAGTTTCGCAGACCGGGGAAATAATCAGGCTTATCGAGAAACCTGATGAACCCCCATCGAATCTTGCACTCATTGGTATCTACATATTCTCACACAATATCCACAAAGCTATTGATTTGATTCAACCTTCCAAAAGGGGAGAACTCGAGATTACGGATGCCATACAGAAACTTATTGATATGGGGCTGAGTGTGGAGAGTTTTATCCTTGATGGTTGGTGGCTTGATACAGGTAAGAAAGACGACCTCCTTACGGCAAATGTGATTGTACTTGATGAATGGTTAAAATCGGATATACAGGGTACCGTTGATAATGAAAGCAGAATACTCGGGCGTGTAGCTATTGGAAAGGGCTCAGTTATTAAAGGAAGCAATATAAGGGGGCCTGCAATTATAGGTGAAAATACCGTTATAGAGAATTCTTTTGTAGGGCCGTATTCGAGTATCGGTAACAATGTAAAGATAAGACATTCTGCTGTCGAGCATTCAGTGATCATGGATGGAAGTGAATTAAATGATGTAGAGAGGATGGAAGGCAGCCTTATTGGTCGGAGGGTAAAACTCTTCCGTAACAAGAGGCATAAGGCATTGCGATTAATGGTTGGAGATGATTCCATAGTCGAGGTATAGACGATGAACATGCTTCGATTTCTGACTGCTGGAGAATCACATGGCAAGGCACTGATCGGGGTTCTTGAAGGAATTCCATCAGGGCTTACCATTTCTTCAGAGGATATTGACAGAGACCTCCAGAGGAGACAGAAAGGATATGGACGTGGAGGTCGGATGAAGATTGAGTCTGACCATGCCGAGATCATATCAGGAGTAAGATGGGGAAAGACCATTGGCTCACCGATATGTATCTTGGTAGAAAACAAGGATTGGCCGAACTGGCAGGATGTAATGAGTTCGGATAATCCCCCCATACCCCCCTTTAGTAAAGGGGGGTATGGGGGATTTGTTACACGCCCGCGTCCAGGCCATGCAGATTTATCTGGTGCAATTAAATATGATACCCATGATATAAGAAATATACTCGAACGTTCAAGTGCGCGAGAGACTGCTATGCGGGTTGCTCTGGGTGGAATAGCAAAGAGATTCCTTTCAGAATTTGATATCAAAATAGGAAGCTATGTTATCCAGATCGGCAACATTAAATTCAAAATTCAAAATTCAGAATTCAAAATTACTGCAAAAGGGGACTATCCCAGATTTACGGACGCCAATAATCCCCCCATCCCCCCTTTAGTAAAGGGGGGTGAGGGGGGATTAGAATCAGGGTTGTCCCCGGAAAAATTGTTCAAAAAAGCTGAAAAATCCCCTGTCCGGTGTCCAGATGAGGCAGTATCAAAAAAGATGGTCAAACTTATAGACAAGGCAATTAAAGAAGGCAATTCGCTCGGTGGTATTTTCGAAGTCTTTGTAACCGGTGTCCCTGTTGGTCTTGGAAGCCATATTCAGTGGGACAAAAGGCTTGATGGAAGGCTTGCGTATGCATTAATGAGTATTCAGGCAATAAAGGGAGTTGAAGTTGGCTTAGGTTTTGAGATGAGCAGAAAATTCGGATCAGAGGTAATGGACGAAATCTTCTATGATCGTGAGGCGTCAGGCGTGAGGCGTGGGCGTGAAAAGATAAAAAAATCCTCTTACGCCTTACCCCTCACTCCTTACGGCTTCTATAGAAAAACCAATAATGCTGGTGGAATCGAAGGTGGGATGACAAATGGCATGCCCATAACCATGAGAGCGGCAATGAAACCCATCCCGACTTTAAGGAAACCGCTTCAATCAGTTGATATCGTTACAAAAGAACCTTTGGAAGCAACATATGAACGCTCTGATATCTGTGCAGTCCCTGCAGCAGGAGTCATAGGAGAGGCAATGGTTGCCCTGACTATTGCAGATGCATTCCTTGAGAAATTTGGTGGAGACAGTATAGCCGAAACAAAACGCAATTACGAGTTATATATTGAGTACTTGAAAAAGTTTTAAAAGAGCTTCAAATGTAGTGTAGTGTCTTATAAATAACTTTAGTCAAACTGTCATTCCTGCCCCTTTTGTCATTCCCGTGTAAGCGGGAATGACAAAAGTAAAAGGTGTAAAGAAGTGTTAGAAACACTACAGTAGAAGCAAAAATTAACCCTCTTTCGTATTTATATTGAAAGAGAACTTTAACCACTGAGGCACAGAGACACTGAGAATAAGAACAAATATCTCTTTTATTTATTACAAACATAAAAAAGCTTGAATATATTAATATTTTTTCTTTTTTTATGGCTTCTTTTTTTATATGTCAATCTCCGTGCCTCTGTGTCTCTGTGGTTATTAAAACGCTTTTCAACTTTTTTACGAAAGAACCAAAATTAATTACAGTATAAATGTAATTGTCAATTATCAAGGGCAGACCCCAATAACATTCTATACCGACCAGCTTGGCCAGAAGATAAGGTGATAGAATATTTACATGAACAAACTGGCAAGCACTTTGATCCAAAAGTGGTAGAGGTGTTTTTGGGAATGGAGTGGTGGTAGAGTTCAGAAGTCTTTGAACCCTTAATTTAATCTTTGTAAGCCAATCATAGATTTATCAGACACTTTATTTACCCACATAATCTTTGCTCTGATCTGGATATCTCCGATGGGAAGGTCTATAGTGTCACCTACTGCAACTGATGGATCACCAAATATCCTTATGGCTAACCCCTTTTCAGAGGAGTCTATTGTACTTGCTTCAAAAAGCTGTTCCTTACAGTAAAATCCAAAAGGAATCTCCTGTTTAATACGCTCTTTGAGTCTTCTATCGGATCCATATCTTCCGCTGAATTTAAATCCACAGTAAGGACAGGCGTGGAAAAATTCTTCATCAGAACTATATGAATTTTTTCGACACCTTGGGCAAGAAAGTGTAAACATCAAGCACCTCCTGAAAATTTATTACTTTTAAAATTACCACAAAGGGAAATTTTTTCCAGAGATCGTATCCTCTATATCAATAAAAATCGACTTCTCCCTTGTCCCTCAGTTTTTGGTTTATTGTATCATGTTTTTAGAGAATTTGTTATCCTTCAAAACAGCATCTCCTGTCCCTTAATCTCTTTTCTTTCTACTTCCTCGAATATCTTTATCTTTCCATATTCTCCATCGAAACCAGGAGCAATATGGACTTTCCCTGCACGCATTCTTGAAATGGCTTCTGATAGAATGGTTGAACCTGCTGATGCAATGTCAGAAATGGGAGAATCCATCAGTATAGTGAATTCATTGCCAAGGTTTCTGAGGAGTTTAAAATATTCTGAAGCGACTGCTTTACTGGTTACGCCAACCTTCAGAGTCTCAGCAATAATTTCAACCAATGGAATGATAGAAAAATATTGTGGTGCACCTTCTATCCTGAAACCATTTTCCCTGTCAGCAAGTTTTTCAACGCGGTGCATGACACCAATAGTCACCTTTTTTCCACAAACAGGGCAGAGATAATTATATTTTATCGTTTCTCTCGGAGAAAGGCTTATACCACACATTCTGTGCCCATCGTAATGGTATTTACCCTCCTCAGGGAAAAATTCAATTGTTCCGATAAACCCCTTTTTTGTCTTTATGGCATTTATAATGGTTTCATAAGAAATTTCTGTATTAATCCACCCTTGCCCCCCTTTAGTAAAGGGGGGTGAGGGGGGATTACCAAAATCAAACATATTTGCCTCACGTCCGAGTTTTGCCGGTGAATGTGCATCAGAATTTGATATGAGGGTAATACGGTCAAGGCTTGAAAGCCTCCAGTTCATTAAAGGGTCTGATGAAAGACCTGTTTCTATAGAATAGATATGAGGACTTAATTCCTCGAAACATTCAGAGAGTGAATCAAACCCTGAGCCTGCGCCAAAAACAGAAAAATGTGGTGTCCACGCATGGGCAGGCACGAGCATCGCCTTATCAGAAATATCGAGAATAATTTTTAACAATTCCTTTGCATCGAGTCCAAGGATTGGTCTCCCATCTGCTGAAAGATTACCAATCCTCGATAATATGCTATTGAGTTTTGCAGCAGTAGCAAAGTCTGGAACAAAAATGAGACTATGGATTTTTCGTATCCTTCCTCTCTTGCTGTAAATGCAACTTATTTCAGCAGTGAGCATAAAATAGACACCTGTTTTACATGATACGGGAATGTCTTTTTGATGGAATTCATTTTTTAATTGCAGTAACTTATTATCATTAATATCAAGTTTTACTTTAAGTTCCTGGAACCATTTCGGATGTGTGAAATCACCTGTCCCAACAATAGTTATCCCTTTGAGCTGGGCCCATTTCCAGATATTCTCCAGTGACATGTCACGGCTTGTGGCACGCGAGTATTGTGAGTGGATATGCAGGTCTGCAATAAAACGCATGTGTGATTATATCAAAGGCTTCATTTGGGTTTTTGTTCTTTTCTTTTATGCCATACAATATAAAGAACAATGAGGAATAAACAACCAAGAAGAACGTATATACTCCATTGTTTGCTTACCTCAGCAATCCTTTCCCTGTTGTTTCCTACAAAATAGCCGATATATGCCAACACCCATATCCAGATGCCTGCTCCAAGGGCAGTATAAACACAGAATTTTGTCAGATTCATTCTGGCAAGACCTGCTGGAAATGAGATGTAATGCCTCACACCTAAAATGAGTCTCCCGATAAATGTGCTTATAGTTCCGTGTTTAAGGAAGAATTGCTCTCCTTTTGTGAAATGTCTTTGAGAAACACCAAAATATCTTCCATATTTGAGTATGAATGGCCTTCCAAGATATGTGGCAATAGCATAATTTAGTAATGCCCCCAGGACACTCCCAATTGTGCCTGATACTATTACGCCTATCCAGCTCATCTGGTTCTGCGAGATCAGATAGCCTGCAGGAGGGATTACAAGTTCGGAGGGGAGGGGGATAAAAGTACTCTCGATAAACATTAAAAACATGATGCCAGGATAGCCCATGGTACCAATCGTTTCTACAAGCCAGTTTAAAAAGGTATGCACTGTTTCCCTCCAGGGATCTCTGGTCGGGGCGAGCAGATTTGAACTGCCGACCACTCACACCCCAAGCGAGTGCGCTACCAGGCTGCGCTACGCCCCGATTTTTTACTGAAGCTGACCGAGGATTTCTCTAAGTCTTTTTTTGACGTGCTCTGTTACCCGAGAAGAGTGATGAATTTCTGCTTTCTGAACCTCAGACTCGGCTTTGGTTTCAGCAGTATTCAAAGAGCTCACCCCAAGCCGTTTCCTGACTCCCTCTATCGTAAATCTTTCATGGTATAAAAGCCTCTTAATCTGCAGCAAAAGTTCAACATCCCTCTTTATATAAACCCTCTGCCCCGACTTATTTTTTCTTGGTTTGAGGAATGGAAACTCAGTCTCCCAATACCTGAGCACATAAGGTTCGACCTCTACAATCCTGCTTACCTCCCCTATCTTATAAAAGAGTTTATCTGGAAGAGGATTATACGGTTTCAGACTTGCAGATTTATGCATGACCTTTTTCTACCCCTGATTTTAATTGATTACTGACCCTGAATGTTATGACTTTTCGAGGAGTTATCTCGATGTCCTCTCCTGTCCTTGGATTTCGGCCCCTCCTCGACATCTTTTTCCTCACATTGAATGTACCGAACCCGGATATCTTTACAGATTCACCTTCTATAAAGGTCTGTTTTATCGTATCAAAGAGGATTTCTATGATTTCCTGTGCCTCTTTTTTAGAGAGACCTACTTTCTCAAATATCGCATCTACTAAATCAGCCTTCGTCATAATAGCCTATCTTAATTTTTATAATTATATTAAGGAGATAGGGACTTGTCAAGAAGAAATTGGTTTAAATATATAATTTTTTTTTTTAAAAAGGCTCTAATTTTAGCTACAACATGAACTTTGACATGAATCTTGTGAAGTCCCAGTTATTGAAAATCCCTGTTCATCTGAATAATCTATGGTTGCCTCTGAAAGTATATTAGTTGCCCTTTTCTCCAAGAAAAGCTTCAGTCCATCCTTCTCAAACGTTGTATCCTCTTCATAGGCGACATTGGCTATGTCCATAGCCAATGATGGTCCTCAGCCACCAGCAGATGCAAATATCCTTACACCACAGTCTAATAGATTCTGTTCTTTGAGAAATTCTTTCAGCCTCAGAATAGCTGAATCGGTCAAATTTACCATTGTATCCTCCTGATTTTGATTATCTTTTTATTAAAATATTATACCATTAAAAATGTGCTTTCCGCTGCAAAGGTTTTCAGCAGGTCAGCATTTCGTATCATTTTTCCTTTGTCCAGACCGGAATTCCGGCATTATCTCTGATGGCAATTACTGTGTTCCCCTTTTTTACTTCAACAGCAATAATGACAGGTTTGCCTGTCATCGTTACCCGTGAGCCCTTGACCTTGATGTTATCGCCTTTTTCAATCTTTGTATCAAGCCTGTCAATATACCATTCCGGGCCCAGATGGACAGGTATGGTTTCTTTTCCAGTTTTTACCAAGAGGTTTACATCGAAATGTATTCCTCTCAAAGGAGGAGTCTTATCAACAGACTCAACAATGCCTGAAATAGTTTCAATTGTTTCAGGATCATACAGCTTCTGATATGGTGAATTCATTCCCTTCCCACCTCCTCGCAAACCACCACCATGTTGTGCGAGGACAGAAGATGCTGTGAGAAGTATGATTACCAAAATGAAAAATCGTATGAAGTTTTTCGTTCTCATGCTTCCTCCTTTATCAAAGAATTTGTATTCATTTTCTCTTGAAATATTTTCCTGCATCAAAGATATTCACTAAAATTACCCTCTTATGTAGTATAACCTAATTTTCGGGTTCATTCTTGAAAAAGTTGAAAATCATGAACGACTGGATTCCCGCCTGTGCGGGAATGACAGGACTGCTTGTAAAAAAGTGTCATTCCCCGACTCGATCGGGGAATCCAGAAGCCTTTTCAACTAAAATACGAAAGATACAATTTTTTCGTGAAAAAAACTACTATGGAAGATACCATAAGTAACCCCAAAAACAATAGGAATGATACCAGGATGTTTTTTGCCCTTTGTTTTTTTTTCTGTTACAATTCCCTATGTTTTTACAGCAATTGCTCAATGGTCTGACTTTGGGCAGTGTGTATGCACTCATCGCACTTGGGTATACCATGGTTTATGGCATCCTTGAACTGATCAATTTTGCCCACGGAGAGATTTATATGGTCGGCGCATATCTCGGCATTATATTCCTCGGTTTTTTTACTGCTATCGGCCTTACATCATATAGCCTTACACTTGCCCTGTTCCTAACTGTTCTTTTATCAATAATCTTTTGTTCCTCGTATGGATTCACGATAGAAAAGATAGCCTATAAGCCCCTGAGAAATGCTCCCAGGCTGAGTCCGCTGATAAGCGCCATCGGGGTATCTATTTTTTTACAGAATTATGTAATGCTTACACAAGGCGCTACAGACAAGGTTTTCCCGCCTCTTTTCGAAAACTCAGCATTTGAGTTTTTGTCTGTGAGGATAACTTCCATACAGTTATTTATCATACTCACAGCAGGAGTACTGATGATCCTGCTCCGTTTCTTTGTGAGAAAGACGAGAATGGGAAAGGCGATGCAGGCGGTTGCACAGGATAAAACAATGGCCTCACTTGTGGGTATTAATATCAATACGATTATCTCGATAACATTTATTATCGGTTCAGGCCTTGCGGCAGTTGCCGGGCTTATGGTTGCCATTTATTACGGCCTCGTCAATTATTCTATCGGGTATATTGCAGGCATCAAGGCATTTACTGCTGCAGTTCTTGGTGGAATAGGGAGCATACGGGGTGCAATGTTCGGAGGGATTATACTTGGGCTTGTTGAAAGCCTTGGTGCAGGTTATATCTCGAGTGAATACAAGGATGCCTATGCATTTATCATCCTGGTCATAATCCTCCTTGTGAAACCAGAAGGGCTTTTTGGAAGGGGAGTCTAAAAAGTGACAGGTGACAAATTACACGTTACAAGTTTTAAGGAGAACTTTTATAAGGCAACAAAGCCATTGGTTATAGCTCTATGGTTAGCCTTGCTTTTCATCCCCTTTAAAGGAATACGTGCTGCTTTCATCCTCTTTTTAGCCCTTGCAATATCTCTTGTAATACTTAAAGTCGGTAATAAATTATTAGGAACAAGGAACAGGTTAAAAGACAAGTGCTTGTTACTCGTCACTCGTTACGCATCACTCATTACGCATCACTCATCATTTATTACGCGTTATTTGTTACTTCCATTACTTTTTTTTCTACCCTTTTTTGCTTCAGACTACTTCATTGATGTAACGATCCTTGCAGGTATCTATATTATCCTTGCACTTGGACTGAATGTGGTGGTAGGTTTTACAGGTCTGCTGAATCTCGGATTTGTGGCATTCTATGCAATTGGTGCTTATGCCTATGCCCTTCTGAACACAAAATGTGGACTAGGTTTTTGGTCTGCCCTCCCTTTTTCTATCGGGCTAACGACACTTGCCGGATTTCTTTTGGCAATACCTGCACTTCGCTTGCGGGGAGATTACCTTGCAATTGTTACCCTTGGTTTTGGTGAGATAGCACGGCTTGTTTTAAATAACTGGGATAGTCTCACAAAGGGACCGAATGGTATTTCAGGGATTGCTCCTCCTGCAATCATGACGGTCTCTTTTGGAAAACTCTCATACTATTATTATCTTGTCCTGTTAATTGTCATCATGACTGTTTTTATCACAAGAAGGGTATATTCTTCCCGGATAGGAAGGGCATGGGTTGCTATCAGGGAAGATGAAACAGCATCATCTGCGATGGGAATCAACACAACCATGTACAAGCTCTATGCATTTGCCTTCGGTGCCTTCTGGGCTGGACTTGCAGGAGCTATGTTTGCTGGCAAGATGCAGTTCGTATCACCTGAAAGTTTTACATTCATGGAATCTGTCCTGATACTTAGTATGGTTATTCTCGGGGGACTCGGAAGTATAACAGGTGTTATTATCGGTGCGATCATTTTAGTCCTGCTCCCAGAGGTTTTACGTGAGGTCCAACTTTACAGGATGCTTGTACTGGGTGGTGGACTTGTCCTTCTCATGATATTCCGGCCACAGGGACTATTCGGGGGGAAGGAATGCCACTCTTAGAGGTGAGAGATATATCGAAACACTTCGAGGGTGTAAAGGCCATCGAAGAGGTAAGCATTAAGGTAAGAGAGGGCACCATTATGGGCATTATAGGCCCAAATGGTGCAGGGAAAACGACCTTCTTCAATTGTCTAACTGGAATTTTGAAACCTACAAAGGGCACTATCTATTTCTCGAATACAAATATTACCGATCTGCAGCCTCATAATATCGCAAGGCTTGGTATATCAAGGACATTCCAGAATGTCAGGCTCTTTCGAGGGATGTCTGTTATAGAAAATGTGATGGTTGCCCAGCACTCAAGGACACGTTCAGGTCTTATTGGTTCCATAATACGATGGAAAAGATTTCAAGACGAGGAAAGGATTATCAGGGAAAAATCTATTGAGTATCTCGAACTTGTTGGTCTATCAGATTTTCTTGATACTATTTCTGGAAATTTACCATATGGTGCACAGAGGAGACTTGAGATTGCAAGGGCACTTGCAACAGAACCGTCCATGATTTTGCTTGATGAACCTACGGCAGGGATGAACCCGCAAGAGACATTAGAAATTATGGATCTTATAAAAAATCTAAAAGGTCTTGGTAAAACAGTCTTGATTATAGAGCATGATATGAAGGTTGTCATGGGAATATCTGATTGGATTGTCGTTCTGGATCATGGCGTCAAGATTGCTGAGGGATTGCCTGTTGAAATCAGGAGTAACCCTATGGTTATAGAGGCATATCTCGGTAAGGGTTGAGTACTAATTAAGTTGGTGTAGTGGCTTGACAAGTGTAATATTACAATGTAGTATTATGTATACATATTATATGGAGGGGTAAATGAGCAGTGTTGTTAAGAGTATTCGTATAGACAAAAAAACTTTGTCTGATGTAGAAAGCCTTCTGCATATGAAAAAAGAGACTTTCTCAAGTCTCACATCAGAACTAATTACCGAAGCCGTAAAAATGAGGAAATGTCCAGGGATTGTCTTTGTTGATGGACCTGCAGGAAGGCGTGCGCGGATTGAAGGCACAGGAATAGATGTCTGGGAGCTTATATCAGCCTGTCAGGAACTTAATAATGATCTCCATGCCTTAAAAGAGGCATTTCACTGGCTCACGGACAGGCAGATTATGGCAGCAATTGGCTATGCAAACACCTACCCTGATGAAATAAAAAAATTGATAGAGATGAACAGGGCATGGAGTAAAGAGAAAGCTCATTCTGAACTCCCGTTTGTCAGAAAGAAATGAAGCTTCTTCTGGATGAAGACCTGAGCCCACAAATAGCGGTTATTCTTAGAGAAAAAGGCATAGATGCTATTAGCGTGCATGAAATTGGACGAACAGGGTTAACAGATCAGGAACAATTAGAACAAGCAGCCTTGGATGGGAGATGCTTTGTGACTCGAAACAGAAACGATTATATCATTCTTACCCGTCAATTTTTCGCAAGTAATATATCCCATAAAGGGGTGCTAATAGTTGCTTCATCCTATAAGCTGAATGACTTTAAAGGAATTGCAGATGCGATTTCTGGATATGTCTCAGGATGGCCAAAAGAGAATCCAACTGATTATCTGTTTGATTTCATATAAAAACTCAAAGCGCAGGTTTTGGATTGACCAACATCCGCAATTTCCTGAAAGTTAATGAAGGCACTCTTACCATTATCACTGGCAAGGGAAAGGTAAACTTTTACAGCAATAAGATTGAGAGTTATAATATGTCAAAGGGATTTCAGGGCACTATAGTCAATCTAAAAATAAACACAGGTAGGGAGAGCTTTTGTTTGTAAATATGACAGAGTTTGACAGGGCATTGCTGAATGATTTGGTCAGGGGAAGAATCAGGGAACGCAGTTTATTGGAACAAACGCCGAAAGGCAGATTTCAATTAGCTGTGAAAAGAAATAAATAGTAAAAACCCGAAGAATGGAAAGGATGATCAATCCTATCTCAAGTGTATCTCTCAAATACCCTTGAAGTTTATTGTAAATGGCAAATAAATTATGGCAACGCTAAGTTTTAAGGGAAAAACATTTGTCCAGAATCATCATCTGACTGTCAAGTATCACCAGCTTGTTCCGAAAAAAGATAAAAGCTTAACAGATAAAATCAGCCTTAGTGATAATCTTATTATCCATGGAGATAATCTTAAAGCATTAAAGGCCCTTCTTCCCACCTATGCTGGAAAAGTGAAGTGTATCTATATTGATCCTCCATATAATACAGGTTTTGAAAAATGGCTTTTTAACGACAATGTCAATAGCCCAATGATGCAGGAATGGCTCGGCAAGGTGGTGGATAAGGAAGACCTTACACGCCATGACAAATGGCTTTGCATGATGATGCCACGCCTAAAATTACTCCGGGAATTATTGTCCGAGGATGGCGTTATTTTTATTTCCTGTGATGATAATGAGCTTTATAATTTGAAAAACATACTTGATGATATCTTTCAAGAGAGCAATTGGGTAGGGACTATAGTTTGGAGGAATGTTACTGATAATAATCCAACAAATATAGCAATTGAGCACGAATACATAATCTGTTTTTCAAAAAATAAAGAGAGACTTGGAAGTGTTTGGAAGTCAAAAATTTCTGATGCAAAAGAAAAGTTAATTAAAATTGGCAAGGAACTTAATAAAAAATATAAGGATCCAAATGAACTTCAAGAGGCATATAATAAGTGGTTTAGGGAAAATAAATTTTATTTAGGGCAACTTGACCGCTATAAATATATTGATAAAGGTGGTGTTTACATAGGAAGTCAAAGTGTCCATAACCCGGGTAGAGAAGGTTATAGGTATGACGTGATACACCCTATAACGAAAAAACCCTGTAAGCATCCGCTTATGGGATATCGCTTCCCTGAAAATACAATGAAGGAATTATTAGCACAGGGGAAAATTCTCTTTGGTGAGAATGAAAATAAAATCATAGAGCTAAAAGTTTATGCTGAGGAATTTGAAGATAAACTTCCAAGCGTAATTCAGCTTGATGGTAGACTTGGTGCTTATGATTTGAAAGAAATTTTCCCTGAAACCACAAAAGCTTTTGATAATCCTAAGCCTGTTCAACTGCTGAAGCAAATATTTTCTTACTTAACGAATAATACCGATTTAATCCTCGACTCCTTTGCAGGCTCCGGCACAACCGCCCATGCTGTCCTTGCTCTTAACAAGGAAGACGGTGGCAATCGCAAGTTTATGTTAGTTGAATGCGAGGATTATGCGGATAAGATTACTGCTGAAAGAATTAGACGAGTTATCAAAGGAGTTAAGAAAGCAAAGAATGAGAAATTAAGAGAAGGTCTTGGGGGGACTTTCAGTTATTTTGAACTCGGCGACCCAATAGAAATGGAGAGTATCCTTGAAGGTAGTAAACTTCCCAGTTATTTTGAACTTGCCAGATATGTTTTTTATACAGCCACAGGTGAGGAATTTGACCCGAAAAAAGTCGATGAGAAGAAAAATTTCATTGGCGAATCAAAGGAATATGAAGTATATCTATTCTACAAGCCTGATATTGAATATCTAAAATCAACTTCGCTTACGCTTGACAGAGCGAAAACCTTAGGTCAGTACAAAGGCAAAAAGCGATTGGTCTTTGCCCCCAGCAAATATCTTGATACAGATTATCTTTTGGAATACCGTATTGACTATTGCCAATTACCATTTGAGATTTATAAATTGAAGGAATAATAGGGGGATAATTATGCCTCATAAATCTTTAGAAGTTACTGTAGAGCGGAAAGTGCTTATATGGGCAAGGGAGAGTATAGGTATGAACATCGGAGAAGTCGCTAAACGGCTAAATACAAGTGAGGATACAGTGAGTAAATGGGAATCAGGACAAAAAAAACCTACACTAATCCAATTAGAAAAACTTGCCAGAACTATTTACAAAAGGCCACTTGCAGCATTTTTCTTACCAGAACCACCAAAAGAACCATCTCTTCCAAGAGACTTTCGCACTCTACCTCTGGATGTGAGAAAGCCTTTCTCTCCAGAGACTCGCTTAGCTATACGGCGAGTCCGAAGGCTTCAATCTTTAGCTACAGAATTGACGATGAGTCTTAATCGTGAGATTATTACGGAAATCGGGAGGGTAAGTTTAACAGACGACCCTGAGGTTGTAGCAATCAAGACAAGAGAACAATTAGGTATTGGAATCCATATACAATTTGGCTGGAAAGATGAAAATGAAGCACTTGCTGAGTGGAAAAAATCGGTGGAAAAGCGTGGAGTATTTGTATTTCAGATAGGTATGCCATTAGTAGATATGATAAGGGGATTTTCACTGTTTGAAGGCAAACCTCCTGCAATTGTGCTTAATCTCCGAGACACAATCAATGGAAGAATTTTTTCTCTTTTTCACGAGTACGGGCATCTTATTCTTAATGATAGTGGAATATGTGATATGGAGGAGACAGATAACTTGTTTGACGAGGCTAAATCAATAGAGAAATTCTGTAACCATTTTGCAGGAGCAATTTTAGTTCCAAAAGATGCCTTGCTAAATCACGAACTAATTAAGTCAGAGGAGTATTCTTCTCATTGGCCGGATGAAATTTTGAAAGAACTTGCTAAGACTTTCAAGGTTAGCCAGGAGGTAATTTTAAGGCGGTTGGTAATCTTAGGTTGGGCGGACAAAGATTTTTATAAACGTAAACACGAAGAATGGAGAACAACAGAATACCGAAGAAGAGGAGGAGGACGGCGAAACCCACCGAAAGAATGCATTCAGAAGAATGGGACCCCATTCGTATCTATCGTTTTAGAGTCGCACAGAGAAGAAAAAATTACTTATAGAGATGCTGCTGACTATCTGGCTGTACGTCTAAAATATCTACCTAAAATAGAGCAGTTCATTGAAGGAAAGATTTAATTGCGATGGATTTGTTTCCAGGTTATTGCATAGATACAAATGCACTCATAGATTTATGGAGGAGAAGATATGCTCCTGATGTTTTCCGATCATTATGGAAAAATCTTGAAAATCTCATATCTCAGGGACGTCTTATTGCACCTCGTGAAGTTCTTAACGAACTTGAAAAATATGGGGATAAAAATGATGAACTCTTAAAATGGGTCAAACAGCATAAGGAAATGTTCAAAGATTTAGATGATGACCAACTAAATCAGGTGCGAGACATTTTAAAACATTTTCCGACCCTTGTGGATACGAATAAAACAACACCAGAAGCTGATCCTTTTGTCATCGCTCTTGCTATGTCTAAGGGTTGGATGGTTATTACTTCAGAACAACCTGCAAACTTGACTGCAAACCCATCGGCACGTCCTAAAATTCCTAATGTGTGTGAACACTTCAATACGAAATGTATTTATGAATTGTTAGAATTTTTCAGAGAAGAGAAATGGGTATTTTAAAGATTTAGTTATGGAACTAAAAGAATATCAGAAAAAGACATTAGAACAGGTTAGGCATTATCTTGAAGCTCTTGCTGAATTTAAGGCAAAAAATGATAGGCTAACAAAGGAAGATCCTGAGCTTTCAATCAACTTTCCGCTTAAGGCATGGGAGAAGGTTGTCGGGACAACTCATTATTCAAAGAAAAATGGCTTAGGCGAGGAGTTACCAAATTTTTACCTCAAAATTCCAACAGGTGGTGGTAAAACTCTACTTGCTTGTCATACGATTGATTTAATAAACAGGACTTATCTTAAGAAGCAAACAGGAATCGTTCTGTGGATTGTGCCAACAACACAAATTTATAGGCAAACCTTTGCCAGTTTAAAAAACCGTGAGCATCCTTATCGCCAGGTTCTGGATATCTCAAGTGGAGGAAGAACAGTTATCTTAGAGAAAATGGATAGGTTCTCTAAATTAGATGTGGAGGAAAATCTTGTGGTAATGCTATTGATGCTGCCATCAGCAAGCAGGCAGAATAAAGAGGTTTTGAAAGTCTTTAAAGACAGCGGTGGATTTGGTGAATTTTTTCCCTTGGAAGATGATAGAGAGGGAAATGAAAAACTCCTAAAAAACTTCCCCAATTTGGACTATTTCGGTGATGAAAACAGTTTTCATGGCAGGGTTGTAAAAACTTCTCTTGGAAATGCTTTGAGACTCTTTAAGCCCATAATTATTATTGACGAGGGGCACAAGGCTTACAGTGAAATTGCTCAAAAAACAATCAGAAATTTTAACCCATCAATAATTGTAGAGTTATCAGCCACACCTCCGGAAGTGAGTAACAAATTGGTAACTATTAGTGGGCAGGAACTTAATCGGGAAGAGATGATTAAACTTGATCTGCGTATTACCAATAAAGCAAGTCTTGATTGGAAAGATGCGATGCGAGCGGCTTTTGAGAAAAGAAGCTTTTTAGAAAAGAAAACCAAAGAATATGAGGCGAATACAGGTGAATATATTCGTCCTATTTGTTTAATACAGGCGGAAAGAACAGGCAAAGAACAAAGAGGCACAAGATATATACATGCAGAAGATGTTAAAGAATATTTGATTAAGCAATGCGGAATTTTAGAGGAAGAAATAGCTATAAAAAGTAGTGAGAAAGATGACATCGAGGGAATTGACCTTTTAAGCAAGGAGTGTCCAGTTCGCTACATCATTACAAAACAGGCATTGCAAGAGGGATGGGATTGTGCCTTTGCATATCTTCTTACAATCCTAACTAATCCGGGGTCTCAACTTAGCATTACTCAACTTGTTGGAAGGATATTAAGACAACCAAAAGCAAGAAAGACAAAAATTAAAGAACTTGACGAGAGTTATGTCTTTTGTTTTCGGCCAAAGGCAACAGAACTATTAGAAAATGTAAAAAGAGGATTTGGAGCCGAAGGGCTTGGAGATTTAGCTGGAAGGGTCTCGGTAGCTGAAGGAGATACAGAGAGCATAGAGGCAACAAAAGAAAAAACTGTTGGTTATAGAGAAAGGTTTAAGAAATTTGAAGGCAAGATTTACCTTCCAAAATTCGTTATTCAAGAAAGTGAAGGTTGGCGGGATATTAATTATGAGATGGATATTTTAAGCAGAATAGACTGGAGTCAAATTAATCTTGAGGCATTAAAAGATATTTCACTTTCAGAATTGAGGGCTGAAGAACAGGAAGTTGTTATTGGACTTAGTGAAGATATAAAAGAACTGATTAAAGAGAAAGGACGAGTTTCTAAAGAAGGTGGTTTGGAGATTAACAGGGTTTTTATCACACGACAAATTTTGGATATTGTTCCAAATCCTTGGGTAGCCTATGAGACTGGCAAAAAGGTAATAGCCATCTTTTTAATGACATATGATAAAAAAACGGTCACAAATAATCTTGTTTTCATTATTGAGGAATTAAGAAAACATCTCATAAAAGAACGGGATAGATTAGCAGAACAGGTATTTAGAGAGTTGATTGAGCAAAAAGTCTTATGGTTCTTCTTACTTTCTGGTAAAGGTGGCTACAAGTTGCCAGGCAGCATAAAAGTGAAAAATACTTCTAAAAAGATTGTGAGGAATGATAACACTCCAATACAGCGAAGTCTTTTTGAATATGTGGCAGAAGACGAATTTAATGAGATGGAAAAGTCTGTAGCAATTTATCTTGATGAACAAGAAAAACTTTTATGGTGGTATAGGAATTTATCAAGGCAAGATTATTATGTTCAAGGCTGGAAGAAAAATAAAGTGTATCCTGATTTCATTTTCACTGATATTGATGACAGAAAACAAAATGATTACAGCAAGGTATATGTAGTTGAGACAAAAGGGTTACACCTAAAAAACGAAGACACTGATTATAAAAGAAACATTTTTGATTTCTGTAATCGGTTGGGGCAGCAAAAAGATTGGAGAGAATTAAATTTAGAATTTACTGACAAAAGAATTGAGTTTCAAGTGATATTTGAAGATGAGTGGCAAAAAAAGATCAATGAAATATTTAGCTGAGGCAAAACCTTTTTACACAATGAGTTACGATTTATTCTTTAAAGCATTAATTAGGTGAATAAAAAAGAATTATCTTGATATATAATGGCGTGATGTTAAAGCTTGAGGATGTCCATACATACCATGGCCCGATTGAAGCGCTAAAGGGAATAGATATTGAATTGAATCATGGGGAGATTGTTTGTCTTAGGGGATTGACAAAAGAGGAGTTAAAAGAGAAAAAGACATCTCTGGAGGAGGTAAGTTGAAACTTCAAAATAGCCAGAGTGCTGAAGTTAATCTTCAAAAACTTTTAGATTATCTATTGTCTGATTCACATCCAATTGGTAAATCCAAGGCTAAATATTTACGTTCATTCGGTTTTAGTAATGCAAATGTAGAACTGTTAAAGCAGGGATTAATAACCATTGCTCAAACAGAGGATGTTAAAGAGGTAATATCCTCTACACATGGTGTAAAATATGTTATAGATGGCTCTCTACAGACACCTGTAAAGGTTTTTATTAAATTGAGGACAATCTGGATAATTGAAAAAGGCGAGGAAGTTGCTCGTTTCATAACTGC
>Ga0194113_10003693_pt1 | contig 20371 bp, 20 predicted proteins | sample TA2MahC200mmetaG_FD_146193 | JGI IMG/M metagenome (GOLD analysis project Ga0194113, IMG submission 146193) | Freshwater microbial communities from Lake Tanganyika, Tanzania - TA2015017 Mahale Deep Cast 200m | ecosystem: Environmental > Aquatic > Freshwater > Lake | place: Tanzania: Lake... | reverse complement strand
ATATTACGGATGACCCTTCTGAGATAACAGGCATAAATTCAAGGAAAGACTTAGCATTTGCCTATGAGATTATGAGAAAGAGAATTCTTGATGAACTATTGTCAAGGGGTATTACAATTGTTGACCCAAACACTACCTTTATAGACAGTAATGTAATAATTGGGCAAGATACCACGATATACCCTTTTGTCTTTATTGAAACAGATGTAAATATAGGAAAAAACTGTTCCATTGGACCATTTTGCAGGATAAGGAGTGGAACAACCGTAGAGGATAATACAAGAATAGGAAATTTTGTTGAGGTAACGAGAAGCCACGTTAAAAAAGGAGTAAAGATAAATCATTTCAGTTACATAGGAGATGCAACTATTGGTTCTGGGGTGAATATCGGAGCGGGTACAATAACTGCGAATTATAATGGGAGAACCAAAAATAAAACTGAGATAGGAAGCGGGGCGTTTATCGGAAGTGGCACAATCCTTATAGCACCTGTAAGGGTGGGTAAGCAAGCTACAACTGGTGCTGGATGCGTTGTGCCAAAGGGGAAGGATATAGCTGATAAATCCATTGTGGTGGGGGTGCCTGCGAAGGTACTTAAAAGTTCAAAAAGGAGACCTCATAAATGAAAGATGAACTTGTTGTATTCTCTGGTAATTCAAACCCTTCTTTAGCGAGGACGATATGTAAATACCTTAAGATTCCTTTAGGAGATGCCCTTATATCTAAGTTTTCAGAGGGTGAAATTCGGGTAAAGATAAATCAAGACGTCAGGGGTCGCGATGTATTTGTCATACAATCTACCTGCCCACCCGTAAATGATAATCTTGTTGAACTTTTAATTATGATAGATGCCTTAAAAAGGGCCTCTAGTAGGAGGCTCACAGCGGTTTTACCTTTCTACGGGTATGCAAGACAAGATAGAAAAGACCAGCCTCGTGTTCCCATAACCGCAAAACTCGTTGCAAATCTTATAACAACCAGCGGTGCGGATAGACTGTTAACCATAGACTTGCATGCAGGTCAGATTCAAGGTTTTTTTGATATTCCAGTTGACCATCTGCTTGCAGCGCCTGTATTAATAGAATATTACAAAAAATTAAAACTTAGAGATCTTGTAGTAGCAAGTCCTGATGTGGGAGGGATAAAGATGGCGCGCGCATTTTCAAAAAAACTAAATGCAGATCTTGCCATAGTTGATAAAAGAAGACTTGATTATCAGAATTCTGAGGTGATGAATATCCTTGGAGATGTAAAAGGCAAAAATATTATTATTGTAGATGACCAGGTTACAACAGCGGGTTCTATAACAGAAGCCTCTTATGCCTTAAAAGAGGCAGGCGCAAGGGATATCTATGCGGGTATAACGCACGGCATATTTTCAGGCCCCGCTATCGCGAGAATAGAAAAAAGTCCATTAAAGGAGGTAGTGGTTACTGATACAATACCTCTTTCAAAGGAAAAGCAGAATAAAAAGATAAGGATATTATCCATCAGCAGACTTCTTGGTGAAGCAATAAAGCGTATTCACAATGAAGAATCCGTGAGCTCGTTGTTTGTATAGCCAAACTAATGCCTAACAAACAATGTGCAAAGGAGTAATTTTAAAATTTTTATTGATTACGTGTTATGGACCGATTACGTTACTGATAGATGAGGTGATTATAATATGGAGCAGGTGAATTTAGAGGTACAACTTAGAGAAGAAAAGGGAAAACAGGCGGTAAAAAAGTTAAGGGAGAATAGTCTTATACCAGCGGTCGTATATAAAAAGGCAGAAGAGGTCTTAAGTATCAAATTTGACAAAAAGGATTTTCATAGGGTTATCCATACGCAGGCAGGGGAGAATGTAATAATAACCTTAAAGTTTAAGTCCGATAAAAAAATTAAGGATAAGACAGTTATAATCAAGGAAATTCAACATAACCCTTTAACAGATGCAGTGCTTCATGTGGATTTTAACCAGATATCCCTTACCGAAAAGATAGAGGTTAATGTTCCCATAATTCCAAAGGGCGAATGTCTTGGTGTAAAGGAAGGTGGTGTGCTGGCACACGTTTTAAAGGAATTGCATATAGAATGTCTTCCTACGAGGATACCCCAGTCTATTGAAGCAGATATTACAAATTTAAAAATTGGGGATCTTCTTCATGTAAATGACCTTCTGATACCATCCGGTATAAAAGTAATTACTGAAACCGATGCAGTGGTATTCTCTGTAGAGGCTCCAAAGGTTGAGAAGGTAGAGGTGGCAGCTGTAGCTGAAGAGGCCCAGGAGCCAGAGGTTATAAAACAGAAGAAGGAATTGCCTGAGGAGGAGGAAAAGACAAAAGAAACAAAGAAGGAGAGGGAATAAACCCATTATGAAATTAATAGTGGGTTTGGGAAATCCGGGCAGAGATTATAGAAACACAAGACATAACATAGGTTTTAAAATCATAGACGTTCTTTCAAAAAAAGGTGGTATAAGGTTAAAGAGAGGCGCCTTGGATTCTATATCTGGAAGCGGTAGGATATCCAATGAAAGGATAATGCTTGCAAAGCCACTCACTTATATGAATCTGGCGGGTAGGTGTGTTAGGAGATTGGTTTTCTTACACAAGATAGATTTAGAGGATTTAATGGTGATTTTGGATGATGCGGATTTGGAATTTGGAAGAATTAGACTTAAGGCAAGGGGTGGCTATGGAGGTCACAGGGGACTTCAGTCAATTATTGAAGCGCTTGGCACAGGGGAGTTTAACAGACTCAGGATGGGAATAGGTCGTTTGGAATCTAAAAAACTTTCGGTGTATGTTTTAGATGAATTTACGAAAAAAGAAATCTTAGAGTTAAAAAAGATAATAGAATTTTCTTGTGATGCCCTTTACACTTGGATAAAAGAGGGCATAGAAGTAGCAATGAATAGATTTAATTCAAATGAAGCCCATCCGCCACAGAACTTTGGCGGATAATGGTTGAATTTGACCCCACCACTTTTTGTGGAAAGAATAGATAACAAGATTTAAAGAGGAAGGGTAATGATAAACGTAGATTTTGTCTCAAGCACTTTATCAAAAGTGGTGGGGATTAATTCGCAGATGGAACTCATTCTACAAATTGCCTACTCATTAAAGGAGGAAAAAATTGAGAAACTATGAGGCTATGTTTTTATTAAGTCCTAAACTTACAGATGATAAGCTTGAACAGACGATAGCTACGATAAAGGATACCTTGGAAAAAAATGAGGCCAAGATAGAAAAAATGGAGAATATCGGCAAAAAAATGCTGGCCTATAAAATTAAGAAGTTTAAAGAAGGAATTTATGTGTTATTTAATTTTAAAATGCACCCTTCTTCTATATCAGTGGTTAAAAAGAGTTTTGGATTAAATGAGGTTATTCTCAGGACTCTTATACTCTTAAAAGAGTAATATTTTTTGGAGGTGACAATGGCTACTTTAAATAAAGTATTTTTGATAGGGAACCTAACGCGCGACCCCGAGTTAAGATATGTACCCTCAGGCACAGCTGTATGTAGTTTTTCTATGGCTATAAACAGGACATTTATGCTTCAATCAGGAGAGAAGCGGGAAGAGGTGTGTTTCGTAAGAGTTGTGACGTGGGGGAAGCAGGCTGAAACAGTAAATCAGTACCTAAGCAAAGGAAGTCTTGTATTTGTAGAAGGTAGACTTCAGTATCGTGCCTGGGAACAGGAGGGGCAAAAGAGAAGCACCCTTGAGGTGAAAGCGGACAGAGTTCAATTCTTGGCAAGGACAAAACAGGCTGAGGCAATAGGCCCTAAAGAAACAGAATTTTCTGAGGCAGTTCCTGAGGAGCCGGCGGCGGAATATCCTGAGACATACGAAGGAAAAAAAGCAGACGAGGAGATCCCATTCTGAGAGACCAATGACAGATACCAAAGCCCAGAATCCAAAAAGAGGTTTGTCTTACCATTTAGAATTAACTGACACGGAGGAGATAAATGGTAGCGCAAGAGAGGCGTAGATTTAGAGAAAGACCGAGATTTTTTAGAAAGAGGGTATGCAGATTTTGCGTTGATAAAATAGATGAGATTGATTATAAAGACACCCAGCGACTCCAGAAATTTATAACAGAAAGGGGAAAGATTATCCCAAGCAGGATATCTGGAAATTGCGCCCCACATCAGAGAAGATTAAACATTGCAATAAAAAGGGCTAGATATGTAGGACTTCTTCCTTATACTGCAGAATAAGGAGATATTTATAATTTTATCAGAATGGAGGATTCCAAACAGGATGAGAGTGATATTAAAGAAAGAAATTGAGGGTTTAGGTAAATTTGGCTCTGTGGTAGAGGTTAAGGATGGATTTGCGAGAAACTATCTTCTCCCCAGAAATTTAGCCGTTAGGTATTCTAAGGAAAACTTAAAAACCCTTGAGATAGAAAAAAAGAAATTGCAGGAGATTATAGAAAGGAAGAGACAGGATGCGCTGGTTCTTGCTGAGAAACTTAAAAACATATCCTGCACAGTAAAGGTAAAAACAGGAGAAGAGGATAAACTCTTTGGTTCTGTTACAAGCACTGATATAGTAGAGGCTTTAAGATCTGAGAGTATAGAGGTAGATAAAAAAGATATTCTCTTAGAAGGACCCATTAAAAATCTGGGTATATATCAGGTCCCGCTTAAACTGCATCCAGAGGTAAAAACCGAAATTAGAGTCTGGGTTGTAAAGGAATAAAATGGATATAAAAGACCTTGCGCTTGAAAAAATTCCACCTCAAAGCATTGAGGCGGAGACAGCGGTTTTAGGTTCAATGCTTATTGAAGAGGAGGCAATTGCTACGGCTATAGAAATATTAGAGAGCGATTTCTTTTATAAAGATAGCCATAAGATTATATTTATTACAATTATTGAATTATTTGATGCGAATAAAGCTGTTGATGTGCTAACCCTGGTTGAATCATTGAAGAAAAAAGGAATCCTTGAAGAGGTTGGCGGCGCCAGCTACATAACCGCCCTTACCAGTAGTGTTCCAACCGCAGCCAATATCGTATATTATGCAAATATAGTTAAGGAGAAGGCGATATTGAGAAACCTTATAACCACTGCTACCTTAATAGTGTCAGAGTGTTTTGAACAAAACCAAGAGGCGAGGGCATTGCTGGACAAGGCGGAACAGATGATATTTGACATTACAGGCCAAAAGGCAGAAACCTATATTACGCCTATAAAAGAACTGGTAAAAGATAGTTTGGAAGTTATAGATAATCTTTATAAGAGAAAGGAGAATCTTACTGGAATTCCCACAGGGTTTCATGAATTTGATATAATGACCGCAGGGTTGCAGAACTCAGACCTAATAGTAATAGCAGGAAGGCCCTCTATGGGGAAAAGCGCCCTTATAAGCTGTATAGCCGAGCATGCGGGGGTGGTTGAAAAGATACCACTTGTAATATTCAGTCTTGAGATGTCAAAAGAGCATCTTGTTCAAAGGATGCTTTGTTCTCATGCAAGGGTGGATGCCCACAAGGTAAGAACAGGTTTTTTAGCGCAGTCAGATTGGCCACGCCTGACCGCAGCCTGTGGTAGATTATCCGAGACGCCTATATTTATAGACGACTCACCTGGAATATCCCCTCTTGAGATAAGGGCAAAGGCGAGGCGCCTTAAGGCGCAGCATAATATCGGACTTATAATATTAGATTATCTTCAGATGGTTAAAGGTCATAGGAGTGCTGAAAATAGACAGCAGGAGATATCGGAGATCTCAAGGTCTCTTAAGGCACTGGCAAAGGAACTGAATCTACCTCTTATAGCAGTGAGTCAGCTTTCAAGGTCTCCTGAGAAAAGAGAAGACAGACGTCCGCAGCTAGCAGATTTAAGAGAGTCAGGTGCTATAGAACAAGATGCGGATTTAGTAGCCCTTTTATTTAGGGAAGAATTCTATAATCCAACAGAGGAGAATAAGGGAAGGGCAGAGCTTATAATAGCCAAACAAAGAAATGGCCCTGTTGGGACCATATGGTTAGCGTTTATAAAAGAGTATACGCGGTTTGAAAATTTATCAAGACGGGAGGAATAAACCTTGAAAAAAATATGGCGGGCGGTAATCGTAATATCTATAATGGGTTTTATATTCTCACCCTTTACTAAATCTCTGATGACTCAAGCACAGGAAGAGATTAAAAAAGTAAAGGTGGTGGAGGTAAGACAGAACAAGGCAGTGAGTACCCAGGCGATAATCGCGAAGATAAGGACATCTCCGGGCGAGGTTTTTTCTCGAGAGGTTTTAAATGAGGATATAAAAAGGTTATATTCGTTAGGCTATTTTACAGATGTGAGCGTTGATGTTCAGGAATATGAAGAGGGTCTCAAGGTTATTTTCCTTATCACAGAAAAACCTATTATAAAGCAGATGCTCTTCAGCGGAAACCGCTCTATACGCGATAAGAAACTTCAAGATATTGTTAAATCAAGGGTGGGCGAATTCTTAGACAATAGACAATTAAAAGAGGATGCAAACGAAATTTATAAACTCTACGAAAAGAAGGGATTTCATCTGGCAAAGGTGAATTTTGATATAAATGTTGATTCAAATACAAATAAGGCGCTTGTTACATTTGTAATAGATGAAGGTGTAAAGTCAAGGGTTAGGAAAATTTTAATATCAGGCAATAAAACCTTTAAGACCGGAAGGTTATTAAAATTGATAAAGACAAAGAAGGGTGGGCTTTTCTCAGCAGGCTTCTTTAAAAAAGAGGTATTTGACGAAGACATGGAAAGGCTTAAGGTATTTTACGAGGACAATGGATTTATTGATGTCAAGATCACACCCTCTCTGGAATATACACAGAATAACCGTTTTATAAGTATAGATATCGTCGTAGAAGAGGGCAGAAAATATGTGACAGGGGATATTACAGTAAGGGGGAATCAGGTTTTTTCTAAGGAGGCGATTTTGCTCAAACTCAAGATGAAAGCAGGCGCTACCTTCTCTCGTAATGCACTAAAGAGAGAAGAACAGGGCATTCAAGATATGTACTTTGAAAAGGGCTATATCTTTGCCGACGTAAGGGCCGATATCCTTCTAAATGAGAAAACCGAACGGATTGACATAACCTATAATGTAATAGAAGGGGAGGTATGTTATGTTGATAAAATTATAATAAAAGGGAATACCAAAACAAAGGATGTGGTGATAAGGAGGGAGTTGAGAATTTTCCCCGGAGATAGATTTGATGGTGTAAAGCTAAGACGCTCCAAGGAGCGACTGTTCAATCTCGGATTTTTTGAAGAGGTTTCATATGACATAGAAGAAGGCCCCAGTCCCACAAAGAAAAATCTGATTATTACTGTAAAGGAGGCGAAAACAGGTGAGTTTAGCTTTGGCGGAGGATATAGCTCCATAGATAGACTTGTGGGGTTTATTGAGATTGCCCAGAATAATTTTGATATTATGAATTTCCCCAATTTTACAGGTGCTGGGCAGAGCCTCAGGGTAAGGGCAGAATTTGGAAGAACAAGAAGGGATTATTTGGTTAGTTTTACAGAACCTTGGGTATTTGATAGACCAATTTCCTTTGGATTTGACCTTTATAGACGGACTCATTATAGAAGCGGAACCAGTGGTTTTAGTTACGATGAGCAGAGGACAGGAGGAGACATAAGACTTGGAAGGGCGTTCGGTGAGTTTAACAGGGGAGACCTGACATATCGACTCGAGGAGGTCAAGATATCAGATGTACCCTCAAACGCTTCAAGTGACTTTAAGGCAGAGGAAGGAACAAACACAGTAAGCAGTTTCACCGCTCAGTTATCAAGGGATACTAGAGACAGCGTATTCAATCCCACCAAGGGATATACAGGCTATTTCTCCACGGAGGTTGCAGGAGGACCCTTCGGGGCAGATAAGGATTTTATAAAAAATTTAGTTGGTGGAAGTCTCTATATGACACATTTTGAGAATCTTGTGCTTGAGTTAAGCTTACGCGCAGGCACAGTTGATACCTTCTCAGATTCACCAAGGGTTCCTATATATGAAAGGTTTTTTGCTGGTGGTGCAAATACAATTAGAGGCTATAAAGAAAGAAGGGTTGGCCCGAAGGATGTATCGGGCGAGCCTATAGGCGGAAGGTCTATGGTAATAGCAAATATGGAATACACCTTTCCTTTGTTTGAATATATAAAAGGGGCAGCGTTCTACGATGTAGGAAATGTTTGGGATAAGGTCTCTGATATTGGCTCAGGGGATTATAAGTCGGGCACAGGTATGGGGGTTAGGATAAAAACGCCCCTCGGCCCGATAAAGCTGGATTATGGATTTCCCTTGGATAAGTTGCCAGGCGAAAAGAAGCAGGGAAGATTCTATTTTAGTATGTCCAGAGGGTTCTAAAAGGAGGAAAAACTTATGAGGAGTTTTGTAGCCTTTGCGGTCTTAATAGTTTTTATATTTAATAATGTAGGTGTTGTTTTTTCAGAAACCTTCAAGATAGGTTATGTTAATTTAGGAAAGGTTTTTGATGAATATGAAAAGACAAAGGAATATGATAAAACCTTAGAAATAAAGGGAAGCGAGAAGCGGAAGGAACGAGATAAGTTAGTTAATGATATAAAACGTTTAAGAGACGAACTTGAGCTATTGAGTGACAAGGGTAAGGAGGATAAACAAACCCAGATAGACTCAAAGGTAACGGAACTTAAAAGGTTTGATACAGATGTAAGGGAAGAATTAACCCGCCAAAGGGATAATTTCTTAAAAGAGATTATAAAAGAGATATATGCCATAGTGGAAGAATATGGTCAGAAAGAAAAATATACTATGATAATTAGAAGCGAGGGTATGATTATATATGGAGATAAAGGCATTGATTTGACAGGTCAGATAACCAAAATTTTAAATGAAAGATATAAGAAGAAATAACAGGATATGTTTAAAAAGACTGTTGGGGATATAGCAAAACTTATAGATGGTGAGGTAGTGGGTGACAGATCTGTTGTAATAACAGATGTGTGTGGTATAAAAGAGGCAAAAGAGGGGGATATAACATTTATAGCAAACCCAAGATACCTACCTTTAATAGAGATGACAAAAGCCTCATGTATTATTACTCCCTATGAGGTTTGTAGTGCACCAAAGCCTATCATTAGGACTGAAAACCCTTCCTTAGCCTTTGCAAGAGTGATATCCTTGCTTTCTCCTGATATTGTAAGATATCCAAAAGGCATACATAAAACTGCTGTAATAGGTGAAAATGTAAAATTGGGCAGAGGCGTTGCAATAGGGCCTTACTGTGTTATAGAAGATAATGTTTCAATAGGGGATAAAACTGTTTTATACGCAGGGGTATATGTAGGACATAATACAAAGATAGGTCAAGATTGTCTAATATATCCCCATGTATCTATAAGAGAGAATATAACTATTGGCTCAAGGGTTATCATACACTCTGGTACAGTTATAGGGAGCGATGGTTTTGGTTTTGTAGCGGTGGAGGGTATTCATCATAAGATACCTCAGGTAGGGGTGGTGGTAATAGAGGATGATGTTGAAATAGGTGCAAACGTGACTATTGATAGAGCTAGATTTGGAAAAACTCAGATAGGAAAAAGCACAAAAATAGACAACCTTGTTCAGATAGCCCATAATGTTATAATTGGAGAAAATTCCATAATAGTTGCTCAGGCAGGTATATCCGGCTCAACTACAATAGGAAAAAATGTAACCCTAGCTGGACAATCTGGCGTAGCAGGGCATATAAATATAGGCGATTATGCAGTAGTAGCAGGACAGGCGGGAGTAACAAAATCTATTCCACCAAATACCTGTGTATCGGGCTATCCTGCAAAGCCCCATAATCAGGCCAAAAGGATAAATGCCCTTATCCAGCGCCTGCCTTTAATTGTAAAACGGATAGAGAGACTTGAAAAGGAACTTAAGGGGTTGGAGGAAAGATTAAGTGGAGCCTCAGCATACAATACAAAGAGAGATTAAGCTTGAAGGGATAGGTATCCATACAGGTAAACCAGTCAGAGTAATCTTAAAACCTGCTCCTGTAAATTCAGGCATAAGGTTTATAAGGATAGACCTGCCAGACAGACCTTCAATAAACTGCGATATTTCAAATGTTATTGATGTATCAAGAAGACCCAGACGAACATCTATAGGTAACGGAAATATTGAGATACACACTATAGAGCATCTACTTGCAGCGTTAATAGGCTTAGGCATAGATAACATTATAGTTGAGTTAGACGCAGAGGAACTTCCAGGTTTAGATGGAAGTGCAATTGGTTTTGTTGAGGCATTAAAGACAGGCGGTAGAAAAGAACAGGAAGGCACAAAAAGGATATTTGCAGTCCGCGAGCCCCTATGGGCAGAAGAACAAGGCGCCCTACTTGCTATATTTCCGTCAGATGAACTTAAGATTTCTTACACCCTAAGCTATGAGCACCCATTTTTAAAGACCCAGTTTATGAATTATGTATTAAATACAGACTCGTTTGAAAAAGAGATAGCTCCTTCAAGGACATTTTGCATGGAATCCGAGGCAGAGGAATTAAGAAACAAGGGACTTGGAAAGGGCGCAGATTACAATAACACTGTTGTTGTTGGAAAAAATGGTATTATTAACAATGACCTTAGATTTGAAAATGAATTCGTAAGGCATAAGATACTTGATCTTATTGGGGATTTGAATCTTTTGAGTTTTTTTGTAAAAGGTCATATTATAGGTTTTAGAAGCGGCCATTCTATAAACCTAAAACTTATCCATAAGATAAAAAGTCTAAGGGAGCATCAGACAGAGGGGGGTATTCCGGCAGTGCATGTGGAGCCTAATTTGGGCGAATTAGATGCAAATGCTATACAAAGAATACTTCCCCACAGATATCCATTCCTTTTTGTGGACAAGATTATAGAACTTGTGGAAGATAAAAGGGCTGTTGGGATAAAGAATGTCACAATAAACGACTACTTCTTCAAAGGGCATTTTCCTGGAAGGCCTATTATGCCCGGTGTGCTTATTGTTGAGGCACTAGCACAGGTTGCGGGCGTGCTTATGTTGAATAAACGAGAAAACCTTGGCAAGTATGCCTATTTTATGAGTATAGATAATGTAAAGTTTAGAAAGACAGTTGTTCCGGGAGATGAGTTGAGACTTGAGGCAGAGATAGCACGTCTTAAATCAAGGATGGGCCAGGTTAAAACAAGAGCGCTTGTAGAAGGCAAGGTGGTTGCAGAAGCAGATTTGGTGTTTACTCTGGTTGAACCATAAACGCGTGTTATGAAGATTGAAAATACAACAATAATTCATCCCAAGGCAAAAGTGGCTGACTCAGTTGAAGTTGGCCATTATACTATTATAGATGAAGATGTAGTTATAGGCGAGGGGGTAAGAATAGGTCATCATTGTTATCTAACAGGAAATACTACGATTGGCAAAAACTGCAAGATATTTTCCAATTCAATTATCGGCGAGATGCCGCAAGACCTAAAATTTAAAGATGAAAAAACCTTCTTAAAAATAGGCGATAACAATATAATAAGAGAATTTGTAACAATCCACTTAGGCACAGAAGAGGGAGGCAAAACCACAGTCATTGGAAACAATAATCTTATTATGGCTTATTCCCATATAGCCCATGACTGTAAAATAGGAGATAATGTAATAATTGCAAATGCTGCTATGTTTGCCGGACATGTCCATATAGAGGACAATGCTACGATTGGTGGGATGGTTGCCATACATCAATTTGTTAGGGTAGGAAGGTATGCGATAATAGGAGGAAACTCCCGTGTTATGCAGGATATTCCACCCTTTTCCTTAGCAGCCGGGCAACCTGCAGATGTTGTAGGTTTAAACAGTATTGGGTTAAGAAGGGCAAACGTATCGCCTGAGATTAGAAATACACTTAAGAAGGCAATTAAGATTCTATTTAAGTCAGGACTTTCTACAAATCACGCCATAGAAGAGATAGAGAAAAACCTTCCAAGGCTTGACGAGATTATCTACCTCGTAAATTTTGTAAAGACATCAGAGCGCGGCGTTGCAAGGTAGTTTATCTATGAATAAAATAGGTTTAATCGCAGGAAATGGTAAATTTCCAATTTTATTTGCTCAGGCAGCAAAGAATAAGAGATATAAGGTAATATGCATTGCAATAACGGAAGAGACTGATAAGTCAATAGCCGAGTTTGTTGATAAGATATTTTGGATAGGGCTGGGGGAGTTTTCAAGATTATTTAGCGTATTCAAACAAGAGGGAATAAAAAAGGCTATAATGGCGGGCCAGATTAAAAAGGTCCATATATTTGACAAAGAGTTAAGATTGGATAAGGAGGCTAAAAATTTGCTTAATTCTGTCAGAGATAAACGCGATACCAGTTTACTTTCCACGGTTATTAATAGACTGAAGATGCAGGGGATTGAGGTTATCAACTCTGCAACATTTCTGGATGAATTTTTACCTCAACCAGGTCTGCTTACAAAAAGGCATCCAACAGAGGATGAGAAACGAGATATAGAATTTGGATTTCCAATTGCAAAGGAGATAGCCGGTCTTGATATAGGCCAGACCATTGTAATAAAGGATAAGGTCGTTGTGTCAGTTGAGGCAGTAGAGGGAACTGATGAGGCTATAAGGCGGGCAGCTGTCTTGGCTGGCCCTGGTTTGGTTGTTATAAAGGTTGCAAGGCCTTCTCAGGATATGAGATTTGATATCCCTGTAATTGGGTTAACTACTATTAGAACCCTTGTTGAAGTAGGTTCAAGGGTTATAGCAGTTGAAGCGAGAAAGACGCTTCTTATTGATAGAGAGAATCTAATTGAATTTGCTAATACGAATGATATTTCGCTTATAGCTATTTAAAACTTTTAATAAGTTTTAAGAAATACTTGAAAATTTTAACTATCTATGATATAATTAGTTGTAAATGACAAGGAGAATATTATGCTTTCACGAAAGATAAAATTATTTTTTATGGAACACTGGGTTAAATTTGTTATTACCTTTGCAATAATTCTGCTTATAGCACTTGCGATATGGGGGTTAATGAGCCTTGAATCCTTCTATGCCAAGCTGACAATTGCAACCCTTCCCCTTCAACTCTTGATGGTTGCATTGAATGCCTTTATATTCGTATATTTCTATATGACCATTTTCCGTGGTGGCATTGGCCAGATGAAGAAGGAGTTGATAAAATCAGAGGATGTAAATATTCATTTTTCTGATGTGATTGGAATGGAAGAGGCTAAACGCGAGGCGATGGAGGTTGTTCAGCTTCTTAAAGATAGAAAGATGGTGCAGAAGATAGGCGGAAAGGTCATAAGAGGGATACTTATGGTAGGACCGCCTGGATGCGGGAAAACCTATTTGGCAAAGGCAATTGCCACTGAGGCAGGTATTCCGTTTATCTCAGCTTCCGGAAGCGAGTTCGTGGAGGTATTCGTAGGGGTTGGCCCTGCAAGGGTCAGGCAGTTATTTAAAAAAGCGCGCAGGCTTGCCTATGGGTATGGGGCGTGTATTTTGTTTATTGATGAACTTGATGCAGTTGGTCGCTCAAGGTCTGTAGACCTTGGATTTGGCGCAAGGACAGAGCAGAATAACACTGTAAACCAACTTCTCATTGAAATGGATGGTTTAAATGCACGTCAGGAAGATGTGGTTATAATCGGTGCCACAAATGCCCAAGAGAGAGTGCTTGACCAAGCCCTTTTAAGGCCGGGAAGATTTGACAGAAAGATTTATGTGGACAGGCCAAACTTTGAAGAGAGAGAAAAAATCTTCCAGTATTATTTTAAAAAAATAAAATATGACTCTAGTATTGATTTTAAAAAACTCGCTATGCGGACTGTATGGAAGTCTCCAGCAGACATTGAAAATATAGTTAAGGAATCCGCCCTTATAGCAGCAAGAAATAAAAGGGATAAGATTATATTTAGAGATATCTCCGAGGCTATTGAAAGGGTGGACCTTGGTTTAAAGCATCGTAAAAAAATGACGCCAGACGAGAGAAGACGCGTAGCGTATCATGAGGCAGGCCACTTAATAGTTACCTACTTTTTGCATCCCACAGATGATGTATTCAAGGCATCAATTATATCAAGAAGGGATGCCCTCGGCGTTGTATACCATCAGCCCAGCGAAGAATTATTTCTTCACAACAGAGGAAGGATTTTGGGAAATATAAAGATTGCACTTGCAGGATATGTTGCAGAAAAGATGAAATGCGGCAGTACCTCTGATGGAGTCTCAGGAGATTTTCAGCAGGCAATGGTGGAAGCGAATTTTATGGTTTGGAGTTTAGGAATGGGTTCAAATGGTTTTATAGGTGATTATGAGATGCTTCTTAGCGCGGGTCTTATTGAAGGTAGAGGTGATAAACTTTCCGATAAGATTAAGGAAAAGTTGAATGAGGAAACCCACGTTATATTACAACAGTGCCTTAAGGATGTAGAGGCGCTCATTAAAAAAGAGGAGGTAATATTAGATAGGTTTGCTAATGAACTCCTCATCAAAGAAGAGCTTGAATACGATGAAATAGAGGCTATATTTGCTGAGTATGGAAAAGCCCGTAAAGACAAGATAAATATCCAACCCGAATCTAAATAGTTATCCCGCCTTATTATGAGATTGTATAAAACTCCAAGGTTCAAATTAGGTGTTTTCTTTTTGATATCCTTGGCGGCAATGGTTTTCTCTTTAAGTTGTAGTTCAATAGGCAAGATTTATCCAAAGGAAAAACTTGCCCAGGAACTTGAGCGTATATGCCGCGAAGAATACAACCTGAATGTAAAGGCAAGGCTTCTTGGAGGAACCCTTGCTGGTTGTCTTACATTGGATTATATCTATCCCGAGAAGATTAATTACAAGGTAGGTTTTGATTTAAAAAATCAGCTTACCATACTTATGTATAAATATAAGAAATTGGAAAGCAAGGTAGAAAGGAGTTTAAACAATTTCTTGGTCGCAGTTACGAGGGTAGCCTTATCAACAGATGCGAAGATAGATTTTTTTGAGGCGGTAATATTAGATAGGCAAAACGGTATAGAGAGAATATATATAGGTTATATAACCGATACAAAAAGGTTGAAATACGAAGATATATCTTTAACCGAAGGCGGTAAAAGAATAATCTATGATACAAGGCTTAATCCTAAGATAGTGGGAGAGTCTATAGTAAGAGGTTTTTTCTCTGATATGGAAAAGAAGACATCCGATAAGATTATTAGTGAATATTTTTTAAATACCAAAAGAGAGGACTTATCAGATGAAACATTCCTTGATTTTATTAGAGAAAACGATTACAAGAAAGACAGGATATTTAGATTAGATAAATTGGATGCAGTTCGGCTATCAAAAGATAGGAGTATTATAAAATGCAATGTCTGGCAGAGTTTTACTCCAAAAGAGGGTTTTGAGAACTTTGTATTTAAATTTCCGAGATTTTTTAGAAACGAATATTTATTTTTGATAAATACGGCAAACCTTATACCTATAATTGAAAAGGTTGTTATTCTGTTTGAAAATACGCCGGAGGGAGGTTTTAGTAAAATGCTCTTAGGTGAGGATATATCTAAACTTCTAAGCGAAACCAAAGAGGAATTTTTCTTTGACGAGATAGAATTTCCTGATTTTCTGGCAGGCCAGATAGCGCAAAGGATTATATATGAATTTAATCTGCATCCCTATATGATAAAAGACTTCTATGCGGGCTATTCAAAGGGAGAATTTTTAAAAGGGGAGGGTTCTTTAAAGGGCGCATTTCGATTCACAGTGGATATATCAGAGAAGAAATTTTTAGACATCGCCAGCCTCTTTGAGATGACACTTAAAAAATCAAGGCAAGATAAAACACCCTCTGACCCATTTACAATGGCATTAGAAGGTTTTTTGGAGAAGCTATCTGAATCAGGCAAGAAGCATTTCTATATGAGAAAGGATATAAATTCACTTATTTTCAAAATTATAGCAGATATTTTATATAGTTACGATTTTAAGGAATTTAACAGAATTGAACTTGTAAATCTTGCATATACAGAGAAGGTTTTTGTAGAACAAAAAGAACTGATGGATTATAGGAAGAAGATTAAATTGAGATAAAATAAATGACAAAACACAAGTTTCAACTCAGGATTTTGTGCTTTGAATTTTGATTTATCATTTTCCTTCTTGAGTTTTATTAAGGTAGTCCAAGATAATCTTAGCTGCATTTTCACTTGCACCGGCGGGATATAAAGATTCTTTTACAAAATTTAATTCTTCTTCTATCCGTAAAACCTTTTGGGGATTTTGAAGGATTCCAATAGCTTCCCTTGCAATCAATGAGGGTCTTGCCTTAAACTGAATAAACTCTGGCACAATCCTTTTATTGGCTATCACATTTACTAAGGCGATATTTGAAATTTTAACAAGATTTTTTAAGATAAGCCAACTAAAAAATCCTACCTTATAAATCACAATCATAGGTTTTCCTATTATAGCAGTCTCCAAGGTTGCAGTACCTGAGCAGACAAGAGCAATATCCGAAATATTCAATAAATTATAATTATTATTTTCATAAGTCCTTATCTCTAAATCACCAAAGAATTTTCTGACGATTTTATTAATAAGATTATTAGATATTATATTAGCTTTTATCAATATAAACTGTGACTTAGGAAGAGCCTTATTTATAAGACAGCAGGCTTTTAACATTATGGGCAGAATACGCTTTATCTCATTCTGCCTTGAGCCAGGCAAAAGGCTTATTATAAGGGAATCATCGTTTAGATTTAATTCTTTTTTAAATTCCATCTTATCCCCGGCGGGTTTTGCAATATCAAGAAGAGGATGACCTACGAAGTTACAGTCTATCCCATAAGGGTCGTAGAGTTCCTTCTCAAATTTAAAAATTACAAGCATCTTATTTACCAGCTGCTTTATCGTATTTATTCTATTCTTTCCCCATGCCCAAACCTGCGGGCTTATGTAGTATATAATAGGAATCCCCCTTTTTTTAAGCGCTTTAGCAAATCGCAGGTTAAAGCCTGGATAGTCAATTAATATAGCAAGAGAGGGTTTTTCTCTGTCTATAAGGTTTGTCATATAGTTATAGATATTCATAAAATATCCTATGTGCTTAAAAACCTCCGCTATCCCTATGAAGGCTTTGCTTACTATATCAAATTTGATGTCTACTCCGGAGGCCTTCATAAGCGGACCGCCCAACCCAAAAAAACCTATATCAGAATCCAGAGTTTTAACAGCCTTTACTAAATTTGAGCCATGTAAATCAGAAGAGGCTTCACCAGCGATTATCAATATCTTCCTTTGCATTTTATTTTATCAAGTATTTGTATAGCGATATCCAAGGCATCTCTAGCTTCTTTGCCTGATACCAGAGGACGCTTCCTATTTTTTACACAGTCTATAAAAGAACTTAGCTGTGCCCTAAGGGGTTCCTCCTTTTTTATATTGATGGATTTTGTTATTATTCTTTGTTTATCTTTCTTATATAAAAGTGCACTTTGATTGGCGTAATCTAAGGAGATATATGTGTCCTTTTCAAATATTCTTATCTTTCTTATAGCCTCAGGCGTTACTCTGCTTGCAGTGAGATTACAAACACAGCCATTTTTAAAGGTTATTCTTGCGTTTGCAATATCCTCAAAATTTGAGAGAACTCTTACGCCCACTGCCTCTATACCTTGGGGTTTAGAATTTACAAGAGCAAGCGCTATATCTATGTCGTGTATCATAAGGTCTAATACAACCCCAACATCCTTTATGCGATTAACAAAGGGGCCAAGCCTATGGCATTCTATAAAACGCGGATTTTTGATAAAATATTTTATTACCCTTACAGCAGCATTGAAACGCTCCACATGACCCACCTGAAGAATTAATTTTTTTCTTTGAGCAAGCTCAAGCAGTTCGTCTGCCTGGGATAGATCTGTGGTTATGGGTTTTTCTACAAGTATATTTATGTTATTGAGCAAAAACTCCCTTGCGGTCTTGAAATGTAAACTTGTCGGGACAGCTATGCTAACCGCATCCACTAGCCCAAAGAGTTCTCTATAGTTCTTAAAACTATTGCATTTAAGTGGTCCCGAGAGATTTCTAAGACGTTTTGGGTCTATATCGCATATACCAATAAGCTCAACATCCTTTAATTCGGAGTATAGCCTAGCATGTATGGAGCCTAAGGCACCAACCCCTATTACTCCAACTCTAACCCTTTTAGCTATCTCATTCATCTGTTCAGATTATAGCATCTTTTAAAAGTTCTGGCAAATATTACCCTCATAAATCGCTTGACTAACTATATTTATTATGGCAAAGTATTCAACTATGCCAACAGAAAACTTAAATAAAACAGGTCTTGTTGTATCAGTCTTGTTAGTTCTCTCCCTTGGTTTAAGGCTTGGAATTGGCTTATGCAGCCAGCCATCCGCAAGCCAACAACAAAGGACACAGGAGCTTCTTGAGAAAGAAAAACTTCTTAGAGAAAGGTTGGATAAAGAAGAAATATATATAAAGGATATTAAATTGGAAGGAATTACCCTGCTTGATAAAGAACTTCTGGATGAAATAACCCTGCCTTTTAAAAAACACCTGCTTAGCAAAGAGGAGATTAAGCAGTTAATAGAACTTATCAAGCAAGCCTACCAAGATAAAGGTTACACCGGAGAGCCTGCTGAGATTTCCTATGAAATCAAGGATAATTACCTGAAAATAAAGGTGGATGAAATAACCCCCTGATTTTCTAAAAGAACATTTTCTAAAAGAACATTTGACACAATTCTTACTTTATGCTAAATTCTAAAAACTATTTGTAATTTAAAATGGAGGGGAAAATAGTGAAAAAAGGTATTTTGGTGTCAGTTCTGGTTTCTTTTGTAGTATTTCAAAATCTTCCGCTTTTTGCCCAGAAGGTGGGAGAGACAGAGAAGATTGAGAGAGAGATAGAAAAGGAAAAACTCTTACGGGAAAGGATTGAAAAGGTTAAAGAAAAGCCAGAGATAGAAGAAAAACTCCCTACCGCAGCACCTGCTCCCAAAGCCTTAGAGAAAATTGTAATAAAGAAAATTAATGTAACAGGAGTAACTCTTATTTCTCAAAATGAGATTGATTCAATAATCGCTCCCTTTGAGAATAAAGAACTTACGCTTAGGGAACTGCAAGAAGCAGCAGATTTAATTACTGATGCCTACCGCAAGCAAGGCTATGTGACATCCCGTGCCTATTTACCTCCGCAGAAGATTGAAAAGGAGATAGTAGAAATAAGGGTTATAGAAGGAGTTACTGGGGATGTGGAGATAAAGGGCAACCGTTATTTTAAGACATCCCTGCTTAGAAAAAAGATCGCTTTAAGAAAGGACCAACCTTTTAATTATGACATCTTAAGAAAGGGTTTAAGCAGTATAAATGAACAGTCGGATCGTAACGCAAAGGCAATTCTTATGCCGGGCAAGGAACCCGGAACTACTGATGTAGTATTAGAGGTAAAAGATCGTCTGCCCATTCACCTTGGATTTAATTATGATAATTATGGTTCACGCTATATTGATGAAAATCGTTTTAAAACTACTCTTACACATAATAACCTTTTGGGCTGGGATGATAAACTAACGCTTCAATATCAACTGGCAGAGGCCGAGAATTATGTATTAACAAGCTCGCGTTATCTTTTACCGGCTACAGAAGGCTTAGAGATCGGTCTTTTTGCCGCCCGCTCATATCTTCAACTTGGCGAGGTATACGAGGATTTAGAAGCAAGGGGTAAAAGCGAGCTTTATAGTATATATGCTACACAGGTTTTATTCGAAAAGGAAAATATGAACTTGAGCTTAAATACTGCCTTTGATTATAAGGACATCATTAATTTTCAATTAGGAGATGAATCAAGCCGAGATAGGTTGCGCGTGGCACGGGTAGGCCTAGATTTAGATTTAACGGATAAATTCGGGCGCACCTTAATCAGCAATGAATTTAATTACGGCATACCCAAGTTAATGGGCGGCTTAGAAGACGTGGACACGCACGCCTCGCGAAGCGGCGCAGGGGGAAAATTTACAAAGGATAATCTGACTTTAGTCAGACTGCAGAGGATGCCCTTTAACTCTACTCTTTTATGGAAGAACCAGATTCAGTTCACGCCTTATATCTTAACCGCTGCAGAGCAATTCCAGATAGGTGGCATTACAAATGTGCGCGGTTATCCGTCAGCTGAACTGGTAGGAGACAAGGGTTATTCCTCAACCATTGAATGGTCTTTCCCACCCTATTTTATACCGAGGGGGATAAGGGTTCCCTTCTCAAAGGCAAAATTCTATGACGCATTGAGATTGGTTCCTTTTTATGATTGGGCGAATACCCGCCTAAGAAGGACTCAGGCAGGAGAGGAAAAAAATAGAACCTTAAGAGCAGT
>Ga0194113_10003692_pt1 | contig 20371 bp, 21 predicted proteins | sample TA2MahC200mmetaG_FD_146193 | JGI IMG/M metagenome (GOLD analysis project Ga0194113, IMG submission 146193) | Freshwater microbial communities from Lake Tanganyika, Tanzania - TA2015017 Mahale Deep Cast 200m | ecosystem: Environmental > Aquatic > Freshwater > Lake | place: Tanzania: Lake... | reverse complement strand
GGTATTGTAAAAACATCTCCTTCAATCCGGCAACTCGGTAGCATAATCTGCCTCCTTTGAAGTTTCTTTATATTCTTGCAGATTATGCTCTAATTGTCAATTTATAATTCTTTTAAATGTCGTTGTAGGGTTAATATTTTTTCTTTTTTTATGGCTTCTTTTTTTATATGTCAATCTCCGTGCCTCTGTGTCTCTGTGGTTATTAGAATGCTTTTCAACTTTTTTACGAAAGAACCGAAATTTTTATGGAGTATATCATAACAGAAGAAGCATTGATTGCAGCTTTTTCCGGATCTACAAATTATAATAGAGAAACGGAGCCGGAAACACATTATCTACAAAGGAGTAAGCTATGAATTACAAAGGATTGTCAGAAATTATAGAGTCATCTTCGCTGCTCGGTCAAGTCGTGGGAGCAGAGAAACTCTTTCTCTCGGGCCGCCGAAAACGAGGTGAAGATCTTGAGAGTGCTGTGAGATTCTTCCTTGAGTTCCTGCACGGCTTCGAGAGTTTCGATTTTGAAGGTCCATGCGTCACCGTTTTCGGATCAGCGCGTTTTCCGGAAAGACACCGTTACTACGAGCTGGCACGCGAGCTTGGGCGCGCACTCGCCAATGCAGGCTATGCTGTCATGACCGGAGGCGGCCCCGGAATCATGGAGGCTGCAAATCGGGGTGCTAAAGAGGGCGGGGGCTTGAGCCTCGGCTGCAATATCAAGCTTCCCTTTGAGCAGAAACCAAATCCATACCTCGACAAGTTCATCGAATTTGAGCACTTTTTCGTGCGCAAGGTAATGCTCGTAAAATACTCCACGGCCTTCGTTGTGATGCCGGGTGGTTTCGGCACGCTTGATGAGGCTTTTGAAGTGATAACATTAGCCCAGACTGGAAAGCTTGAGCGCTTTCCGGTAGTAGGTATGGTGAGGGACTTTTGGGACCATCTCCGCCGTTTCATGCGCGATACGCTGCTGGCTGAGGGCACTATCAGCAACGAGGATATGGATTTCATCCAGGGAGCAAACACAGTTGAGGACGCCATTCGCATCATCCGCGGTCTCTCGCGAGTAAACTTTTAAGTAGGTGACCCCATAATCCCATACATAATCCCATAAGTAATCTCCAGGGAATGGCGCCGATACAGAAAGACAGTATGGAAGTTATTAAGATTTATCACGTATTCTATGGTATAATTTTATTGCAAACCTTTGTGCCCCCTTAGCTCAGTCGGATAGAGCACAGGTTTCCTAAACCTGGTGTCGCAGGTTCAATTCCTGCAGGGGGTACCATCTTTTTCAAGGACTTTCACGATTCTCGTCATTGTACGTTCTTATTGAAAAAAAAGCCTTAACAGGCTAATATCTATTCCATGAGACACGAGTTCCGGGATGGTGACATAATCATCGTCAACCCTCACATCAAGCCCAACCATAACGATTATATAGTCCTCAAAAATGCCGGGGACGAGGCAGTTTTCAAACAGATGAAAAAGTACGGAAAGGCAAGGATCCTCCACCCCCTGAACCCGAACTATCCGGACATCGAACTTTCAGATAAACATCAGTATAGAATCATCGGGAAGGTTGTGGAGAAGAAGAAGAGGTATTAATGAAGAGACGGTTGTCTTTATTACATATGCCAATATGATGACACTCCGGCAGATGTCTTTAGAACCAGAGACAATTTCTGTGATCACATCCTGGTATCTTGCAGACCTTGGTGAAGCTTGCGGGAAACAGGAGCTTTTTACCAAACAGGCGCCACAGAGACTAAAGGTTCTCCGTGAGCATGCACTAATAGAAAGCGCAGTTTCGTCAAACCGCATCGAAGGAGTGACCGTTGATCAAACCCGTGTCCGCTCCATTGTGCTCGGCAAATCACCCCTGCGCGACCGTGATGAAGAAGAAGTTAGAGGTTATCGCAATGCCCTGAAGCTTATTCATGAGCAGGCTGAGAAACTGCCGGTTTCAGAGGACACTATTCTAAGGCTCCATAAACTGGCAAAGGGCGATATCTGGGATGCCGGAAAATATAAAGAGAAGTCCAGCGACATTATTGAGAAATATCCTGACGGAACGTCCCGTGTGCGATTCAAGACAGTCACTCCTGGTAAAACCCCTCTGTACATGTCTGAACTGATCGACCGCTGGAGTCAATGCCTCCGTGAACGCTGGGTGCATCCACTGATCGCTATGGCCGCCTTCAATCTCGATTTCCTCTGCATTCATCCTTTCCGTGACGGAAACGGGAGGGTTTCGAGGTTGCTACTTTTGCTCCAATGCTATTATCTTGGCTATGAGGCCGGCCGTTATATCAGCATAGAACGGATTATCGAACAAAACAAGGATCGGTACTACGAAACCCTGGAGCAAAGCTCACAGGGCTGGCATGATGGCAAACATGACCCATGGCCTTATATCAATTATGTCCTTTACACGCTCAAAATTGCATACAGCGAGTTTGAGGAACGGGTTGGACAATTAAGGTCACCGAAAGGTGCAAAGACGGAAATGATAACATCTTCCATTGAAAGAACTCCCGGCACATTTCGTATCGCCGATATTCAAAGAGAATGCCCCGGTGTAAGCGTGGACATGATCCGGCTGGTTTTGAAAAAACTCCGGGAAGACGGGCGGGTTGAGTGTCTTGGCAGGGGGCAGAATGCCCAATGGCAGCGAAAGACAAAGGGGAATAGGTAATATCTATTTAAATGGGTAATGAATTAGGTAATATAAGAAGTCTCCCTCGGACAGGGCCGCTTTGCGAGGTGGAGGAAGATGAAATCTTGAGGTCACAAATCGTGATCTTAAACATGGAGGGGCGATGGATTCTCTTGTTCCAATAGAACTGGTAGAGAAAAAAAATTTTCTGATCCGCGGGCACAAAGTTATGATTGATAGAGAGCTGGCAGAGCTTTACGGTGTAGAGACAAGGGTATTGAATCAGGCAGTTCGAAGAAATAGGAAGCGGTTTCCTTCCGACTTTATGTTTTCTCTGACTCGCGAAGAGATCATGAACTTATCACAAATTGTGATAAGTTCCCGCATCAAGCACGCACCGAATGTTTTTGTCTTTACCGAACAAGGCGTTGCGATGCTTTCAAGCGTTCTCAACAGTGAGCGATCGGTTCAGGTCAACATCGCTATCATGCGGGCTTTTGTTAAACTACGAGAAATGTTGTCCACTAATAAAGAACTTGCCCATAAATTAGCGCAGCTTGAAAGGAAGATAGAAAAACATGACGATGAAATCAACTGATCTTCGATGCTATACGGCAGTTGATGTCCCCTGCAACGGACACAAAAAGGGGCAAGATCGGGTTCCGGAGAGAAAAAGAGAAATGAAGACAATGAGCAACATGATCAATGCACTTGAATCCCTGACCCCTCGCCCCTTTGAATCCTGTTTTTTGAGAATCATCGGGAAGGTTGTGGAGAAGAAGAGGTATGAAAAGGAAAAGTGATATTGCAAGACCTGACCCTCTATTGTCAGGCAGTAAAGAAAAGATATTTTTGGGAACAGCAGATCTCAATGAGGCATTAACGTTGGCTGATATTGATATAAATAAAAACTGGGAAAGATATAAAGAGAGATATTTAAGGAGGATAAAGAGATGACAAGAGAAGAAATGTTCAGAAAAAACCAGCAGCTTTCTACGGAGTTTGAATTATATATTCTTGAACATCCCGAGATAGAAGAAAAGATACCTGAGAACGCCATGATTGTGTTACTTCCTGAATATGATAAAGAACTGGCAGCGAAAAATATTGAACTCTCTGAAGCTAATAAAGAGGCGGGGCAACAAATAGTTTATGTCAAAGTTGAGAGGTTACGGGCATCGAGGATTGAAGGTCTGACACTTCAGGTAGCATAGCTATGGCTAAAGAGAACGATATCATTTCTGTAGTCTTTCCCGGTATAGCAAAAGGTGCTTCCATTGGATAATTTGTGCAAGAGGTGCTTGCACAAATAACGTGGTATTGCAGAAACTATTTGTGGTGCAGGGAGTCCGGAGAGAAGCGGAGAAATGAAGACAACGAGCAACATGATAAACACACTTGGCTCATAGAACCCTCGACCCTTGAATCCTGTTTTTAAGAATCATCGGGAAGGTTGTGGAGAAGAAGAGTCTTCTTTCAGTTAAAGAAAAAACTGGATATTTTGATATAGACTAAGATAGGCAAAAGGAGGTGGATAACAGTGATTGAAAGGATATCAGTTGATCCAATGATTTGATCAAAGGCAGAATAGGGTCAGGTCTTGCAATATCACTTTTTCCTTTTTAAAAAGCTATATCCTTTACTGTCACGTTAATGGAAATTTTAATATCTCTCTCCTGATCAAAACTCTTCTCTTTTCAGAAAAAACTTAATGATGAATTATGCCATTGGGCTGGATAGGCATTGCTGAAGCGTAGCGGAACATTGCAAGGCGTTAGACTATTCTGATCCACTGAGGTGGAAAGGATAAGCATCGGAGGAGCGAAGGCATGGGCTTGTATCTGAAAGTGACTTATTTTTCGCCGGTCTTTTTGAGGACTTCTCTATAGATTTTGTCGCTAAGCCTGAAATTTTTATCCTTGAGTTCCTCAAGGAGGGGTTTGACAGAAGGGATTAATTTTAGTTGTTTTGCTAACAATAAAATACCTGCAAGTCCTATTATATTGAAGCCTGCAGATACTGCAGCAGTCCTGGCTCTTTCATCATCAATGATAAGCCAGTCAGCATTTAGTTCCTTTCCAAGTACCAAAACCTCTGCTTCTCCTTGTCCGATTTCAGCAATAAACATTTCAACGGTTCGTTTATCTTTTATTGACTCTTTCTTAATCCACTCAGTATTAGATATTTCTTTTACTCCCGGCCTTCCTTTGCCTTTACTGACAACTTCATTGAAAACTGCATCAGGTATAAAGACTTCTCTGTAAATCTGTTTTAGGAGATCAATTTTCCCAATTTTGGCGAGACCGATAAGGACGGTGGAATCGCAGACAACTTTCAACGTTTGAGAGCCTTCCGCAGCTTGTCTATACTTTTGAATTCTTTCTCTAACTGTTCTTCGCTGTAATCGATGACAGCAACATTGTTTTCTCCGAGGAACTCTACAAACTCCCACATCGAAAGACCTGATAGTTCCGCTGATTTTCCGAGCGATAATATTTTGTCTTTATAACACTTGAGAGCCAGTAGTTTTTTTGTTTCCTTCGATATCATCTCTTTTGAAAGACCATGCGAAGATAAAGTTTGATAAAGGTCTTTAGGTAAATCTATAACAGCTTTTACTGCCATGAACGCCTCCAGTCTTTTAGTGAAACGATTTCATAAATAATAACATTTCACAAGAAAACTTAACATATCATGCTTTCAAATATCTCATAGTAGAATGGGTGGTGGAGCGAAGGCATGTGCTTGCTTCTGGCATGAGCTTGAAGCTGAAGAGTAGCGGAGGCTTGAAGCGAAGCGCCACCTTGCTATGCCAGAATGTTCTGTGCGCAGTAAAAAATCATGAAGGTCATAGATGCAAGGGGCATGACAGGATTGCAAGCTTAGTGCCTGAGCGATGGGGGTTCTGAATAAACCTCGTGCCTGTGTATGGCGGGCGGGTAGTCCCGAAGTACGGGATCTACACGTTGCTTCGACAGGCACACATTTTTCTTTGCCATATCTGTTGCTGACTTTAATCGATATTTGATATACAATAAATCATAACTGAGGTGAATGGAGGTGTTTTATATGTCCGTAAGTACGGTCAAAAAGATCGACCCTGAAGATTATATCCTTTCAGTCCTATCTCCTGAGGACAGGCTTGACGCCGCTTTCAGGGTTGCTGGTGAAGCGTTTAAAAAGACAAAGCTGACAGTGAAAGATATTGATAATGCCGTGAAGGCTGTAAGGAGAAAGGCTTACGGATCTGCTCGAAACAGAGAACTTACCCTTTGATCTTAAGATCGTCACACCACGAGAATTCATAGAAAAACCCTGACTTCATCCTGCAACGTGAAAAAATCAATATCTGCTATAATTACTATTATTAAAATTACTACCGGTAATTAAAGGGATATTATGATTGAAGGACGTTCAGTAATAATTGTTGACGATAATCTAACGTTGCTTGATGTATTAAAAAATGGCCTTTCATCTGAAGGTTACCATTGTGAAACAGCTACGAGTGCTGCATCTGCTCTTGAACTTATTAATAATACCTTGTTTGACATAATGATAACAGATATCGTTATTGGTGATATGAATGGCTTTGAGCTTACTAAAAAGGCTAAAAGACTTAATCCCGATATGATAGTCATCATCATGACTGGATTCATTGATGAATTTTCCTATGACCAGGCTATAGAAGCTGGTGCATCAGATTTTATGAAAAAGCCATTTAGTTTGAAAGAGCTTTTTATGAGGATAAGGCACGTCAAGATGCAAGAGAACCTGCTCAAGCGTGAAGAAGAACTCAAGAAAAAAGTGAAAGAGCTTGAAGAATTTTATAATATGGCAATTGGCAGAGAACTTAAAATGATAGAGTTAAAAAAAGAAATAGAGAGACTGAAAAACGAATTGGGCAAATATAAAAAACCATAAAATCTAAACTTGCTATTGCCATTACCCTTTGGGGGTGGCTTCTTTTTTAGCATGGCTGGCATCTGATTATATCCTTTTCCCATAGACACTTAAGATAGCATTTACCTTTCCGTCTTACTCATGAATTAAGCTGTCATATATGATAATATGAGTCAAACGAGAACGGAGATAACAACAATGAGAATAAATATTGTTATAGTATTAATGCTTTTTCTGCTCTCTGGATGTGCTCAAACGAAATCTTCAGTCAAACCTGGTGATGTCACATCTGTAGACCAACATATGAAAAATGTCACACAGCTCACCTTTGATGGTGACAATGGTGAGGCATATTTCAGCCCTGATGGCCGTAAACTCATCTTCCAGTCAAACAGAGGCGGATATGCCTGCGACAAGATATGGATCATGAACATAGATGGCTCTGACAAAAAGATGGTTAGTCCAAACCATGGAGCCCATACCTGTTCTTTCTTCTTTCCTGATAACCAGAGGATAGTCTTTGCCTCAACCAGCCATATGCCTGGTGATTGCCCACCAAAACAAAAAAAACCACAAGGCACCCACTTTGTCTGGTACCTTTATCCCTATGACATTTTTGTTGCTAATGCCGATGGTTCAGACATGAAGAAGATAACAGACAATCCTAAATACGATGCTGAACCAATTGTCTCTCCTGACGGAAAGCAGATTGTATTTGGTTCGCAGAGGTATGGTGATTTTGACATCTATATCATGAATTCTGATGGCACAAATGTACGGCGATTGACCGATACGATAGGATACGATGGCGGTCCATGGTTTTCACCTGATGGTAAAAAGATTGTATGGCGTGCATGGTATCCAGAGACTGAGGAGGAAAAGGCCAAGTGGCGCGACTGCATGGAAAATAACTATATCGTTCCTGTTCCCCTTGATCTCTGGGTCATGGATGCTGATGGTTCAAATAAAAAAAGGCTCACACATAATGGTGCTACAAACTGGGCTCCCTCGTGGCATCCTGACGGAAAACGCATCATCTTTTCAAGCAATATGGACGACTGGCATGAAGACATAAAAAGATTCGGGCATAACTTTGAGATTTACGTCATCAACATAGATGGTACAGGCATTGAAAGGATCACCTATAACAAAGTCTTTGATAGTTTCCCGATGTTCTCACCTGATGGAAAGAAAATAGTCTTTGCTTCAAACAGAAATGCGCAAAATCCTCATGCCACTGATATTTTCATTGCTGACTGGGTTGAATAGAATATACTTTAGTACCTAACTTGAGCGATTTTTTAATGAAGACCTTATTTACCATAGCATTTTGAGAAAATGCAATCACCTAACAAGTGTCATTCCCGCTTGTCGGGAATCCTTCTTAAAACAAGGAAAGATTCCGAACAAGTCGGAATGACAAAAAAAGAATCGCTCAATTTGGTAGTAATTAACCACAGAGGACACAGAGATTCTTGTGACAAGTATATGTCATTCTGAGCGAAGCGAAGAATCTCGAAACATGTTCTGAAGAATAAAAGAGATACCAACATGAAACATCTGTTTTTGATAATTATTTTATTTGTTCTTGTATTGGCTCCAGCTCTGAATGCAGAAGAGCTACCACAACACGATAAGCTAATCCGTCATGATCTGAAAGTTGTGCTTTATCCGGAAGATCACCGTTTTGCTGTTGAAGACTCGGTAACAGTGCCTGAGATTCTCCTGACGGATTTACGCTTTTCCCTGCACAGTGGACTTAATCCCTTTTCACCTACGCAAGGAGTAAGTATTGTCCGCGAAGCCGAAAAGTCGGGAGCCATCCCCATTGAATCCTTCAGGGTAAAACTCCCCCGCGGCTTAAGCACCTTTGTGCTTCAGTATAGTGGAATTATTAACCATCCCGCTGAATCATATGGTAAAGAGCAGGCACGTGGTTTCAGCCAGACACCTGGTATTATTTCTGAAGACGGAGTATATCTTGCCGGAAGTTCATACTGGTATCCCGTGTTTGATGATGGTTTTATAACCTTTAGCTTACAGGTAGAGCTGCCATCAGAATGGGATGCAGTAAGCCAGGGAGAACGCATAACCCATGTTAAAGGAAAAGATGTAACCCGTGTTCGATGGGAGTCACCTGAGCCACAGGATGAGATATATTTAGTAGCTTCTACGTTCACGGAATACACAAAGACAGCTAATAGAATTTCAGCCATGGTCTTTTTGCGCGCACCTGATAAGGAACTTGCTGATAAGTATCTGGATGCTACAGCAAACTATATTGCAATGTATGAAAAGCTCATCGGCCCTTATACATACAAGAAGTTTGCCCTTGTAGAGAATTTCCTTGAAACAGGCATGGGAATGCCTTCTTTTACACTCCTCGGGCCAAAGGTTATTCGGTTTCCCTTTATAATCAACTCTTCCTACCCTCATGAAATTCTCCATAACTGGTGGGGAAACAGTATCTTTCCTGACTACATGCAAGGGAACTGGTCAGAAGGACTGACCGCTTATCTATCTGACTATCTCATCAAGGAGCAGCAGGGCAGTGCAGTCGAATACCGTCAGACAACCTTACAGAAGTATGCTGACTATGTGATAAGCAGCCGCGATTTTCCTCTCACAAAATTCCATTCCCGTCACAGTTCTCCTTCTGAGGCAGTAGGGTACGGCAAATCCCTCATGTTCTTCCATATGCTTCGTCAATATCTTGGAGATAAAACCTTTATAACAGGGCTTCAGGACTTCTACCGAAAGAACAAGTTTAAGACAGCCTCTTTCAATGAACTGAATAAGAGTTTTGAAGAAGTTTCCCGAAAGGACTTAAGTATTGAATTTGACCAGTGGGTTGTTCGAACCGGAGCTCCGAAGATTAAGCTGAGCAATGTGAGAGCAACGAAAGAAGGCAATGGCTATCTCCTCACTGCCATCATTGAGCAGGCTCAGCCTGAAAAGGCATATCTTTTACGCTTACCGGTTGCTATAACCATGGAAGGACAGAAACAAGCCTATCAGACCGTTATAGTTATGGATAAAAAGAAAGTTGAACTGAAACTCAATCTACCTTCTCGGCCCTTACGGATTGATGTGGATCCTCAATTTGACCTGTTCCGAAGACTTGATCGGGAAGAAACTCCGCCGGCATTATCACAGGCACTCGGAGCTGAAAAGATGCTTGTAATCCTCCCTTCTTCCGCAAACAAGACACTCCTTCAGGTATATCGAGAGCTTGCCAAGGTTTTGAGCAATTCAGGGCCTGAAGCAGTAGAAGTTAAACTCGATAACGACGTAAAAAAAATCCCTACAGACCATGCGGTTGCTGTTTTAGGATGGGAAAACCGTTTTGCCAAAGAAACCTTATCAGAACTTTCTGCATATGATGTTACCGTAAATCAGAAGAGCCTTCGCATCGCAAAAAGCGAAATCCCACGCGAAAACCACTCAGTAGTACTCACTGCAAGAAATCCAGTGAACAAAGACATGGCGATGATTTTAATTGCAACAGATATGGCTGAAGCACTCCCTGGTCTTGGCCGGAAACTACCTCATTACCATAGGTATAGTTATCTTGTGTTTGAAGGTACCGAGCCAGAAAATACAGCTAAAGGCCGTTGGCCTGTCCTTGATTCGCCAATGACTGCGTTTGTGCCTCGTGAAGACGGAACGGTTTTAAGAGTCGAGAGGGGAGAACTCTCTCCGAGAGAACCTTTAATAACCCCGCAACCTATATTTTCAGCAGATCGAATGATGGAGACGATAAGGTTTCTCTCAAGTGATGAGTTGAAAGGACGCGGATTCGGCACAAATGAACTTGATCATGCTGCAGAATTTATTGCACAAAAATTTCAGGAAACAGGTCTCAAACCTGCTGGAGATGGAGAAGGGAGCTATTTTCAGATATGGAAAGACCCCGAACATAAAGTAATGATGAAAAATGTAATAGGAGTAATCCCCGGGAAAAATCCCGAACTGTCCAGCCAGAGCATAACAGTCGGTGCCCATTACGACCACCTGGGACTTGGCTGGCCTGATGTGAGAGAAGAGAACAGGGGAAAGATTCATTATGGTGCTGATGATAATGCAAGCGGTGTTGCTGTGCTTATTGAGCTTGCGAGGGTACTCAATAAAAGCATGCGTCCAGACCGAAGTGTGGTCTTCGTAGCCTTTACGGGAGAGGAAGCCGGGAAAAGGGGATCAAAGTATTATATAACCAATCAAAATCGCTATCCTGTAGAGAAGTGCATAGGTATGTTGAATTTTGATACAGTTGGACGTCTTGACAGGATGAAACTGCTGCTGCTTGGATCTCATTCAGCCAAAGAATGGGTACACATCTTCAGAGGAGCAAGTTTTGTCACTGGTGTTGATGTTGAGACTGTGACCGAGCCACTGGATTCAAGCGACCATATAAGCTTTCAAAAAAAAGGTATCCCGGCTGTGCAGCTTTTTAGCGGACCTCATCAAGACTATCACCGTCCAACTGATACTACAGATAAGATAGACCAGGAGGGTCTTGTGAAAGTGGCTTCAGTGGCAAAGGAAGTGATTGAATATCTTGCAAGCCGGAAGGACCCATTGACCTCAACGGTAAAAACCTTTAGCAATGTTGATACAGCGCCAAAGAAGGAGAGGAAAGTTACTATTGGTATTATCCCCGATTTTGCTTACAGCGGCGTCGGATGCAGGCTCTCTGGTATTATGCCTAATTCGCCAGTAGAGGCGGCTGAGTTAAAGGAGGGTGATATAATCATCCGGATAAACTCCTTTACAGTCCACAACCTAAAAGACCTTTCCGACATCCTCAACTCACTCACCCCCGGAGCCAGGATTTCCATCACATTTTTGAGGGATGGGAAGGAGATAGCGGTAGAGGTAGAAGTGGTGACAAGATGAGGAGTTACTAAGGAGGTCATCAGTAAGACAACATTCTTAACGCTTTCTGTCATTGCGGCTCTTGTCCCTGCAGAGCCTGTCCCCGCTTGTCGGGGATCAGGGATCAGTCCGCAATCCTTCTGGCTTGTCGTTCGACTGAGCTCACGCCGAAGTCCAGAATCGTTCAGAAAGATTCCCGACAAGTCTACGACTCGTAGAGCGGGAATGACACACACAATGTAGCCTTACTTGTGAACTTTTTAGTATGTAGATGTTGGCAAAAAAACTGATATTTGAAAACCTGATCCCATATTGTGCTTGATGAATATTTACGCAGTTATCGTATATAATTTTTAAAGGTATTTATTTTTTATTGAGGTTTCATTTAAGTCGACTTGAGGGGTGGCATAAATGTCAGAGATCAATTATAGACTGAAAGAAATATCAGACAAAATTAGCGAACACATAATAACTGTAAAGGGAACATTGGAACTTTTGGATGCATCTGTTTCAGAGGATGATTTACGCAACCTTATTCTTAAGGCTATTGAAAGAATGGAGAATATGCAGAGATTGTCTGATGAATTGTTTGCAGTGTTAAAACAGGTGTTCGAGAAAATGAGTCAAGCAAAAGACCGCAAAGAACCTTAAAATTCCCTTGGTTTATAAATAATGCCTGCTCGGAAAGTGAATCGGGATAAAAAGCCTCTGATTAAAAAGGATGTCATCATCATAGGAGCAGGGGCTGCCGGCCTCATGTGTGCAATAGAGGCCGGAAAGAGGAACCGCTCTGCCCTCGTTCTTGAGCATATGGATAAGATAGGGAAAAAGATCAGGGTTTCAGGGGGCGGGCGCTGCAATTTCACCAACATAAATCTGCGGCCCGACGATTACCTGTCCGCCAATCCCCATTTCTGCAAATCTGCCCTCGCACGTTTTACTCCCTATGATTTCATCGGCATGGTAGAAAGGCACGGGATAGAATATTACGAAAAGGAAAAAGGCCAGCTCTTTTGCCGTGGAACTTCAGGGGATATTGTCAGGATGCTCTATGAGGAGTGCTGCAACGCCGGTGTTGAAATGCGCATGAATTGCAGAGTTAGAAGCATAACGAAAGCAGGTCACTTTTACGTTTCAACGAATCTCGGCAGGATAGAAGCGGGGTCGCTCGTTATTGCTACGGGCGGTTTATCGTATCCTGAACTCGGGGCAACAGACATGGGATTCCGCACTGCTGCGAGGTTTGGCCTGAAGATAACGCATCTAAAACCGGCGATTGTCCCCCTCGTATTCGGTCGGCACGATTTGGAAAAATTCAGTGAATTAAGCGGTGTTTCATTTGATGCTGTGGTTGGTTACAGAGGCAGACAGTTCCTGGGGGAAGTTCTTTTTACCCACCGGGGACTGAGCGGTCCTGCCATTCTGCAGGTCTCATCTTATTGGGAACGCGGGGACGAAATCACTATTGATTTGATGCCCGACATGGACGCCTATGAACTTTTCACATTGAAGCGCAAGAGCAGGATCGAGTTGAGCAACCTTCTTTCGGAATATCTCCCCAGGAGATTCAGCCACAGGTGGTGTGAATTAAATGCTCCGGCAAGGCCGTTATGCCAATATACGGAAAAGGAGCTTAAGGATATAACGCATCAAATACACCACTGGACGATAATGCCTGCAGGTACCGAGGGCTATAGAAAGGCAGAGATTACGGCCGGCGGAATCGATACCGATGAACTGTCATCCAAGACTATGGAAGCAAAAAAAGTGCCTGGCCTCTATTTTGTGGGCGAGGTCGTTGATGTTGCAGGACAGCTCGGCGGATATAACCTCCAATGGGCATGGTCTTCGGGATTTGTTGCGGGCCAATATGCGTAATATCAAGACCATCATACTTGCATCAGCTTCTCCGAGAAGAAAGGAAATACTCAAAAAGACAGGCCTGAAATTCAAGGTCGATAAGAGCGACTACGAAGAGAAAGTGGATCCCGGCCTGAAGCCTCATGAGCTCACCAGGTTCCTTTCACGCGAAAAGGCAAGGCACGTTGCCCGCAGATACAGGAATGCTCTCGTTATAGCGGCTGACACCATTGTAGTATTTAGAGGCAGGCTTTTCGGCAAGCCCCGCAACGAGGAACAGGCGAAGGAGATGCTGAAGGCCCTGAGCGGGGAAGCCCATTCCGTAATAACGGGATTCACGATAATAGATACAGCCGGCAAAAAAGAAATATCAAGATCGGTAGAGTCAAAGGTCTTTTTTAAAAGGCTGAGTACGGATGAGATAGAGACATACATCAGATCCGGTGAGCCTTTAGACAAGGCCGGAGCTTACGGCGTTCAGGGACTCGGTGCTGTGATCGTCAAAAGAATAGAGGGGGATTTCTTTAATGTGATGGGTCTTCCCTTAAACGCCCTGACCGAGAGCCTGAAGAAGTTTGGGGTAAATGTATTATGTTAAAATCGGGAGGTAGATTCATTCTGTAGTATGTATACGAAGTAAGACATTCAGTGAGTTTTTAAAATTGGCTCCCGGGGAGGGACTCGAACCCCCGACAGGGTGGTTAACAGCCACCTGCTCTGCCGACTGAGCTACCCGGGAACAGATTTTTTTTATAACAAAAGACCCCGAACTTTGTCAATCGAGGCTTGCCCCGCTCACGGGCTGAGTTCGTTCACAAACTTTGCAACAAGGTCGCCGACTTCTGTTGTGCTATAACCCATCTTCCCAGCAGCGAGACTCTTGAGATATTTCCCCGTAACCTCCATAACTGCCTTTTCAAGAAGTTGTGCTGATTTTCCCTCTCCAATATGTTCAAGCATCATTCCAGCAGCACAGATTGCAGCCAGAGGATTAACTACATTCTGTCCCGTATATTTTGGGGCAGAGCCTCCGATAGGCTCAAACATAGAGACTCCATCGGGATTAATATTTCCACCTGCAGCTATGCCCATACCACCCTGTATCATTGCCCCCAAATCTGTAATAATATCTCCGAACATATTGTCTGTGACTATCACATCAAACCACTCAGGATTTTTCACAAACCACATTGTTATTGCATCAATGTGTGCGTAATCAGCCTTTATCTCAGGATATTCCTTTGCCACCTCATAGAATGTCCTTTCCCAGAGGTCAAAGGCAAATGTGAGTACATTTGTCTTGCCACAAAGCGTAAGTTTGTTCCCTTTGTTTCTCCTCTTACAGTATTCAAAGGCAAAGCGAATGCACCGCTCAACACCCTTCCTTGTATTGATAGACTCCTGTATTGCAACCTCATCAGGCGTGCCTTTTTTCAGGACGCCGCCTGCTCCTGCATACAATCCTTCTGTATTTTCCCTCACAACAACAAAATCTATATCCTCAGGTCTCTTATCCTTTAATGGGCAGTCAACTCCAGGATACAACGTTACCGGTCTCAAGTTGATATACTGGTCAAGCTCAAATCTCAGCCGTAAAAGGATTCCCTTTTCGAGGATACCGGGTTTTACATCAGGATGCCCTATCGCACCAAGATAGATAGCATCATATTTTTTTAGCTCATCAATTGCACCATCTGGTAAAGTTTCTCCTGTTTTTAAATATCGTCCTCCCCCAAAATCATAATAATGGAGGTTAAGTTTAAACCCGAACCTCTGAGAAATGACATCTAATACCTTGATACCTTCTCGAATGACCTCTGGCCCTGTCCCATCTCCTGGTATGACAGCTATGTTATAAGATTTCATGGATTATTCTCCTGTACCACCACTTTTAACTTTCTCTTCGTCCATTCTACCAATCCACCTGCAGAGATTAACTCCTGCATAAATGGAGGAATCGGATTGGCCTTGTATGTCTTACGTGTTGTTACATTCCTTATTATCCCATTGTCAGCATCAATCTCTATCTCATCGGCTTCTTTAATCTTCTCTGCTGCTTCAGCAGATTCAAAGATGGGAAGCCCGATATTAAAGGCATTACGGTAAAAGATCCTGGCAAAACTTTTTGCTATCACTGCCTGAATACCTGCTGCCTTTATTACAATCGGTGCATGCTCCCTTGAAGAACCACAGCCAAAGTTTTTGCCAGCAACGATAATATCACCTGCTTTTACCTTGTTCGGGAAATCCCTGTCTGCGTCTTCCATTATGTGTTTTGCGAGTTCTTCCGGATCAGAGGTATTCAGATACCTCGCAGGTATAATTGCATCTGTATCTACATCATTCCCAAATCTCCAGACTTTGCCTTTAATCAGCATTCCTCCTCCATAAATTACAATGACAAATGAGATTTAGAAATTATTATAGCCTAAATTAAGGGATTTTGTAGCCACACCTTAATCTCTTCAATCTGCGTTATAATGAATTTATGAGCAGGCTTGAGCAGGAACTTGAAAAGTCAGAGAAAAGAACTACACCCAACAAGATAATCATTGCATTCGTTATCTTCTCTGCCTTTATCGGTGCCCTTGGAGGCTTCATATATTGGACAACCTCTGATCTCCCGAAGATAAAATCCCTTGAGGAATACGCTCCGATAGAGTCATCCCGGGTATATTCAAGTGATGGAAAGGTTATTGCGGAGCTTTATCTTGAGCGGAGGACATTTATACCACATTATCAGATACCACCCCATGTAAAAAAGGCATTTATATCAGTTGAAGATATCAGATTTTATTATCACCCTGGAGTTGATCTCATAGGGATATTCCGTGCACTGTGGCACGATATCAAGGCAGGAGGGATCGTGGAAGGAGGGAGCACCATCACCCAGCAACTCGCAAGGATGCTTTTTTTAACATCTGACAGGTCTTTAAAAAGGAAATTGAAGGAAGCAGTTCTGTCCATCAAGATAGAGAAACATTATACAAAGGATGAAATACTCGGTCTTTATCTCAATCAGGCATATTTCGGAACAAGGGCATATGGTATCGAGGCTGCCTCACAGACATATTTTGGGAAATCCGTTAAAGAAATATCTATCGGGGAAGCGGCACTACTCGCATCGCTTCCAAAAGCACCCTCGCGGTACTCTCCGTTCAAAAACCCTCAAAAGGCCAGAGAAAGGCGTTCTGTGGCATTAAAACAGATGCTCAACCATCATTTTATTACGAAAGCTGACTTTGACAAGGCAGAGAAAGAATCACTTCCTCTAACACTACATATGAGAAAATATGAGGCACCATATTTTATAGAATTTTTGCGCCAGAGACTTGAACAGAAATACGGTACCGAGATTTATACAGCAGGCTATCGGATTTATTCGACATTGGACTATAGACTGCAAAAGATAGCGGAAGAGGCAGTAAAAAACGGGATTGAGACCGTTGAGAAAAGGGTAAGTCCTGGTATACAGGCATCATTGATAGCAATAGACTTACGGACAGGACATATTAAGGCGATGGTCGGCGGTCTTGATTTCTGGGCAAACCAGTATAACAGGGCGATACAGGCAAAAAGACAGCCGGGCTCGGCATTTAAGCCATTTGTTTATCTCACCGCGTTCAATAGCGGACTGCTATCAGGAGACAAGGTTGCCGATTCACCAATTTCGTTCAGGGGTGCACGTCATGGCGAGGTATGGTCTCCCAAAAACTATGATGGGAAATACTACGGAGTGGTAACTCTTAAGACTGCCCTTGCGAAATCCCTAAACGCTGCAACTGTCAGGCTTGCGAACAGGGTCGGAATCGCTAACGTCATTGATACTGCTCAAAAGCTCGGCATCAAGAGCAATCTTCAGCCTTATCTGCCAACAGCACTCGGTTCTTCTGACTTAACACTCATGGAAATAGTCTGTGCATACTCCGCCTTTGCAACAGGCAGAATTATTGAGCCGCAATTATACGAGAGGATACTGAACAGAGATGGTGCAGTCATCGATGAAACAATGCCAAAGGGACAAGAGACAGTCAATAAAAATGTCATAGAGGAGATGAAGATAGTGTTGCATGCAGTTATTCAAGAGGGGACAGCGCAAAGGGCAAAAGAACTCGTCAGGCCTGTTTATGGAAAAACAGGGACAACAAATGATTACACAGATGCATGGTTTATCGGGTTTGATGATTCTTTCGTTGTTGGTGTCTGGGTTGGAAGGGATAATCATACACCTATTGGTCCAAAAGAGACAGGTGCGAGGGCAGCACTTCCGATATGGATCGAATTTATGAAAAAAGTGCCTCCACAAACTCCTCAGGATTGAAATCTCGCAGGTCATCTAACCCTTCACCAATACCAATAAGCCTTACAGGGATTCCAAAATCCTTTTTTATTGCAAAGACTATTCCGCCTTTTGCAGTGCCATCGAGTTTTGCCAGGGCAATCCCGGTTACTCCAATTGCCTCATTGAACATCTGTGCCTGTCTCAGGGCATTCTGTCCTGTCGTTGCATCAACAACAAGAAGAACCTCGTGAGGGGCATTAGGCATTGCCTTTTCAATTACCCTTTTCACCTTTTTCAGTTCTTCCATGAGAGGACTTTTTGTATGTAGCCTGCCTGCAGTATCTATAATCACGACATCTATACCTCTATGTTTTGCTGCTGTGATGGCATCAAATGCAACCGCTGCCGGATCTGATCCGCTCTGGTGTTTAACGAACTGGGCATCTGCCCTCTTTGCCCATATCTCAAGCTGTTCTATTCCAGCAGCCCTGAAGGTATCACCTGCTGCGAGTATAACAGAGAGTCCCTCTGAACGAAACCTGCTTGCAAGTTTTCCGATAGTCGTTGTTTTCCCCACGCCGTTCACTCCAACAGAAAGGATCACAAAAGGCTTTTCTCCATAGACTACAAGGGGCTGCGCATTACCAAGAATAGTTATCATCTCTTTCTTCAAAAGTTCTTTTACAGAGACAGTATCCCCGACCTCACCCCTTTTTGCCTTTTCACGGATTGCTGTCATGATTTCTGATGTAGCCTTTGTCCCGACATCAGATAGAATTAATGCCTCTTCAAGCTCTTCAAGGGTTTCTTCATCAATCTTACGACCTGTAAATATAGCCTCGACCTTTTCTATAAAGCCCTTTTTCGTCTTTGCGAGCCCTTGTTTCAGCTTTTCAAAAAAACCCATCTTCCCTCCTCATAAAAAACCTAAATTTAACCACAGAGAACACAGAGGTCACAGAGAAAATACAAAAATTAATTTTTAAGTTCTTGATTTATAGTCTTAAATCTCTGTGTCTCAGTGTCACTGTAGTTTATAATTTCTTGTGCCTCCTGAAATTCTAAATTTTTTGGATAGATTAATCAATCCGCTGATATAATACCTCATGAATTTCTACCAGTTTCTCATCCCGCGGCTCAATGGTAACGAGATCGAGAAAAAATTTGACTATTATCTCAGACTTGTCAAAAAAGGCATTGCAGGATTCATTATCTTTGGAGGAAACCTCGAGACAGTCAGAAAGGGAATCAGTGAACTTCAGAAAGAGACTGCAGAACCTTTAATCATTTCCTCAGACCTTGAGCAGGGATTAGGCCAACAAATTAAAGAAGGGACCCTCTTCCCTCCTGCAATGGCAGTCGCCTCGGCTGTCAAACCCCCCTCCCTTGCCCTCCCCCTCAAAGGGGGAGGGGTGGGTGGGGGTGGAGTTCAGAATCCAGGTCTAAATCTTCTAAGGCGCGCCTTTAAGGCAATTGCACTTGAAGCACAATATGCAGGAATAAATACAATATTTGCCCCGGTACTCGATATCAATACAAACCCACGGAATCCTATAATATCAACACGGTCATTTGGAGAAGACCCTGAAACAGTATTGTTCTTCGGTTGCAGGATGATAAGAATATTGCAGGGTAACGGAGTTGCAGCATGTGGGAAGCACTTTCCGGGTCATGGTGATACAGAAGTGGATTCACATATAAGCCTGCCATTGATTAAGAAAGAATTACCATTGCTCGAAAACACAGAGCTTGTACCTTTCAGGAGAGCTATAAAAGCAGGGGTAAAAATGATTATGCTCGGCCATCTCAGCGTGCCTGCTATAGATCCATCAGGGATTCCTGTATCCCTATCAGAGAAAGCGATACGATACCTTAAAGATAAAATGGAATTCAGAGGTATTACAATCACCGATGCACTGAATATGCACGGTTTGAAGAGTGTGCATAACTTGACAGAAGAGAAGGCATCATTGATGGCACTCGGGGCTGGTGTAGATTTTCTCCTCCATCCAACAGAGCCTGATAGCATCGTTTCTCATCTTGAAAAGAATGATTATCAGCCTTCTCTCTCAACAATAAACCGACTTCGGAGATTTCGCAGGACTTATTGCTCTAATGTTACACATGCTGAACCATCTTTTTCTTTCGAAGAGCATAAAAAGCTCTCAGAAGAACTTACCAGGAAAGCTATCAATCTAAAGGGAGAAATAAGGCCAATAAAAAAGCCTTCGCTGATTGTACTGAATGATGAAGAAGAAGAAAAGGGGAGTGTTTTCATTGAAGAATTACTGTTTAAAAAACCTGAGTTACGGTATCTATCATTGAAGAGACAGATGAAAGGAATCGATTCCCAACTCAGGAATAATACCATTGGTAAAGATATTATTGTTGCAGTATTTTCAAAGATAAAAGCATGGAAGGGAGGGGTAACGCCATGGATTGAGGATACAATGAAAGAACTTGGGGAAAGGACAAGGATTGCCATATCCTTTGGAAGCCCTCATATTCTTGATAGTCTGAAAGATGATATCATAAAAATCTATGCATACTGGGATTCAGAAGTTGCTCAAAAAACTGTAGCAGAACTTATTGTGAAAAACATGAAATAGGGAAGCCGTTTCATCCGGGTATTTAATTATATTTCCCCTCTTTCGTATTTATATTGAAAGAGAACTTTAACCACTGAGGCACAGAGACACTGAGAATAAGAACAAATATCTCTTTTATTTATTCCTAAGCTGAGCGATTTACAGTAAAAAACCACAGGGAAAAATCACTTAAAGGGTGATGGATAGTTG
>Ga0194113_10003686_pt1 | contig 20381 bp, 18 predicted proteins | sample TA2MahC200mmetaG_FD_146193 | JGI IMG/M metagenome (GOLD analysis project Ga0194113, IMG submission 146193) | Freshwater microbial communities from Lake Tanganyika, Tanzania - TA2015017 Mahale Deep Cast 200m | ecosystem: Environmental > Aquatic > Freshwater > Lake | place: Tanzania: Lake... | reverse complement strand
GGATGACCTTGAGGGGGTTCCTTTCCACCTGTCCCTGGCGTGCGAGGAACTTGTAGAACGACCGCAGCGTGGCGATCTTGCGGGCGACTGTTGCGCGGCTGTAGTCGGCGCGCTTCAGGTCCGCCAGGTAGCCCCGCAGGTCCAGCGGCGTGACGCGGCGAAGGCGGTCGTCAAGGGCCGGCCCGGCGGGGTCCTCGGCCGCCGCCTGCGGCCCGGCAAGGAACGCCGCGAAGTGCTCAAGGTCGGCCGAGTAGCAGCGCACGGTGTGCGACGAGAAGTTCCGCTCGTGTTCCACGTAGGCGATGAACTTCTTGACGAGGGGGCTAGGCATCGGCGGTTTCACTGTCGGGCGTTTGTTCGCCCAGTGCGCGGCTGACGATGCGCTGGGTTATCTGGCGGGCCAGGACGGCGGCGTCGAACCAGTCGAAGTCCAGGTCGGGGTCCTCGGCCCAGGCCATGAGTTGGCTGATGACGGCCTCTTCGCCGCCCACGTCGCAGCGGACGACGTAGCGCTCGGCGCCCTTGACGAGCGAGAACTGGTAGACGGCGGCGGCGGTGCTCACGGAGCGGACCTCCATGCGATCCCGGTCGCCGGCGCGCCACGGCCGCTTCGGCGACGGCGCGCGGCGCCTTGCGGGCGAGCGGCGGCCCCGCGGCGCCGGCCGCACGTCCCCCCTGCATTTATCGGCACGCCGGGGGCGGGGCTTTACCGAAGTTTTCGCGTTGACAGGGTGCGCAGCGGCCCTACACTCGTCTTGCGGCGCAAGAGGCGCACATGGGCGACCTGGTTGCACGATATCGCGAGGTATTCGGCCCCATCGGGGCGGTGCGCATCGTGCGCGGGCCGGGGCGCGTGAACCTTATCGGCGAGCACACCGACTACAACGGCGGCCTCGTGATGCCGATGGCCCTGGAGGCCTCGGTGCGCCTGGCGCTGTACGCGCACCAGGAGCCGGTGGTGCGCCTGTGGTCCGAGCAGTTCGCCGAGCGGGCCGAGTTCGCCCTGGGCGGCGAGGCGCGGCTGGAGCCGCCCGACGAGCCGCCGCACTGGCTGAAGTACCCGATGAAGGTGGCCGAGGTGCTGGCCGAGGAGGGCCTGACGCTCTACGGCCTGAGCGCCGTCGTCGAGGGCGACGTGCCGGTGGGCTCGGGCCTTTCGTCGAGCGCCGCGTACGAGGTGGCCTCGGCCCTGGCCTTCCTGGTGGCGGCCAGGCCGGAACTGCCGGCCGGCCCCGCGGCCGCGGCCGCCGCCGCGCACGGCCTCACGACGGCCCGCCTGGCGGAACTGTGCCAGGCGGCCGAGCACCGCGTGGGCGTCCGCTGCGGCATTATGGACCAATTTATAAGTCTCCACGGACGCCGCGGGTGCGCGATAGTCCTGGATTGCCGCGACCTCTCTTACGAGGCCGCGCCGCTGCCGGTGGACCGCGCCAGGGTCGTGGTCATAGACTCCGGCGTGCGGCGGAAACTTACCGCCGGCGCGTACAACGAACGCCGCAGCCAGTGCGAAGACGGGGTCGGCCGCCTGCGCAAGTTCGACCCCGACGTGCGGCAGTTGCGCGACGTTTCGCCCGCGCTTTTTGCGGCGCACCAGCACGCGCTGCCGCAGGCCGTCCGCCGCCGCTGCCGCCACGTTATCAGCGAAATCCAGCGCGTACGCGACTCGGCCGAGGCCCTGCGGGCGGGCGACCTGGAGCGCTTCGGACGGCTCCTGAGCGACAGCCACGCGTCCCTGCGCGACGACTACGAAGTGAGCGGCCAGGAACTGGACCTCCTCGTGGAAATCGCACGCCGCGTGCCGGGCGTCCTGGGGTCGCGCCTGACCGGCGCGGGCTTCGGCGGGTGCACCGTGACTCTTGCGCGGCCGGAGGCGGTTGAGCCTCTGCGGCAGGCGGTGCTTGACAAGTATCCGAAGGAGACCGGCCTTCAGCCGCGCATCTGGATTTGCGACGCCGCCGACGGCGCGGCCGTCGAGGTGTAGCGGCCGGAATGAGCCGCGACCGCGATGTCGCGGGCACGTTGCCCCGCGGCGGTTCAGGAGAACCGCCGCGCAAAGGCGGGAAAGAGTTTGCGCGGCGGGTCTGCCGACCCGCCGCGACGGCCGTGCGATGGCTTGACGGCCGTGCGATGGCTTGAAACATGATTCCTTACATCCAAAAACTCGCGCGCGGCGGGCATCTTGCGCTTGAAGAGTCGCAGGCGGCCATGCGCGAGATCATGGAAGGCCGCGCGACGCCCGCCCAGGTCGCCGCGTACCTGACGGCCCTGGCCGTCAAGGGTCCCACGCCGGAGGAGATCGCGGGGGCGGCCCTCGTCATGCGCGAAAAGGCCACACGCATAGACGTGGGCGACCTGCCCGTAATAGACACCTGCGGCACGGGCGGCACGGGCAAGGGCACGTTCAACATATCTACGTGCGCTGCCATCGTGGCCGCCGGGGCGGGGGCGTACGTGGCCAAGCACGGCAACCGCGGCGCAACGTCGCGCTGCGGCTCAAGCGACGTGCTGGAGGCCCTGGGGGTGAACGTGCAGGCGCCGCCGGCGGCCGTCGCCCGGTGCATCCGCGAGGCCCGCATGGGGTTCCTCTTCGCCCCGGCGCTGCACGGCGCGATGAAGCACGCCGCGCCCGTGCGCAAGGAAATCGGCATACGTACAATCTTCAACGTTCTGGGTCCGCTGACGAACCCGGCGGGGGCCCGGCGGCAGGTGATGGGCGTGTTCGCGGCGGACCTGGTGGAGCCGATTGCCCAGGTGCTCCTGAGGCTGGGGGCCGAGCACGCCCTTGTTGTTCACTCGGCCGACGGCCTGGACGAGATTTCGCTGGGCGCGCCGACGCACGTGGCCGAGGTTCGCGGCGGGGCTGTCGCGTGCTATGATCTGGCGCCCGAGGCGCTGGGGCTGCCGCAGGCCGGGCGCGAGGCACTCCGGGCCGACTCGGTCCAGGAAAGCGCCGCCGCCGTGCGGGCGGTGCTGGCGGGGGAGCGCGGCCCGCGGCGCGACGTCGTCCTGGCTAACGCTGCCGCAGCGCTCTACGTGGCCGGGGTGGCCCGCGACATCCACGACGGCCTGCGGCGCGCCGCCGCCGCGGTTGACTCGGGCGCGGCCGCCGGGGTGCTGGAGTTGCTAGTCCGGCTGTCGCACTCGGCCGGTTGACGGGACAGGCGGGGCGCCCATGCGCCCGGCCGAAGTCCCTGGGGGGAGGGAGCCGCCATGATTCACTACACCTGCGACCTTTGCGGCCGGACGCTCAGGGCCGACCAGGACACGCGCTACGAGGTCAAGGTCGAGGTCTATGCCGCCTACGACCCGATGGAGGTAACCTCCGACGACCTTGGGAAGGATCCTGCGGGCGAGATAGAGGACCTCCTGGGCCAGATGAAAGACATGGACGCCGAGGAACTGGAGGGCCAAGTCTATAAGTCGTTCCGCTACGACCTGTGCCCGGAGTGCCAGGCGGCGTTCCTGAAGGACCCGCTGGGCAAGGCCATGCGGCAGAGGACGAGGTTCGAGCACAACTAGCGTGCAAAATGACTAATGACCAAGTATCAATGACCAATCGAACGGCAAACGGCAAAAGGCAATGAGCAATCAAACGGCGAGAATCCGCGGCCCCGGGCCGGCCATTGCTGTTTCGTTTCTGTTTCTTGGTTCCTTTGGTCATTGGTGCTTGGTGATTGGTCGTTTGGCAGCATGCCGCCCGGCGCGGGATGTTGCTTATATGGAGCGACTTGCATTAAGGCCACGGCGATCACCGAGAAGATAATAGCCGCGCACTCGGGCCGCGAGGCCGCCAGGCCCGGCGACTTCGTGTTCGCCCGCGTGGACATCGCGCTGGGGAATGACATCACCGCGCCCATCGCCATCCGCGAACTTGCGGCGGCGGGCATCGAGCGCGTGTGGGACCGCACGCGCGTGGCTCTTGTGCCCGACCACTTCACGCCCGCCAAGGACATCGCCAGCGCCGAGCAGGCGAAGGTCCTCAGAGATTTCGCCCGCGCCCAGGGCCTGACGCATTACTGGGAGATCGGCCGGATGGGCGTCGAGCACGCCCTGCTGCCGGAGCAGGGCGTCGTGGGTCCCGGCGACCTCGTCATCGGCGCCGACAGCCACACCTGCACCTACGGCGCGCTGGGGGCCTTCGCCGCGGGCGTCGGCTCGACCGACCTGGCGGCCGTCATGGCCATCGGCAAGGCCTGGCTGAGGGTGCCGGAGTCGATGAAGTTCACGTTCACCGGCAGGCGGCGGCCGTGGGTCTCCGGCAAGGACCTCATCCTGTACACCATCGGCGAGGTCGGCGTCTCGGGGGCGCTTTACCGGGCGATGGAGTTCGCCGGGCCGGTCATCGAGGGCCTGCCCATGGACGACCGCCTGTCGATGTGCAACATGGCCATCGAGGCGGGCGCGAAGAGCGGCATCATCGCGCCCGACGCCGTCACGCGCCAGTACGTGCGCGGACGCCTGGAGCGCGAGGCCGTCTATTACGCGAGCGACCCCGGCGCAGCCTACGCCCGGCAGTTCGAGTGGGACGTGTCGGGCCTTGAGCCGGTGGTGGCGTGCCCGAACCTGCCGGACAACGTGAAGCCCGCCGCGGCCCTGAGCGACGTGCGCATCGACCAGGTTGTCATCGGCTCGTGCACGAACGGGCGTCTGTCGGACCTGGAGACGGCGGCGAAAATCCTCAACGGCCGCCGCGTTGCGGAAGGGGTGCGGTGCCTCATCTTTCCGGCCACGCCGGCGATAGAGCGCGAGGCACTCCGCCGCGGGTACCTGGAGACGTTCCTGGACGCCGGGGCCGTGGTCTCGCCGCCCACGTGCGGGCCGTGCCTGGGCGGGCACATGGGCATCCTGGCCGAGGGCGAGGTCGCCCTGGCGACCACCAACCGCAACTTCACCGGCCGCATGGGACACCCGCGGAGCCAGGTGTACCTGGCCAGCCCGGCCGTCGCGGCCGCCAGCGCGGTGACGGGGCGGATAACGCATCCGGCCGAGGTCGCGGGCTGAACGGATTGCAGATTTGGGATTAGCACTACAACGCCACTTCGCGCGGCCCGCCCTCCGTATCGGCGGGCCGCGCGAGCCCGCGCCACGGGGCAGAAATCGCAAGTTCCTGCGCGGTGGGTCAGGAGACCCACCGCGCAAAGCAGCAAGTGGCGTTGTAGTGGCAGCCACCGGCAATCGCGCACGGTCAGTTGCGTTACTGCCTCAACTCGGCCGCAAGGGCGCTCCTTAGCGCCTCCAGGATCCGTGCCTGCGTGGCGTCGGCCTGCTCGTGGGTGAGCGTGGCTGCGGCGCCGCGGAGGACCAGGCGCAGGGCCACACTCTTCTTGCCTTCGGGTACCTGCTTGCCTCGATAGACGCTCAAGGGGCCGACGCTTTCGAGTTCCGCCGCGCCCGTCGCCCCCGCGGCCGCGTCGGCTGACGCGCCCGCCGCCACGGCGTCGGCTATTCTTTCCCACGCGACCGCCTCGTCCACCACGATGGCCAGGTCCCGCACGATTGAAGGGAACTGGGGCAGGGGCTTGAAGACCGGCCGCAGGTCCGCCGCATCCACCAGCCGCTCAAACTCCACTTCCGCGACCAGGGGCGGCTCGTCCAGGTCGAACGCCGCGGCGGCCTCGGCGCCGGCGCGGCCGATGAAGCCGGCGGGCCGCCCGTCGAGCAGCACCTCGGCAGCCGCGCCCGGCTCAAGGTCGGGGTAGCGGTCGGTGGCGACGAACCGCACGCGGTCCGCCAGGCCCAGCGCCCGGAACACCTCTTCCAGCACGCCGCGCACCGACTGGAAAGCGTCGCGGCTTGCCAGGGCCAGGCACGCCTCCTCGCGCGGCAATTCCTGCCCTTCGACCGGAATGAATCGCCGGGCGATTTCAAAGAGGCGTACGCCGGGCTCGCCCGCGCCCTGGTTCACGCGCAGCGATTCCAGGACGCCCGACGCGAGCGACTCGCGCAGCGCCAGCGGCGCGGCGCGGCAGGTGAGCGGCTCGGCCGTTACGTCGCGCGGCCTGAGTCGCACGGCGTGGTCGCGGCTGGTGAAGGTGAACGTCACGGCCTCGAAGTACCCCGCGCCCGTGAGGACCGCGCTTACGGCCTCTCGGACCTGCTCGGCCCGGTTGCGCGGCGCGTACGCCAGGGGGACGTGCGTGCTCTCGGGGATTTTCTCGTAGCCGTGGTGGCGTGCGACTTCCTCGATGAGGTCGGCCTCGCGCGCGAGGTCGGGCCGCCACGAGGGGATGCGCACGACGATGCTGTCGGCGGAGGCCTGAAGGACTTCGATCTGGAGCCGGCGGAGTATGTCGGCCGCGGTTTCTGGCGGCACGGCGAGGCCGAGGAGCGTCTTGATGCGCGCGGCGCGAAGCGCAAGTTCCCGCGCCGCCGGCAGCGGCTTGCCCGCCGCCGCCGCGCCGCGCGCCACGCGCCCGCCGGCCGCCTGGCAGATGAGTCGGCATGCGCGGCGGCTGGCCCAGTCTGTGCCGCAAGGGTCAACGCGGCGCTCGAAGCGGAAACTGGACTCGCTGGCGAGGCCCAGGGTGCGGGCGGTGTTGCGGATGCTGAGCGGGTCGAAGACGGCGGCCTCCAGGAGCACGTCGGCGGTGGAGGCCGAGATTTCGGTGTCCACGCCGCCCATGACGCCGGCCAGGGCCACGGCGCGGCGGGCGTCGGCTATGACCAGGCGGTCGGCCGCCAGGGTATGCTCCGAGTGGTCGATGGCGATGAACCGCTCGCCGGGCCTTGCGCGGCGGACGACGATGCGGTGCTCGGCCAGGGCCGAGTAGTCGAAGGCGTGGAGCGGCTGGCCGCACTCCATCATCACGTAATTCGTCACGTCAACGATGTTGTTGACCGGCCGCAGGCCCACGGCCTCCAGCCGCCGCGCGAGCCACGCGGGGCTGGGGCCGATGTGCACGCCGCGGATGACCCTGGCGGTGTAAAGCGGGCAGAGGTCCGGTTCGGCCACTTCGACCCTTGTAAACTTCTCGACGGGCTCATCAAGTTCGGGGTACGCCGCGTCGGGCAGGCGGACCTTGGCGCCGGCGGCGGCGGCAAGTTCCCGGGCCACGCCCACGTGGCCGAGGCAGTCGGGGCGGTTGCTCGTGACCTCCACCAGCAGCCGCGCGTCGCCGCCTCCGAGGTCGGTGACGGCGTCGACGTTCAGGCCCACGCGAGTAAGGGCCCGGGCGGCCTCGCGGACGCCGAGGTCCGTGGGCACGTATTCTTTGAGCCACAAATAACTTATGTTCATTGGCAGTTCCTTGCGCGGCCGGGCGCGGAGCCGATGCCCGGGCGGGCCTGGCAGGGCTGCGAACCTTACGGGCCGGATTATAGGCCGCCGGGCCGGATGGTTCAAGAAATCGCACGCTTGCGGCTGCTGCGGTGCGGCCTTATCATGGAGCGCGGACATCTTTTTTCCCTTTTGGGAGGAACAAGCATGTTGCGCGGACACGCGGTCTCGGCAGCGGCGGCGGCGGTGGTTGCGGCGGTGGTCGCGGCGGCGTTTGCCGGGGAGGCGGCCAAGCCGACGGTGCTTGACTTCGACGCCGACAAGGCGGGCGAGGCGCCCAGGGGATGGGAGGCGGCCGTCGGCACGTGGAAGGTCGCGGCCGACGACACGGCCCCCTCGCGCCCGAACGTCCTGGCGCAGACGGCCGCCGGGCCGAACCCGCAGTTCAACGTGGCCCTGGCCACCGGGATGAGTTTCAAGGACCTCGAACTCACGGTGAAGTTGAAGGCCGTCGGCGGCGAGAAAGACCAGGGCGGCGGCCCCGTCTGGCGCGCCAAGGACGCCAGGAACTACTACGTCTGCCGCTGGAACCCGCTGGAGAACAACTTCCGCCTCTACAAGGTCCTGGACGGCAAGCGCATGCAACTGGCCACGGCCGACTGCAAGGCCGAGGCCGGCTGGCACGCCATCCGCGTGACGATGAAGGGCGAGACAATCGAGTGCCACCTCGACGGAAAGAAATACCTTGAAGCCAAGGACGACGCCCTGAAGGACGCCGGCAAGGCGGGCCTCTGGACCAAGGCCGACGCCGCCACGAACTTCGACGACCTGGCGGTGGCCGGGAAGTAGGCGGGCGCCGGGCGGGACGCTTCTTTCGGCCCGGGGCTCAGGCTTTCTCCAGTTGCGCGGCGGCGTGGGCCGAGCGTTCCAGGGGCCAGCGTGCGAAGGCCTCGATGGCGTGGTACTCGGGCAGGCCGAGGGCGTCGTAGAGTTTCGCGGTGTCCATGTTGCGTTCCTCGGCCCGCTGCCAGAACTCGCGCGAGTCGTACGGGCCGGGGAACATCGCGCGGTCCTTCTGGCTCTGGTGGCGGAAGATGGCGAACCGCTTCTGCCTGAGTTCGTCGGGCGAGAGGGGCACAGCCATGTCGATGCGTTCGGGGGGCCACTCTTCCCACGCGCCGCGGTAGAGCCAGAAGGCGGGGGCGGGGCCGCCCGCCGCGGCGTACTCCGCAAGCGCCCGCGCGGCGGCCTCCAGGCACAGGCGGTGCGTGCCGTGGGGGTCCGACAAGTCGCCCGCGGCGCAGACGATTTCCGGCCGCACCTCGTCCAGCAGCCGGCGGACGGCCGCGATGTCGGCGGCGGCAAGCGGCCGCTTCTCCACCGTGCCGGTGTCGTAGAAGGGCATCTCCAGGAAGTGGACTTGCGTCTCGGGTATGCGGCAGCAGCGTGCGGCGTCGAGGGCCTCGGCCCTGCGGATGAGGGCCTTGACGGCCTGGACCTCGCGCGTGTCGATGTCGCCCGGCTGCTTCTGCCGCAGGAACTGGTCGATGTGCTGCTCGATTGAAGCGGTCTGTTCGGGCGTAAGGCCGAAGATGCGGTTGAACTGGGCCACGAAGTCGGCGTAGCGGGCAACGTCGTGGTCGAAAACGCTCAGGTACCCGCTGACCATGTAGGCGGTGTGGACGTGGTGGCCCTGCTCGACGAAGCGCATCAGCGTGCCGCCCATGCTGATGACGTCGTCGTCCGGGTGCGGGCTGAGGACGAGCACGCGCTGGGGTTCGCCCTTGCCGCCGGGCCATCCGGTGATGGTGTTCATCAGGTGTCGGAAGACGGCGATGTTGACGTGGTACGCCCCGCCGCGTGCGCGCAGGAGGTCGCCGAGGCCGTTCTCGCCGTAGTCCTCGTCGGTGAGTTTCAGGATGGGCCTGCGGAGTTTGCCGGCCAGCCAGATGACGGCCTGGCGAGTCAGCAGGTCGTCCCACTGGCAGGGTCCGAGGAGCCATGGCGCGGCCATGCGCGTCAGGTGGGCCGCGGCGGCCTCGTCCAGGAAGACCGCGGCGCCCGGGTGCTGCTGGAGGAACGACGCGGCGACGGCGGCGGAGACTTCGCCTTCGACCGCGCGGCGGACGACGGGGGCCTTGTGCTCGCCGAACGCAAGGAGGCACACCTGGCGGGCCTCCATGATGGTGCCGACGCCCATGGTGACGGCCATTTGCGGCACGTTCTCCTCGCCGAAGAAGTCGGCGGCCGCGTCTTTGCGGGTGACCCTGTCGAGGCGTACGCGGCGGGTGCGGCTGTCGCGGCCGGAACCGGGCTCGTTGAAACCGATGTGGCCCGCGCGCCCGATGCCCAGCAGTTGCAGGTCGATGCCGCCGGCGTCGGCGATGGCCCGCTCGTAGGCGCGGCAGTGCTCGTCCAGGCCGGCCTCGGCGACAGAGCCCGAGGGGATGTGCACGTTCTCGGGCCGGACGTTCACGTGTTTGAAAAGATTCTCATGCATCCATGCGTGGTACGACTGGAGCGCCGCCGGCTGGATGGGCCAGTACTCGTCGAGGTTGAAGGCGACGACGCGCGAGAAGTCCAGGCCCTCCTCGCGGTGCAGGCGGGCCAGTTCGCGGTACACGTTCAGGGGCGTGTGCCCGGTGGCGAGGCCCAGGACGGCCGGGCGGCCCTCGGCGCCGCGGCGGCGGATGAGTTCCGCTATCTGCCGCGCGACCACCCGGCAGGCGGCGCGGTCGTCCGGGTAAACCTTCACCGGTATGCGTTCGACGTTCATGCCTGCTCCTTGGCTCGCTTGCGCGTTTCATAGGCTACTCGTTTTGGCGGCCGGGTTCAACGGTTGCGGACAGGGTGGTTGCCGGGGCGGCCGCTCCGCCCTTTACACGGAGCGGTCGGCCGACTAATCTAGGGCCGTCGCGGGCGAGAGCGAGGCAACCATGGTGGACCTTAAGAAGGTGCAGCGGGCCACGCGGCTCCTGCTGGAAGGAATCGGCGAAAACCCGTCGCGGCCGGGCCTGCGCGAGACGCCGCGGCGCGTGGCCCACATGTGGCGCGAACTCGTGGCCGGCATGGACCGCAAGGCCGCCGACATCATGACCGTCCTGCCCGTTGAGGAGTACGACGAGGTCGTCCTGCTGCGCGACATCCCCCTGGTGAGCGTCTGCGAACACCACCTGGTGCCCTTTATCGGCCGCGCGCACGTTGCCTACCTGCCGCACGAGAAGCGAGTGACGGGCCTCTCGAAACTGGCACGCATCGTGGAACTGGAGGCCCGCAAACTCCAGGTGCAGGAGCGCCTGACGGCGGCCATCGCGGGCGACATCATGAAGACCCTCCGGCCGCGCGGCGTGATGGTCGTGGTCGAGGCCGAGCACCTGTGCATGACCATCCGCGGCGTCCACAAGCCGGGAACCGTGACGGTCACGAGCGTGGTTCGCGGCATATTCCGCGAGAAGCCGGCGACGCGGGCCGAGGCGCTGGCGCTGCTGATGGGCGGGCGCGACAGGCGCTAGGGGGGATTCACGGCTGCTTACGGCCTTTTGCGGGGCGGGTCGGCAGGCCCGCCGCGCGAAGCGTCCGGCACGGCCATCGTTTCTCCTGTGGCTTTCCCGCCGGCCGGTTTTCTGACATCGACTTCGGGGACTTGCCGGGGCCGTGGGATTTCGGGTCTGAGATCTCAGGTACCGGATGAGGTGCAACATGATCGACGCGCGCGTGAACCGGCTGGCGAAGGTGCTGGTGCAGTACTCCCGGAAGGTCAAGCGCCGCCAGGTGGTCTTGATCGGCGGTCCGGCTGCGGCGGAGCCGCTCGCGCTGGAACTGGCCCGCGAGGTCCTGCGCGCGGGCGGGCATCCCCTGTATCGCCTGGCGCCCGACGCGGCGGCGGAGGTATTCTTCGCCGAGGCCGACGAGGCGCAACTGCGATTCATGCCGAAGTCAACGCTGGCGGCCGTGCGCGAGGCCGACCATTATATCAACATCCTTGCCGAAACTAACACGCAGGCCCTGTCGGGCGTGGACCCGAAGCGGCAGCGCCTGGCCGAGGCCGCGAGGCGGCCCCTCCAGGACCTCGTCCTGCGCAAGGACCGGTGGACGCTGACGCTCTTTCCGACGGCCGCCTACGCGCAGAACGCCGGCATGGGGCTGGAGGAGTTCGAGGCCTTCGCCTACGGGGCCATGCGCGCCCAGGCCCGCGACCCCGTGGCCGCGTGGCTGAAGGCGCGGGCGCTCCAGGAGCGGGTGCTGGCGCGGCTGCGGGGGGCCGACCGGGTGCGCATCGTGGCGCCCGACACGGACTTGACCTTGAGCGTGCGCGGCCGGAGGTTCCTCGGTTCATATGGGACGCACAACATGCCCGACGGCGAGGTCTTCACCGGCCCCGTCGAGACGAGCGCCGAGGGGCACATCCGGTTCACTTATCCCGCCTGCCACCGCGGGCGCGAGGTCCAGGACGTGCGGCTGGAGTTCGCAGGCGGGCGCGTTGTCCGCGCGGCGGCCGCCAAGAACGAGTCCTTCCTGCGGTCGATGATCGGGATGGACGCGGGAGCGTCGCGCCTGGGCGAACTGGGCATCGGCACGAACTACGGCATCCGGCAATTTATCAAGAATATTCTATTTGATGAGAAGATCGGGGGCAGTGTGCACCTGGCCCTCGGCCGCAGTTACGAGGCCACCGGCGGCCGCAACCGCTCGGCCCTGCACTGGGACATGATCTGCGACCTGAGGCGCGGCGGGCGGCTCGAGGTGGACGGCAGGGTGCTCCAGGCCGACGGCAAGTTCCGGTTATCGTGATGATGGATGAGCAGGAATCCCTGAAGCGCGTGGCTGCTGCGCGCGCCCTCGGTCGGCCGTGCCGCCTCTGTCCGCGCTTGTGCAAGGCGGACCGCCTGGCGGGCGAGCGCGGCTTCTGCGGAATCGGAGAGCGGGCGGTCGTGGCCTCCGCCGGGCCTCACTTCGGAGAGGAGCCGTGCCTGGTTGGCCGCGGCGGCAGCGGCGCCATTTTCCTCGCGGGCTGCAACCTCGGCTGCGTCTTCTGCCAGAACGCCGACATCAGCCGCAGCGCCGCCGGAGCGGAAATGGACGCGGCGGCCCTTGCGCGGCTCATGCTGCGGCTCGAGTCGCGCGGCTGCGAGAACGTCAACTTCGTGACGCCGACGCACGTCATGCCCGCGCTCGCGGAGGCCGTGGTCGAGGCCAGGCGGCGCGGCCTCGGCGTGCCCGTCGTGTGGAACTGCGGCGGGTACGAGTCGCTCGGGGCCCTGCGCCTGCTGGATGGTCTTGTAGAAATCTACATGCCGGATTTCAAGTTCATCCTTGCGGCGAGCGCCGAGCGATACTGCCGGGCGCCCGACTACCCCCAGCGCGCCCGCGAGGCCGTCCGCGAGATGCACCGCCAGGCGGGCGACCTGGTGGTCGAGGGGGGCGTCGCGCGGCGGGGCCTCCTGGTTCGTCACCTGGTGATGCCGGGCGGCGGCGATGAAAGCCGCGAGATCCTGGATTTCCTGGCTTCCGTCTCGCCGCGCACCTGCGTCAACGTGATGGGGCAGTACCGGCCGTGCGCCGACGTTGCGCACGGCGAAGGCTGGCGCCGGTTCGCCGAGATCGCCCGCGCCGTTACGCCGGCGGAAGTGGAGGAAGCGCGCGAGTACGCCCGGAAACTCGGCCTGCGCCTGGCAGACTGAGCAATCGCCGGGTAAATTGGCGGGCTAGGGCCGCCGGTGCGGTGCCCAGGGCGCCGCCGAACCGCCGCTGTAAAGCGGCGGGCATCGCCGCAGGGTGGGCATGTTCGCCGCCGGGCGAAGGAGGTGGAAATGCGCCGGTTGACCTTGACGCTGGTCGGTTTTTCCTGTGCGGCGGCTGCGGCGGCGGCCGTGGCGGTTGCCGCAGCGGGGCCCGCCGCCGCCCCCGCAGGCAAAGCAGGCGTGGCCGCGCCTGCGCAGCGGACAACGGTAGTCTTCTTCGTGTCGCCCGACGGCAACGATGCCTGGTCCGGGGCGCTCGTGGAGCCGAACGCCGCGCGCACCGACGGGCCGCTGGCCACGCCGCATCGGGCCCGCGACGTCATACGCAAACTCCGGGCCGACGGCATCCTCCTGGGTCGCGCGACGGTGCAACTTCGCGGCGGGACGTACTGGATGGCCGAGCCGCTGGTCCTCGGCCCCCAGGACTCGGGCACCGAGGCCGCGCCGATGACGTACGAGGCGTTTCCGGGCGAGCAGCCGGTGCTCTCGGGCGGGCGGCGCATCGCCGGGTGGCGCCGCGGAGAGGGCGGCGAGTGGACCGCCGACCTGCCCGAGGTGCGCGAGGGCAAGTGGGCGTTCCGGCAACTCTTCGTGGGCGGCGAGCGCCGCCCGCGGACGCGCCTGCCCAGGGAAGGCTTCTACCGCGTCGTCGCGCAACCGGGCATGGACTGGAAGAAGGCCCCCTACAACACGCCCGGCGACTGCTTCGAGTACCGGCCCGGCGACGTCAAGGCGGGCTGGGCGGCGGGGGGCGACGTCGAGGTCGTCCTGCTGCATTTCTGGGTCGATTCACATCTTCCCGTCCGCCAGGTGGACGAATCGAAGCATATTGTAACGTTCGACCGCCGGGCCCGCCGCAGGTTCACCGACGATTACACCGGCCAGGGTGCACGCTACTACGTGGAGAACGTGCCGGAGGCGCTCGCGCCGGGCGAGTGGCGGCTGGACCGGGGGGCGGGCCTGCTCCGCTACCTCCCGCGGCCCGGCGAGGACCCGGCGAAGGTCGAAGCGGTCGCGCCGCGCCTCTCGCACCTGGTGCGATTCGAGGGCGACCCGGCGGGGGGGCGGTTCGTCGAGCACGTGCGCCTCCGCGGCCTCGTGCTGCGGCACACGGAGTGGGACCTGCCGCGGGGCTCGGCCGGCGACCTCCAGGCCGCCGTGGACGTGCCGGGGGCCGTCCAGGCCGCGGGCCTGCGCCACGCGAGCATCGAGCGCTGCGCCATCGAGCACGTCGGCACGTACGGAATCGACCTGGCCGACGGATGCCAGGACGTGCGCATCGTCGGCAACGAACTGGCCGACCTGGGCGGCGGGGGCGTCAAGATAAACGGCGGCGGGCCGGGGTCGCCCGAAGCGCGCCGCACTCGCGGCAACGCGGTCCAGGACAACCACGTCCGCGACGGTGGCCGCATCTGGCACTCCGCCGTCGGCGTCCTGGTGCGCCACGCCGCCGAGAACGCCGTCGCACACAACCACATCCACCACCTCTACTACACCGGCGTGTCGGTCGGCTGGACGTGGGGCTACAAGGAGACGGTGAGCCACGGCAATATCATAGAATATAATCATATCCACGACATCGGGCAGGGCCTGCTTTCCGACATGGGCGGCATCTACACGCTGGGCGATTCGCCGGGCACGGTCCTGCGCCATAACCTCATCCACGACATCCTCTCGCACGGCTACGGCGGGTGGGGCATCTACACCGACGAGGGCTCCACCGGCATCCTCATCGAGAACAACGTCGTCTTCCGCACGAAGACCGGGGGGTTCCACCAGCACTACGGCAAGGAGAACGTGCTGCGGAACAACGTCTTCGCCTTCGCCAAGGTCGGGCAACTCCAGCGGACGCGCCTGGAGCCGCACACTTCCTTCGAGTTCACGCGCAACATCGTGTACTGGACCGAGGGGCCCCTGCTGCACGGCAACTGGAAAGACAACAACTTCAAGTTCGACCGGAACGTTTACTGGAACGCGGCGGGCGGGCGGGTCGATTTCGCCGGCAAGACGCTGGCCGAGTGGCAGGCGGCCGGCCAGGACGCCCGATCGCTCGTCGCCGACCCGCTCTTCGCGGACCCTGCCAAGGGCGACTTCCGCCTGCGCCCGGGGTCGCCCGCGCTTGAGGCGGGCTTCGAGCCGATTGACCTGGGCGGCGTGGGCGTGCGCACCAGGCGATAGCGCTGCGCGAAGCCGTTGTTTAGCCGTCGCCGGTACGGCGACGGCCGCGGCGCAACACGTTTGGGCGTCGCCGGTACGGCGACGGCCGTTCTGCCCGGCGGCGGCGCGCGGCCGTGCCGGCCGCGGCTAAACGATGGCTTCGCCGAACCATTTCTCGACCGTCGCGCGGAAGGCGGCGGCGGTCCGGGCGGCCTGGAAGTCGGCCCGCGCGGCGGCTGCGTTCGGCATGCCGCGCGCGTAGTAGCGGCCGAGGAGCCGCATCGACCTCGCGGCGGCGGACTGCCCGTACTGCCGCGCGAGGCCGTCGAAGTGCGCAAGGATGGTCTCTCGCCGCTCCCGGCGGGCGACCGGCTCGTACGTGCCCGTCTCGGCCAGGGCGACGGCCTGGCGGAAAATCCATGGCGCCCCCAGTGCGCCGCGGGCGATGCTCGCCCCCGCGCAGCCTGTTTGCCGAAGCATGTCGATGACTGCATCAGGAGAGCGCAGGTCGCCCGAGCCGAAGACGGGCAGGGGGGCCAGCGCCTCGGCCCACCGCGCGACGGCCGGCCAGTCGGCCCGGCCGCCGTATCCCTGGCCCACGGTGCGGGCGTGCAGCGTGACGGCCGCGACGCCGATGGCGGCGGCCCCGCGCGCGAGGCCCAGCGCTGCCGCGCGGCCGGCCTCCGACGCCGCGAAGCCCAGGCGCATCTTGAGCGTCACGGGCAGGGGCGAGGCGCGGACGGCCGCCTCGGCGATGCGCAGGGCCGCGCCGGGCGCCGCGAGCATGGCCCCGCCGCGCCCGCTCGCGACCGCGCGCCGGCTGGGGCACGCGAAGTTCAGGTCCACCAGGTCCGCCCGGCCGCCCGCCGCGAGCATGGCGACGGCGTCGGCGGCGGATGCGGCGTCTCGCGGCAGAAGTTGGACGCCCAGGGGGCGGTCCTCGGGCGACGTGGCCAGGATATTCGCGGCCTTGCGCGACAGGGCCTCCGTCCGCGCGGCCGCCGTGTTCCCGCGGGCCTCATCGCCCCGCGGCGCCAGCAGTTCCTCCGGAGTGACCATCTCTGTGTACGCCAGCGCCGCCCCCTGGCGCCGGCACAGCAGCCGCAGCGCCAGGTGGGTGTGCTCGTGCATCGGGGCCAGGGCGAGGTTCCGCTCCAGCCTGATGCTGCCGATCTCGACGGGATGCACAAGGCTTTGTGCTTCGGCCATGACCGCAGTTTACACGCGGCAGCCGTCCGCTGCTAGTTGACGGAAGAGGGGCGAAGGCACGGAGGGCTAGAAGGAGGGAGGGACAAATGGACGAGGGCCAAGCGGCAAGTGGCAAGTGACAAATGGCAAGTGACAAGTGACAGGTCACAAGTGACATCCGTTCCGGTTTGCCTACAGAAACCCGCGGCGGCCATCCGATAAAAACAGTTGCCGGCGTCGGCGCCGGGACGGGTATCCGGCGCAGAAGGAGGACGGGAATGCTTCGGACCGAGCAGCGGGGCAGCCCCCGCATCACCACGCGGATCACGGTCGAGGCCATCGGGCCGACGCTCAACATCTCGGCGGGGGGGATGTGCGTCCTGATGGCCGACCCGCTGCGCGAGGGCACCAAGCCCAACCTGGCGTTCACGCTGCCCGATGACCCGCAGCCCATCGCCTGCCGCGGGCGCATCGTCTGGTGCCGGCCGTCGAAGATCGACCCGGAACTGTTCGAGGTGGGCCTCTCGTTCGCGGAGATATCGGACGAAGACCGTGCCCGCATCGTGACGTTCGTCGAAGCACACCTGAGCCCGCAGCCTTAAGCCGCCAGGCAGCGGCCGTCCCGCCGAAGCGCCCCTCTGCGCCGCGGCCGCGGCGTCCCCTTGAGCCGGGCGCCCGCCGGCGCCGAGCACCCCGCGAACGGAACAGTCCAGGCATTTGCATTTGACCGGTTTTTGGGGTAGAATGCCGGTCGGCGGGGTCCAGAAGGCATCGAAGCATGCCGCTTACCGCGAGTTGTCCTGGCTGCGGCAAGACGATTGCGGCGCCGGACTCTGCGGCCGGCCGGAAGGCCCGGTGTCCGCAGTGCGGGCAGGTGGTGGACCTTCCGGGCGGCGGGCCGGCGCTGACCGAGTTGGCTGCCGCCGTCGGGCGCGCGGGCGCGGCCCAGGCGGGCGCCGCGGGCGCCACGGCGCAGGCCCAGGGCCCGGCGCCCGCCGCGGCCGTGGCCGCCCCCGCGGCGCGGACTCCCACGCCTTCCGCCGCTTCGCTCTCCTCCACGCGCACTTCGGTGACGACCCAGTCGCGGCTGCTTGTGCGCGGCAGCCCTTACCGGACGATGCGGCTGCTGGCGGCGGTGTCGTTCGGCGGGGGCGTGGCGCTGGCGGCCCTCGCGCTGGCGGCCGGGCTGGTGGCGCTCATCCTTATATCAATATCAGGGCATCCGTTGTCCGGCGCGGGCGTGTTCGTCGGGGCGCTCGCGGCGGCGGCCGGCGTCTTCCTGGCGGGCAAGATCCTGAGCGAGGCCCTGCACCTGGGGGCCGACGTGGGCGACCGCATGCGCCAGATGACCCACATGATGGAAGACTGGGTGGGCCGCGGACGCGAGAACGGGCTGTAGGAGTTCGAAGTTCAAAGCGACGCAGTTACGCAGGCCGGGGCAACGCTTCGCTCTGCCCCCGCCTGCACGGACCTGGAACCTTGATTGAACTTATTTGACCGCCACGGCCCCGAACAGGGCCGCGCCGTCCTTCAGTTCCCACCCCCCCGAGAGGAAGAACTTGCCCTTGCGGATGGTCATCTGCACGCGTTTCAGGGGCCTGGCCTGGGGCTTGCCCTGGGCGTCTTTCTCGACGCGCATCCACACCAGGACGATCTGCGTGCTTTCTGGCGATGCCTTCTCCACCTCGACGTGCAGGGCGTAATCCTCGACCAGCGACACGTCCATCCCTCCGCCGACGCGCACCTGGCGCGTGTCGCTCACGATCAGGCGGAAACTGTTGAACTTGGTCATCCGCAGTTCGTCGGCCACCGACTGAAGGGCGGGGTCGGTCTGCGGCTTGGATTCCTTCGTGGCGCGGATGCCCAGGACGGCCACGGAGACCGCCTCCGCTGCGGCCGGCGGCTTCGGGCCCGGCGGCGGGGCCGGCGGCGGCGGCGCCGCCGCCTCGACGGCGGCCGCAAGCATCACCACGACCAGCGCCCCAGCGGCCAGCACCCACGTCCGATGCGCGTGCTTCATGCCCTGTCCCCTATCCGTCGCCGCGGCTCGGCACCACCAGGACGGCGGCCACTTCGTTGGCGTCGCCTGCGGCCACGACGAGATTATAGCCCGGGTCGGTCATTTCCACCTCCAAAATGCTGACGTCCTGCGGCCCGGCCAGGGCGATGGGACCGACCGTCGCCATGGCCGGCGGCGCGGCGGGACCCGCGGGCGGCGGGGTCACAGAGAGAATGCCCAGCGCGATGATGATGCTCGCGGCCACGGCCCCCACCACGTGGGCCACCCAGCCGAACGCTTCCCGCCCCCGCGCCGCATGCACGCGCAGCACTGTGACCGACGGCGGCCGCACGGTCGTGCTCGGTGCTCGCGGCAGGGACCGCGGCGGTTCGGGGCCGCGCGCAAAGGGCGTGGCCATTTCTTCCGGCCGCAGCGACGGCGTTGAGACGGGCGTCGGCTCAAGAGTCTCGATGCGCGGCCGGGTCTTAAGGACCGTCCGCTCGCCGCGGCCTTCCAGTTCGGCGCGCAGGCGCTTGCCGACTTGCTCCCAGCGGTGCTCCGGCACGGGCGGCGGCTGGAACGAGTCGAGCACGTGCTGCACGCGCTGCTGGTCGCGGACGGTCTGGCGGCAGCGGCCGCACTGCTCGATGTGGGCGGCCACGGCCTCGGCCTCCAGCGGGCTGAGCGCCTTGTCGGCAAATGCGCCGAGCAGCGGGCGGACGTCATCGCACGTGGCCATAAATCACCCGATCTCCGACGCCAGCAATTCCCGCAGGCGCTGGCGCGCGTTGAAGATGCGGCTCATGACGGTGCCGATCGAGATGCCCAGCACGTCGGCGACCTCCTTGTACGACAGGCCCTCGATGGCGAAGAGCACCAGGGCCGCGCGGTTCTTCTCCGATACGTTCGCGAGGGCCTTGTCGATGGCCGCACGCAGGTCCCGGTCGGCCGCGCCCTCCTCCACGGCCCGCTGGGCGGCGGGGTCGGCCGGCTCGAGGGCCGCCTCAGCGTCGAGGCTGTCGGCCGTCCGCAGCGCCCGCCAACGGCGGTAGTCCAGGGCCGCGTGCGTCACGATCCGGTACAGCCACGTCCGGAACGACGACTGCCCGCGGAACGCCTGGATTCCGCGAAGGACGTGAATAAAGGATTCCTGGACAACGTCCAGGGCGTCGTCGCGGCTGCCGAGGAGGCGGTAAGCGATGCCGTAGGCGGCCTCGCGATGGTGGCGGAAGAGTTCATCGAGGGCCTTGGCGTCGCCTTTCTTGAGGCGTTCGACGAGTTCGGCGTCGCGCCTGGCCTCGCGCTGGGCGGCCTCGTCTGCCGCATCGCCTTGTCTACGGCCTCCGACCATTAGACGGCCCCGCTCCCGACCCTATTCAACCCATGTGTAGGGCGATTGTAGCGGCTGTCGGTGGCGGACGGAAGCCTTTTGTCTCACACGCGGGCCTGCGGCGGTTGCGCGCAGAATCGCGGGTGTTTGAGATTGTCAACCGGCCCGGCGGGCGGTTATCTTATCTTGCGGCTCTCGCCACGTGCCGGCGAGTACCCGCAGCCACGAGTAGGCCGGGATGGGAGTCACGGCTTCGGTGGATGCTGGGGCGTTGCCCCCGCCTACGTGCGCCGGCAGGCCGGCGAAGGAGCAGAGAATGACGCGCTACCGCGGTTTGGCATCGCCGCCGAGGCCCGACTGGGAAGGTCTCCTCGCCAACATCCGCCGCCTGGGCACCCCGCGGCGCGTGTATCACCTGGAACTTTTCCACGACGCCGAAATGGCCGAGGCAATCGCCGCGCGCTTCGGCCTGATGGAGGGCCTGCCGCGAGACGACCCGCACTACGAGCACAAGCGGCTCATTGCGCTGAACCGGTTCTGCGGCTTCGACTACGTGCCCGTGCGGCTGACGGGGACGGACCTGGCGATATTCAGGGAGACCGTCCAGGACACGGCGGCCCTGGCGAGGGCCGGCGGGCGCGCGTTCCAGGACGAGCATCGCGGCCCAGTCATGACGTGGGAAGACTTCGAGAAACTCGAGTGGCCCGACCCTGGCGCGCCCGGGGCCGCGGCGGACCTGGAGTGGTTCCA
>Ga0194113_10003678_pt1 | contig 20413 bp, 17 predicted proteins | sample TA2MahC200mmetaG_FD_146193 | JGI IMG/M metagenome (GOLD analysis project Ga0194113, IMG submission 146193) | Freshwater microbial communities from Lake Tanganyika, Tanzania - TA2015017 Mahale Deep Cast 200m | ecosystem: Environmental > Aquatic > Freshwater > Lake | place: Tanzania: Lake... | reverse complement strand
GACCCAGCCCGAGGTCAAGATAGGTTTTGGTTTAGCAGGCGGGGCTATGCTGCTTTGGATGGGGTTCAGCATGTTCAGGAACAGACATGCATCGCTGAACGTAGAGAAGGATACGCCGCACGGCTCGGTGGTGGCAGGTCTGGCGACCACGGCAGCCAACCCGTATTTCTTCGTGTGGTGGGCAACGGTGGGGGCTGCGTTGCTGGTGAATGCCAGCGACTTCGGCAAAACCGGCGTCCTCGCCTTCGGGGCAACGCACTGGCTCTGCGACCTGGCGTGGCTTTTCCTCATCTCATGGGCGGTGTTCAAATCGAAGAGGCTATGGACGCCTAAGGTGTCCGGCGTAGTATTCGGCATCTGCGCCGCTGTGCTTGCCGGATTCGGAGCCTGGTTCATCTACTCCAGCATCGACCTGGCCTGGTCTCTCTAAAATAGAGGCATCCCATTTTAGCCTAGCGCGGTCTTATCAGCAGTATCGGGCTGGTCACGCCAACCAGCAGCTTCTCAGCGACGCTGCCGAACACCCAGCGGCTTATCCCAGAGCGCCCGTGGGTTGACATCACGATGAGATTTATCGAGTTCCTATTAACATAGTCAACGATGACATCGGCTGCCCTGCCCGCTATCACCTCATGGCGCACATTGAGTCCGGCTTCCTTCAGCCGTTTCTCGACTTTAACCAGGTACTCTTCATCGGAGCGGCGGGTCCGCTCCACATGGTCCTCCCAGTTCAACGGGATAGTGGCAGGGTAATAAGAAGGCAGTAATGCAGCCTCGCTGACTGTCAGCAGAATAACCTCCACCTGCTCGGCGCCGCGCTGCTTCGCCACCGCCTCTACATGGGGCAGAACAGCCTCCGCAACCTCGGAGCCGTCCAGCAGTGCCAGCAGTTTTCGCGTGGGCCATTTATCGTGGACAATCTCCTCGGGGACCTCCGCTCTTACCAGCCACACGGGCACCTTCGAGGCGCGCAACACCTTGTCGGCGACGCTGCCCATAGTCCAGCGTTTAACGCCGGTGCGCCCGTGAGTAGCCATCAGAATCAAATCGACATCGTTGGCGTCGGCGTACTTAAGAATCTCGTCGGGAGGGTAGCCGGGGGACACATGAACTGTTACCTTCACCGGCTTGTCCCCATATCTAATACCCGCCTTCTCCCGCGCCTCCTCCGAAGTGCGTCTGATAATCTCCGCCACACGCTCCAGATAGGTGCGACGCATAGGCTCAGACGCGGCTTCTTCGGGGCTATAAACATGCAGCAGGATTAAATCAATGCCCAGCCTTCCGGCAAGCTCCCTGGCATAGTTGAACACCACCTCAGCCAGCTCAGAGCCATCCAACGGGACAAGCGCAGTTTTATACATCTGCATTACTTACCTCCGATTTTGCCGCCAGCTGGTTCTTAATAATACATTACGTCGGGAAATAAGAAAAGAGAGGGTTGAGTGGGGGAGCAGTCAGCCATCTGTATAGCGCGGGTGCTCCGTCACCCGCTTTGACCAGCGCAGTCTTAGGTAGTGTACTCAAAATGGCGCGTAGCGCGCTAATGTATGTTTCGCTAGAAAAGCTATAGGGATAATGAATCCTAATAGCGCAACGAATGTGCCATTCAAGAAACCTTGATGATCAGATGCTATACAAGCGCATACTATGCCGTAAATCATCAAACCGAGCGAAATGGCAGCAATCATTACGTTTCCCACAGGTTTCAGTTTCTGTTGCATTGGTGCTGCCCACAGCGCTGAGCAAACGACAAAAAACCATATAATTCCTACCACTTCAACTGAATTTTCAAACGTCTTCCATTCCATTTGCGCCGTTCCATTTCCAAGAGATAATGCATATCCTGTGAGAAAAGCAAGTATCATCAGAGGCCACAATACTTTCCAGACATATGCGCCGACACCTATAGTCTCCCTAACACTGCTTGTTTGGGCGGCAGCGACAACAGATTTCCGACTAAGAACTCTAACCACATCTTTAGCCACATCCCATAGAATTTTGACTAAGAATAACATTGAAATTACAAAAAAACTCACCGCCGCCACCTTTATCATCCAACTAGGTTGAGAAACGCCAAAAAGAGTCAGTGAAAAAATAAAGAACAAGATGCCGATGGTCAATGACTTTTCCCACTTTGGCATTCTCCCCTCCCATATGAAAAAGTAGGATGGGTGGGTTACATTTAATTTCACCCACCCTACGATATCCACAAATGCGCCCTTTTAAGATATTTGCTGATTCGTAATTTGATAACATTTAGCTGCCACCTTAGTCGCTTAGCTATGTTTTCGGAAGCGATCTCGTACTCCTCAACGTCCTGTTCGTAGTTGGTCGTTTTCTGTTTTAGAAGCTCGAGTGTCTTTCCCCAAGAGCGTTTGCTCAGCGCTTCCCGCCGCATTAGCAGTCTTTGCTGTAACAAATCATACTCATATAAAATCCTATGGCCCCTTAACACTGTTACTCTCAAAAGATGCTGCTTGATATTTAGTCCAGGTTTCTGATCAATATAACTCCAGATTTTACCGAATTTTCGTTCTATGTCTCTGAAGGCAATAGTAGCATGAAAGGACAAATTGAACTTCGAATCAAACTCGCTTCTTGTATTCGTTAATTTGAGCAGCCTTTCAGAGATATCCCTCCTCAAATCCTCCAATTCTTTCGAAGGTCGGATTCTCATGTAGATAACTTCCTTGCCGAAATGCCCGAATCCTTCTACCCTGAAAGGTACCAGACTGTAATCCCGGCATGCCTGCACTATTTCAGATGTCATTCTCCTTTCGTTCTTAGTGGAAAAAGGACCGTACAGAGTCATGTGTGGCACTGCTCTCCCTCGGCCTATAACCCCTCTGGTTCTGAATTTCTTGGCCACATCATACATCAGGTTCCTGGAATATGTCTTGGCATAACCATGAAACCTATATTCAATCAAATATCCAGCCATATCGTTCCTAATACCTCAACCTTAACACAACACTCAATTTGACTGGAACACAGGCCGTTGAGGCTGTTGCTGATTATTTTCTGTATCTTGCACTCTTGTGTTGATTTCTTAATCGTATTTGGTATTGATGGGTATTCCAATTTAGTCGGTATCGAAATACTTTGCCTACTATTTCCTCACCTTTTTCGAGCTTGTATTTCTGTTTTTTGACCCAATCCTTTAGCTCGTTGTATGGTATATCGTGCCACATGTGGTCAGTAAACTGGCTCCCTGATTTAACCGGTCTTGTGGTCGAAGGTGGCTGCGTAGCCTTCATGCCGGATAATTGAGACTCGAGAGAACCAATTTCTCCCTTTTGCTCGCCAATATGCTTCTTAATCGCATCTACAAGTCTTGGAAGATGACTTTCAACAGGAGGCGGGAATGCATCCAGCCATTGATACGTAGTTATGAACAAAGCAAGTTTTCTGGGCATTGCATCCTCTATCCTCACGGGAATTATTGGTATTCTATTATTTCTCGCTATACCGACCTCATTTTGTACAGCGTCAGAAACATCTGAATTGACAGAGAATACAAGGACAAGAACACGACCCTTTTCAATTGCTTCAGTCAATTGCTCAGGAAATGATTTACCCGGCACCAAGTCACGTTTGTCCATGAAGCATTTAATTCCGTTATGCTCCAAATAATCATAAATGCGATTTGCCGCTTCCTGATCCTTTTCCTTAACCGAGTGACTGATAAAGACTGTGTGGTTCATGACTCAAGCAACCTCATTTTACTTAAGATGACCTTGACATGAGAAAAAACGGGTATTTCTCTTTTCATATCCCACCACACGAATTTGTCGAGTTCATGTCCTCTGAGGCATGGTTCTCCACGTGTTTCAATCAAGCAGACTTTATGATAGCTGGCTGAACCTTTAAAATCACAATCGTGCATCCTCGTAATCTTAACAGGACTTAATCCCAATTCCTCGAACAACTCTCTGCCAGCAGCACTTGCAGCAGGTTCGTTGCCCTTAATTCCTCCACCGGGCAGTGAGAAACGATGCCTGCCCCTGTCCCTGACCAAGAGGACTTTCCCACCTCGAATTACGACTGCCGTGCCTCTTAAACGCAAATGATGATTAGCCATCATGTCGCCTACAACATTCCTGAGATATTCTAATGAGATATGTAGGACAATGCAATCAGGCAACTATGAGGATGCTTAGGGGAAAATATAATTTAGCGTAATGTAGAGATAATCCCGTTCACCCTTCGACAAGCTCAGGGCGAACGGTGAAAAGTCTATTTTGCTGCCCGTGCAGCCTATATCTCTATCTCCGACCTCAATTTCTCTCCGCCGCGCAGGAACACGATGGTAACGCGGCTGCCGCGGGTTAGACCTGCCAGAGCCTGTTCAAGGTCGTCAGCGCTGCGTACCGGCTTGAGGTTAATCTCAATGATTATATCGCCGTTCCGCAAACCAGCCCTCTCACCCGGAGAGGAAGGCGCCACGGAGCCTACGAGCGCCCCGAATACCGGCACACCGCCTGCTTTCTGCGCCATTCTACCTGCATCAGCCACTCTCAATCCGAAGCGAGGTCGTTGACCGCCGCCGCTGGCGAGCAGTTGCTCCAGACGGGGACGGTCGAATCCTACGACTGCCTGACCGTCGATTACAATCACAGGCACGCCCATGTGACCGGTAAGGCGCACCATGTCCTTCGCTGCCGCCCTGTCCCGGGACACATCGTATTCTATGAACCTGACACCGCGCTCGCCAAGAAACCTCTTAGCCTGATGGCAGTAGCCTCAGGTCGGTGTGGTATAAATCCTAACATCCATGCTGCCTCCTTACGAAAGACAAAATCACACCGGTAGTTTTATTAGAATAATTTTATACCGAGAGGCAAAACGCGGTAAATGACTTTAGTCTCAAGGAGACCAAGACGCAGTACGACAGAAGCTGAAGCCTACCCGCTTTTGCTGGAGTCTTCGGCTTTGGTGTGGATGTCTTTGATTCTCGATATCGCTTCATCGGCATCCATGGCGAAAGCCCAGCCCTGCGGTTTGGTGCCGATTATCTCCTCCGCAGCAAGCTGCTCTATCTCCTGTTTCGACATCTTCAGCAGCCTGGTCAGGATGTACTCGTTATCCTCGCCCAGAGTGGGCGCTGCCTTGCGGATGCCGAGCGGGGTCTCGGTGAACTTCATGGGAGTGCCGGGATAGGGGTGCGTTCCCGTCACCGGCCTGGTGACCGTCTCGAAAAATCCCCTCTCCACCATCTGCGGGTCGCTCAATACCTCGCCGTAGTTAAGTACCGGCGCAGCAGCCACACCGGCTTCCTGTAGAATCTGCATCACTTCGCGCTTATCGCGCTGCGAGGTCCATTCCTCGATTAGTTTGTCCATCTCATCGTGATTCTCATAGCGGCTCAAGGCATCGGCGAACCTGTGCCATTGAGTCCAGGGAGGATTGCCCATAGCTTCGCAGAACCCCTGCCACTCCTCATCGGAGGATACGGCGATGTCTACCCACTCATCGTTGCCCTTGCAGCGATATGTGCCCTGCGGAGCCAGAGACGAATGGCGGTTGCCCATGCGTTTCTGTATCCGCTTGTTCATGGAGTAGTCCATGATGGGAGCCCCCATAAAGCCGGTGAAGGCTTCAATCTGAGAGAGGTCGATGCGCTGCCCTTTGCCGGTGCGCTGCCGGTACCGCAAAGCGGTCATGACAGCGACCGCTCCCATCAAGCCTGCGGCGGGGTCTGCAACGTATCCGGTCATCATGGGCGTGCCGTCGGGATAGCCGCTGACTATGGGCATGCCTGATACCATCTCCACATTGGGACCGAAGGTAACATAGTTCCGCCAGGGACCCGTAGTGCCGAAGCCGGGCATGGAGAGCATGATGATGCGGGGATTGATTTTCTTCAACTCTTTATAGGACAGCCCCCAGTTCTCCATGACGCGGGGGCTGAAGTTCTCGGTAACGATGTCGCCCAGCTTCACCAGTTGTTTGAAAATGTCCCTTCCTTTGGGGCTGTTCATGTTCAGAGTGATGCCGTATTTATTTCTGTTGGCGCCGTTGAACACGGCGGACCATTCGTATCCGTCAGGGGTGGGCCAGCCGCCGAGCAGCCTTAGATGGTCGAGGCGCTGAATGGACTCAACTTTAATAACCTCAGCGCCCAGATCAGCCAGCAGCATGGTAGCCATAGGCCCTGCCCAGTAAATACAGGCATCAATTATTCTCACGCCTTTCAACGGTAATTCCGACATGTCAACCCCCTAAGAGAAATTACAAGCTACAAGCTCCAAATCCCAAACATTTTTCACTTTGCAATTTGCAATTAAATAACCCCCTCTTCTCTCAGCCGAATCAGGTCGTCTACGCTATAACCGAGGCGCTGGCAGTAAATCTCTTCGTTGTGCTCGCCGAGCAGCGGGGCGCGTCCCGCCTGCCACGGCGTCCCGTCCATCTTGAAGGGTGCTCCCGGATAGGTCTGCCTGCCTGCAGCGGGATGGCTTACTTTGGTGAAATATTTCCTCGACTTATGCTGCTCCGTAGTCGTCAACTGCTCGGGGTTGGGCACAATGGTCAGGGGCAGCCTCAGTTCCTGCGCGGCATGGAAAACATCGTCCATTAGCTTGTCCTTGAGCCAGTCCACGATGATAGCCTTTATCTCCTCGCGGCGTTCCTCGCGCAGCATCGGCGTCTCGTACTCCGGCTTCTCCCTCAACTCGGGCATCTGCATCAGAGCGCAGAGCGACTCCCAGTGAACCTGCGTGGGCAGATAGAATCCGATATATCCATCCTTGCAGGGCAAGATGCCCCAGGGGAAGCGGATGCCTGCCCTCTGTCTGATGAAACCGGCATAGGAAAAGACCACCGTCATTGACGGCTGCATGGTATGAAAAGCCTCGAATATCGAGATGTCCACATGCTGCCCCGCACCGTTCCCGTCACGATAATAGAGCGCCGACAGTGTGGAAAGGGCGCCGTAAAGCCCTGCAACATACTCCGAGACATTGTTGCCTATGCGCAGCGGAGGGCGGTCCGGCTCGCCCAACTCGTACTGTATGCCGCTCAAGCCCCAGATATTGAGGTCTGTAGCTTTGAAATCGCGATACGGGCCGGTCTGCCCGAAGCTGGAGATTGAGGTCATCACCAAATCAGGGTTTATCCCTTTGAGAGTTTTATAGTCCAGACCGAGCCCGGGCATCACGCGCGGGCTGAAGTTCTCGACCACGGCATCTGCTTTTTCGACCATGCTTTTGAAAATGCCTGCGCCGGTGGCGCTTTTCAGATTGAGGGTGATGCTTTTCTTGTTGGTGTTGAGATACAAGAAAAGCCCGCTTTTCTCAGGATGAGGTTCATCCTTGGGGAAGGGTCCCATCGACCGCGTGGGGTCTCCCGAGCCGGGTCTCTCGATTTTTATCACCTCGGCTCCGTAGTCAGCCAGCGTTTTGGTGCAGTAAGGGCCGGCGATGTGGTGCGTTAGGTCGAGCACCGTCATTCCCGAAAGAGCCTGCTCCCGTTTCGCCATAGTTCACCCCGTTATTTAAATTCGAAACTCTAAATCCTAAACAACAGCAGTCAGCTATCAGTTGTCCGATTTCCAATTTGCTGACTGCTGAACGCTGATAGCTGAATGCCAAAATCCTACACCTTCGCCTCGATAATCAGGTCTTCGCCTTTCCTGTAAACCTTATCGAAAGATAGCTTTAACGAACGGCTGATCTCCCGTATGCCCAGGTCGTCTACCGCTTCAAGCCCCTTGCCCAGAATCTTCGGCGCGATAATCACCACCAGCCTGTCTGCCAGCCCCTGCCGGATGAACGACGTGATGGTCGTCGCACCGCCTTCGACCAGAACCGATGAGATATTGCGCTGCCCCAGCCTCTTGAGCAATTCCTTCAGATTGACTTCGCCCTCTCTGTCTTCGGGAAGAACCAGCACATCAACACCGAGCGCCTTGAAAGCTGCTATCTTTTCCAAATCGGCGCGCCTGGTAGTCGCGATGATTGTTTGCGCGAGATTCTGCTCTTTGAGGATTTTAGCGCCCAGCGGCGTCCTTAGCCTGCTGTCCGCGACCACTCGAACCGGGTTTCGTCCCCTGTTCAGTCGCACTGTCAGTTGCGGGTCGTCCTTGAGCACCGTCCCCACGCCGACCATCACAGCGTCGTGCTCGCTGCGGAGCTTATGCGCCCATTCCAGAGACCTCTCCGAGCTTATCCATTTCGAATCGCCCGTCAGCGTGGCGATGCGCCCGTCCAGCGTCTGGGCGAACTTCAGCGTGACTAAAGGCATCCCCGTCTGAATAAATTTGAAATAGGTCTCGTTGAGCTTCCAGCACTCCTCCTCAAGCACGCCGACTTGAGTCTGAACACCTTTTTCCTGCAATTTCTGGATGCTTCTGCCGCTCACCTGCGGATTGGGGTCGAGCGTGCCGATGACCACACGCTTCAGGTCGTATTTGAGCAGGGCATCCAGGCAGGGCGGGGTCTTCTTGCCCGTGTGGCAGCACGGCTCGAGGGTAACATAAAGTGTAGCGCCGTCTATGCTGCCTTTACAGTCCTTAATAGCCTCGATTTCAGCATGAGGGCCCCCGAAGCGATGGTGATAGCCTTTGCCGATTATTTTGCCCCTTTTAACGATAACCGCGCCCACCATAGGATTGGGGCTGGTCTTCCCCAACCCTTTTCGCGCCAGGCTCAAAGCCAGCTTCATATAGTGCTCATCGTTCACGTCGGGAAACCTTTCTTACTCGAGGACTAGATGAAGACCAGTGCTCAGTATATACGGCAGAGAAATCCTGTCAACTACGCAAACGAGCACATTGCAATGTAAGCAAGCTGGCTGAGTAAGTAGACAAGCCTGTTATCCCCACCGCCAGGCGGTGTGGCTGTCTTTGAGGGTGTATTTGAGTATACCTTTATCAACCCAGCTTCCGGCACTGCTGAGGATTTGCTGCTGCGGATATGCTACAAGCTGCGCTATTTTGGCTGCCAGGTCTTCCAGAGGCCCTTTATCCAGCTTTATCGGGCAGATGCTTTCTATCACGTCATTCTTGAGCAGTGCCCACGCCAGAGGAGGCTTTCTTTTCTCTTTTTCTATCTCAGCCTGCCCCGTGTTGACGCCCGTCAGGTCGTCATGCGTGAGCCTCAGCCCCATATAGTATCTGTACAGCAGCGAGATTATGTCCTCGGGGCTGCAGCCCTCCGTCCGGGTCACCGGCCTGTTGGCATCGTACTTAGTCCAGTCGCTGGTCAGTATCTCCAGACCGTATTCCTTCGCTTTATCGCGCACTTCGGTGCCGGGGAAAGGCGCCAGCACATGCAAACCGTAGAAGGCATCGAGTTCTTGGGCAAATTTCACGGTCCGGTTCAGGGTCTCCTTGGTCTCGCCGGGCAGACCGAGGATGAAGGTAGCCTGGACATCGATACCGACTTCGTTCGCCATCTTGACGGCTTTACGAGCCTGCTCCAATGTAATCTTCTTCTTGATTTTGTCCAGAATCTCCTGCACCCCGCTCTCGACGCCGTAGAGAAGCGCCGTGCAGCCTGCCTCTTTCATCTTTTTCAACATCTCGGGATTGACGGTGTCAACCCGCGCAAAGGCGCTCCAGGTGAATCTCAGCCCCCTAGACATTATCTCATCGCAGAACGCGTAAAGATGTTTCTGGTTGAGCGTGAGCAGGTCGTTTTCGATATGCATCTCGGTGAAGCCATAGCCCAGGCAGTGCTCGATTTCGTCCACGACCAGTCTGGGGTCGCGGTATCTCATCCTCCTGCCGCCCATCCTGGAGCCGACACAGAAGATGCAGCTAAACGGACAGCCCCTGCCCGCCATCAGGCTGCAGGCGGCGTCGAGAGCGTGGTAACGGGACAGCGGGAAGAGGTGCCTCGCCGGCAGCGGCAGTTCATCCAGGTTCTGAATTAAAGGACGCTGCACAGTTTGCTCGATAGTTCCATTGGCTCTGAAGGCGATGCCCGGGGTATGCTCGAATTTCTTGCCTTTCACCAGGTCGAGCATGGTGAACTCGCCCTCGCCTACAGCCACGATGTCTATCCAGGGCGCTTCGCAGAGCGTTTCTGCAGCGGTGAAGCTCACATGGGGTCCGCCGATAATGGTAACTACATCCTTGTCAACCTGTTTGCAGTATTTGAGAATGTCAGAGGCAATGTGGTAGTTTACAGTGACGCAGGTTGTGCCCACGAAATCGGGCTGAAATTCTTCAAGCTTGCGCTTTATCTTGTCTTTCGACTCCCTGGACACCAGGAGATCGAGCACTTGAACCTCGTAGCCATTCTGCTCCAGCACGCCGGCTATATAGGCAATCCCCATAGGAATGATGGGAACTTCCGATAAAGGGTACGGCGGATTTATCAGCAGCGTCTTCATGCGGGTAGCAAATTTTTGCAAATCGACACCGATTTGTCAAGAACCATGCGCGGGATTCAGGACAATGAGGTCAACGTGAGACACATCAACCTGCTGCCGCGTCCACAGCATGGAGTGATATTCTATATTGCGCCACGGGTCTATCATGTCGGCATAATGCGGACTGTAAGGGTGACCGCTCTGCCCCGTAGTGTGCATGCTTACGCTCCGCGTGAAGTCGGAGAGGTCGCAGACCATGCGCATCGACGGCAGGAAAATAACGTCAAACAACCCTTTGTCTTTGTAATTCACCAGCCACGCTGTATTATTCACCGTCGCCATACTCCCACCGACGGCAAACGCGCCGCGATTGACCATCCTCTCAATGAACCACACGCCGCTCTCGCCCAGCGGCATGCTGACAAAAGTCGCTTTGTGCAAATCACCCCATTTCCACTTTTCCCTGTCTTTACCAAGGTCGGCTCTGGCACTGGCATAGCCCTCTTGCAGCGATTTGAGCAATACATCGTCGCGCGTCTCTACCACATCTGTTGTCCTGATGTCGTCCCACCAGGCATTCCGGGGGTCTTCCATCAGCAGATAGACAGCCCGCATTTCGGCGTCGGTGCCATAGGCTTTAACGTCCTCGTCCAGCTCCTCGTGAAATATCTGGTCGTTAAACAGGTTGTCCATCAGCCTCGCCCAGAACTCGGCATAAAGCACAGCGCGAGAGCTGTCCCTATCGAAGTAGAAGTCCCACTCCAGCAGCCAGTTGCGCGCATCAGCAAGCTCAGCATCATCGAGGTAAAGGCTGGCGAGGTAAGGCATCAACTCCTCAGCACTGAGCGATTTGTTATCTCCGTGTATGCGCTGAAAGCTCTCAATAGTATGTTTCGGGGTTTCCTTCAGCATGTCCGTAATGCGTTGAGCGCGGTAGCCGTAATCACATTCAAGGCTGAATACGTAATTCCTCCCTTCGCCCAGCTCCTGCGCCAGCCAGTCATAGTACTCGGGTGGAACCACCTGCTGGTTGGCTGTGACAATATAGCCCCGTTCCGGATTCAGTATGCTGGGAAGCTTGTCGAAGGGAATGAAGCCCTGCCATTCGAACTCATCCGTCCAGCCGGGTACCGGCACCAAGCCGCTGTGGTTTTCCACGCGAATAGGGATACGACCAGGCATTTGATAGCCTATATTTCCCTCTATATCGGCATAAACAAAGTTCTGCGAAGGTACATCCCAGTATCGAAGTGCATTACGGAACTCATCCCAGTTTTCCGCTTTGTCTATGGACATGACAGCACGCGCCAGTGTGCATGGCTGCAAAGCAGTCCAGTGAGCCGCCATCGGGTCTTCGTTATTGAGCCCCGTCAGCTTGCCGGTCTCCTCATCCAGCTTGTTGTCGTTGATAATCGGTCCCAGATGCGTCTCTCTTACCTGGATGGTTATCGTCTCGGAACTGCCGGCGAAACGAATCGTCTCCTCCCGCACGGTCATATCGCGCCAGCTTCCGTTCCATTCATACTGGAACGGATTATCGGGGTTCACCCGAATTCGATACAGGTCGAACACATCGGAGCCGTTGTTAGTAACGCCCCACGCTATGTAGCTATTATGACCGATGACGATCCCCGGCATCGGCGCAAATGTAAAGCCGACCACGTCTAAAATGCTTTCCCCACTGTGAGTTTGGCAGTGCAAGCCAATCTCATACCAGATGGACGGCATCTGGATACCGAGGTGGGGGTCATTGGCTAACAAAGGCATGCCGCTCTCAGTCAGATTGCCGCTGACCACCCAGTTGTTGCTTCCCAGTCCCCGACCCTTGCCGAAGACGAAACTGATATCAGGCAGGGCGCTGAAACTGGCAAGGATGTCCTCTCCTTCAAACCAGGTTTTATTGCTGGTCATTATATCAGTCGTAGACCCATTTGTGTCGATATCGTCAGTTTGAAGTATGGTAGGTTTCTCGCCATAAGGCCAGGGCGGTGTCATCCACTGGTCGGTCATCTTCTGCCCAATGGCTTCGTATAGTTTAGCGCGTGTCTCCTCGCTATTGACCATAGGACCCAAATCCCACGCCATCACCTTCGCCCATACCAGCGTGTCAGCGGGCGTCCAGGGCTCGATTTTTATGCTCTTCCCCGTCAATTTGAGGACACCGTACTCAAGAGCAAGGTCGCCGTAATTGCGGCTGCTGATATAAGCATTAACGCCATCGGCGAAATCAAGGAGGGCGGTTCTGGTATCGCTGTCGAGAAGTTCAACCTCGCGTTCCGCTAACTGACGCCAGCCCAGGGTGCGAATCAAGAGGTCTGCTTCCAGAACATCATCGTTCCTGCCCGTCAGCTCTTCAATCCTCCCGCTTCCGATATGCCGCCAGAACTCCATCTGCCACCAGCGGTCCTGTGCCTGTGTGTATCCCTGAGCGAAGAACAGGTCATGCAAGTTGCTGGCGTAGATGTGCGGTATGCCCAACTCATCCCGCATAATTTCAACACTGTCGTTAATGCCCTCGACCTGCAACTCACCCTCGTGCCGGGGCAGCGGGCCACGGGTCAAATCGCGATAGAAGATATAGCCGCCCACCAGGACGATTACGATAATAGCGACTAAAGCGATGAGGACAATTCCGACAATCTTTCCCTTCCGAGTCTTAGGCATTGGCGGCCTCCTTCAAAAGGGACTAACTCATTCAAAGAAAGGGCAAGCTCAGCGGGCATATCCTAGATGAAGGACCGTGTATTGTCAATTCGGGAAAGCTTAAACTGAGGAGAGAACGAGAATATTTGGAGACAGTGTGGACTGCGGTCCAAATGATGCTCCGGCGCATTACAGCTTCTTGAAGCAGCTTTCGTGCCAGAAGCGGCCGCGAAACCTGACGCCGCCGCGGTATATAGGGCGCATGCACCTCAAGCATGTCCCCTTGGAGCGGCGGCATTCCGCCGGGCGTGTGTTAGCGAACCTGTATCTCATACGTTTATGATAAAGTGGCAGAGTCAAGAAGTAAGTGACAAAAGTCTCCTGGAGCTGCTCTGGATTATTGGGGTATACTATTAAAGAGGATGGACATTCATACGAACAATCGCAGGCTATGTCCGAAAGGGCTCAGGTTGGGATGTTAATAAGGACAGGCAGCCTTTTTATCGGCAGTTCCCTGATAGGGTTCCTCTCCGAGCTATACCTAGGTCTGGTCACTCTGGCAGTCTTTGTCCTCGCCTGGGGGGTATTTTTCCTGCCCAGAGATTTAGACACCATGCGTTACCTGAAAATGGCTAAAGGCGATGCTTATCAACTCCTTCAGAACCCCAGTCCCAACTCAGCACGCATTGAGATAATAATCGAGAAACTGAGGCGCTTCCCCAAAGATAAAGAGGCTACAGAACTCATCAAAGAACTTACGCGGAAGCAAAGCGACGGCTAAGCAGTCAAAGCCATATCTGCGAAAGCAGGAATCTCCGATCGACGTGACATTCTGGATTCCCGCTTGCGCAGAGATGACATATTAACTTTTTTACTTGCCTGACCACCATTACCTTATCCCCGCTCCATTCCAGAGAACGCAAGTCTGTTAGCTTCACGATTCCCCGGCTCTAATTCAACTCTTTAACGTTCTCCTGAGTATCAGGCTGAAGTATGCAGACCAGGCAATAGCGACCAGAGCACCCAGAGCAACACAGATCACAAGTAAGGCTCTTATCAACCCGGCCCAATCCCCTTCGGGGACAAGGTCTGTCAGCCATATGGTCAGAAAGGCACAGCCAACAGTCAAACAAGCAGTACCAATTATTGGCACGCCTATTCTGATGGCATTCATATTACCTCCTTTCTCTCACAGTAAAGTCGGGTTTTACTCGAACGACGACTTGTCTAACTCGACCTTTCCCACAGGAAGTTAACCATGATATCTTTTTCTATCACTCCTGGATACGATCGAATCCTCCTGCTCTGCTTCCCTAAGTACCGGCATGTTCTTTTGCTGCGCCGCCTCCTGTGACCTTTCTCCGCTCCTGGAACGCTGCTATTACGCGGCCGAGGTTCAGGTACCACACCAGCGCTGCCGGGAACAGAATCAACGGCATCAGCAGCACAATCGCCAAAATTACTTCCCAGCCCATTTTGCACCTCCTTTCTTATCTAAAGCCCTGTATCGAGCATTGCCTTCGTGCCCCGGTTGACCTTTACCCCCTTGCCTTGGCTTCACGAGCAGCCAGCTTCTTCTGTCTGGCACGTCTGTCAGCAAGCACTTGGAGCAAACCGGTGAGGTTCAAGTACCAGACAAACGCTGCCGGGAACAGAATCACCGGAACCGCCACTACTATCGCTACTATGAATTGCCACTCCATTTTGCACCTCCTTGTTCATCTTTTTTCTGCGCTTAGATTACCACGCTTCCGCCCTCTCGACTTCCGCCGTTATACCTGTTCTCCGCCTGCAAAAACACTTGACCTGAGAAAAGCAGCGATGGTATTTCTGCTTGCAGCGGAGGAGCATAGAGGAAGCTAATATACTCTGATTAGACGTATTTTTACCTGGGCAGGAGTGAGGGGGGAAAACAGAGGGGCACTTGTCTCTACTTCATGGCGGTATTATCTTTTTCGGGGTAGCTTGGAGCATCCGCTCCAAGCCCCGTCGGAGCAGATGCTCCGACCTACCCATAGGCAGGTATAAGCGGCAAGAAGTCCAGTTTCAAAGCAATCGAAAGGAGGCGTAATCTAGCGCATGTAGGAACCGGCTAATTCTCCGAGGTCGAGAGGCTTCCATAGCTCAGTGAATACCCTCACTAACTCGGGGTCGAAGTACGTTCCCTTGCAGCGAGCCAGCTCTTTCAGAGCGTCTTGATGGGTCAGCTTGTTAGGACGATAGGGACGCGGCGATGTCATAGCATCGTAAGCATCGGCGACAGCCAGGATGCGCGCATCCAGGGGTATGGCATCGCCGGCTAAGCCCGCCGGATACCCATTGCCATCGAAATGCTCGTGGTGATGCTGGATTATCGGCAGGCATCCGCTGAGACCTTTGATATGCTTAAGTATTGCGACACCGAACTTGGGGTGCTCTCTGATAGCTACCCACTCGTCGCTTATTAGAGGGCCGGGCTTGAAAAGGATGTTGTCGGGGACACGAATCTTGCCGATATCGTGAAGCATGGCTGCTGCCTTAAGCTTGGCAATCCTCTCCACAGAGTAACCGAGCTCCTGAGCGATGCGTACGGCATATTCGCTGGTCTTCTTAGAATGACCGTAAGTATAATGGTCTTTGGCATCGACAGTAGCCGCCAGAGCATGCACGGCTTCAATTATTTCCTGCTCGCTGCTGTTATCGAATCTCAGCGTAGACAATACAGAGGAAGCCAGGGAGACCCGGTTCCTTCCCGAACGCTTGCTCCAGTATAATGCGCTATCTGCGGCAAGGAGGAGCGCTTCCTTGGTGGCTCCGCTTGTCGGCCATGAGGCTACGCCTATACTGGAGGTTATCGCAACACCCAGGGAATCCATCCGGGATTCTATTGTTTTTCGAATCCTCTCCGCAACATCATAAGCATCATCTATCGAAGACCCTGTGAGCACTACGCCGAATTCATCGCCGCCATAGCGGCAGGGAATGTCAATCGACCTGATTGACGCTCTGATACATCCCGCTATCTCCTTTAGGATTCTATCTCCTGCGATGTGACCGAAGGCATCATTGTACGATTTGAACAGGTCCAAATCTATGAAGAGCACCGAAAATATATTGCCGAAGCGGGAACATCGCGATATCTCCTCATCGACACGCCGATGGAAAAAGCCGTGAGTGAGCAAGCCGGTCAACTCGTCTACATGCGCCTTCTCTATAGCCGCAGCATATTGCTGGGCGTTCTCTATAGTTCTCGATATTTCGCTGCCGATCTTGACGAGCGCACCTATATCATCCTTACAGTAGGAGCCGCGCGCCTGCTTCAGCCCCAGGGCAATGATTCCCACCAGCTTCTGTTTGCTGCACATAGGGACAAGGAATTGAATATGGCCGTTGCGAACGGTAGATATTTCATCGTCGCCGAGTCTGCCGGACTGCCGATGCTTGCTTATCTCCTCTGCGGAGAGCGGCATCTGATACTGGCTAAGCCAGTTGACCAGCTTACTGTCTTTGCCGAACTTCAACGGAGGCGGCGGCTGTACACCCAGAAGCTGGTTGCTGAATTTCGAGACGAATCCTTCATCTTCAAGAAGAAGAAGACTCACCTGCGAAGCCATCAAAGCACGGGGCACGGGTTCCAGCAACTCCCTGGCCAGCTCATTGATATCGAGAATGTTGTTGAGTTTACCGGGAGAGTTGAACATCATTTCGCGATACGGCAGACGCCAGCCGTATAGAGCTTCGTCAATCCTCCGGCGAATGGGTCTGCGCAATTTAATCAAAAGCAAAGGAAAAACAAATATCATAATAACGATGAGGACGATACTGAGAGGAGAAGTCCAGCTTCCCAATATGTAGTGCTGGATACAGAGTGCAGCCAGGTACAAAGGTGCTACCAGAAATCCTGCTGACAGGTACGCGAGTCCTTCCCTGGCACATTCCTTCAAATCGGAAAGCTTAATGCTTCTTATCGAATGAAACACGATGCTCTTTTCTTGAAAAATGCATATATGGCATAAGATGCTTAAAAAGGCTCCGTCATGGTACCATAGTATAGCCTTATTCTTTTAACTAACACTCTCGGCACTACCAGCGTGCTTTTGCTGCTACGATAATTATCAACTAGTCTGCTAATAATTCAATATCGCAAAAGTAACCTGCACAGGTCGGCAAAAGTCACTTCCGGACCGGTACTTTTAACCTCCTGCATATAACTAAAACCACCATTGCAGTACTTCCGGACTGGTACTATTTACTGGGCTTTCCTAGAAATATTGGTGATTGCCGAGCGATGCGACACGGAATATAGTTAATTAAGATTAGGTAACAGAAGCAATCGGGAGGCAGGGAAACATGAACATAGAAGAATTATTGCGTTTAATGGGAGAGGAAGGAGCTTCCGACCTGCATCTCAGGATATCACGACCGCCTATTGTCCGTATCGACGGCGTTCTCCGCCAGGTAGAGGATGTTCCCAACATCACACACAGAGATTTGAAAGAAGCCTTCGAGCATGTTACCACAGAGAGCCAGAGACAAGAATTCGTCAAAGAGATGGAACTGGATTTCGCCTACGGTGTGCCCGGCCTGTCTCGTTTCAGGATTAACGCGTTCATGCAGCGGGGCACTCTTAGCCTCGCCATTCGCCGCGTTCCCTTTGAAGTACCAACCATAGATGAACTGGGTCTTCCTTCAATCTGCAGGATGCTGGTAGAGAAACCCAGGGGGCTGATACTGGTGACCGGTAGAACCGGAACCGGCAAATCCACTACGCTTGCCGCAATGATAGACCATCTCAACAAAACTCAGGCGCGCAATGTAATAACCATAGAGGACCCGATTGAGTACATATTCTCCGATGATAAGTGTGTCATCGCACAGAGAGAATTGGGGCATGACACCAACTCCTTCGCCAAAGCCCTGAGGCACGTGCTCCGTCAGGACCCGGATGTAATCCTGGTCGGCGAGATGAGAGACCTGGAAACGATAAGCACCGCCATCACCGCCGCCGAGACGGGACATCTGGTACTGAGCACCCTTCATACGCAAAACGCACCCCAGGCCATCGACCGCATCATCGATGCTTTCCCGCCTCACCAGCAGGAACAGATACGGTTACAACTATCCCTAGTGCTGGAAGGTGTGCTCTCTCAGGTACTGCTGCGCAGAGCATCGGGCAGAGGGAGAGTGGCCGCCGTCGAGATAATGATCGGCAACGACGCGATAAGGAATCTAATCCGCGACGGTAAAACGGAGCAGGTTCCCACTTATATGCAGACCGGCAGCCAACACGGGATGCAGACTATGGACCAGGCATTGCAGGGCCTTATCAGGTCTCGCTTCATCGCGCCTGAAGAGGCTACCTCATTTCACAGCAAGCCGAGAGACCTGATGCATGTGGGCGCTTAGTCTGTTAATCGTCTAGAGTCCTGCGGTGGCGCGGCTCGTTTCGGCGGGCGGCTTTCGGTTGAGTTAACCCGCAACCCATCCCCGAATTACGATTCCAGCAGCGCAACCGCAACCTGTTACCGCAACCAGAAGCTGCTAATTTCTCTTGCGTTTCGCCTTTGATTTCGCCGGGGCGTTTGCCTTTTTCAGCGCATTAGCGCCCGCCCGGAAAGCCTTGAGGTTGCGCTCCAGGTCTTTGGGGATAAATATCTCTCTCATTACTTCTTCGAAGGTCTTGACGGCAACGGGGACCAATCCTGAGCCTGCTAACGCGCCAATCATGAGTATATTCATAGGCAGAGGCTCTTTACCGTCCTCCGACAGTCGTACCACCTCCACCTTCGCCACCAGCTTCTTCAGCTTCCCGACAATTTCCTCCAGCGGCGGATATGTAGCCTGTCCGGCAAGCACCCAGATGGGATAGATGGGTCTGGGGCTGATTATGACCCTGGTTTCGGGGTTGCCGAAGTCCGTCACCACACGCAGCGCCTCCACAGGCTCCATGCCCACCACGATATCTGCCTGCCCCTCGGGAATCAGGGGGCCGCACTGAGCCACGGCAGAGAAACGCACATGACTCATCACGGGACCGCCCCGCTGGGAAGCGCCGTAGGTCTCACCGACAGTTACATAGAAACCTTCTTTTATGCCTGCCGAAGCCAGTATCTGGGAAGCCAGCACATTCCCCTGCCCACCCACGCCCGTAATGATGACATTCAGCGGATCTACCTTCAGAGCCATGTCTTACCCTCCCTCGACGACAATAGCGCCCCGCGGGCAGAGAATAGCGCAGACGCCACAGCCGGTGCATACCACCTCGTCAATGTGCGCCCTCTTTGCCTTCTGGTCCCAGATTATGCCGGGGCAGTTAAATACCCTGCTGCAGAAGCGGGCGCAGCCGCAGTCGTCGCCGATGCACTTCGCCGTGTCCACGTAGACCTTCTTCTTGCCCTTCTCTTTGGTCTCGACGAGGTGACATCTGCGGCGGAACACCATAACCTTGGGCCCGCACTCCTGAAGCATATCGTAAAGCTCCTGTATCGCCTCGTTTATCTCGAAGGGGTCTCTGACCTTGACCGGCACACCGACAGCTTTGCATATCCCTTCTATCTCCACAACAGGAGCCGGCCTGCCCAGAGCGTCGCATCCCGAGCTGGGATGAGGCTGAAAGCCGGTCATGGCAGTCCCGCCGTTGTCCAGCACCACCATCAACACATCGCTGTTATTGAATCTGGCGTTTATCAATCCGGGAATAGCGGCATGAAAGAAGGTGGAATCGCCACAAACCGCAATCACAGGCTGGGCGAAGCCGAACTGCCCCAGCTTGCCAAAGCCTGTAGCCAGCCCAATGCTGCCCCCCATACAATTAATGGTCTTCAATTGAAAATAGCCCGCCGGTCCCGCCCCGAGGCTATAGCAGCCGATATCGCCGGTAACGAATCCACCGCGCCCGTCCAGCTTCAATACCGCCTTCACCGCCCATAGTGACGCCCGGTGGGGGCAGCCCGGGCAGAAGGTGGGCATCCTCGGCGGCAGACTGGGCAGCGCCATCTCCTTTGCCTTCTCTGCATATGCCTCATCCCTCGGCTTGTACTCCAGCCCTTTTATGGCGGCGAGCGCCCTGGCAACTTTGTCCTGATTCATATCCCCGAAAGAAGAACGATGTCCGGATTTAGCGCCATAAACCTCGATTGCCCCCAGTGTCTTTACCTGCTCTGTCAGGAACGCCTTCAGGTTTTGCTCCAGGAAGGGGTCTACTTCTTCAACGACCAGTATCTCCTTAACACCCTTCAGGTGACCCACGAGGAACTTCTCAGGCAGGGGCCAGGTGGTGCCCAATTTGATGATTCCCACCTGTTTCTCAAGCTTCAGTGTCGCTACGGCTTCTCGTGAATAAAACCAGCCGCTGCCGCTGGTGACAATGACAAACTTTGCATTTTTTGGGCCGACATAGAAATTGAACTCCGATGCCTCGAACTGCGCCTGCGCCAGCTTCAGTTTCTCGTGCAGCATAGAGTGTTGCACG
>Ga0194113_10003675_pt1 | contig 20421 bp, 18 predicted proteins | sample TA2MahC200mmetaG_FD_146193 | JGI IMG/M metagenome (GOLD analysis project Ga0194113, IMG submission 146193) | Freshwater microbial communities from Lake Tanganyika, Tanzania - TA2015017 Mahale Deep Cast 200m | ecosystem: Environmental > Aquatic > Freshwater > Lake | place: Tanzania: Lake... | reverse complement strand
GCGTTGACAGGGCCCTTCAGATTCACGGCGCGCTAGGCTACAGTCGGGACTTCTGGGTGGAACGCGCCTTCCGCGACCAACGCATCACCGAGATCTTCGAGGGCACAAGCGAGATACAGCGTATCGTCATCGCCAGTCAGATCTTCCGACCTGAGGGGGTGCGTATCAGTGCATAGGAGCAAGGAGCAAGGGAGCAAGGAGCAAGGGAGCAAGGAGCAGGGGAGCGATGGAGGGGACGGGTCAAGAGGATGCACGAGGCTACGAAGGTACGGGCATTTATCAACTGGGGAAGCGGCTGGCCGTAGAGGTGCATCGGATGACATTGGATGAGCTGCCAAAGTTCGAGATGTACGAAGAGGGCCGACAGATTCGCCGTTCGGCAAAATCCATCGTCTCCAACTTCGTCGAGGGCTACGGCATGAAGAACTACAAGGGCGATCTCATCCGCTACTTGACTTATGCCTTAGCTTCCTGCGACGAAACAAAAGCTTACCTCGAAATGCTGCACGAGACCAAGTCACTCAGCAAGGAGCGTTTCGTCCAGTTCTACAACCAGTACCGCAAACTCGGCGCTATGATCTACAACTACCGTGAAGCTGCCTTCCAAGACCGCGTCTAACCCTTGCGACCTTGCGACCCTGCGCCCTTGCGCCCTTGCGCCCCTGCGACTTTGCGACCCTGCGACTTTGCAGATTGGAGGACTGAACCATGCAAGTGATCGTTCCCATAAAACAAATCCTCGACCCCGCCGGCTTCACCGTCCACCGGCGGCTGGAGAGGGTCTTCGTCAACCGGGAGGACTACATCATCAACTCCAACGATAAGAACGCCCTGGAGGAGGCTTTGCGGTTAAAAGACACCTACGGCGCTGAGGTCATCGTGCTCAGTCTGGGGGAACCCAGGGTGGATGACGCGCTGCGGGAGGCTCTGGCCATGGGCGCCGACCAGGCGTTCCTCCTGACCGACGAGACGTTGGCCAAGGTAGATACGGCCACTGCCGCACTGATCCTGGGCAAGGCTGTCGAGAAAATCGGCGATTACGACCTTATCCTGACGGGTGAACGAGCCCTCGATACCGGCGCCGGCCAGATCGGCCCCCGCCTGGCAGAGTACCTGAGCCTGCCACAGGTCCTCGAAGTCCGCCAGGTGACCAGCCTGGACAATGGTGAGCTGCGGGTCAAACGAAACTGGAAAGGTGGATACGCCGAGGTAGAGGTCAGCCTGCCCGCGTTACTCAGCATCGCTCCCCAGGCCAATGAGCCCCGGTACCCGCACGGGGCAGGCATCATGAACGCCTATCGGGAATGGAAAGTCACCACCTGGGGCCTGGCCGACCTGAGGCTGACCGAAGAGGAACTCAGCCCCCTGATTCGTCTCCAGCGCGAGGCCTTTCCCCCGGAACGAACACTGGGGGAGCTCATCACGGGCACGCCTGCTGAGGCGGCGGGGGAGCTGATGCAGGTCTTTAGAGAATTAGAAATTAGAAATTAGAGGGTGGAGGTTGGAGGTTGGAATGGATCTCGAATACTGGGAACTTCTGACAGACGAAGCCCTTGAGGAAGAAGAGGAAATCGTTTATCGGGACATCTGGGTGGTGGCCGAGGTCGAGGACGGCGTTCTGACACCGGTCGGCCTGGAGATGCTCGGCAAAGCGCGGGAGCTGGCTGCTGCCCTGGGTGCGTACGTCCACGCCGTCCTGTTGGGTGAGGGCCTGAAGCACCTGGCGCCGGAGCTGATCCATTACGGAGCCGACAGCGTCTACCTGGCCGACGATCCTCGCCTGGCTGAGTACCACCTGGAAACCTACGCCAAGGTTTTAAGCGACCTTTTCCAGGAGCAGAAACCAGAGATCATCCTCTTTGGGGCCACCGATCTGGGCCAGGAGTTGGCCCCCCGCCTGGCCCAACGCCTGGGGACGGGCTTGATCTGCGATTGCCTGGACCTGTCCATTGATGAGACCGAGCGCGTCCTGTCGGCCAGGCATCCAGTCTACGACGGCGAGTATTTCCACGTCAGCACCTTCCTGGGCACAAAGCCCCAGATAGCGACGGTGCGTCCCGGCGCCTTCCGTCTCCCCTTTGCCGATGAGTACCGTTACGGTGAGGTGGAGGAGATCGCTGTCAATTTAGATGGCATCGAACCCAAAGTAAGGGTGCTTGGTGTATCCGCCGATGAAGCTCACCCTCAGATGCCCCTATCAAAAGCCAGGGTCATCGTCGCTGGCGGACGGGGCGTGGGGGACGCGGAGGGCTTCGCGTTGGTCGAGGAGCTGGCGAAAGCCCTGGGTGGGCAGGTGGCAGGGTCGCGCGGGGCTCTCGCCGAGGGCTGGATCGAGGAAGAGTGCCTGGTAGGACTGGATGGCATCACCGTCAAGCCTGACCTCTACATCGCCTGCGGGATCTCCGGCGACGTCCACCACTACTTCGCCATGCAGGAGGCCAGGTTCGTAGTGGCCATCCACAAGAATCCCGATGCCCCCATCTTCAAGATAGCCGACATGGGCATCGTGGGCCATCCCAAAGAGGTCATCCCGCCGCTGCTGGCGGCCCTCTCCCCCTAGCCCCCTCTCCCAACCCTGGGCGAGGGGGAATTTAGCTCCCCTGCCCCACTTCCCCCCAGAGTTGGGGGGGGACCGAGGGTGGGGGCGGCGTCTCAAGCCATGTTATAACAAATACCAAACGGGTAGATAGGCATAGGCTCCATCTACCCGTTTGCCTATCCGGGGGGAATGTGCTATCATATTCAGTAGACCAAGATTCCAGCAGAGGCGGCTCCCACGCCGCCGGTTCGCGGGCGTGGAAGCCCGCCCTGCTGCATAAGTAGCTACTAATGAGAGAAGTCTTCGTAGCCGCTGCCACTCGCACTCCCTTTGGCCGTTTTGGCGGGATGCTGAAGGATTTGACGGCGGTGGAGCTGGGCGCAGTGGCTATAAGAGAAGCGGTGCGCCGCGCCAACGTCGAAGGGAAAACCATTGACCGCGTGATCCTGGGCAACTGCATGGGAGCCGCCACCCTGGGCCAGGTGCCGGCGCGCCAGGTAGCTCTCCAGGCTGGGCTCCCCGACAGCGTCCCCACCATGTCCATCAACACGGCCTGCACCTCGGCCCTCCAGGCGGCAGGCCTGGGCTTTAGTTTGATCGGTCACGGCGAGGCCGAAGTCATCGTCGCCGGGGGGATGGAGAGCATGAGCCAGGTGCCCTACACCCTGCCCCAGGCCCGCTGGGGGTATCGGCTGGGCCATGCTCAGATCGTGGACGCCCTCACCAACGCCCTCACCTGCCCCATCAGCGGGGTGCACATGGGCGTCTTCGCCAGCCAGGTGGCCCAAGAGTACGGTATCGGTCGGGAAGAACAGGATCACTGGGCGCTGAGGAGCCAGCAACGCTACCAGGCAGCCAGGGCAGCAGGAAAGTTCGCCGACGAGATCGTGCCCGTCGAGGTGGAGACCCGCCAGGGCAAGGTCGTGGTGAACGAAGACGAGCAGCCGCGCCCCGACACCACTTACGAGAAACTGGCCGCTTTGCCGCCAGCCTTCGAGCCCGAGGGGACAGTGACCGCTGGCAACGCGCCGGGCCTCAACGACGGGGCGGCAGCCCTGGTCTTGATGTCCAGGCAGACGGCTGAGGTCTGTGGCCTGGAGCCGCTGGCACGGATCGTGGCCACGGCCAGTGCCGCCGCCGCGCCCCGGCTGATCAACGTGGTGCCCGCCCTGGCCGCCCAAAACGCCCTCCAAAAAGCCGGTTTGACCGTGGAGGACATCGCCCTGTGGGAGATCAACGAGGCCTTCGCCGCCGTCACCCTGACCGCCATCAAGATACTGGGCGTGGACCCGGAACTGGTCAACGTCAACGGCGGCTCGGTAGCCATTGGCCACCCGGTGGGGGCTACGGGAGCGCGCATCCTGATGACCCTGATCTACGAGCTACGCCGCCGGGGCGAGGGAATTGGTTTGGCGACCATCTGCGGGGCGGGGGCCCATGGGTATGCGATGATTGTGGAGGTAGCCGAGCAGCAGTAAAACGTGAAACGTAAGGGGCGCATACAAAGCAAGATCATTGCGTTTTGCGCATCACGTTTTACGCCGCAAGGAGAGATCATGTTAGGTTTACAAGACATCCTAGCTGCTCAACGAAGTCTCAGCAGCTTGATCACCCGTACACTGCTGGAGTATTCGTTCCTCCTGAGCCAGCGGGCCGGGTGCCAGGTCTACCTCAAGCTGGAGAACTGGCAGAAGACGGGCTCCTTCAAGGTGCGGGGAGCCGTTAACAAGGTCGCCAGCCTGACCGAGGAGGAGAAGGCCAAGGGGTTGGTGACGGCCTCAGCGGGGAACCATGCTCTGGGCGTGGCCTACGCCGCCCGAGCCTGGGGCAACGTGACGGCTACCGTGTTCGTGCCCGTCAACGCCCCTGCCTCCAAGCTGAGGAAGCTGGAGGAATTTGATTGCAAAGTTGTCCTGTCGGGTAACAGCTACGAGGAGGCTCATCACGCCACGGAGGAGTTCAGGCAGGTTCACAGTGTCACTTACATCCACGCCTACGACGACACCTGGACCATTGCTGGCCAGGGCACAGTAGGGCTGGAAATCATGCAAGACCTGCCCGAGGCCGAGGCCATCCTGGTGCCAGTGGGCGGTGGCGGGCTCATCGCCGGTATAGCTGTAGCCGCCAAAGCGATCAACCCTCAGGTGCGGATCATTGGGGTGCAGCCCGAGGCCTCGCCAGCGGCCTACCTCTCGCTGCGCAATGGCCGCCCCTACGAGGAATACGAGGCCGCGCCCACGATTGCTGACGGGCTGGCCGGTGGCTTCGGCCGCCGCCCCTTCGAGATCGCGGGCCACCTCATTGATGAAATCGTCCTGGTTAGCGAGGAGGAGATCCGCGCCGCCGTCTTCACCCTGCTGGAGCAGGCCCAGCTTGTCGTGGAAGGCTCCGGCGCAGTGGGCATAGCCGCTTTGTTGGCCGGCAAGGTGAACCTGGCGGGGAGAAAAGTGGTGGTGATATTGACAGGGAGCAACATAGATGCCAGCCTCCTGTTCGAGATCATGAGCGAACACGCCGTGAAACGTGAAACGTGAAACGTGAAACGTGGGCGCTTCTTGCAATGTTACTCCGCAACATTTGCGTTGTCCGCGAGAATGTTGCGGGACTGTCATTGCGAGCGCAGTTTGCGAAGCAATCTCCTGGTGACGCGGGGATTGCTTCGGGCGCAAACGGCGCGCCCTCGCAATGACAGCAGGGTTTGGTTGCGGCTATGCCGCGCTAGGTTTCACGCTTTACGTTTTACGCTTACAGGAAAGCAAGATGAAATTTCTTCACCACGGAGGTAACAGTGAAAGTCTACATCTCGTGCGACATGGAAGGCATCTCAGGTGTGGTAGCCGGCAAGCAAACCGAGATGAACGGCGAGGAGTACAAGCGGGCGCAAAAGCTGATGACGGGCGAGGTCAACGCCGCCATCGAGGGGGCCCTGGCCGGCGGGGCCAGCGAGATTCTGGTCAACGACTCCCACGGCTCGATGCGCAACATCCTCATCGAGGAGCTGAACCCCAAGGCTCAGCTCATCTCCGGCTCGCCCAAGCCCCTCTCGATGATGCAAGGGATTGACGAGAGCTTCGACGCCGCCTTCTTCATCGGCTACCACGCTCAGGCTGGCACTGCCTACAGCGTGCTGGACCACACCTACACCGGCATCGTCTACCAGGTGAGTCTCAACGGCCGCCCGGTGGGCGAGACGAGCCTCAACGCCGCCCTGGCCGGCTACTTTGGCGTGCCAGTTGTTTTGGTGACCGGGGACCAGTTGCTGGTAGAAGAAGCCAAGGCCTCGTTGGGGCCGGTGGAAGGCGTGGCCGTCAAGGAGAGCTGCGGGCGCTACGCAGCCAGGTGTCTGATACCAGAGGAGGCCGGCAAGCTCATCCACCAGGCGGCCCAGAGGGCACTGTCGAAGGGAGGGAAGCCCTTCGTCGTCGAGCCACCCATCACTCTGGCGGTAGACTTCACCTCCAGCGCGCACCTGGACATGGCGGAGCTCATCCCTGGCAGTTGCCGCAGCGGCGGGAGGCACATCGAGTACACCAACGACGACTTCCTCACCGTTTACAAAGTTTGGCGGGCCATGTTGACGTTGGCCCACGGCTAGATAGCGAACACCATGAGCAACCCAACCGCCAGACCCTACCTTGGACTTGCTACAGGAATCGTAGCCGTCTCCTTTGCCTCCATCTTCATCCGCCTGGCCGAAGCCCCGTCCCTGGTCATCGCCGCCTGTCGCCTGACCATCGCCTCCCTGATCCTGGCCCCGCCGGCCCTCATCAGGGCCAGAGGTGAGCTGCGGGCTCTCACCAAGGAAGACCGGGGACTGGCTCTTCTCTCCGGCCTGTTCCTGGGCCTGCACTTCGTCACCTGGATAAGCTCCCTGGAATACACCTCGGTGGCCAGCTCGGTGGTTTTCGTCAGCACCAGCCCCATATTCGTGGGACTGGCCTCCCATTTCCTGCTAAAGGAGAGGGTGTCGCGGCAGATGTTCGTGGGAATAGCAGTGTCGGTGCTGGGGGGGATAATCATCGGCTACGGCGACTTCGGCCTGGGCGTGAGGGAACTTTTCGGCGATTTCCTGGCCATCGCGGGGGCGGTGGCGGTCTCGGTCTACTTGCTGGTGGGACGGAAGCTGCGTCGGCATTTGTCGCTTCTATCGTACATCTTTCTGGTTTACGCCACGGCCGCCGTCTTCCTGGTCATCCTCTGCCTGGCTACGGGACATTCCTTCTCAGGCTATCCCAGGCAGACCTACCTGATGCTCTTCCTGCTGGCCGTCGTGCCCCAGATCGTCGGCCACTCGTCCTACAACTGGGCCCTGAAGTACCTCCCGGCCACCTTCGTGGGGGTAGGCACCCTGGGCGAGCCCATTGGCTCAACCATCCTGGCCTACTTCATCTTAAACGAGATTCCGACCCTGGCCAAGATCGGCGGCGGTGTGCTGATCCTGACCGGCATCTACGTCTCGTCCCGCGCCGAGAGCGTGGCGGAGGCGAAAGGATAAGATCGAGAATTATGTCGAAACCGCTGAAATACGTCCTCTTCGACCTGGATGAGACCCTCTATCCCAGCCAGTCGGGGCTTATGGCCGCGATCGGCGGGTTGATGAGCCGCTTCATGGAAGAGCGGTTGGGGATGTCGCCGACCGAAGTGCCGCCCCTGCGAGAGCATTACTACCACGTGTACGGCACCACCATGCGGGGGTTGCAAATCCATCACGGCATTGATCCTGAGGACTACCTGGCCTACGTTCACGACATCCCGCTAGAGGACTACATCGGCCCCAACGACGAGCTCGACAGGGTGCTGGCTAAGATCAAGATAGAGAAGGTCGTATTCACCAACGCCTCGGAGGACCACGCCTGTCGCGTGCTCAGGATACTAGGTGTTGAGCGACACTTCAACCGCATCATAGACGTGCGAGCCACGGGCTACATTGGCAAGCCCGATCCAGAGGCTTACCGGCGCGCCCTGGAGATATTGGGCGCCGAGGGGGACGAGTGCCTCATCGTTGACGACAGGCTTCGGAATCTGACGCCAGCCAAAGCATTGGGGATGATCACCGTCCTCGTGGATGATGGGAACGCAGCACTCCGGCAAAACCCATCCAGGGACGTGGACTTCGTCATCGGTAAAGTGACGGAGATTGGAGAGGTCGTGTGGCGTTTGACTTTGGGGAGAAATGGTTTCTGATGAGGCTGTCAAATGACAAGTAAGGTGATGAGCATGGTCGAGGCCGCCAGACTCGTCCGACCCGGCGACACCCTGGCCCTGGGTGGGATGACCCTCTATCGGCGGCCGGTGGCCTTCGTGCGCGAGCTGATTCGCCAGGGCACAGGCAATCTCACCCTGCTCGCCCTCACCGCCGGCTACGAGAGCGATCTGCTGGTGGGGGCAGGCCTGGTCAAGCGGGTGCGTACCTGCTACTTCGGATTGGAAGCTTTCGGGCTGGCGCCCATGTTCACCAGGCTGGCCACCAGGGGCACGGTCGAAGTCATCGAGGAGACCGAGGCCAGCATTGCCTTCGGGCTACGGGCGACTCTGGCCGGGGTGGGCTTCATGCCCGGCCAGGGCTGGCGAGAGACCGACCTCCTGCGCGTCCGCCCCGACGTAAAACTGGTGGATGATCCCTACAGCGAGCAACGCTACGTGGCCTTCCCGGCCATCCATCCCGACGTGGCCGTCATCCACGCCTGCGCCGCCGACCGCTCCGGCAATGCCCTGCTGGGCGGCAACCTGGCGGTGGACTGGGAGCTATCCCTGGCCGCCAGGAAGACCATCGTCACCGCTGAGCGATTGGTCGAGGAGCTTGCCCTGAGCCCAGTCGAAGGGTTGGAGGGACGAGCCGACGTACTCGGCATTTGTGTCCATGCTATCGTCGAAGCACCGCGAGGGGCTCAGCCTACGTCCTGTTACCCCGACTATCCCCTGGCCAGCGAGGAGATTCTGAGCTACGTCGAGGCCTGCGCCGCTGGTCGGTTCGAGGAGTACTTGAAGGGATTCATCGGTTGACCTGAGGGGAGAATGGGGTTATAATATTGGAGCGTTTCCGGAGAACTCAACTGTAATGAGGAGGTGAAAGATGTTTATTTGGGATCCCACTTACTTTATCTTCATCGCCCCGGCGCTCCTGCTGATGCTCTTTGCCCAGTTCAAGGTGCAGGGGACGTACCGCAAGTATAGCCAGGTAGCCAACCGCCTGGGCATCAGCGGCCTGGAAGCAGCTCAACGACTCCTGCGAGCCAGTGGGCTGACCCACGTCCAGATCAAAGGCACCCGTGGCCAGCTCACTGACCACTACGACCCTCGCCACAAGGAGTTGCGCCTCTCCGAGGGGGTGGCCCGCAGCGCCTCGGTGGCCTCCCTGGGCATCGTGGCCCACGAGTGCGGCCACGCCGTCCAGGATAAAACCGGCTATTTTCCCTTGCGACTGCGCGCTGGCCTGGTGCCGATGGTCAACATCGGCGGCTATCTGGGCTACATCTTCTTTCTGGCGGGGCTGTTCCTGCAGATCACGGGCCTGGTCTGGTTGGGCGTCATCTTCTTCTCCGGGGGAGTCATCTTCTCCCTGGCCACCCTGCCGGTGGAGCTCAACGCCAGCCGCCGGGCCATGCAGATGCTGAAGAGTACAGGGCTCATCAGGGGAGAGGACGAGTTCAAGCAGGCCAGGAGCGTCCTGAACGCGGCTGCCCTGACCTACGTAGCAGCCCTGGCCATGGCCCTGTTACAGCTTCTCTACTACATCTCCATCGCTGCTGGAATGTCAGGGCGGCGAAGGCGGTGACAAAAAAACGCGCCCCCAGTGCTAGCCCTGGGAGCGCTCACTCATACCTGGCAGGCGCTGGCGTTTTTGTTCGTTGGGGGAGCCTAAAATTCGCCAGACTCCAGTAGGGTAAAACGGAGGGTAGTTGAAATGAATTTCAGCCTGTTCGATTTGTTCTGGATCTTCATCATCATTTCCACGCTGATTCCCGCCCTGCAGAAGAGGCTCCTGGACGCCAACCGGCAGCGGGTGATGCGGCAATTGGAGAAGAAGCGCAACTCGCGCCTCATCACCCTCATCCACCGCCAGGAGGTGCTCAGCTTCCTGGGAATCGGCTTCTCGCGCTACATTGACATCGAGGACTCGGAAGCACTGCTCAGGGCCATCCGCCTGACTCCTGAGGACATGCCCATAGACATCATCCTGCACACCCCCGGCGGACTGGTGCTGGCCGCCGAGCAGATCGCCCACGCCCTCATCCGCCACCAGGCTCCGGTTACCGTCTTCATCCCTCACTATGCCATGTCTGGCGGAACCCTGATCGCCCTGGCCGCCGACGAGATCGTGATGGACGAGAACGCCGTCCTGGGGCCCGTTGATCCCCAACTGGGCCGCTACCCGGCCAGCTCGATCCTCACCGTGACCCAGATCAAGGACATCAACGAGACCGACGACGAAACCCTGATCCTGGCCGACATGGCCAAGAAAGCCGTCTCCCAGGTCAAGCGGACCGTGGTGGAGATCCTGATGGGTAACGGGATGGAGGAGGAGAAAGCCAGGGAGATCGCGGAGACCATCAGCTCTGGCCAATGGACTCACGACTATCCCATCAGTGCAGAGGAAGCAGAAAAACTGGGCCTGCCCATCAAGCTGGACATGCCAGATGAGGTGTGCCAGTTGATGCAGCTCTACCGCCAGGCTGGCCAGCGCCGTCCATCGGTGCAGTATATTCCCGTGCCCTATCGCCGCGAGGAACAACCACCGCCAAAAGGAAAGTAAATTTATAGCGGAGGCGGCTCCCATGCCGCCGGCTCGCGGGCGTGGGAGCCCGCTCTGCTCAGAATATGGAACAGACCGCCAGTGATTACACCACCGACGAATTGATTTGCACCTGCATTGCCCGCCAGATCGAGGACGGCGAGGCAGTAGCGCAGGGCATTGCCACGCCGCTGGTAGCCGCCGGGTACATCCTGGCCAAGCTGACCCACGCTCCCCATATCGTCTTCGCTTCCGCCATTGGTAACGCTATCTGCAGTGACTGGAGCCCACTCTCGCTATCCCGCATCGAGGAGACGTGGCTGGGACGAGCCCTACGGCTGCTCAGCTTCGCTGAGATAAGCGTTGAGGTGCTGCCCACCCTGCGGCCCAAAGAGTTCTTCCGGCCAGCTCAGGTAGATGCTCGCGGAAACTTCAACAACGTGGTAATCGGCGATTACTACCAGCCGCGCCTGCGGCTACCCGGCTGCGGCGGCATCGCCGACGTGACCAATTTCTCAGCGCGAATCTACCTCTACGTGCCCCGCCACGAGCGGCAGGTCTTCGTGGAGCAGTTGGACTTCCGCAGCGGAGTCGGGCACCCTCCCTCTTTCCCCCCCAACGTTGGGGGGGATGAAAGGGGGGGCAGCCCTGGCCCCCGCTACCTGGTGAGCGACCTGGGCCAGTTTGATTTCGCTACCGGCCGGCTGCGGCTGACATCTCGCCATCCTAGTGTGACCGTCGAGGAAATCCAGGCCAAGACGGGTTTCCCCCTGGAGATCGCATCTGACCTCGAGGAGACCACGCCGCCCACCGAGGAGGAGGTGCAGCTCTTGCGAGAGGAGATTGACCCTCTGGGCGTGCGCAAACTGGAGTGCCTCACGGGCCAGGCACGTTGGCTTGCCCTGCGGGAGATCATCGAACAAGAGAAATATCCAATATCCAAATAGAAACAAGGAGGTTTCACAATGACATCGAAGTCAACTTTTGACGGCACGGTAACCACGAACTGGGACGAGCGCTTCGCTGAGCGAACTCAGAACATGATGAGCTCGATCATCCGGGAGATACTCAAGCTGGCCTTGCAGCCGGACATAATCTCCTTCGCCGGGGGGATGCCCGCTTCCGAGCTGTTCCTGGTCAGGGAATTCGGGGAGGCTTGCCAATACGTCCTGAGCCACGACGGGGTGCGGGCTCTTCAGTACGGCACCACCGAGGGCTATCCACCCCTCAAGCAATACCTGGTGGAGAAGATGCAGGAGTACGACGTTCCCGCCGAACAAGAAAACATTCTCATCGTCAACGGCTCCCAGCAGGCCCTCGACCTGATCGGCAAGATGTTCATCACCCCCGGTGACCTCGTCCTCACCGAGGGTCCCACCTACCTGGGAGCAATTCAAGCTTTCAGGGCCTACCAGGCCCGCTTCGTGACCGTTCCCCTCGACGAAGATGGCATCCGAACGGACAAACTGGAACAGGCGCTGGAGCGTCATCCCGTTAAGTTCATCTACGTCCTGCCCAATTTCCACAACCCGGCCGGGGTGACCATGACCCTGGAGCGGCGGCTGAAGCTGGTGGAACTGGCTGCCAGGTACGGCGTCTTCATCGTGGAAGACGACCCTTACGGCGAGCTGCGATTCGAGGGAGAGGACGTCGTCCCCCTCGTGGTCTTGCACAAGGAGAACGTCCTCTACCTGAGCACCTTCTCCAAGACCCTCTCCCCCGGCATCCGCCTGGGCTGGATCGTTGCCCCCAGCAAGATCATCGCCAAGCTCGTTCAGGCCAAGCAGGGGGCAGACCTGCACACCAGCACCTTTATCCAGATGGTGGCCCACGATATCTGTCAGCGAGGCATTCTCCGCCACCATGCGAAGGATATCCGCAAGGTCTACAAGGAACGCCGCGACGCGATGTTGGCCGCCATGGAGAAGCACTTCCCGTCAGGCGTCACCTGGACTCGCCCCCAGGGCGGTCTCTTCCTCTGGGTGCAATTGCCGGAACACGTTGACGCTGCCGAGTTCCTGAACGTAGCCCTGCAGGAAAAAGTGGCCTTCGTGCCTGGTCGGGCCTTCTATCCCGACGAGGGTGGCAAAAACGCCATGCGGCTGACCTTTGCTACCGCCGGCCCGGAGAAGATCGAGGAGGGAATCAAGCGGCTGGGGCGAGCGTTGATGAGAGAGCTTGGCTAGTGTGAGCATCCAGGTGCCAGGCACTTTCACCGATGATTTCACAGCAGAGGCGCACGCCATGACGGTGTTCGGCGTTAAGGCTTGTGGCTTTTTAGGAAGTGCCTGGCACCTTATCTGCTGACAACGGGAACATCAACATGGACAAAAGCCAGGTGGTCGAAGCGACGCTGCGAGTCCGCTACGCCGAGACCGACGCTATGGGCATCGTTTATCACACCAACTACATCGTTTGGTTCGAGGTAGGGCGCGGCGAATACATGCGCCAGCGAGGCGGCAACTACGCCCACTTTGAGGCCCAGGGCTACTACCTGCCGGTCATCGAAGTGCAGGCCCGCTTCCTGGCCCCCGCCCGCTACGGAGACCTGGTCACGGTCAGAACCAGGGTCGAGGAGGCACGGAGCCGCCAGGTAACCTTCGCCTACGAGGTGGTCATGGCCGAGACGGGCCAACTGCTGACCACAGGGCAAACGAAGCACGTCTGCGTGGACGAACAGGGAACGATCAAAACGATTCCCCAAGGGATAAGGGAGATGCTGAAGAGGAGTTAACGGTTGGTCATGGGGCATTGGTCATTGGTCATGGGAGTACTTCTACTCCCAGGCTACTTGACTTTACATCTTCCCCCCTGGGGAAAGACGAACGATGCCAAAACGACTTTTGGGGAGCGCCTATTCCTCTCCCTGCTGCTAAGCGTTCTCATCGCTGGTTTCCTCGGCCTGGTGCTGGCCCAGGTGGGCGTTTTCTCCCTGGGCAGCCTCTTGCTACCCCTGGCCGCCTACTCGGTTTCTTGCCTGGCTTTCATTGCCGCCAGGAGGATTTCCGATTTGCGATCGCCGATTTTCGATTTTTTGAATCGAAAATCCACCGTTAGCGCAGGAAGTCGTCTTAGCTGGGAAGATGCCATCATCGTCGTCCTGCTTGGCCTGTCACTGCTGCTCTACGCCAGGCCCGCTGAGTACATTCTCGGCTGGCTGGACGCTGGCTGGTACGTGAATACAGGCGTTCATGTCGCCAAGACTGGCTCACTCAGCGGGGAGAACCAGGTATTCTCATCGCTGCCCTCATCAGCCAAACCTTTGTTCTATAACTCCTTTGCCTCGTTAAAGAAGATGTTCCCCTATTTCCCAGACACGGAATCAAGGGGAATCTACCTCTGGTCCTTTGCTGTGGCCGATCCAGACACGGGCGAGTTAACCGCCTATCACCCACCCCTGTTCTCGATCTGGATAGCCATCTTTTATGCCATAGGGGGGCTTAGATTTTGCCTGTACGCCACGCCTTTCTTCGGAGCTTTGAGTGTGCTCAGCCTGTATTTCGCCGCGAAGGCCATGTTCGGCAGGAAAGTCGGTTTGCTGGCGGCTGTCCTCCTGGCCATCAGCTTCACTCAGATATACTTCTCCCGAGTGCCCTACTCGGAGATCTTGAGCCAGTGCCTGCTCTTCAGCGGCATCTACGCCTTAACAACTTACATCCTGGAGCACAAGCCGTTGTACGCTGCCATCGCCGCCCTTTCCTTCGGCCAGGCTATTTTGAGTCGGATCGAAGGTCTCGCTGTTATCTTGCCCCTGGTCATATTCTTCGGATGCTGGACGATTCTAAAGAGGAGCCCGCCGAAAGATTTCCGCTTTTTCGCCATCCCTTTTGGGCTTCTCCTCGTAGATGGAATCGTTTTAGCCTTGACGGCCAGCAGGCCTTATGTAGAGTTAAACTCCTATGGCTTGTGGGTCAAGCTTCGGCCGCTGCTCATCGAGCCATCAGCCTGGCTGGTCATATCGGTTATCCTACTGGGAGGATCGCTTGTTCTGATCAGCGAAGCGGCAAAGCGGCGAATCTACGAAGGGCGTCAGTTGATAGCGACGCTCCTCTCCCTGGCCGTACTTCTCCTGGTCGTATACGCTTACTTTATCCACCCCTCCACCGATGCTGGGGCTGGCATTAGCAAACACGGAACCCTGGCCCAACTGGGAATGTTTATGTCACCATTAGGTCTGTGGTTGGGAATCTTCGGCCTGGTGGAGTTGATCAGGCGGGGTGTCAACGAGAAGACGTCTTTTTTCCTGGCCCTGCTTTTGATTCACGGTCTCGCCAGTATCTCTGTGCTGGCCATATCCACCACGCTTTCCTACGTCTACCCCATCAGAAGGCAGGTGCCTATGGTGATACCTTCCCTCATCGTGTTGGCCAGCTATGCGATATTGATCTGGAATAAGGATGGAAAGCTGCTGAGAGTCGCCCAACTGATCGCCATAGTCATCCTGCTGGTCAGTTTCCTGGCTTTGGATATGCCTTATGTGAACTATAGAGAAATGCAAAGCACCATCGCCTTCAGCGAAAAGCTGGCCAGCCACTTCGGTGAGCAGGACGTGGTAGTCTTCGAAGAGACGTGGTTTCAAGACTCCCGCGTGGGCCACTTTGCTGCCCCTCTCTGGTCCATCTACGATAAGAACGCCTTGTTGATTTCCACGGCCAACGCAGAAGATGCTGTATTTTCGACGGCTGTAGCTCAGTGGCTAGACGATGGGAAGGGAGTCTATTTCGTAAGCCAGTCGGATCCCCCTCCCCTCTCCCTCAAAGGATGCGAGTTGCTGCCCGTAGCCGAGGAAAGGTGGCTTTACTCGACTATCACAGCCAGATTGGTTTTTCCTCCTGAGATCAAGGAGTTTGAGATACCGTTTTACATCTATCAAATAACGGAAGGAGAATTTCTATGACCAGGCTGACTATCAAGCGGATCACCGCTATACTCACCAGGTTGCTGTATCTAATAGTAGCCTCTGTTCTTCTGGTGGCCTTTCTGACCACCCTCGAGCGCGGCCTCCCTGCTGCTCTTAGCAGCGGGCTGGCTTCTTCATCCCAGGCCGCCGATCTCCACCAAACCCAACAAGGCACCTGGACGACCTACACCACTTCCAACTCAGACCTGGCATCTGATTACGTCCTATCCATAGCCATGGACGCAGGGGGGAACAAGTGGTTCGGCACCAATAGGGGGGTCAACAAGTTCGACGGGACTACCTGGACGACCTACGATACCTCAAACTCAGATCTGGTGAACAGACGTGTCAATGCCATCGCCATAGACCAGCAGGGCAACAAGTGGTTCGGCACCGCTAACGGGGTAAGCAAATTCGATGGGACGAACTGGACCACCTATAACACCTCCAACTCCGGACTGGCCTTTAACCATGTCTCGGCTGTCGCTGTAGACCTAGCCGGATGTGTTTGGTTCGGCACCAGGTTGAGCGATGGGTTTGGATACGGGGTGAGCAGGTTCTGCGGAGGAGGCTGGGCGACCTATAACACAACAAACGGAGCTTTAAGGTCTGACTCTGTCAATGCTGTCGCCGCAGACCTCTCAGGCCACGTGTGGGTCGGTACCACTACTGGTGGAGTGAGCAGGTTCGATGGAACGAGTTGGATAACCTATCGGGTAGGCTCCGGGTTAGCCAGTAATCACGTGCGGGCCATCGCTGTAGACAGCGGAAATGTGAAGTGGTTCGGAGGATGCACCGACGGATACAATGAGTGGTGTGACTTCTTAAACTGCATCAATGCGGCAGCGAGCCGATTCGATGGCAGCTCCTGGACAACCTACATTGCTGCGTATAGCGGCCTGGTAGGCACCGATATAAACGCGATAGCCATAGACTGGGGGGGAAACAAGTGGTTCGGCACCAAGTGGCACGGGATTAACAAGTTTGATGGAGCTAATTGGACGCTTTATGATTCCTCGAGCGTGCCGGAGCTGAAGAGTGACCACATCACTTCCATCGCCGTAGACAACGAGGGGGACATCTGGTTCGGCACCTATGGTGGCGGGGTAAGCAGGTACGGCTTTGAGACCCCTCCGTCCACGTCCACTCCAACAGCAACGCCGACAGATACACCTCCATCCACTGCCACACCGACAGCAACACCAACGGATACATCCACCCCTACTATCACACCGACACCCACTGCCACAGGCACACCGGGACCAACTCCCACGCCGACGGAGACTGGCACGCCAACACCGACCGGCACAATAACCTCGACGCCCACAAACACCCCCACAGCTACCCCAAGCGGCACACCCACCGCCACATCTACCGCCACACCTACCGCCACGAATACTCCAAAGCCGGGGGAAGCTTGGATCTTCTTGCCCTACATCATGAAGCATGGATTGCCCGTGCCCACACCTACTTGGACGCCTACAAGTCAGCCCTGCGGCTGGAACGACCCGGATGACGAGGAACCCGGTAACGACTTCTGGAAAGGCCCCAATGTTCCCTACGGATCAGGGCTCTTTCCCAATCGAACCTTCTGGTCCGTCACCCAACCGGCAGATAAAAAGGGCAACGATCCCGACTGGTTCCAGTGGAGAGTAGACCGGACCGGCACCCACTGGCTATGGACACAGGATCTGGACCCCGGTAGCCTCCGCATCTGGCTATTCGTCTACCGGGCCATTGGAGACCCACCCGACTCCCTGGAACCCATAGCTTGGGGCGAGGCCTACGGGCGAGGCGAACTCAGTGCTGAGTTGGTGCAAGGTCAAAAGTATTACGTTGAGGTCAACAACCTCACCTCTCCGGAGATAGGTTGCTATAGCCTCTATCTGGAACCGTGAGGCAGGAGGCAGGGAGCACAGGAGCAATGGAGCAAGGGAACAGGGGAGCCGAAGTCCTGAGCCACCGCTGCGAGCGCAGCGTGGCAGGCTCCGCGAAGGAACAGGAGCAAGGGAGCAGGGGAGCAAGGGCGATAGGAATCTTGCTTCTTGCTGCCTGCTTCCTGTACTCTTTTTTCAACTTCTTCATCAATCTGGAGGCAGAAAGCTTCTACTATGACGAGGTTGTCTATTCCCTGTCTGGTTTGGAGTATCTGCAAGGGGATTTCACCAGGAATTGGGAACATCCCTTCCTGGGGAAGTATCTCATGGGGCTTTCTCTGCACCTGTTTGGCAAATCGGATTTCAGCGCTCGATTGCCTTCTGCACTGTTTGGTTTTCTGACGGGTATCGTCATATACGTTTTCGCCAGGGAGGTCACCAACCGCTGGTGTGGTCTGGTGGCGGTCTGTCTCTGGTCTACCTCTCCCATCGTGCTTTGGGTCTCCAGGAGGGCGATTCTGGACGCGCCCTTTGTCTTCTTTTTTACCCTGAGCTGGTATCTGTTCTGGCGATTCTTCAAAACCAAGAGCACAGGCCACGCCTTGCTGGGCGGCGTCACGCTGGGCCTGGCTGTGGCCACCAAGGTCGTCGGAGTGATCCTCGTTCCCATCCTGTTTTTATACCTGGCGTTCCCCGGCATCAGAGACAGGGGCTTCCTGAGGCCAGCGGTGTTAGGCAAATTGATATTGGCCCTGACCATCGCTGGGCTGCTTTTTCTCTTGATTTACGCACCCGTCCTCGATCGTCTAGGCCCCGTTTTTCGAGTCATGAACGAGCACTGGAAGTGGGAACAGCGTGTCGGACACCGAGAAGTGGTAGACGGTGTCATCTACGATAAACAGCCGTGGTGGACGTATCTTTATTGGTACTGGCGAGGCTACCCGCCTTACTTGCTCAACTCCACCCCAGGCGTGCTCATCCTGCTGGGCTTGGCCGTCGGCTTCGCCCTCCTCCGCGGAGATGACGTGGACGTGTTTCTCCTCCTCTCCTTCCTCCTGCCCTTCTGTTATCTATCCTTTTATCTGAGCTTCAAGATGTTTCGATACGCCGCCATCTTAGAACCCCCTCTGGCGATGCTGGCGGCTTCGTTCGTAGCTGCCCTCGGCTCGTTTCTCGCCAGTAGAACTCCTCCCCCTCGCAGGGGGAGGCAGGGAGGGGGTGAATTCTGCGATCTGGAATCAGCACCGCTGGGCGAAACCCGGTTTGATTCCTCAAGGGAAGGCCCACCCTCCCCTAGCCCCTCCCTTCGAGGGAGGGGAAATGATCTGCTCGCTGAACGATTACGTTATGCCCACTGGCTGGCAATCCTCGCCCTCGCCGCTGTCCTCATCCTGGCCATGATCCACAGCACGTGGAATATCCAGGCTGAGGAGGAGAACAGGTACAAGGCCGCTGCCCATCATCTCTCGCCCAAAATAAGAGAAAAGGAGACCATCTTCGTCTGGGGGTATACTAACGTGATGAGCTGGTATATGGGAGAGGAGACTGAAATCGTGGGAGGCTTCAATTCGAGCGGCTTCAGTGGAAATTACCTCGAGGCGGATTACATCGTGGTGGACCCGCTGATGGTGTCCAAATGGCCAGACGATCCGCTGAAAACATATCTGGAAGACAATCAGGCAATATACACCGAGGATAATGTGGGAGGCTTTAAGTTATACACCAGGAGATCGGCAGAGTCGTGTATTCGTAGATTCGTGGACGAGTTGACGAATGTAGAATTTACGGATTTACGAGTTTACCAGTGTACCGATTTACCAACCAGGGAGCAATGATGGGTGAGCGTTTTGAGCAACCTGTGCCTCCCGAAGTGTACGACGAAGAAACGCTCTTGAGATTCGTCGGCGATGGCCAATACCAGGATTTCATCGCCAGCAAAGGAGACCGGCTGCCGCCCAGGATGGCCAGGTCGCTGCTACTGATGGATCTAAGGCCAGGGATGCGGGTGCTGGACATGGGGTGTGGTCGCGGGGAGATCGTGCTCCACGCCGCCAGGCGAGGAGCGGAGGTGGTGGGGATAGACTACTCGGCGGCCTGCCTGAGGCTGACCCGCCGAACCCTCGAAGTCGCTCCCGACAGAGAGCGAGAGCGGGTGACCCTCGCCCGTGCCGACGCAACGGCCCTCCCTGTTAGGAACGAAGTCTTCGAGAGGGTGCTCATGCTGGACATCGTCGAGCACCTGCACGACTGGCAACTGACTCGTGCTCTTCGAGAAGCCCATCGTGCATTGAGCCCCCAGGGGTATCTGGTACTCCACACCCTTCCCAACCGCTGGGCGCTGCGATATGGCTACCCCTGGTTGCGCCTTCTCTCCCGACGGCTTCCCAACAGGCCGCGTTCAGACGTGGAACGAAGCGTCCACATCAACGAGCAAGACCTCCTCAGCCTGAAACGAGTTTTAGGTGAAGCCGGCTTCGCCTTCGAGATTTGGCTGGAAAACCTGACTTTAGATCAGGCCACCTGGCAGGACGAGAAGAGATTTACCGACGTCCGCAGGGAAGCATATCCCATCCTGCGACGTCCTCTGGTAAGAGCAACTGCTTCCCTGTTGATGCGCACCCCATTGAAACTGATCATCGCCAACGACATCTACGCCATCGCCTGGCGATCTGACGGAGAGAAGCCATCCATTTTGAAGAGCCGTCGGCATTCCTCCTGGCTGGAGAGGGCGATTTGCATGGTTTCGTGAAGCGTGAAAACGTGATGCGTGTTCCTTAGCCAAAGAGAGGCTGGTCATGTGTTGACCAAGCCCCTTTTTTTGCTTATCAGAGAATATTCAGTAATTACCCTGCTGGCAAACAGGTCTCTGGTTTGCTGCACTGTGGCCTAAACGCCACAGCTTGCGATCAACTCGCATTCCAGCACGACGTGGAGCAAGCTACATTGTAAAAATGACAGGGGATGAAGCGTTCAGGCTGTAGTCTCCCAAATAATAACCATCTGGCGTATAGCTGGGTCAACTTTCTCCAATGCCTTGGTTGCACTCAGCGTAAACCAAAAAAGCGCCAACGGCAGGCCAGAGTTATCCCTGCGTTGGCGCTCGTTTCGGGCCACCAATTGCCACTTGCGCTTTAGCTTGAAGATTCGTCGAGAGGTCAATGCCAGGCTGCATCGCTACACCCTCCCGTGCTATGTCATCCCAATGTTCGTCAGCCTCGTGAAGTTGATATGTGAGATAAAATCCGACCATATTCTATCACCAAAATCGCCCAGACGCAAACTCGGTCTTGACAATCGGTCTCAATTACGCTATACTACTGGCATCAAGCCTAGCACCGTCAAAGGCAACACACATGATGTATCCGCGATCTTT
>Ga0194113_10003655_pt1 | contig 20476 bp, 15 predicted proteins | sample TA2MahC200mmetaG_FD_146193 | JGI IMG/M metagenome (GOLD analysis project Ga0194113, IMG submission 146193) | Freshwater microbial communities from Lake Tanganyika, Tanzania - TA2015017 Mahale Deep Cast 200m | ecosystem: Environmental > Aquatic > Freshwater > Lake | place: Tanzania: Lake... | reverse complement strand
TCGGCGTATTGGACCGGCGAGGGAGTTCGCTTCATGCGTGAAAAGCCCCGAGAGGCGGCCGCGCTCCTCGTCAAGAAGACGTATCTTCTCTTCAACGATTTCGAGATCAGCAACAACCAGGGGATCTACTTCTTCCGGAGGTACTCGACGATCTTCTCGGCGCTGCAGAGTTTTGGGTTCGGGATTCTCTTCCCCTTGGCGGCGGCGGGCGCCGTGCTCGTCCGCTGGAACCGGCAGCGTCTTCTCTTGACCCTGCTCCTCGCCTCCTACTCCGCCTCGGTGATCCTCTTCTTCGTGACCGCACGCTACCGTATGCCGCTCGTTCCCCCTCTTCTCCTCCTGGCCTCGGCCGCCCTCACGCATTGGACAGCCGCGCGCGGGGGCTTCCGGGAGAAGAGGCGGATCTTCTCGCTCGGGGCGTTCGCGGCCGCGGCGATGCTCTCGAACTCGAACATCTATCAGCTCGACCGGAACGAAACCGCCCAAGGCCACTACAACGTGGGCGTGGTCCGGCTGACGGCGGGGAGGTTCGACGAGGCGGCGGTTCACTTCCGGACGGCGCTCGCGGACAAGCCGCGCTACGTGAACGCGCGGTACAATCTAGGCCTCTCGCTTTCGTACGGAGGCAAGCTCGACGAAGCGCGGGAAGTGCTCGAGGCGCTGATCGTGGATCATCCGGGGCACGCGGAGGGGCGGCGGGCGCTCGCCCCGGTCCTCTGGAGACAGGGGGAAAAGGAGGAAGCTCTCCGTGAACTCGATGAAGCGATCCGTCTCCGGCCGCGCTTCTCGGACGCGCTTCGCGCGCGGGCCGCGCTCCTCGAAGAGATCGGCCGAGCGGAGGACGCGGAGCGGGATCGAAGGCTCGCCGCGGAAATCGAGGGACGCGCGCCCGCGTGGCCCTGACCGCGGCGGATGGGCGGCGCGAGGCGTCCGCGCGTCTTGCATGCCGCGGCTGAACCGCGCAAAACGGCGGGCACGCCACTCGTTCTCTCGGCTATACTATCTTCGGAGCCGAGCCGCGGTTACGATAAGAGGCTCCGGAAGGGAGCGATCCGAGTGCGATCCGCCGTCGTGTTTCTCCTCCTCCCGATCCTTCTCTCCACCGCGCGCGCCGACGACATCGATCGGAAGGCGGATGCGCTCTACGGGCGCCTCATGCCCCCCTGCTGCTACACCGGACTCCTCCGAGATCACCACTCGGCCGCCGCCGATACGATGAAGCAGGAGATCCTCGGTCTTCTGAGGGAAGGGAAGAGCGAAGAGGAGATCGTGGACCACTACGTCCGCCGTTACGGCGAGAAGATCCTCGCGGTCCCTATCGAACGGGGATTCAACCGTCTCGCGGTTCTCGCTCCGATTCTCGCCCTCGCGGGGGGGGCGCTCTTCGTGGCCGATCGGATCCGGCGAAGACGGAGAAAGCCGGGTGCCGCGCCCTCCACTCCGGAACCCGCGGGGATCGATCCCGGAATGGATGAGAGGATCGAGCGGGAGATTCGGGAAGAACACGAACCTCGATGAACCGTTTTCGCATCTCGATCCTCGCGCTCTTCGCCCTCGCTCTCTTCTTCGCTCCCGAACCCGATCGCGCCCATTTGTTCGAGCGCTCCCTTCTCGCCCTTTCCGAGGAGATCGCCCGATCGGTGGCGGGCGCATCGATCGGAGAGCTTCAACTCTCGGTCGGCGGGGAGAACGGGGCTCTTCTCGACAAGGCGAGGGCGGGGCTTCTCGACGAGCTTCGCGAGAGGGGAACGCGCGTGGAGCCCGGCGCGCCTCCTCTCCACGTGGAGCTCGAACGGAATGAGAAGCGCGCCTTCGCTCGCTGGCGCCTCGGCGACGAGGAGGAAGCCGAGGCCTCGCTCCGCTTCATCGGGATCACCTCTCTCCTTCCTCCTCTTGTCGCGATCCTCGCCGCTCTTCTCTTTCGGCGCGTGCTTGTCTCGCTCTTCCTCGGCGTCTGGATCGGCGCGACGTTCCAGAGCAACGGAAACCCGATCGCCGGGCTTTGGGTCTTCCTTCGCACGTACGTCGTCCAGGAGGCCCTTCTCGATTCCTTCCGCCTGGAGATCATCGGCTTCGTGATCGGGCTCGTCGCACTCGTCGGGATCATGAGCCGAGGCGGGGGGATGCAAGGAATGATCCGGCTTCTCATGCGCTTCGTCCGATCGGCGCGCTCGGCCCAGCTCGTTACCTTCGGGATGGGCCTCGCGATCTTCTTCGACGACTACGCGAACACGATCCTCGTGGGCGGAACGATGCGCCCTCTGACCGACCGATTCCGCGTCTCGCGCGAGAAGCTGTCCTTTCTCGTCGACTCAACGGCCGCGCCGGTGGCCGCGCTCTCCCTCCTCTCGACATGGATCGCCTACGAGGTGAGCCAGTTCGCCCCTCAGATCCTCGAGGTGGGGATCACGGAGAACCCCTACCTGATCTTCCTCCGCACGATCCCGTTCCGGTTCTACTCGATCTTCCTGCTCCTGTTCATTCTCTTCGGGATTCTCCTCGGGAGGGACTACGGTCCGATGCTTCACGCGGAGAGGCGCGCGGCAAGGGAAGGGGCGCTGACACGACCCGGCGCCCGGCCGCTCGTCTCCGACGACATGACGAAGGTGCACGCGAAGGAGGGGATCCCGTTTCGGTGGTGGAACGGACTCCTTCCGATCGTGCTCGTGGTCGTCGTGACCCTGGCCGGTCTTTGGATCTCGGGAAACCGGGCGCTGGCGTCCTCCGGAAGCGCGAAATCCCTGTTGGGGATCTTCTCCCTCGATGCGCTTCGCGACGTTCTCGAGGCCGCGAGCTCGACGAAGGCGATCGCCTGGGGAGCGTGGTCCGGCTTCTTCCTCGCCGCGATCCTCCTTCTCGCCCAAAGGATTCTCTCTCCGCGGGAGATCGTCGGGGCCGCCTTTCGATCGACCCGCGCGCTCTTCTTCGCGATCCTGATCCTGATTCTCGCCTGGTGCATCGGAGGGGTCTGCCGCGACATGGGGACCGCGCACTACCTCGTCGCGCTCTTTCGGCGATCCCTCCTCCCCGAGCTCTACCCGATGGTGCTCTTCGTCCTCTCCTGTCTCGTCTCCTTCTCCACGGGATCCTCATGGTCCACGATGGCGATCATCCTCCCGAACTCGGTCGCGCTCGCTTACCTGCTCGGCGAGACCGCCCTTCTCGGGCCGTTCGGGCTCACCGTCCTCTCCATCGGCGCCGTCCTGGAGGGTTCGATCTTCGGAGATCACTGCTCGCCGATCTCCGACACGACGGTCCTTTCATCGGTCAGCTCGGCGTCCGATCATCTCGACCACGTGCGCACGCAGATGCCCTACGCGTTGACCGTGGCGTCGATCGCCCTTCTCTTCGGATACGCCCCCTCGGCCTTCGGAATGCCCCGCATCCTGAGCTACGGGCTCGGGACGGGCGCGATCCTCTCCGTTCTCTTGCTCGCGGGGCGGAAGTCCAGGTAGTCGGAGGGAAGATCGTGCCGCCCGCCTTTCCTTTCGGCGTGCGGCGATGCGTTCTTCCGAGTCGGTTCAGCCGGCGTAGCCGAGGGCGCGGAGCTTCTCGCGCGTCTCGTCGTCGAGGGGAGTTTCGTCCGGTTTCACCTCGTCGATCCGCTCGCGAAGAAGCCTCTCGCGGAACTCGACGGTCCTTTCGGTCTCGATCGGAGCCAAGTTCCTCGTCTCCCCCGGATCTCGATCGAGGCGATAGAGCTCCTCCGTTCCGTCCTCCCAGAGAAGGTACTTCCACGGTCCCTCGCGAAGCCCGAAGAGAAGGCCGCTCGGCACGGGAGGGCGCTCGAGAAGAACCCCGCGCGGCTCGCGCCCCTCCCCCTCGAGGAGAGGAACGAGGCTCGCCCCGTCCGTCTCCCAACCGGCGCCGAGGCCGAGAAGATCGAGCAGGGTCTCCGCGAGGTCGACGAGCGAGACCGGCTCGGCGACGATCCGGCCGGCGGGAAGGCGCCCCGGCCACCGGAAGACGAGGGGAACGCTCAGGGAAGGTTCATAGAGGAAATGCGAGTGCCCGAAGTAATACCCGTGCTCCGTGAGGCTCTCCCCGTGGTCCCCGACCACGACGACGAGAACGCTCCTGGGACGCCGCCCCCTTTCGAGCCCGTCGAGAAGACGGCCGATCTCGCGATCGGTGTAGGTCACCTCTCCCTCGTAGAGGGCGATCGGATAGCGGACGTCGGTCACCCCGGCGAGCCCGTGATACGCGGGAATCTCGATCCCTTCCAGGCTGCGGTTCGAGGGATCCCTCTCTCGGCCCTCGTAGTACATCCGCCGGAAGGGGGGCGGAGCGGAATAGACTGAGTGCGGGTCGAAGAGGTGAACCCACGCGAGGAACGGGCCCTTCGACTCGGGGAGCCAACGGAGGAACGCCTCGACCGTCCTCTCTGCGATCCGCTCGGTGCCGCGGACCCGCCCCTCGGAGGTCGTGAAGCCGTCCGGAAGCCGGTCATCGAAGTGATCGAAACCTCGGGCGAAACCGAAACGCCTCTCAAGCGGAAACCCGCTGACGAAGGCGGCCGTCTCGTACCCGGCCGACCGGAGAGCCTCCGAAAGAAGAGGAACGGACTCGGCGAGGACGGCGCCGTTGTCCCGAATGCCGTGATTCCGCGGATAGAGACCGGAGAGGATCGTCGCGTGCGAGGGCGCGGTGGACGGGACCGGGGTGAAGCAATCGGCGAACTGGGTTCCCTCCGCGGCGAGACGGTCGAGGTGGGGCGTGCGCGTGCCGTGCGCTCCGTAGCAGCCGAGGCGATCCGCGCGGAGGGTGTCGATCGTGATGAGGAGGAGGCTCGGCCGTTCATCGCCGCCGCAGGAGAGGACGAGGGGAGACCCGAAGACGGCGATCGCGAACACCGCGAGGCGGACTGCGAACGGAAGCCGACCCATCCGATTTCCCCTCAACGAGAAGGGCGGGTCCCTCGGACCCGCCCCCCATCGGCTATCAAGACACGCGAGAGAAACCTACATCACGACCTTCTTGACGGCTTTCTTGCGCGCTTTCTTGCGGGCTTTCTTCTTCGTGGCTTTCTTCTTGGTGACTTTCTTCTTGGTTTTCTTCTTCGCTACCGTGCGCTTGGCTTTCTTCTTCGTGGCCACCTTCGTTCACCTCCCGTGTGAAGGTTGAAGAAAGAACCCCTCGCTGCATTCGGCGAACCGGAGAAGGGACACCTGTGGATTCACCCTGTACGAGGGTTCGCCGAACCCGACACATCTTCCCCACACCCACCCATCATCATTCGATCTATGAGTACACTCGCGACTCGAACGCTCGAGCCGGGTGATGTTGAACGAACGTCTCGGGGTCACGCGCATCTCACACCTCAACGCGAATTCGAAACACGGCACAATATATGTAGCTCCGCGAAAACCTGTCAACTCTTTTCGTACATCGTATCGAACATTTTCTTCCCCGACTTGAGCGGTCCGGACCCGAGGACCCGGTCGCAGAGAGAAAAAAGCTCGCACCTCCCGCATCGGGCGACGAACCCGGAGCCGGGGCATCGATCGAGGATGCCGAGACGACAGAGAGGAAAGTCGAAGCGTAGAGGGTCGTGCGGATCGACGGCACGCAGGCTTGCGGTGAGGCTCTCCGCGGCGGCCCAGTTCGCCGCGCGCGACGAAACAAGGCCCAGCCTTCGACCGATGCGGTGAAGGTGTGCATCAAGCGGAGCGATGAGCTCCGCAGGGTCGACGCTCCTCCAGACGCCGCAGTCGATCCCGTCATCCGGCCGGACCATCCATCGAAGGAAAAGATTCCACCGCTTGCAGGCTCCCCCCTTCTCGGGGGGGCGAGAAGGAAGCGGAGCCCGTAGGACGAACGAAGGTCGGCGCCACCCCCGCGGAGAGAGAGACGGATCCTGCCGACGAGGGCGCCGAGACGGTCGCGCGTCTCTTCTCCCCCCTCGAGAAAGACCTCCTCGAGGCTTCGATGCGAGCGATAGACGTCGCCGAGCGCTTCGAGAAGAAAGGCTAGATCGGCTCCCGTGTGAAACCGGTAGCGGAGCGCCAAGAACGCCCTCCCATCGCGGCGCCGATCGAAGCGGCGCACGAAGCGCGCGGGGGAACCTCCCATGAGGGCGAGGACCTCCTCGACATGGCGGCGAATCGCCGCCACCCGCCCGTAGGAGAGAAGCGCGGTGAGAAGAGCGACCGTCTCCCGGTCCCCGGGGCTTTCGTAGCGCCGCACGATCGGGAGAGGATCGGTCTCCAGATACTCGGGCCTCGCGTACTTGCGGTACACACGCTCGAGGAACGAGCGGAGTTCGTCGGAAACCATGAGCCCTCCGTGGGCCTCGATGGGAACCGTTCGCCCACGAGAGGATTCTGATGGAAAGGCGGGCCTCGTGCGCCAAGAAAGTGCGAGCGCGACGGGCCGAACGCTCCGCCGAGCGGAGAGGACCGCGCCGACAATCGCTCGTCGCTCAGCTCCGGCTACCGGCAGGTCCAGTGCCCCGGGATCCAGCGATACCCGATCCGCTTCCCCTCCCAGCGCCAATGCCCGGCGACCCGCCGACCTCCGTGGCAAGGTGCGGCCGCTCGGAGCTCGACGCGGGCGGACGGGGGCGCGGGCCGTGTGTAGACGGCGCACCCCGCGGAGAGGATCGACAGAACAACGATCGTGATCGCAAGACGCAGGGCGCACCTCCCTATTCGATTCGACTTCTGCAAGAGTGGTGCCGCTGGCGCTCGGAAAGCGGCGGCCGGAACCGACGGCGCGAGGATACGTTGGCGAGGAAGGCGCAACTTCGGGCTGGAGGGAGCCTCTCGAACGCGTACAATTCACAACGGGACCGTTCGAACGCGCACGGGTTCCGCGGCGCGCACCGGCTCCGGTCGGAGGAGCGAGGAGCGACGTCGGGCCGAGCGCCTTTCCAACGGGAGGAGATCGTGGGAAGAAACGACCGTCTTCTTGCGGTTTTCATCGCGGTCTTCTTTCTTGTCTTCTACCTCGCGACGCTCTGCCCGCGCGTCTATCTCGGCGACTCGGGCGAGCTCGCCGCCGCGGGGTATCTGCTCGATATCGCCCACCCGCCGGGCTTCCCGCTCTATTGCCTCCTGGCGCGTCTCTTCTCCCTCGCCGGGGTCGGATCGGTCGCCGCGCGCGTGAACGCGCTCTCCTCGGTCGCGGCCGCCTCCGCGGCGGGGATCTTCTATCTCGTCGCCCGGCTCGGAACCTCGCGACTCGCCGCGCTCTCCGGAGCGTTTCTCGTCGGGTCCTCCTCGCTCCTCTGGTCGCACGCGGTCGTCGCCGAGGTCTACGCGCCTCAGCTCGCGTTCTTCCTCGCGGCCCTCTTCTTCCTATTGCGCGGCGGTTCCGCGAGAGATCTCGCGCTCGCCGGAGCGCTTGGCGGTCTCTCGGCCGCGCTCCATCCGCTCGGGATCGGGGTCCTCCCCCTTCTCCTTCTCGCCCCCGCCGCGAAGGTCACCGCCGGGGGACGCGCGCGGTCGATCGCCCGGTCCGTGCTCTTCTTCGCGATCCCGCTCACGCTCACCCTCTACCTCCCGATCCGATCGTCCCTCGATCCTCCGGCGGATTGGGGGAATCCGGAGACACTTGAGGGCTTCCTCGCGCATCTCCTTCGCCTCCGGTACCACGACGTTCCAAAGCCGGACGCATCCTTTTCGCTTTTTCTCCGCGAGCTCGCCGCGGTCTTTCGCGCCGCGATCTCGGGAAGCATCCCGCTCCCCCTCCTCCCGCTCATCCCCCTCGGGATCGTATCCGCGTTCGCACGGGATCGAAGAAGAGCTCTCCTCTCGTTCGGGGCGCTTCTCCTCTTCGGGCCGCTCCTCGTTCTCGCTCTCCGCTTCCCGCTTGCTCCCGAACGCGTGGAGGAGAACGCGGTCTTCTTCCTCCCCGCTTTCGCGATCCTCGTCCTCTTTCTCTCGTTCGGCGTCGACCTACTCCTTCGCGGCTGCGCGGGGAGAAGATCTCTTCTCCTCGGCATGCGGGCCGTGCTTCTCCTGCTCGTCGCGGCCCGCTGCGCGTCGGCCTGGCGCGATCATCCGTATGACGAGGTCTCCCTCCCCGAGGAATACGCGCGGCAGGTTCTCGCTTCCATTCCGAGAGGGGCGATCCTCCTCGCGGAAGGAGACGACATCGTCTTCCCGCTCCATTATCTTCAGAGAGCGCTCGGCCTGCGCACCGACGTGCAAATCCTCGATACACGAGGGACGGTCTTCCCGCCGAGGAGCGAGCGTACGCGCGGCGATCGATACGCGACCTTCCCGCTCGAGGGGTTCATCCCCTCGGGCCTTCTCTTTCGCGATCCGAGCGCGGCTCCCGCGCCGGTTTCCGAGAGCGCGCGGCCCGCGCCCGGCGAAGAGCGGCTTCTTCGGCGATCGGCGCCGCTTCGATCCCTCTGGACAAACTATCTCGAGACGAGGGCCCGCTCGGAGGACTCGGTCGAGCGGGCGGCTCTCTTCCGGCGAGCGGCTCTGGCTCTTTCCGAGGAATCCCCGGAGACGGACGACCGCCGCGCGGTTCTCTACGCGGAGGCAACCGTCCTTGTGGAGCGCGGTGAAGAGGAAGAGGCGGCGGCGCGGCTTCGAGATCTCTTGTCGGAAAAGCCGCTCGACGCGCGGGCATCCCTCCTCCTCGCCACGATCGAGCTTCGGAGGGGGGATGCGGAGAGCGCTCTTCGCCTCGCCTCTCTCTCCGGCGAGGCGACCGCATCCGAGCGCACGAGCAGCGCGGTCATCCACCTCTACGCGGGGAAGATTGAGCGGGCGCGCGAGCTCCTCGAGGAGGCGGCGCGGCTCGATCCGCTCGCGACGGAGCCGCTCGCGCTCCTCCAGCGCCTCGCATCGGAAAACGCCGAGTGGGAGAAGTCGGCGCGTCTCGGGTCGCGGGCGCTCGCGATCGATCCGACGCTCGCCGGCGTTCATCTTCTTCTTGCCCGCGCGTATCGGGCGATGGGAGACGACACGCGCGCGGTCCGCGCGTACCGCATGCTCCTCCGATCGGAGCCGAACCACGCGGGAGCGGAGGAGGCGAACGCGTATCTTGCGGAGAACGTCGGGGTAGCGCAGTAGACCGATCGGCTACCGCGGCGGCTTCATCGGCTCGCCGAGGAGCCGGGAGAGGTTCGCCCGCGCCTCGGCGCCCGAGGGGTCGAGACGGAGCGCGCGCCGAAAACAGGCTTCCGCCTCTTTCGCTCGGCCGCTTCTCGCCAGAAGAACGCCGAGCGCGTTCCACGCGTCGTCCCTCGTCGGATCGCGGCGGAGCGTCTCGCGATAGCTTCGCTCCGCCTCGCCGCTCCTCCCCTCCCGCTCGAGTAGAATCCCTTGGGTATAAAGGGCCGGCGCGTGTCCGGGTGAGAGCCGGAGCGCCTCTCGGAGATCCTCCTTCGCCTCGTCGTTCCTCCCGAGCCCGAGAAGAACGAGCGCCCGGTTGAAGCGCGCGTCCGCGTAGTCCGGCCATGCGCGAAGCGCCTCGCCGAGCCAATCGAGCGCGCGCTCCGTTCCATCCGGCTCGCTCATCTCGACGACGCCAAGACCGTTCGCGGCGTCCGGATCCCCGGTCCTCTCCCAGAGCGCCCGGAACCGCGAGCGCGCCTCCTCTCGTTCTCCTCTCTCGTACGCGAGCCTGGCGAGGTTGTACTCGGTCCGCACCGGGTTCGCGTCGCGCAAACCGAAGGGGTCCGCTTGCGCGGCGAGAAGAAGCGCGACCGCCGCGAGCGCGCCCCGGATCACCGCGGCGCGCGGAAGGCGCGGGCCGAGCGGCGTGAGCGCCGGCGCGAGAAGAACGAGAAAGGGCCAAACCGGCGCGCGATACCTCACGGAAAAGACGGCGAGGACGACGGCGATCCAGTAGCCCGCGAACCCGAGGGTCGCGGGAGTCCACGCGCGCGACCGCGCCGCGCCCGCGACCAGAAACCCGAACGCGAGGGGAACGAGAACCCCGGCGTCGAGAATGCTGAAGCGAAGAAGCGGCGAGCGTTCCCGGAAGTAGGCCGCGTCCTGGCTCGCGTCGATCGGAAAGGCGGCGCCGAAGAGAAGGGCCTTCGCGGCGAGCCGCCGGACGAACGGACCCGGTTCGGCTCGGAGCGACTCGATCGTCCTCTCGACGAAGAAGCGGCTCTCCGCAACGCTCCCCTCGCGCCCCTCTCGAAGAGGAAGAGACGTGAGCCGTTCCCATTCGTACCCGGGACGAACGTGCGCCGTCCCGTCCGATCCCGGGCCGTTCCCGATATAGAGGTTGAGCCCTGCGTTTCCCGTGACGGGAAGAAAGCCCTCCCCCGCACGCGCGTTCAGAAAAGAAATCGGGACGAGCGGAAGGAGGAGCCCGATGACGAAGAGAAGGGCGGGACGGAGCGGCCTCTCCTTCGCGAGGAGGAAGAGCGCGAGGAGAAGAAGAACAACCCCGGATCCGGGATGCGCGAGAAACGAGAGTCCCCCGGCGAGACCGGCGGCGAAGAGGGATCCGGGCGCTCCGTTCTTCCTGCAAACGAGCAACCGAAGAAGCAGCGCGTGCAGAAAGATCTGGAGGACGACCGGAAGCACTTGAAGCTCAAAGTAAAGGACGGGAGGCGCCGCGGCGAGAGCCAAGCCTGCGGCGTTCCCGAGCCGGCGGCCGCCGAGACGAACGCCGGCGGAGCGGACGAGAAGGGCGGCGGCTCCCGCGAGGAGGATTTGGACGATGTAGACGGCCGGCAAGGGAGATGGGAAGAACCGAACGAAAGGGACGAGGAAGAGCGGATAGAGAGGGCCGTGGATCGAAGGCTTCTCCCAGTAGGGAAGCCCCGCGACGATCGCGCGCGCTTCCGCCAGGTATTCGGCCGCGTCGATGATCGGATGGCCGAGAAAGGGAACGTCCCAGAGGAAGTGCCAGTTGGCGAGGCCGGCCGCCGCGGCGGTCGCGAAGACGAGGAGAACATCGAGCCTCGTCGCCCGCGTGGTGTCGTTCGTTCGGCGCAACTCCCGCTCCCTCTCACCCGGATGAAGAGCACGCGCCGACGATAGCATCCGGTCGGCCCTCGGGCAACGATCGGTGATTTCCTTGCCTCGGTACGCTCGGTTCTCTAAAATGCCGATGCTTGCGAGCCTGCGATCGCCGGTCCGTGGAAGAGAGGGCGCGATGATCGAGGGTCTCTTTCGCCTCCGCGAGAACGGCTCCACGGTCCGTCGAGAAGCGGTCGGCGGCGCCGCCACGTTCTTCACGCTCTCCTATATCCTCTTCGTGCAGCCGGCGGTCCTCTCCTCCGCGGGGATGGATCACGGCGCGGTCGCTCTCGCGACGTGCGTTTCCTCCGCGCTCGCGACGATCCTCATGGGGATCCTCGCGAACCTCCCCGTGGCGCTCGCCCCCGCGATGGGTCACAACTTCTTCTTCGCGTTCACCGTGTGCGGCGCGACCGCCGCGGGCGGATACGGCTATCCGTGGACGATCGGCCTGGGCGCGGTCTTCGTCTCCGGCGCCCTCTTCATCGTGCTCAGCGTGACCGGAGTCCGCTCCGCGGTCCTCCGCGCCTTCCCCCCGGGGCTTCGGACCGGGATCGCCGTCGGCATCGGCCTTCTCATCACGCTCGTCGGCCTTCAATACGGAGGAATCGTCGTCGCGCAGCCCGGGACGATGATCGGCCTAGGGCGTCTCGGCTCCCCTCCCGCTCTCTCGGCGATCGCCGGAACGGTCGTCCTCCTCGCGCTTCTCGCGCGCGGCGTGCGCGGAGCGATGCTCCTCGGCATCGCGGCGGCGGCGCTGTGCGGCGCCTTCCAAGGTCTTCTCCGTTTCGAGGGGATCGTCGGGTTCCCGTCGATCGAGGAGAGCGCGATCCTGAAGCTCGACATCGTCGGCGTCTTCCGAGAGCCGGGGTTTCTCACCGTTCTCTTCGTCCTCCTTTTCCTCGACTTCTTCGACACGGTCGGAACCCTTCTCGGCGTCGGGGAATCGGGAGGTCTTCTCGTCGGGGGCGAGATCCCGCGCTCGAAGCAGGCGTTCCTTTCAGATGCGATCGGAACGTCCACCGGCGCTCTCCTCGGAACGTCGACGATCACGAGCTACATCGAGAGCGCCGCCGGGATCGCCGAGGGGGCGCGCACGGGGCTCGCGAACCTCTTCACCGCGGGGCTCCTTCTTCTGTCGATCGCCTTCTACCCTCTGGTCCGCGCGATCGGCGGGGGGATCGTGACCGAAGGGGGCGCCGTGCTCTACCCGTTCATCGCCCCGCCTCTCATTGTCATCGGCGCGTTCATGCTCCGCACGGTCCGATCCCTCGATTGGAACGATCCGACCGAGTATCTCCCCGCGTTCCTCCCGATGGTGGTCATCCCCTTCTCGTTCTCGATCAGCGAGGGGATCGCCTTCGGGTTCATCGCCTCGGCGCTTCTCAAGACCGCGAGCGGCCGCGCACGAGAGATCCACCCGCTCCTCGCTCTTCTCGCGCTCCTCTTTCTCGCGCGGTACTTGTTTCTCGGATAGTTCCACGATCGACCGAGCGTCCCCTACTCGGTCCCTCCTCGCCTCTCCGCGAGCGCGAGCCGCGCGGAGAAGGCCCACGCCGCGAGAGCCGTGACGAGGAGAACGATGAGACGAAGAAGAAGGAGGAAGCTTCCGAACGGGCCGTCCGCGCCGGCCGAGCGGAGGAAGATCACGAACGCCGCGTCGGAAACGCCGAGGCCTCCCGGCGTCGGCGAGAAGAAGCCGATCACGTTGAAGATTGCGACCGAGCCGACGAGGAGTCCCGCCGAGAGCGCAATCCCCACGCTCCGGAACGTGAGCCACCAGAAGAGAAGGTCCGCCCCGACGGCGAGGAGCGTGAGAAGAAACGCCGCGGCGGCCGCGCGCGGGCGGACGAGCGACCGGAACGAGGCTCGAAGCTCGGCGATCCCCTCCGCGATCCGCGTCTCCGGCCGGAGGAGGCGCGCGAAGAGACCGCCCCGCTGTCCTTCTCGGCGCCTCTCCAGCCATCCCGCGGCCCGCGTCATCCACGAGCTCCGAATGCAGAGGAGAAGAGCGGCGACGACGAGAAGAAGAAGAGCCAGCGAGACGGGGAGGAAGCCCGAGGGTGCTCTTGCCCGAAGCAGAAAGACGAACGCCCCGAGCGCGAGAAGAAGGGTCGCGAGCGACTCGATCAGCCGGTCGTACGCGGTGAACGAGAGAAGAGGGGCCCGCGCGGCCGGAGCCGCCATCGCCGGAAGGAACTCCCCGACGCGGCCCGGCGTGACCGTCCCCAGAAGCTTGATGTGAAAATAGAAACGGCCGAGCGATGCGCGATCGGCGCGGAGGCCCGCGGCGCGATGAAAGAGCTCCCACTTGGCGAGCCTCACCGCCTGCGAGAGAAGAAACGCGAGAACGGCGAGAAGGAGAGAAAGGCGGTCGGCCGCGAAGAGCGCCTCGAAGCTCCGTCGGAAACCGAGGCGGTGGAGGACCGCCGCGAAGAGGACGACGCCGAGGATTCCGAGGATCCGGCGCCCTGTCAAACGCCTTCCTCCTTGCGCGCGATCACGTAGAGGAGCATCCCGAAACGCGCGCCGAGGAGCCGCTCGGGCGAAAGACGAAACGGAAGGACGTTCAAGCCGCCCGTCTCCACGATCGCGAGGCCGCGGTGAAGATCGAGAAGTCGTTTCGGCCGCAAGGGCACCTCGCGGATCCCCGGCATGAGAAGCGGGCGGACGAGCGTCCATCCGGAGAGGGCGTTCGGAACGAACGTCGCCGCGTATCCGCCCGGCGCGAGGATCGCTCGGAAATGAGAGAGAATCCTCTCCTGATCTTGGGGACCGTAGTGCTCGAGGAGGCCGTCCGAGAAGACGAGGTCGAAGCTCGCGGCGCGGCGCGCGGCGAACTCGGCGTCGAGAAGGTCCTCGCGAACGTACGCGTCGGCTCGGCCCTCGGTCGCCTCGCGCGCGAGGGCGAGCGCCTCTTCGGAGAGATCGAGCGCGGTCACTCGGCATCCCTCGTCGAGAAAGCGCTTGGAGAAGAAACCGGACCCGCACCCGGCGTCGAGAACGCGCATTCCGGCGCGAAGCACAGGGCAGAGCCGTTCGAGGATTCGCCGCTTCGACCAGCTCTCCCGCGTGAAGCGCCCTCCGCGCGAGCGGGTCCAAAAGCGATTCCACGGGTTCGGTTTCATGCTCGGCGACCGCTCTCCGGCGCCGCTCCCGCTCCGCGCGTCGATGCCGGCCGCCGGGGGTTCCCGGCGGCGCGCCGCGGGGCCGGCGTCGCGTCGCGGACGATACCAGGCCGCTCGTGCATGTGTCCAGGCGCGAATCGAGGTCGCGAGCGTGTTGACGGGCTCGGCGCCGGCGGGTAGCATCGCGGACTTTGGGAGGGCTCAAGAATGCGCAAGCATGAGAGGCCGCTTCCCCCCGTCCGGCGCTCGATCCGCACGTTGGAGGCCTACCGCGTCGCCCGGCCTCCCCATCGCGTCAAGCTCGATCAGAACGAATCGCCCCTCGAGCTTCCCTCGGCGGTTCGCAGGCGCATCCTCGCCGCGTTGGCAAAGAAGCGTTGGTCCCGCTATCCGGATTTTCCGCCGGCGGGTCTCGCGCGAAAGATCGCCGAACGAGAGAAGGTTCCGGTCGGGCGCGTCCTCGTCGGACACGGATCGAACGAGCTTCTCTATGCCGCGGCCCTCGCGACGCTCGAGGAAGGCTCCGTGATGATTCTCCCGAGCCCGTCGTACGGCGTCGCCCACTTGGCGGCGCGTCTCGCGAGCGGGCGGGCGCGCACGGTTCCTCTCGACGACGATTTCGCCTATCGACCGGAGCGGATCGTCGCGGCGGCGAGGCGCGAAAACGCGCGCCTTCTCTTCCTCCCCTCTCCGAACAACCCGACCGGAACCCTTCTTTCGAAAGACGATGTCCGAACGATCGCTGAGAGCGTCCGGTCGCTCGTGATCATCGACGAAGCGTATCGCGATTTCGCGCAGGTTCCCCTCGCGCCGCTTCTCTCCCGCCACCGAAATCTCGTCCTCCTTCGAACCTTCTCGAAGGCCTTCCGGCTCGCCGGTCTTCGAATCGGCTATCTTCTCGGCGACGAGGAGGTGCTCGGACGAATCGAGAGGGGAAAGCCGCCTCATTCGGTGGATGTCTTCTCGCAGGTCGCCGCGGAGATCGCGCTCGATGAGGAGCCGCTCATTCGGAAAGGAGTCCTCGCGATCATTCGGGAAAGAGAGCGGATCGCCGCGACGCTTCGGCCGCTCGAGGCGGTCCGCGTCTTTCCGTCGGAAGCGAACTTCCTTCTCGTCCGAGTCCCCGACGGAGAGCGGGTCTTCCGCCGACTTCTCTCCGCGGGCGTTCTCGTCCGTCTCGTCGGCCCGCGCGCCGCAGCCCGCGGATCCCCCCGAGGCATTCCGATCGATCCCAGACTGCGAGACTGTCTTCGCGTCACCGTAGGGACGCGCGCGGAAAACGACCTGTTCCTCGCGGCCTTCCGCGAGGCGATCGAGGAGAGAGGTTGATGCAACGGAACAAGCTGGAAGACCTTCGCCGCCGAATCCAGCGTCTCGACGAGGAGATTCTCTCGCTCGCCGAGAGAAGAACGAGGCTCGCCGGCGAGATCGGCCGCCTCAAGCTGGCACTCGGCTTTCCCGTGAGGGACTATGAAACCGAGCGCGAGGTTCTGGATGCCGCCGAGGCGCACTGTCGAACGCGCGGGCTCGACCCGACGGTCGGCATCGGGATCGTCCGGGCGCTCGTGGCGGGGGCGGTGAAGGAACAAGAGGAGATCCACGAGAAGCGCTTCCTCGGGAGCAAGCAGCCGATCACGATCTTGGGAGGCCGCGGGAAGATGGGAAGCTGGCTCGCGCGCTATCTCTACTCGCGCGGGCATCCGGTCACGATCCACGATCCGGCAGGACCCCTCCCCGGATTCCGATCGGTCCAAGACTTCGACCGGGCCGTCGACGGGGCGGGGGTTCTTCTCGTCAGCGTCCCCCTCCATGCCGCGGCGGCGATCTACCGCCGGATCGTGAAGCGAAAGCCGGCCGGGGTGATCGCGGATGTTTTCAGTCTGAAGAGTCCGGTCCTCGAATCGATCTGGGCCGGTTTGGATGCCGGTCTTTCGATCACGAGCATCCATCCCCTGTTCGGACCCGAGGTCTATCTCCTCTCCGACCGGACGATGCTCCTCTGTCCGTGCGGCCACGAGAAGGCGGATCGGGCGGCCGCGGGGCTCTTCGCGGGAACCAGCCTCGGGATCGTGCGGATTCCGGTGGAGGAGCACGACCGGATCATCGGGATGGTTCTCGGCCTCTCCCACGCGGTGAACATCGTCTTCACCGAGGCTCTCGCGAAGTCCGGTTTTTCCTCCAAGGAGCTCCGCCGTGCGGCGACCACCACTTTCGAAAAGCAGGTTCGGACGGCGGAGGAGGTCGCCGGCGAGAACCCGAGGCTTTACTACGATATTCAACACCTCAACGAACACACGCCGGACGTCTTCCGCCTTTTCGAGAACGCCCTCGCCGCGTTCCGGAAGGCGGCCGCGAGCCGTTCGCCTCGATCGTTCGAGAAGATGATGGAGCGCGGCGGGAAGTTCTACGGATAACCCCGGCGGGCGAAGGTCACGCGATCCGAATCGCCGTCCGCGCGCCGCCCGCCCGAAGCGATTCGTCCGCGGCCGCGAGCGCCGCGACGACCCGATGGCCGCTCCACCCGTCGGTGAGCGGTCTCTTCTTGTCGCGCACGCACTCGATGAAGTGCGCGCACTCGACGCGGAGAGGCTCGGTCGTCTCGATCTTCGGCGCGAGGATGTCTCCCGCGCGGAGCCGGACCTGGTAGTCCTGGATCCCGCCTTCTTGGAAGAGCGTGCTCTCGAAGCCCCGGTCGTACAGCTTCAGCTTCTGCTCGCTGTCGAGATCGTCATAGACCGCCATCCGTCTCTCGCCGACCACGGTGAGCCTCCGAACCTTCGAGGGATCGAGCCAGCTCACGTGGACGTGGGCGACGGCGCCGGACGGAAACTCGAGGTAAAGAAAGACGACATCCTCCACGCCCGGCTTGAGGTACGCCTTGCCGAGGGCGATGACGGAGACGGGCGCTTCTTCGAGGAGATAGAAGAGAATCGAGAGGTCGTGCGGGGCGAGGTTCCACATCGCGTTGATCTCGGGACGGAAGATGCCGAGGTTGACGCGGGTCGAGTAGATGTAGCGCGTCTTCCCGAAGGCTTCCTCGCGCGCGAGCGCCTTCAGGCGGCGGACCGCCGGGTTGTACTCGAACGTGTGCCCCACCATCAGCGTGAGACCGGTCCGGTCCGCGAGCTCGGCGAGGCGCCTCGACTCATCCGGGTTCATCGCGAGCGGCTTTTCCACGAGGACGTGCTTCCCCGCCTCAAGCGCGCGGCGCGCGAGATCGAAGTGGGTCTCGGCGGGGGTCGCGATCACGACCGCTTCGATCGCGGCGTCGCGGAGAATCTCGCCCGGGTCCTCCGTCCCGCGAAGAAAAGGATAGCGGCGGGTCAGCTTGCGCACCTTCGAAGCATCGACGTCCGCGACGACGGCGAGGTCCGCCTCCTCAAGCTCCGCCAGATTGCGAACGAGGTTGGGTCCCCAGTACCCGCACCCGATGAGCCCGATCCGAACCATGCTCGCCTCCCTCTCTCGCGCGGCCGGCTTCAACCCGATCGAAGCACGACAGGTGTCTTCTTGGCCGGCTCTCGAGCGTTTCGGGCGGATTCTAGCACGAAGCGCCTCTTCCAAGCATCGTTCGCCGTTCATTGACCGGGCGTGCTCCCCGTGGCAGAGTGGAACCTCCCCTCGCGGGAGGTGAGCGACGCGATGATCCGCCGGCTCGCATGGTTCCTCACGGCTCTCCTCGCCGTTCTTCTCGTGTACGCGATCCTCATCGAGCCGAACCGGCTCGTCGTGCGGGAGGTGCTCGTCCCCTCCGAGCCGCTCGATCGCTTCTTCGGCGGGGCGGTCGTCGTGCATCTCAGCGATCTCCATCTCGGCGGCATCGGCTTTCGCGAGAAGCGGCTTCTCCGCGCCCTCGAAAGGATCCGCCCCGACTACGTGTTCGTGACGGGCGATTACGTCCGGATGCGGAAGCCGTACGGTCCGGTGCTCGATCTCCTCGACCGGATCGACGCGCCCGGCGGGATCTACGGCGTTCTCGGAAACGTCGACTACAACGGAACGAGAGAGTCGTGCCGGATCTGCCACGAGGGAGGACCGGGGGGAGCCCTCCGCGACGCCGATCCGATCCGCGTGCTCCGGAACGAGCATGAGGCGATCGAGCGGGACGGGAAGACGCTCCTCCTCGTCGGGCTCGACGAGCTCGACGCGCGCGCGGGAAGGCCCGATCCGCGCCGCCTCCTCGAGGAATCGCCGCGGGAGATCCCGCGGATCGTTCTCGCGCACACGACATCCTTCGTTCGCGAGGCGGAGGCGGCCGGCGCGGAGCTCTACCTCGCGGGGGACACGCACGGCGGGCAGGCTGCTCTTCCGAGCGGTCTTCTCCGCCGAATCATGCCGGAGAAGCGCTGGGACTTTCGGGCGGGGCGATTCCGGATCGGATCGCTCTGGCTTCATGTGCACCACGGGATCGGATGGAGCATCGCGCCGCTCCGCTTCGGGTATCCGCCGCTCGTCGCGGTTCTCCGCTTCCGGGAGGAGCCATGAGCCGCGCGCGCGCCGGAGCTCTCTTCGCGCTTCTCTTCGTCTCGTGCGGCGCGCGCGAGAGGCCGCTCGTCCTCTACGATTTCGAGACGGAGAAGGACCTCGATCGGATCTCCTGGGCCTGCCACGACCACTTCTCGCTGACGGACGAGTGGAGCGCCTCGGGGCTTCGCGCGCTCCGCTGCGAGCTCCCGCGCGCGACATACCCCGGAGTGCGCTTCCTCGACTTCGAGAACGATTGGCGGGGATTCGAGGCGCTCGCCCTCGCCGTGCGGAACGAAGGCGCCGAGACCATCGAGCTCGTGGTCCGCGTGGACGACCGCGACTCGGGCGAGGAGTTCGGCAACCGGTACAACGGCTCGTTTTCGCTTTTCCCCGGTGAGAACTCCATTCGGATTCCGCTCGAGAAGATCCGCCGCGGCCCCGCCTCGCGGGCGCTCGATCTTTCACACATCGATCAGTTTCTGATCTTCCTCCATGACATAGACGATCCTCCCGTGATTCTGGTCGACCGGATCGCCCTGGAATGAACGGACCTTCCGGATCGGATCAGGGGCTATTCGGCTCCAGTCGGCGGAGGGACTCCTCGACCTCTTCCAGCGGCTCGTTTCGATAGACGAGACGCCCCCAGAGCTCGAGATCTACGAGGCAGGAGAACGCGAACGGGTTCTCGGGCGCGCGGAGGGCGATCTCGTCCAGACTCCGCCGGGAAATCCCGATCCCCTCCTCGCAGAAACCCCCGAGAAAGAATTCCGGCCGCGCGAGAGGAGCCAGGTACTCCCCGAGAGGAAGAGGAAAACCGACTTTCTTCCGACTCACAATCGAAGGCGGCAGGTGGCGAGCGGCGATCCGTCGAAGGATCTTTTTGTCTCCCTTCCCCCCGCCGCGGTGGGCGAGAGGCATGTGCACCGCCGTCTCGACAACCCGATGGTCGAGGTAGGGAACTCGGCACTCGATCGAGGCGCTCATGCTCATCCGGTCGAGGCGCCGGAGAAGAGGGACGAGGAAGTCGTCCAAGTCGGAGAGCATCGCCCCGAGAACCGCTCGGTCGTCGGCGCTCGGCACGAAGGAGTAGGCGTTCTCGCACGTCGCGCGCCATGCTCGCCTCGCGTCGCGGTCCACGAGCGAGAGCGCGAGCGGTATGAGCTCGTCGAAGCGGAGAGTGGTCACCGGAAGCCCGGCGGCGGCGTAGCCGACCCTGCGGATCCACTCGCGCATCGGGCGGGGGAGAATGCCGAGGGCGCGGCGGACCCGGAGAAGTCTTCGATAGCGCGCATACCGCCAGCCGTATCCGCCGAAAAGCTCGTCGGCCCCTTCGCCGGAGAGGAGCACGAGAACGCCCTCCGCGCGCGCGACGCGACAGATGAGGGCGAACGCCACCGAGTTCGGATGAGCGAGCGGGAGATCGCTCGCGAAGACCGTGCGCGGAAGCGCCCGCCGGTACTCCGCGCCGTCCAGCGCGAACGAGATCAGAGGAATGCCGAGCGACTTCGCGACCGCCTCCGCGTGAGGCTTCTCGTCCAGATCGGGATGGTCCGCGACCGAGACGTGGAACGCCGTGAGCTTCTTCGACCCTCGCGACGCAAGGGCGGTGATCAGGCTGGAATCAAGCCCCCCGCTGCACAGAGTCCCGACCGGGACGTCGCTCACGAGACGAGCTTCGGTGCTCTCCGCGAGCGCCCGCTCGACCTCTCCCGCGATCTCGTTGGTCTTCATGGATGCGAAACGCGCGTACCTTCCGCGATCGATCCGCTCGGAAGGGTCATAGTAGACGCGGGAAGCGACGTTCCCGTCGCGGATCGTCACCATCCGCCCCGGGAGGACCGTCTCGATCTCCTCGATTGGCGTGTCCGGGGTCAGCACGTCGGCGTTGTGATACAGAAGCCACTCGAGCAGACTCCGACGGTTCAGCCGAAGACCTTCCTG
>Ga0194113_10003644_pt1 | contig 20515 bp, 19 predicted proteins | sample TA2MahC200mmetaG_FD_146193 | JGI IMG/M metagenome (GOLD analysis project Ga0194113, IMG submission 146193) | Freshwater microbial communities from Lake Tanganyika, Tanzania - TA2015017 Mahale Deep Cast 200m | ecosystem: Environmental > Aquatic > Freshwater > Lake | place: Tanzania: Lake... | reverse complement strand
GATCCATAAGGAGGAAAGCAAACTGTCTTTCCTGCTTTAAAGACTTTTACAAAACTATTATAAATTTCCTTGCCTAATATATGGGTGAGGATTATACCAGGAGGTTTTTATGAAGAGAATATTAATTATGCTCTTGGTTCTCTTAGGAACGATGCTATTTGTCGACAGTAAATTTACACCTTTTCTTTTACCATTTGTGTTTGCCCATTGTGACACGCTCGACGGGCCTGTAGTAAAAACAGCAAAAGCTGCGATCGAAAAAGGCGATGTTACGCCAATTCTCAAGTGGGTGAAAAAAGAAAATGAAGCTGAAATAAGAGAATTGTTCAAGAAGACATTAACGGTAAGGAGCAAAGGAAAAGAGGCTCAAGAACTCGCAGATATGTATTTTCTGGAAACACTTGTCAGACTCCACCGTGCTGGTGAGGGAGAACCGTATACCGGCTTAAAACCTGCAGGCGTTGTTGAACCTGCTGTGGTTGAAGCAGACAAAGCACTTGAAAGCGGGTCAGTGGAGAACCTTATCAAACTCGTTACAGAGGCGGCATCAAAGGGGATACGTGAACGTTTCGATAAAGCGAAGGAGGCAAAAAAACACGCTGACCACAGTGTAGAAGCTGGCCGCAAGTTTGTTGAGGCATATGTTCAGTTCACCCATTATGTAGAACGTCTGCACCTCGATGCTACAGCTTCGATTACACATCATCACGGAGCACATAAAGAAGCGTCAACTACCGAACAACATAAACACTAATGACAGGTGTACGCCTGACAAAAAGTAAAAAAGATATGAAAAATATATCAATAGAAGTTATACCGCGAACATCTGAACAATTTGAAAAGGATATCGTAACGATAAGAAATAATTTCCCTGACATCAACATATTAAATATTCCCGATTTGCTACGGCTTGATATCCGTAGCTGGGATGCTGCAAAAATTGCCAAAAAATATTTTTCCACAGTTATTCCACACTTACGCGCAATAGACTTTAATTTAAGGGAACCTTTTAAATTGATATCATTTTTTAAACAAAATAATATTAATTCGGTACTTATTATCACAGGAGATAAACCACAAGATATGTCTAAGAAAGTATATAGGAATTCTTGTCTTGAATTAATCCGAATATTCAAAAAAGAGGCACCAGATATTAAAATATATGCTGGTCTTGATCAATATAGACAAAGTTTCCGCAAAGAATTAGATTACATAGAAGATAAGAGAATTGCAGGAGCAGACGGGTTTTTCACACAACCTTTCTTTGATATAAAACTTTTAGAAATATATTTAGATTTACTAAAGGATTATGAAATATTTTGGGGAATCACCCCTGTATTAAATGAGACAGTAAAAAACTATTGGGAAAGCAAAAATAATGTCTTCTTTCCATCCAATTTTGTTCCAGCTATGGAATGGAATGTCAATTTTGCAAGAAAGGCTGTCGAAATAATTACGGCTTATAAATCAAATATTTATATTATGCCTATACGAGTAAATATTATTGAATATTTGAATGAAATTTTTAAAAAATACTAAGAAAAAATAGAATTTAGTCAAATAAGGCTGTCAGTGTTTTTGTCTTTTCCTCGATATCGTTTGTGAGCTGTTCCTGTTCTTTTTTCAATTTAAAAAGTTCGTCTGCAATATTCAGTGCAGCGAGGATTGATGCTTTCACCGGTGTGACGTTAGGTGAAGAATTATGGACTTCCTTGAGCTTTTCATCAACATATGATGCAAGCCTAATAATATGCTCTTCAGGGGCATCACCCTTTATCGTATATTTCTGGCCTAAGATATAGACCTCGACGCTCCCCATACTATTACTCTACTTCAAGTGTCTCGATCTCATTAAGGAGACCCTCGATCTGGGTTTTTATTGTATTCTTTTCTGACTTAATCTGTTCAATCTCCAGATTTTTTTCATTCAGTAACCCTTCGAGTTCCTTTATTCTCCTCTCCAGTAAAACCTTTTCTTCCTTAAGGGACTTGACCCTCTCGATTGCGGTAGCGATTTTTTCTTCAAGATTTTTAAGTTTTTCCAAAGATGTGACCTCCTTTCTTATTTCTGTAAATTGTTCCCTATATTGGTTATCGTCAAAGAGGGTCCTCATAAAAACCATTGTATCTAAGATAACAGAAGATTCGAGTTAAAGTCTACTGGTGTGAAGGAAAATTATTTTACAGGGTTATCTATTGAAAAGCACGTTTGTATTCAAAAAATGTGGTAATCACTCTCTTCACATAGTTTTTTGTTTCATTGTAGGGAATATCTTCAATAAATTCATCTATGGATTTATAGTTTCCCTGCTGCATCCATTTTTTCACGGCTTCTTCTCCTGCGTTATACGCAGCAAGTGCATATGAATAAGAACCGAATTCATTAATCAGACTGCTCAGATAATAAATGCCAATATGAAGATTATTTTTTACATCGTATATCTGCTGAGTAGTGTGTATCCCCAGGTTTAACTTACTGCTGAATCGATACGCTGTTCGGGGCATGAGTTGCATGAGGCCGAGAGCTCCTGCAGGAGATCTGGCTTTTGTATCAAATCTGCTCTCTTCTCTCGCAACAGAAATGACTAAAAGTGGGTCTGTGCTATATTTTTTTGAAAAACCTTCGACACTATCCCAATATGCGAGTGGGTACAAAAGATGATGCAGTTTTTCTGTATAGGGCAACTTTATAGCGAGATTTACCATGTTTTTATATTCATCAAGCTCTTGAAATTTTGAGCCAATATAGAGAATATCCTCTATTGAGTTATGATCTCTTGAAATATAAATCAACTCTAACAGAACCTCTCTGAGTAAGCCAAGGTCAAAGAGTGCTTCTACACGGTCAGATTTTTTTGATGAAGAAGGAGTTGCTCTCGCTGTATTTGTGTACCCAAAAGATTTCTGGATTTCATTGGTACCGGACTGCTCGAGAGATCCTTTTGTCTTCACATAGGACATGATACTGTAGAAGTCGCGATTTTTTTTCATCAGTGTACTATAAAGAGCGAGGCTATCCTCGCCAGCTGCCTCAAGGCTGCGGGCCTTCCAGTAGAGATATCTCGTGTCATTGGAACTGTTGTAGAGTTTTGTAAAAACATCAGTTGCCTTCTTGTATTCTCCTGTGAGGAAGTAAGTCCATCCAATTCCCCATAAGGCAGTTTCGGTCTCTGAAGGATAGAGTTCCATAACACTCTGATACGTTCTTATAGCCTCTTCAATCTTTCCGTCCCTTCTCATATCAGCAGCAACCGTCACAAGAATGGGACCAGCTCTTTTGTCCCCTGTTGTGAGGAGTTCGCTCAGTGCGGAATCGAATGCTTCTTTTTCCCCTGCGCGGTAGAGTGATCGCACCTTCCAGTATTTTTCATTGGCCTTTTCATAAATTTCTGCAGCTTCACGATATTTTTTTTGTCTGAAAAGTGAAAGGCCGATGTTTTTCAGAATTTCATGTTTCAGTCTTCCATCGTCTTTACTCACTGCTGACCTCAGAGCAGATTCTGCCCCCTTATAATCCATAGCCTTCATAAGGTTTGAAGCCCTCTCAATAAGGTCTTCTGCACTAATATCATATAAGACCAGTTCGTTAAACGCCAATTCAGAAAGAAGTCCTGCGCCTATGTAAATTTCCTTAAAAAACGATTTTGCTCTGTCTGTATTGCCCTGTTTCTTTAACCATTGCGCATACATATACTTAATTTCCGTATCATCAGGGTAATCCTTTATGTAAGATTTGAACATTTGAAGGATATTTTCTTCAGAGACTTCTTGAACCACTTTAATTTCATTTATACGGGCTTTTTTTCTGAGAGGTGATTGCGGATATTTGTGGAGTAGAGTCCGAATGGTCTTCAGTGACTCTGAATGGTTTCCTGTTTCATGGTACGCATCAGAGAGCCAGAATAACGCATAATCACCTAATAGGGGATATCCTTTTTCTGCTGCAGTTAGACTGGATATGGCATCTTCATATTTTTTACCTTCCAGTTCAATTTTGCCTTTTTTAAGAAGGGCTTTGCCATCTATCTCTTCACCATAACCCAGTGAACAATGGAAAATGATGAACAGGAGGGAAAAAAATCGTAACCTCATAAAAATATCATAACGAAAATGAAGGGTTTCGGCAATATAACGCAATAAGGCGATAGAATATTTTACTGTCGCTGTGTTATATTTTTTCCATGATACGAGACCTCAGGCTTCATGGGAGTATTGGTCCTGTTGAGTATTTTGCCTTTGTCGGTGGAGTCAGCGAATATAATACCTATTTCTATGAGGAAGCCCCCTTAAGTGTGCGATTTTTCTCAAAGGGCAATGAATTCGTAATAACAGACGAGGGTGCCCATTATAAAGGAACCGGTGGAAGCTTCTGTGAGTACATGTTCGGTGTAGAAAAACCCATAAAGGACTTAATGAAAAGAGAGATAGCGAACAGGCTTGTCATGTTTGGGGCATTTCTCGATGATAGCGAAAAGGTTACCTATACGAATGATACAGAAGGCAGGGTATCTTACTATCGCCTTTTTCTCCAGGGGCATGCGGTAAAGAATTACTATTTTTTTATTTCATCTGATTATAGTGGTGAGTATAAGAGAAGGCAGAAACAGATACTCAGAGCTATTGGAAAGTTTTTAAAGAGAACTGATTATATAGCTCAAGACATGGATACAGAACTTCTCGACGGCTTTCTATCAGAATTAAAGGAACAGGATTCAACAGTATTTATCTTTAAATTTATCCACAAGGGGAACCAGGAATTTTACAGGGCGTTTCACGATTTTTATTCTAAGGAAAAATCACTGGGAATAAATGAGGAGCTTTACATTGAAGATATAATTGCGAGGTATGAAATCGACCGCTACCAGCAGGAGAGAATGAAGATTGATATCATGTACAGGCATCCTGATAACAAGCCTATTGTTGATGAATACAGAGATATACTCCTGAGCGGGATTTCACGAGATACATTTCAGCATGCATATCTTGCGCGGCTCAGGAGGCTGCGTACACTCGGCATAAGAAACAACATCCCGAGTGTCCTTTTTGACACCCTTGATGAACTGCTCCTGAAAGGAAAAGGAATACAGGAGATAGAAGAACCCGAGTATCTTAAGGAAACAAGATCAATACTTCAGGGCCTGTTCTTTAAGGACAGATCCCTGAGGAGACACATAATAGATGAAGACATAATAAGGTTGATAAAGGCGAAACAAATCGCATATTCACGGAGTGACAAAGGCTTTGAACAGATACTCCTTGATACAGTGAGAGCGTGTGATGAGGTTGCGCGCAAGAATAATGATTTCAGCCTTCTGGAGGAGTTTAGTTCAGTAGTGACCTACTTTGATAGATGTGATAATGTCTTCACTTTATTGAATCAGATCGCATTTATGGAGAATGTAGACTTCACCGAGGATTCTCTAAGGAGCCTTCTAGGCAATAAAAAAGAGTTTGATAAACTTAATGAGAGACTCTTTGATGATGTATTTGCAAGAGAACTTCTTAATAACAAATATATCACAGGTTATGGGAGGAGAAAGATTACCACGATACTAAAAGGGATAAAAAAAATCTCGTCAGGTGATGCATCATTGAGAGATGTGGTTGCAGAGCTGAAGATGATTAAAGATGAGGAGAAGCTCTGTCGTCTTGTGCGCACTGCCCTTAAAGAGAGGATGCGGAGCTTTTTCCCTGGCCTCGACCTGAAAAAAGCGAGAAATGAGATAAAAGAAGATATTGCAAGAGAACTTACTGAAAAAGGTATTGCCAGTGAAGTGACTGAAAGGCTATTCAAAAAGGTATTTCTGGATCTCAGAAAAGAGTCATTCTATATGAACCATCTCCTGCCGAGGATACTACATGACAAGGATATCACATTGAGGGAAGACTTTATTAATAACAGTGGTCTCGACAGATTTTATATTGAGATGCTTGAAAAAGAATATGTGAAGGATAGAGGGCTTGACGTTACGGTTATTGAACCTGTTTTTCTTGGAGGCGGCGAGCGGATTTGAACCGCTGCATAAAGGTTTTGCAGACCTCTCCCTTAGCCACTTGGGTACGCCGCCATGGAGCGGGCGACGGGATTCGGACCCGCGACCCCAACCTTGGCAAGGTTGTGCTCTACCAGCTGAGCTACACCCGCATATTTATAAGTTAAGAGTGAAAAGTTAAAAGTTAAACCATAATACTATAAGAATACTGTTGAATTGATTGTGCTACTGCTCTTCTCGAAACTCTTAACTTTTAACTCATTACGCTTAACTTATAAGTAGTCAATAAGCTATAATAATTGATTGATATAAATTAATAAATACGACGAGTTTTGTCAACATGGTATATCCGGATATAGAGAGTTTCAAATCTTTCTCATCAGAGGGGAATCTCATCCCTGTCTATAAGGAAATCCTTGCTGATACAGACACGCCTGTGTCAGCAGCGCTGAAGCTCGGAGGTACTCCTTCATTTTTACTTGAGAGCGTGGTCGGCGGTGAGAAGTGGGCGAGATATTCTTTTCTCGGTTCGAGACCTTCAAGGGTTGTAAAGAGTCGAGGGAACAAGATAGAAATAATAGATGAGACAACAGAGACAAAGATATTCGAAACAGAAGACCCACTTGAGTTTATAAAAAGAGAGATTATCCAATACAAGACGGTGAGTGTTACAGGATTGCCGAGGTTTTATGGTGGTCTTGTTGGCTACATAGGCTATGACATGGTCAGATATTTTGAAAGTATTCCTGATGAGCATAAGCCAGGGCTTGAACTTCCTGACATGTTTTTTATGGTCTCAGACACAGTAGTGATATTTGACAATCTGAAAGGGAAAATAAAGATTGTTTCGAATACCCATATTAAGAACAGATCTCCAGAAGAGACATACAGAGAGGCTGAGAAAAAGATAGAAGAGATAATTGGGAGATTGAGACAGTCAGAGATGAGAAGTCAAAAGAACCATTCAATGTTCGATATCCAACGTTCAACGAAAGATTTCGGAAATCTTGGGTATGCTTCCTCTTTTGATACAAAAGAGTTATTTGAGAATGCAGTGCTCAAAGGGAAAGATTACATAATGTCAGGAGATGTAATTCAGGTAGTGCTCTCTCAGAGATTTGAACGTGAAACGTATGTTGATCCATTCGATATATACAGGGCATTACGTGTGATTAATCCTTCACCATATATGTACTATATTGATACAGGAGATGCAAAGCTTGTGGGCTCATCTCCTGAGATATTGGTGAGGCTTGAGGGGAGAAAGGTAATCCTGAGACCGATTGCAGGTACTCGAAAAAGAGGGGAGACAGAAGAAGAGGATACAGTTCTCGAGGAAGAACTTAAAAAAGATCCTAAAGAAATAGCAGAACATATAATGCTTGTTGACCTTGGAAGAAATGATGTAGGAAGGGTTGCAGAGATAGGTTCTGTAAAGGTGACAGAATTAATGAATGTTGAAAAGTATAGCCACGTGATGCACCTTGTTTCAAATGTTGAGGGCGTCCTAAAAAATGGATTTGATGCCTTTGATGTGTTAAGGGCATGTTTTCCTGCAGGCACGGTGACAGGAGCTCCAAAAGTGAGGGCAATGGAGATCATCGAGGAGCTTGAGCCATTGAGAAGGGGGCCTTATGCAGGTGCGGTTGGATATTTAAGCTATTCAGGTAATATGGATACCTGCATTACCATCAGGACACTTGTGATAAAAGATAATAAGGTATATGTTCAGGCAGGTGCGGGCATAGTTGCTGACTCTGTTCCTGATCGAGAGTATACCGAGACAGTGAACAAGGCAATGGGTATGATGAGAGCAGTTGACATGGCGGAAAAAGAATTAAGTTAAAGGTGAAAAATTAAATGTTATTAATGATTGATAATTATGATTCATTTACCTATAACCTTGTCCAGTACATTGGAGAACTTGGTGAGGATATAAAGGTTTTCAGGAATGACAAGATTACGATCTATGAGATAGAAAAGTTGGATCCGGAAAAGGTTGTCATCTCACCTGGACCTTGCACGCCAAAAGAGGCTGGTATTTCTGTAGAGCTGATAAGACATTTTGCTCGTAAGATTCCTATCCTTGGCGTGTGCCTTGGCCATCAATCAATTGGTGCTGCATTTGGAGGAGAGATAATCAGGGCACCACGACTTATGCATGGAAAGACATCAATGATATTCCATGACGGGAAAACCATATTCAAAGGTCTTCCAAATCCATTTGAGGCAACAAGATATCACTCTCTTGTAATAAAGAAAGAGACTCTTCCAGACTGCCTCGAAATTACTGCATGGTCAGATATGGATGAGATAATGGGTGTAAGACATAAGGAATATATTGTTGAAGGTGTTCAGTTCCATCCAGAGTCAATACTCACAAATGTTGGCAAGGACCTCTTGAGAAACTTCCTGAAATTAAGATACAGGATACATGATGCATGATAGAGAGCAAATGAACTTTATATTTTTCAATCATGTATCTTGCATCGTGTATCGTTTTTATCTGGAGGTTCTATGATAAGAGAAGCCATAAATCTATTAGTCCAGCACATAAACCTTTCAGAATCTGAAATGGCAGAATGTATGAATGAGATAATGGAAGGGATGACGACAAATGCCCAGATTGGTGCGTTTCTTACTGCATTGAGGATTAAGGGAGAGACTGTTGAGGAAATAACAGGAGCTGCAAAGATCATGAGGAAAAAGGCAGTGAGCATCAAGGCACCTGATGGAGTCCTTGACACATGTGGCACTGGTGGTGATATGTCACACACCTTTAATATCTCCACAACAACAGCTATTGTGGTTTCTGCAGCAGGCGTGCCTGTTGCAAAGCATGGAAACCGTTCTGTTTCGAGCCAGTGCGGAAGTGCTGATGTTCTTGAGGCACTTGGTGTAAAAATAGATTTACCACCTGAGAAAGTGGAAAAATGCCTTTTTGAGACAGGTTTCGGTTTTCTTTTTGCACCTTTATTCCACCCTGCAATGAAATATGCGATAGGACCAAGGAGAGAGATGGGCATAAGAACGATATTCAATATACTCGGTCCTCTCACAAATCCTGCAGGTGCAAAAAGGCAGATTGTCGGAGTATATGCAGATGCGCTTACAGAAACACTCGCAATGGTTCTCGGAAACCTCGGTGCAGTTGATGCAATGGTCATTCATGGGAACGACGGGCTTGATGAGATAAGTATTTCTGATGCCACAAAGGTTTCAAGGTTTAGAGATGGAAAAATTGAGAACTTCTCTATCATGCCAGAAGATTTTGGTATCATGAGAAATAAGATTGAATATATACTCGGTGGGTCTAAAGAAGACAATGCAGTGATAATCAGAGCTATTTTTAACGGTAAAAAAGGACCGAGGCGAGATATAGTTCTCATAAATTCAGCTGCAGCTCTTGTAGTAGCGGGAAAGGCAAGTGATTTCAAAACAGCTGTTTCTATCGCACAAGATGTCATAGATTCTGGGAGTGCTCTCAAGAAACTTGAAGAGATAATAAAAATAAGTAATACGCTGTGAAAAAAACACATTTTCTTTTTTCAGTTGTCATTGCGAGCCCCGATTTGTCGGGGCGTGGCAATCTAATGAGATTGCTTCGTCGCCCACCCGCCACTGGCAGGCGGACTCCTCGCAATGACTGACTTTTCATTCATGTAGTAAGGTTTAAAAGGAGGTTATTTGCCTGTCAGGGTAGGTGTTATCGGGATTGGCTATTTAGGCCAGCATCATGTAAGAATTTATTCTGAACTTGAAAACACAGAGCTTGTGGCTGTTGTTGATGCTGTTGAAAAGCGTGCTGACTCATTTGCAGCGAAATATGGATGTGAGGCGTATTATGACTACAGAGATATTTTTAACAAGGTTGACGCACTGAGTATAGTAACTCCTACAACAACCCACTATAGTATTGCCCTCGATTGCATCAGAGCAGGAAAAGATATACTTATAGAGAAGCCAATAACAGTGAGTGTCAAAGAAGCTGATGAACTTATTACTGAGTCAGAAAAAAGTGGATGTATTATTCAAGTAGGTCATCTTGAACGATATAATCCAGCTGTGCTTGCTGCCTCAGAGATGGTAAAAGAACCGAGGTTTATAGAGGCAGAAAGACTCTCACCCTTCATTGGAAGAGGAACTGATGTTGATGTCACACTCGATCTCATGATACATGATGTAGATATAGTCCTAAGCTTTGTCTCTTCGCCAGTTAAAGAGATAAAGGCAGTGGGGACAAGAGTTCTCACTGACAAAATTGATGTCGCAAAAGCATGGATTGAGTTTGAAAATGGATGCATTGCGCTTTTTACCGCAAGCCGTCTGTCACCCGAAAAACAGAGAAGGCTTAAAGTTTTTCAGAAAGATTCTTATTTGCTCCTTGATTATCAGAATTGTGAGATAAGACACTATTTCAGAAGAGGGGAAGAAATATTGTCTGATACTATAAGACCTGAGAATAAAGAACCGCTGAAAGAAGAATTGAGAGATTTTATCAGATGTGTGAAGGAAAGGAAAAGGCCAAAGGTCTCTGCCATTGAAGGAAGGAATGCGATTAAAATAGTATCGGAAATAAATGGATTGATAAACATAGGTTAAGGTTGAGGTTAAGGTTAAGGTTAAGGAAGACATTCTTTTTACTTGACCTTAATTCATTTTTAAGTAATTGAGGAGATGACAATGATTCCTATGGTTGATTTGAAGAAGCAATTTCAGGAGATAAAAGATGAGGTTTTTGATGTTCTGGCAAAGATACTCGAGAGCAGTCAGTATATACTTGGTCCGAATGTCTCTGAATTTGAAAAAAAGGTAGCAGACTACCATGGTGTCCAGGAGGCGGTTGGTGTTGCATCAGGCACTGACGCCCTTCACCTGTCAATTGATGCACTTGGCGTTGGCAAAGGAGACGAGGTCATTACGACACCGTTTACTTTTTTTGCTACTGCTGAGGCAATTCTCTATACTGGTGCTCAACCTGTTTTTGTTGATGTTGACCCTGACACATTTACTATAGACGTGGCTCAATTAGAGAAAAAAACAACTGAAAAGACAAAGGCGATTCTGCCTGTTCATCTCTTTGGCCATATGGCTGATATGGGAAAAATATCTGATATTGCAAAAAAATATAGCCTGAAGGTAATCGAAGATTGTGCCCAGTCTTTTGGTGCTGAATTGAATGGAAAAAAGGCCGGCAGTTTTGGAGACACGGGTTGTTTCAGTTTTTACCCCAGTAAAAATCTTGGTGGATACGGAGATGGAGGTCTCATAATACTCAATGACCCAGTGATGGCTGATACGATAAGGAAGCTAAGAAATCATGGTTCAGGCCGTTCATATATACATGAGAGAATTGGAGTGAACAGCCGGCTGGATGAAATTCAGGCAGGTATCCTTCTTGTGAAGCTGAAACGCATAGATGATTACAATAGAAAAAGAAGACTGAAGGCAGCCCTCTATAACGAACTCCTTTCAGATAAGGTAAAGTGCCCGGTTGAAAAAAATGGCGCATATCATGTGTACCACCAGTATACAATCATCAGCCAGAGAAGGGATGAAATTAAGAAACAATTGAAGGAAAATGGAGTTTCATCTGTAATCTATTATCCGGTACCACTCCACCTGCAGGAGGCTCTGAAATTTTTAGGTTATAAGAATGGTGATTTCCCTGTTGCTGAAAGAGTTGCCGGGGAAGTCCTTTCATTGCCCATGTATCCTGAGCTTGAAGAATCAGCAATAATAAAAATAGCAGAGATAATCAGGAAAGTTGTTTGATGGATACGGTTATGATTGTTACTGGTGAAAGTTCAGGTGAATTGTATGGATCTCTCCTTGCAAAAGCACTGAAAACAAAATATCCTGAACTGCATATAATCGGGGTGGGTGGTGAAAGGATGAATGAGGCAGGGGTGGAACTCATATCCGGAATATCAGGTGTCTTCGGTATCTCAGAGGCAATTTCTTCTCTCAAGGCTATCAAAGAGACATTCTCAAGAACTATTGATGCGATAAAAAAATTCTCTACAAAAGTTATCGTCCTTATAGACTATCCTGATTTTAATATCAAGGTAGCAAAGGTTGCGAAGAAGATGGGAGTAAAAATTCTCTACTATGTAAGCCCGCAAGTATGGGCATGGCGTAAAGGGAGGGTGAAGACAATTGCGGCGATAGCTGATCGGATCGCAGTCATTTTGCCGTTTGAGGAGGAAATTTATAAGTGCACAGGTGTTCCGTGCGAATTTGTAGGACATCCTGTACTTGAAGAAATCGAGGCTTTGACACGTGACAGGACTTCTTTGAAAACATCTCTCGGGTTGAGGACTGAATCCCGGGTTCTTGCGTTACTTCCAGGAAGCAGGACTCATGAACTTCATAAACTCTTACCTGTTATGCTGGATGTAGTAAGGAAATTTAACGCAGAGTTTCCCGATTTTCATTATCAGTTTGTCATGCCAATTGCTCCTAATATTGAAATTAAAAAATATCAAACCTCCTTTGACAGGCTTATAGATGAAGGTGTGATCGTTAAAAAAGAAAATGCAATCAAAGTGCTTTCCCTATCTGATATGGCAGTTGTTGCCTCAGGTACTGCTACCTTGCAGGCAGCATTCCTTGAAGTTCCGATGGTGGTGATATACAAACTTTCTCCTCTTACCTATCTGCTCGGAAGGCTTATTATAGATGTCAAGTATATATCTCTGGTCAATCTTCTTTCAGGTAAAGGTGTTGTACCTGAACTCATACAGCGCAGGGCAAGCCCTGAGAGTATAATAAAAGAGCTCAAAAAAATTATGAATGATGTGCATCATAGAGAAGAGATGCTTAGCTATTATAGATTAATTAAGGAACCGTTCTCAGGTAAAAGTGCTTCGAATAGGGTTGCAGAGATGATAATGGAGATGGCAGAGTGGAAACATTAAAGAGGTTATTAAAACTTGTCAGACCCTATTGGGGAAGGGTTGTCCTTGCAGGAATTCTGAGTCTTATTATATCTGGCATTAACGGTGGGCTCGCATGGCTTGTAAAGCCAGCCCTTGATGGCATTTTCCTTGAAAAGAATAAGACATTGCTGGTGGTCATGCCCCTTGCGGTGTTAATACTGTATCTTCTGAGAGGATTATTCTTTTTTTTCCAGTCATATCTCATGCGGTCAACAGGGGTAAAGGTTGTCCGGGATATGAGGAATAGACTTTTTGGACATCTTATGTATCTTCCCGTAGGATATTATAAAAAGGAATCCACAGGGTCAACCCTTTCACGAGTAACAAATGATATAGGTATGTTGCAGAATCTTCTCGCCTATTCGATAAAGGACTTGTTTGTTGAGAGTGCGACAGTTGTTGCACTTCTTGCTGTTGCATTTTACAGGAGATGGGATCTTGCCCTTATGGCAATCACAGTGTTCCCCGCAGCATTCTATGGTGTAGGAATGATAGGGAAGAGATTGAAGAATGTGAGCACAAAGGCACAGCAGAAGATCTCAATAATAACCGAGTATCTAACAGAGAGCTTTACCGGTATCAAGATGATAAAGGTATTCGGCCGCGAAGGTGACACTATCAGTAAATTTAAAGATAAAAATCAGGACTTTTATAGAGAGACGATGAGGTCAGTAAGATTAATAGAATTCACCTCATTGTTGATGGAGGTTGTCGGAGGGTTTGGTATTGCCTTTGTCCTCTGGTATGGTGGAAAACTTGTGGTTACTGGGGCAATTACTCCGGGTGAATTCTTTTCTTTTTTAGCAGCAATATTTATGGTGTACACGCCAGCTAAGAGGCTTTCAAATGTGAACAACGGGATACAACAGGCACGGGCTGCACTCGAGAGGATATCCGAGATAGAAGATAAGGAAAGAGAGAAAGACGGTAAAGTGATTATTCCACCTATAAAAGAGACTATAGAATTTAGAAATGTCTCTTTTGTCTACCCGGGTGTGAGACATGAGGCGTTAAAAGATATAAAACTCGAAGTGAAGAAAGGCGAAATTGTTGCTATTGTTGGGAAAAGCGGGGTAGGAAAGACAACACTTGTTGACCTTCTGCCGAGGTTTCATGACTCATCAAGTGGGTCAATTTATGTGGATGGTGTTGATATATCAAAAGCCTTATTGAAGTCTCTGAGAGGACAGATAGGGGTTGTGAGTCAGGACATTATCCTTTTCAATGATACAGTGAGGAATAATATAGTGTTTGGCAAACCTGATGCAGATGCAGATGAAGATGAGATTGTGAGTGCTGCAAAGTCAGCCTTTGCACATGAATTTATTATGGAATTCCCTCAGAGATATGAAACAATTATAGGTGAGGGAGGTGTAAGGCTTTCTGGTGGAGAAAGACAGAGGATATCCATAGCCCGTGCTATCCTGAAGAATCCTCCGATTCTCATACTTGATGAAGCAACCTCATCTCTGGATACTCACTCTGAGATGATGGTGCAGAAGGCACTCGGAAATCTTATGGAAAACAGAACCACCTTTGTGATTGCCCATAGACTCTCTACAATCAGACGTGCAACAAAAATAGTTGTCCTTGATAAAGGAAGAATTGTTGAGACAGGAACACATGATGAACTCATCGAGAGGGGCGGTGTTTATAGAAAACTGTATGAACTGCAGTTCAGTGCCCAGGCTGTAGATATATCGCTAGTATAGATATGTATCTCCTTTACAGCTTTATATATACTATTGTTCTCATTTTTATATTTCCCTTCCAGTATTTGAAAAGGCCAAGAAAAAATAGGAAGGGATGGCTTAAAGAAAAATTTGGTTTTTTTCAATTCTCATTTTATACTTCCAAATCCCCCCTTCCCCCCTTTGCTAAAGGGGGGAAGGGGGGGATTATCTGGGTTCATGCCGTATCTGTAGGAGAGGTCATGGCAGCACTTCCTTTGCTTAAAAAGCTTAAGGAACGTTATCCATCAAAAGGCATTATTCTTTCAACAATCACTGATACAGGGAGGAAGGTCGCAAGAAAAGGGGCACCTAAAGGTACAGCAGTTGTCTATCTCCCCTTTGATATTCCTTTAATCCTGAATGCAGTTATTAAAAGGGTAAGGCCTGAGATTTTAATCGTCATCGAGACAGAACTGTGGCCTAATATATTCAGGGCATTTAAAAAGAAAGGAATTCCAGTTGTTGTGCTCAATGGAAGAATTTCTGAACATTCATTCAGGGGATACAAAAGGATTTCTTTTTTTATGAAGAGAGCTCTTTCTCATGTCGATATCTTTGGTATGCAGGACAAGGTTTATGCTGAGAGGATAAGGAGCATGGGTGTTGAGAGTGAAAGGGTTATGGTCCTAGGTAATTTTAAATTTGATACAAAGCCTCCTTCACAGATTCCAGAATGGTCAGAAAAGATAAAAGGACCTATTATCGTGGCAGGCAGTACGCATGAAGGAGAGGAGGAATTAATCACTTCTGTGTACAGTGAGCTTAAAAAAGATATTCCAGACTTTAATCTCATCATAGCGCCGAGGCATCCTGAAAGATTTAAAGAGGTTGAAGATATGCTTACTTTAAAAGGAATATCATTTATAAAGCGCTCTGAACTTGAAACTTTGAACTTTGAACTTGGAATTTTTAGAGGTGTGATTATACTCCTCGACAGCATTGGCGAACTCTCAGCAATCTATGGCATAGCTGATATTGCAATTATTGGCAAGAGCTTTAGAGGCTATGGTGGCCAAAATCCCCTTGAACCTGCATACTGGGAAAAACCTATAGTATGCGGCCCTCACATGGAAAATTTCCCGATCATTAAAGATTTCTACACTCAAGGTGCAGCCATTGAGGTGAATGAAGAAATGCTCTGTCCAACATTAAAGGAGCTTCTCATGTCGCCTGATAAGGCAAAAGAAATCGGTTCAAAGGCACAGCAATTGTATAGGAAAAATACAGGTGCCGTTGAAAGGGCAATGGAAGTGATTTCAAAGTATATTCCTTAATGAGTAAAAGTGATGAAGGGTGCCAATAAAACAGCCTCTTGGTACATTCCCCCCATCACAGTTTTGCGACACATTCTTGTTCAACAGTGCAGGGTAGGGGAGCGGTAGTTGGTGTGGGCGAAGGAATGCTTTTAGTGGCGCTCGGCTGCGGCCGCTTGCCGGGGATACTTGATATTGCAGCGAGGCACCCCTTTGTCGTTTTTGGAACGATGGAGGGGGAAGTTTTTGCCGGTCTCACCACCTGCGTTGTGGGTAGTACGGCATCCGCCTTGCCAGTCTATTTTTATGAAACGGGGTGAATCATCCCGCGAAGGGTGGTTGCCGTCGGCAACCTCGACAAGGTCTGGCTTGCAGTTCCCGAGGATGTTACAGCGGAAGAGCTGCAAGATGCTTTCCGAAGCTATTTCGGCGCGGAATGAGCCGAAGTCCTAACCGTAGCCGAGAAATCTTTTACCTACAACGCTGCCAACAACGCCTACTTTGCCGTGCGCGACCTGCGCCACGTAGAAAATCTGACCTTGGAGCGGCTTCTGGAAAAGAAAGGGATCGGCCGGCCGCCGAATATTATCGTAAGCTAACACTTCTCAGTTATTAGAAGCCACAACAGCTTTGAGATATATACAAGAAATTTACGAATACACGATTCAGATTGGCCTTATTTACATCGATTCCTTAACTCCCGCAAACTCACCTCTCCTCACTCCCTGAATACGTGCATAATAACATCTATGGTTGACCGAACAGTTTTTCCACTGTCATTGTTTACAACTCTTAAAGCGAGGGACAAAGGCTCAAAGCAATCGTTCGACTGAGCTCACGACGAAGTCTCAAGATGAAATTCCTCGTCCTGACAAATCGGGACTCGGAATGATGGCAAACTAAAACTATTTATGAGACAGGGTACTATGATATTATACTTGGGGAAAGGGCAGTGAGATGAACAAAGAAATTTATGGGAGACTAAGAAAAATAAGTAAAAGGTTAAAAGAAAAGTATCTTGCAGAGAAGGTCATTTTATTCGGATCTTATGCAAGAGGAGACGCAACAGAGGACAGCGATGTTGATATTCTTGTAATAGCCCCAACTAATGAACGAATGTTTGAAAGAATGGCTACCGTATCAAGACTTATAAGAGACCTGCGTAACGGTTTCCCAATTTCACCTATAGTTCTTACCCCCAAAGAATTTAAAGATAAGTTAACTAAAGAAGATGCTTTTATCCAAACTATTATGGAAGAAGGAGTGGTGCTATGACCGAAGATAAAGAATTCTGGAAAATAGAAGAATGGATAAAGATTGCCCGTATTGACTGGGATCGCACCTTAAGAAACCTCAAAGAAAAAGATGTAAATGCAGCAGGATTTTTTCTTCAACAGTGTATTGAAAAATATCTGAAGGCATTCTTAATTTGGCATGGTTGGAAACTCAAAAAGATACATCGGTTAGATGCATTACTTGATGAAGCAATCAAATATGATTCTAAACTGAATTCATTTCAAGAGATTTGTGAGCGGATTTCCGGCTACTATCTTGCAGATAGATATCCACCTCTGGGAGTGTTAGAACTTACCTGCGCAGATATTAAAAAGGATTTGAAAGAAGTCAAAAAATTTGTTAAGGCACTGTTCCCAGATGAGAAATTAGATTCCAAAAAATAACAACTCCCACAAGCTTACATCCCCTCAATCCCTCAACTCTTCTATCAAGGGTATCTGCGATATTACGAGCAGGGTATAGTAACAGACAAATTTATACCAAATTTGTCTGTTGATACTTGACATAGTTGGAAGCATCTATTGCAAAATAGCATTGAGAAGAATCAAGAGGGCAAAGAACATGAAGAGTAAGATTGCGAAAGCTTTAGAACTAAAATATGAAACTGTCGCAATTTTGTGGAGCGATAAGAAGCCTGAAAATGCAGACCAGTTTGTAGAGGGCAGATGGGGTTGTGTGATGTGGTTGCTCGCACGGGCAGCAAAAGGGAAGACAGTTGTATTCGACAGAAAGACTTTTGGATGTGGTGGCGGAGGTGTTGGTCTTGGATTTGGAAATCTGTATTTAGATTTCCCCGGGGGTTTAGAGGGTTTTTCCTGCTTTCTGTCGACCGGCAATGAACGGTCTGGGTCAGGCAAAAAGATTGCTGAGCAGATTGAAAAATTTGCCAGAAAAGAATTTATCGAAAACTTTCTCAAGGGGGAGAGATATATCAAGTCTCCTGATTTAGTGAAGAAGTTTGTTGAACAACTCCCCATAAAAGATATTTCTCAGAAATATGTTATCTTCAAGCCTTTAAGTAAGCTCAACAAAAAAGATAAACCTGTGGTGATTGTTTTTATTGTCAATCCCCATCAGCTTTCTGCTTTAATTATCCTGGCAAATTATGCAAGGGAGACCCTGGATAATGTGATCGTACCGATGGCAGCAGGATGCCAGCAAATTGGAATATTTGCATATAAAGAGGCTGAATCTGAAAATCCAAAAGCTGTTATGGGCTTAACCGATTTGTCTGCAAGGAAAAATATAAGAAGGCAGCTCGGCGAGGATGTGTTCACATTCGCAATGCCCTATAAGATGTTCAAAGAATCAGAAGCTAATGTTGAAGGGAGTTTTCTGGAAAGGGAGACGTGGAAAAGTTTGTTATCATAGCCCTATTGCTTCATATAATTATTGTTCAAAAGGCAGGATATGGTATTTTCGCTCATTCTTGTCCCATAAGTACCGTTCCGAAAAGGTTGGTTAAAAGGCTGAAAAGTGAGATAGGGAAAGGCTATCCTATCTCCTCGGCTCCATCCAGACAAGAGATGGACAGAGTTTACACATATTGAATCCTGGATATGTTTCTCCTGTGCGGGGTAATGATATTCCACCGTCACGAGCTGTCCTTTCGAGCATCCATCTCACTGTAGGTTCAAGCTGTGTACCAGGCCAGATCCAGTTAATCTCACCCTGCTCTGTCTTTCCTGATTTGTAACTGCCACCGCACATGGGCGTTATATTGGGCTTCTGCATAAGATACACCTCTACACACCCATGACAGATTGAACTGTTTATGGTCATCTGCATTCTGAAAGGATGAGTATCCAGTGCAGCACACCAATCAGTGGCAAGGTGGTAAGCTTGGAGCACATCGCATATTCCATGGGTGCAGTCAGGTTTGAAGGGAACTTTGTGGAGCGGGCCTATGGCAAAGGCTCTCAAACCCTTCGGGAGCCTCTGTTTTGTCTTGACAAATTTCTCTGCCTGTTCCTGATCCTTTGAATATTTCAGATGAGACGTTATCTCTTTCTCGTCAAACTCCTTCCAGCTAAGTACATATTCTGCATTTGTACACCCGAGTTGGTCCTCGGTGCAGAGTGATATATCGCCCTTCTGTCGAGAGAATGCCACATGGTGGCAGAAGGTGTACCGTTTGACCGGGACCCTGTAATGGGCAACCTTTCTGAAATTATCAAGTTCCTCATACGAGAAAAAATACTTGACCGCAACAGGATAATATTTCATCCTCAGGAGATTTCTGAGAATGAATACGATGTCTGTATTGCTCAGGGATTTTTTCTTGAGCATTGCCTGAGCAAATTTAACATCATTCAGTAACAGCGTTGTATTGATCATCCCGTTATCCCTTTTTAAATCCATTATAGCAGAAACACTGTTTTAACTGAGTAACTACTATCTTACAGTAGATTGAACAGAGTTCTCTACCTATCACATCACAGCCTGTAGTGCAAAGGGATTGATTGTGTGAGACGCACCAGTAGAGATTGAAATTGTTATTTCAGTTCTTTAATGCGTTCGGGAAGTCTTCTCGGCTTTCCATCTTTATCAATACAAGCGACGGTTATTCGTGCATCAACTAGCAAGGTGTTATTTTTAAAAGCCTGGTTTTTTATGATAATGGTAGCGTTCTTAATCTCTGCGACTTCTGTTGTAACTTCGATGATATCACCAAGCTGTGCAGGGCGTTTATACGATATATCGACATGAACTACAACAAAGAAGTACCCCTGGTTTTGATACTCTACTATGTCGATGCCCCTTTCGAGAAGAAACTCTGTCCGTGCCCGCTCAAAATAACGGAGATAGTTAGCATAGTAAACGACGCCTCCGGCATCAGTGTCTTCATAATAAATTCTTAACGTGATACTATGTCCCATTATCTTGTCCAGATAAGAAAGATGTGGATACTATATTACTATAAAAAACTGCAGATAATGGAGCAAAAAGATACGGTATACTCATGCTACTATGACCCATCTTCTACAGCTGCGACCTAAAAGAGCCTATTAGAGAAATTAAAAACATAGTATTTAAGCCAATCTACGAGAAAAGCATTTCAAAAAACCGCTAAAACATAGTGCCACGTTAATAGCATAAAAAGCTTGACAAAACTTACAATAAAGCTTATTATAATGGTGTCATGTTTATAAGAGTAAAACCATCAGGTCCCAGAAGATATCTTCAAATTGTAAAAAGCATATGGAATAAAGGACATGTCCGGCAGAAAGTTATCGGCACATTAGGCCGCATGGACAAGTTGGAAGAGACAGGGGAGCTTGATAGTCTTCTGCGATCCG
>Ga0194113_10003636_pt1 | contig 20531 bp, 22 predicted proteins | sample TA2MahC200mmetaG_FD_146193 | JGI IMG/M metagenome (GOLD analysis project Ga0194113, IMG submission 146193) | Freshwater microbial communities from Lake Tanganyika, Tanzania - TA2015017 Mahale Deep Cast 200m | ecosystem: Environmental > Aquatic > Freshwater > Lake | place: Tanzania: Lake... | reverse complement strand
CACCGAAGACGATCTCCTCGCCGCTTTCCATGGCATGGATCAACTCATACAGAGCGTCGAAGCAGGCAACAGCATGCAGATGGTCGCCCTGGGTGGTCAGTTGCGCACTGCCCTGCAACAGCTCGCCCAGGCGCTCGAACCACTCTTTGGTCTCCTCGGGGATGTGCATGTAGTTCTTTGAGTTGATCGCAAACGGTGCATAGTATTCGCCTGCCGATGACGCGCGCCGGAATTCTTCCACCTCATCCAGCAACGCCTCGCTGTCCACTGGCGCAGGCGGCCCTGCTTTGACCAGCCGGCCAAACACCGCCTGGCGTTGATCGTGGTCCATCGCGTCGTAGGCGGCGCGCAATAGGCTGAGCAAGGCAGATGGATCACACGTTGCAAGGAACTCGAATAGCCGCGACTCGTTCATCGTCTTCATCCATTCCAGGGGTGATTAGAGCAGGTCTGCGCCCCAACCGCCCAGCTCCTCGGCGATGAATGCTTTCAGTGCCTTGAGGTCGTTCCTGTTGGGCGAGCCCGACTTCCACGCGTCCACGACCGTCTCGGCGAAGATGATGGGGGCATCGGGCGCCCAATTCTTGAACTCGGACGTGGACTCATGCTGAAAGCGGTAGAAGCCGAGCAGCAGACCTTCGCACATCCGGTTGGCTTCAGCCCGGAGGCCAAGGCTCTGGTACCTGGCCAGGTCCTCCAGAAAGGGGGCCAAGGCCGTTTCGATCATCTGATCGGCGGCTTCACCTGGCTCGACATAACCTTGACGTTTGCGGCCGGCCCGCTCCCAGACCTCTTCGACTTCCAGGGCTTCCAGTTCGTCGTAGAGGACGGCGGCCACCTCTTCGGCGTCCACCGGCTGGATGCGGGCCAGCGCCAGCGCGGCGATGCGACCGGCGAGCGCCTCATCACTGGCAGCCAGGGCTTGCAGAACAGCGACGGCATCGGCCGGCGAGAGCTGTGAGATGATGTGTTCGACGTCTGGCATGGTCTGGTCTCACCTCACGGATGAAACCACGGATCGTCCCGCACCGCGTCCAGGCACTCGTCCAGCGTCAGGTCGGGGTAGATTTCGATCCACTCCCCGGTGTAGCGCTGGAATGCCAGGCTGAAGCGCGCACCGTCGAGGTAGGTCAGGCGAGCAAACTTAGCCTCGAATGTACCGCCCAGCGCATACGGCCCGGCCGACCGGTAGATCGCGTAGAAATAGAAGTAGCTGCGGTACCACTTGGTGGCGATGCCTTCAATGTAGTTGAACTGCGGGTCTTCCGGCGGCGGCTGGACGTGTTTTGGCTTGAGCACCGATTCGACCAGCGCGTTGGCCTTCGTTTCGACCTCGTGCTTGAGCGCCTCCGGCACTTTGGGCGGCGTCGGCTTCTTGGGCGCATAGACCCAGGTTTTCTTCGGTCTGACGGTCTTGGGCATGGTTATCCTCTTATGCCACCACGTCTATCTCGCTGATCACCCTCACCCCTCCTCCACCCGCACATCCGCCTCCTCCAGCGGCTCCAGCACCGCATTCCGCAGCCAGGCGGGATCGAAGCCGTCGGCCTTCTCCGCCTCCACCGTCACCCGGATGCTGCCGGCCTTGTCGGCCAGGTTCGCCAGGGCGTTGGCGCTGGCGAAGATCTCCCGCCGCGTCATGCGCATGGCGAGGCGCACGGCCGTGCGGCGGTCAGTGCCAGGCGTCACCCACCCCGCGCCCGGCGCTGACGATGGTCTGGCTGGATGTCGGGATCGCACCGCCACCCGCGAACATGTCCAGCACGCGGGGCCGCGGCGCGCGGCCGGCCTCGATGTCCTCGGCGGTGACGGTGGCCTGGGCAGGGGCGAGCCCTGCCCCTACGCGTTCGGCGGTCAGGCGTTGGGCGTGGGCCTCAAGGAGGTTGCGCCGGGCTTCGGCGATCACGGACGGCGAGCCGGGGTATTTGCACAGGTCGGCGACGAAATTGGCGGCCTGTCGGGCCTGCTGCTTGTCGGCCGGCGCGGGCGCCAGCGCGCCGTAGACTACCACAGCACAACCAAGTAAGCAACCTCGCGCACAAACAGGGGACAGCGGTTTGGGGGTGGTGCAAAGATGATCGGAATGCCAGTTGTCATAAAATAACATTCGGCGGATCGGAGGCGGCGAGGGAAGCAGTGGGGAGCGCCTGAGGAGCGAAAAGGAGCTGTCGGGCCGGACTTATTCAGGACTGGCAATCTCTTGTCGCCACCCATCCCACACGCGGTGCACCAGAGCATCGCTGATCCAGATGTCGTCTCGATCCAGGATGGCCTGGAAGACCAGTTCGACCTCTTCGGCGGCCAGCAATTGCCGGCGGTAGGCCTCCACGATGACACCGAGAGTGCCCTTGACGTGCAGACCGAGTTCTTGGGCCTGCTCGCGCGCAAGCTGATCGTCGAGGAGCACCCAGTCGACCTCCTCCTGCTTTGCGAGCTGGATGGCCGCGCGCTCACCGAGGTGCAGGGGTGGCTCGATACCTGCCGTCAGTACTTCGGCCATTTCGACGGCGATTACAATCAGTTCACGGCGGGCCACGGCCAACTGGACGGCGTACGCGTCCGGCTGCCCCATCTCCAGGCCGCGCGTGACGACTTCCTGGTACACGACGGTCGGCACAAGGACAGAGTCGTACAACTGGCTCAGGAGCTGGACCAATCCCAGCTTGCCCAGGGCGATCAGCGGGCCGGCATTGGTGACTGCCTTCATGCCAGCTCTTCTTCCACCATCTGCTCGGACCACCGCGGCCGGATGCCGAGCGCACGCGCCTGGCGGATCATCTCGGGACGGGGGATGCCGGCGATCTCGGCCGCGCGGGCGAAGGAGACGATCCCGCGAGTGTAGAGCGTCAGCGCCTCTTGCGCCTTGAGTTGCGACAGGCCCAGAAGCACCAACTCCTGTAAGCGGCCCTGATACGGCCCGACCTGACGGGCCAGGTCGTCGGATAGTTCCAGCACGACTTGCTTCATGACTTCCACCTCACCATCTGTGTCCACTTTCTTCGTTCGTTTGTTGCCTTCGAGTAGATTGTACATCATGTAGTCGTTTTTCGACAACCCGGCTTGTCCGGCCAGGACTCGCTTATCGGATTGTGTTTTTGGCGGCGAAGAATGCGCCCAGGTTATGAGCGTCTGGAAATGTGGGGGCACAGGTAGATGTCGGTCGAGCCACTTTCGCTGGTCGTGAGTGTTTGTCAGAGCGGGAGACTGCTGATAGGATAGGCATGAGCATACCTGTGCGAGGGTGACTATGTCCGGCAAAGCGATTGATGCAGTCTCGGAGCGGAAATGGGAGCGGGCGCTGGCGGCGCACCTGGACTGGGGGCAGACGTGGCACGGCGATCTGCCGGCCGACGTGTTCTTCGGCGTGTGGGCCAGCCTGGCGCATGAGGCCAAGCCGTTGGTCGTGCAGGTGCAGCTCGGCGCTGCGCGGCCTACGGTGACCGTGCCGCCCGGCAGCCCGCTGGCTGTTGACAATAACCGCATTGTGCTCGAAGATGGCCGCGAGCTGCTCCTGGAGTTCGTGTCGTAACGGTTGATACGATTGATATGATTGACACCGTTGCAACGATTGATCGCGTAAACCACACGCAGCTATTTACCACGCCTCCAGTGGGCTGTACAGGCTGCGCCAGCGGTGCGTCCACAGCCCCTGCACGATGCCATCGGCCAGGTCGGTGAGGTTGGTCAGGTAGCCGCTGGGGACGCCGGCGATCTGCGCTTCGTGGGCCAGGCGTTCGGCCAGGAGCGGCGTGTCGGCGCAGATGGCGACCCGGCCCTGCAGACGATACTGGTTGCGCCACTTGTCGGCGCGGCGCCAGGCCTCGCCCCCGCGGCCCTGCACTTCCACGTAGAGCTGCTCCGCGTCGTCCTCGAGCCACGCGTCCGGCTCGGCACTCCCGGCCCCGGCGATGAGCGGACAGGGTTCGGTGGTGTAGCCGTTGCGCCGGGCGTGGTAGAGGAACGCACAGATCGCCGCCGTGTGCCGGATCTGGCCCGCGCCGCCGCCCCGATGCCGCGCCTCGATCTGCTCCCACTCGGATGCTACGGCGGTCACGCCGACCTGGGCCAGCAGCGCCTTGCCCTGATCGGTCGGGCGCACCAACGCCAGCCGCCGCTGGCCGGCGCGCGCCAGCGTGCAGCGCCACAAGCCGGCCTGTTCCAGTTGCCGCCACGCCAGCTTGAACGACCCGGAGCGGCGGTCAAGGTCTTTGCCGTGGTTGACCGCTTCGGCCAGCGCCACGCGCATGGACCAGCCGCTCAGGGCCAGGGCGGCCAGGAACTCGTACTCCAGCCGGTTGACCGGCGCATGGCTGGGCGCGGTGTGGCGGTAGCGTTTGACCGGCGTCAGCACGGCCGCCAGGGGCGCGGGCACGCCGGTCGGGTCGGAACCGTCCGTCGGCAGCCAGGCCAACTGCTGCGCCAGGTCGGTGATGTGTTCACAAGCCATGTTTGAATCTCCAACACCCCCCGTCGCGCCGCAAGCAGGGCTGGGGAACCTGCCCGATTAGTGAAATGCTCACAACCTGCCCGATGTATGTCTCGCTCGGCTTTCTGCCCGATTAGGGCGGCCCCCGGTTATCTGCCCAAATGCGCCTGCACCCATCCTGCTTTTTGGGATCAGCAGCCCGGAGCACTGCCCCCCACAAAAACCACATACCGGCGTCCTGCCTGGAATCAGCCTTCTTTGTGGGGGGCGGTCAGGGCGTGATGTCGCCGTCCCAGCCGTCAGGGGGCAGTGCCTTGGCCTCGGCGGGCTCCGTGTACACATCCGACAGCCGCTTAGGAACGGGAATTAAATAACTGTCCGCCCACGCGAGCATCCCTTCACTGCGTTCAGGGCAGGCTCTGAGCGGAACGGAGCGTTTTGTGCGGAGTGTAGTCGAAGGATGCGGCCTTATATGCCTAAAACGCTCCGCATCCTTCGACTACGCAGCCACAAATCGGCTGCTCCGCTCAGGATGCTCCGCTACGGGCAAGCAAGATGGGACAGTTGTTTAATTCTCATCCCTAAGGTGATGAGGTGGTGGTGACCAAAGCTGGCGACGCGCCCCACGGCCTCAACCGGTATAGAACGTTCACTACCATTCGCCTGGGAGCCGTATACGTACACCGCCACGATGCGTCGTCTTTGTCGCAACGAGCGAATATACCGATCCACACTTTGCGCTACGGTAGGTGAGAGCGTAGCCATCCGAAACAACTCCTTGATCATGGTCATCTGACGTTGTGTGTATTCCGGCGTGCACTGTTGGCGAAAAGCCCGTTTCATATCGGGATAGCGCGCTTCGATTGGGTCTTGCCGGTCAGCTCGCAGCCGTTGTGCTGGATCGTCGGCACGTAGGGCCATTGGGGTTCAAGAGCCGATCCTCTACGCTGACTCCGGATTCTGCTGATCCAGCATGACGCGAAATCGGCTCACCGTAATCGGCGCAATTCCTCATATCCTTAACTGCTGCTGCAACTCCTGGTCACGCGTTACATCCTCATCGCGGCTCACGACGTGGGTTGCTCCTCCCACCATTGCCGTCTCCAACACCCAATCATCGTCAGGATTGCGACAGAGGTGCACCATGCCCGCAATTGGGACCAATCGGGCCACTGCGGCCACGCTGCGCACGTAGGCTTCGGCATCATCCGCCGTAGTCTGACGCACCTTCATGATTCGAGGACGGCGCAGCACTTCCAACAACTCTTCCAGCAGCGGCAAAGAGGTGACTACTGCAAAACGACCGGCTCTCCCAGCTTCGATCAAGCGCGCCGGGAAACCCTGCGGCGTCAGAAACGCCGACACCCAAACATTGGTGTCAACGACTGCGGCGATGACCACGGCGTTCCTGGCGCAGTTCAGCTCTAGCAGCCGTGATCTCGGCTTCGATCTCGCTCGATGTATAGCTGCTGGGACGGCTGTGAACCTCTGCCAGGAGCTCAGACAGTTTAGTCCAATTGGCGCGCCGGCGAGCTTCCTCGGCAGACTCGATCTCGCGCAGTCGCCGATACTCTTCGAAGGAGATCAGCACTGCCAATGGCTGACCTTGCTGCTCCAAGATGAGCGGTCGTTGCAAATCGGCCACGGCGCTGCCATAAGCTGCGTTTGCTTCTGCGATTCGGTTCTCAGTGGTCATCTCACGGAGCTTCCTGGGCATCCCCGTCTTTCTACCCCACCGCGTGCCGTGTATCCACAATCAGGTTAACTTTTCGTCGGATCGCCGCCCAATCATAGCTCGAATGATCCGTCACCACCACTGCGCAATCGGCTGCGGCGAGCGCGGCATCCAGGTCTGGCTCGCCCTCCATCTCGAAGCCATTGTGCTGGATGCACGACACATAGGGGTCGTGATAGCGCACATCCGCGCCTTTGTGCCGCAGCAGCTCGATGATGTCTAGTGCGGGCGACTCGCGCACGTCGTCTATGTCCTTCTTGTACGCCACGCCCAACACCAGCACCCGGCTCCCCTTCACCGGCTTGCCCGCGTCGTTCAGCGCAGCAGCCACTTTCTCCACCCACCAGCGCGGCATGTCGCTATTGATCTCGCCGGCCAGTTGGATGAAGCGCGCGTTGTAGTTGAGGGTCTTGAGCTTCCAGGAAAGATAGTGCGGGTCGAGCGGGATACAATGTCCTCCCACGCCCGGCCCTGGCGTGAACTTCATGAAGCCGTAGGGCTTGGTTGCGGCCGCCTCTATCACTTCCCATACGTCAATGCCCAGCTTTTCGCACATGATTGCCGTCTCGTTGACCAGCGCGATGTTCACCGCCCGGAAGGTGTTCTCCAGCAGCTTGGTCATCTCCGCGGCCTGTGTCGAAGAAACCGGTACAATTCGTTCGATGATCTCTCCGTAAAGCGCCGTCGCCACTTCCAGACAGGCCGGCGTCACCCCACCCACCACTTTTGGCGTGTTCTCCACCACCCATCGCTGGTTGCCCGGATCAATACGCTCGGGTGAAAAGGCCAGGAAGAAATCCTGACCCGGTGACAGGGTAACAAGGTGATCAGGTGAGGCTTTTATTCTCCGGTCCGTTTCCTTGTTTCCCGGTCTCCTCGGCTTGGTCAACATCGGCAGCAGCAACTCTTCGGTCGTGCCCGGATAGGTTGTGGACTCTAGCGCCACCAACATGCCGGGATGAACGTGTTTCGCTACCGACTCGCCCGCCGCAATCACATAGCGCACGTCGGGATCGCGCGTCTTGTTCAGCGGCGTGGGCACGCAGATGATCGCAACGTCGCACTGCGCCAGGATGCTGTAATCGGCCACGGCAATGAGCCGACCGACGATCGGCGACCGCTGATCGCTGGCTGCTGATCGCTGACCGCTGATCGCTGCCAACCTGGCCGAGGGGACATCCTGCACATACGACTCACCGCGGTTCAATGCGTCTACTTTGCGGGCGTCTACGTCAATGCCGACGACCGGGAAGCCTTTTTCGGCGAACGCGACCGCCAGGGGGAGGCCCACGTAGCCCAGGCCGATGACGGCCACGACGGCGCGATGATCGCGAATCCTGGCGAGAAGCTGGTCTTTCGTGCGCAATTCCGTATCCATCTGGTTTATCCTGCTGTCATCACCACTCGAAGCTCTGCACCACGATAACGCCCTTCGCCTCTGCTTCTCGCAAGAAGGCCGGCCGCGCGAAGTGCGTTACCAACAGTGGAAGGATCGTCTCATCCGGGTGCGCCTGTTGCACGGCCGCCACCTTGCGGGCCAGGGTCTCCAGCACCGATTCTGCGGCGCGGCCGGCGGCGCGACGCTCGTCCAGTCGCAGCTTGGTCTCGCCGACGATCAGCACTTGCTGGCCGTTCCGCCTGGCGCGGCCGAGGAAGTTGACCTCCTCCCCACCCACTTCAGTCCGCACCAGACGTTCGGTCAACGCCAGGCCGTAGCGCCCCTGCAGAAACGCCGGCAGCGCGCGATAGGCCTCGTTTTCTAACGCATAGCTCATGCTGCGCGACAGTCCGCCCACCTCGGAGCGCGTTTCCTGCAGGCCGACCGCCAGCGTGCGCACTGCTTCTTCGGTGCGCTGCTGCGCCTGCGTCAATTCCCGCTGCGCCTGCGCCAGCTCCTCCATGCGAAGTTCGGTGCGCTGCTGCGCCTGCGCCAGCTCCTCGAGGCGGAGTTCGGTGCGCTGCTGCGCCTGCGCCAGCTCCTCGACGCGGAGTTCGGTGCGCTGCTGCGCCTGCGTGAGTTCCCGCTGCGCCTGCGCCAGTTCGCGGACGATGCCCTTGAGCTCGCTGAAATCGCTGGTCTTGACGAGCTGGTTGTAGGCATCCGTGATCACCGTCGCCAGGACATTCGCCTGCCGGCGCTCGAAAACGGTCTCCAATTGGCGAGTCATGTCAGCAACGCCCACCATCACGTCCTCCTCTCGGTCATCACCTGGCGCACCGCCGCGCAGACCTGCTCCAACTGCGCCTCTGTGACCGCCAGGCCAGAGGGCAGGTAGAGTCCCTGCCGGCCGATCCGTTCGGCCACTGGGTAGCATTCGCTCTGGAAGAGGCCGCGCGCCAGAAAGACCGGCTGCTCGTGCATGCCCAGGAAGAAGGGCCGCGTTTCGACCCCCAGGCCGCGCAAGCGGCGGCCAAACTCAGTGGCATCCATGCCCGCGCTTTCATCCAGCACCAGGCCATACATCCAGTAGACCTGCCTGGCCCATGACTCCTCGACGGGGAGCTGGAGCCCCGGCAGGCCGGCCAGCCGTTCCGTGTACGCCTGGCCCAACCAGCGTTTCCGAGCGACGATCTGATCCATGCGCTCGATCTGCGCCACGCCGAGCGCAGCCTGGAGGTTGGTCAGGCGATAGTTGTAGCCCAGCTCGGTGTGATAGAAGCGGCGTTCCGGCCGGAAACAGAGGTTGCGCAGACCGCGTGCTCTTTCCGCGTAGCGGTCATCGTCGGCCAACACCATGCCGCCTTCGCCGGTGGTGATGAGCTTGTTGGCATAGAAGCTGAAGGTGCTGAGCCGGCCCAGCCCGCCGCAGCGCCGCCAGGCCGCGTGCGGCCCGTGACGCCCCGCCAGGTATTCCGCGCCGTGCGCCTCGGCCGCGTCCTCGATGATCGCCAGGCCATGCCGCTCGGCCAGGGCGAGCAGCGGGTCCATGTCCACCGGATGACCGTAGATGTGGACGGGCATGATGGCGCGCGTGCGCGGGGTAATCCTCTCCGCGGCCTGGGTCACATCCATGCACCAGGTGCGCGGGTCGCAATCCACCAGCACCGGCCTGGCGCCCGTCTCCACGATCGCCAGGGCGCACGAGATGATCGTGAAGGTCGGCAAGATCACCTCGTCGCCCGGCTGCAGATCGAGGCAGCGGACCGCGACTTGCAGGGCTGTGGTGCCGTTGCTGACCGCGACGCCGTGCTTCATCCCGCAGTAGTCGGCCCAGCGGCGCTCGAACTCCTCGATGAAACGCCCGGCTGAGGAGATCCAGCCCGTGCGCACGCATTCCGTCACATACTCCAGCTCGCGCGCGGCCAACAACGGCTCATTGACCGGAATCATGCTTCACCTGTCGGTAGACGAGCAAACGGCAATCGCAAATCGCCAATCCGAAATCCTCAAAACCGTTCCTTCTCGTCCAGCCCGGTGTAGGGCCCTTGTTTGACTTCGAGGAAGATGGTGTCCTCTAGCATGCGGAAGCCGTGACCGCCGCCGACCATCAGCATGACGTCGCCGACGTGCAGCTCGCGGGTGGCGACCAGTTCGTGGTGGTCATTGTACACATCAATCAGACAACGGCCCTTGCGCAGCACCAACACCTCGGAGGTGCCGGTCAGCCGGCGTTCGATCGGCCGGTGAACGTGCCGGCCGATCTCAGCATCCTTCGGATAGACGATGAAGCCCACCTGTTGCTTGAACTCGGGCGGCGTCAAGAAGGTGGTCTTGGCGGGCAGAAGGTCGGCCCGGATGATGTAGCACAGTGGCTGCTCGTTCCAGCAGATGCGTTCGATGGCTTCCACAGTTCAGCTTTCTACGTCCTCGCTGTGCATGATCTGAATGAAGCGCAGTCGGCCCTTGACGACGACAAGACGCACCTCGCCGAACTGCCCCACCTTGTCCAGGGCGCGGTCAATGCGCGCGACCTGCTGGGGATTCAGAAAGGTCAGGCTGTCGTTGGGAACGGATTCCTGGCGGGCCGATTTCGGCACGAGATCGTTCACAGTATGGGCCTTGTGATAGGGTCAGGTTCAGAGCAATGAAAAACGACCCTCGGGTTTTGCACCTCTGACAGGGTCGGCGTGTGCGGACGTTGCACGATGTCGGCGGGAGTAGCCTGCATGCGGCCGGCCCTGGTCAGGCGCGGTCTCGCTCTTGCAGAAAGGCCTATTCGGTTGTTTGTTGTGGGGTTGGATGAAGGGAAGGCATCGTCTGCATGTGGAATGGCACAGACAATGCTCCGCCGCGCCGCCGGCTGGCATGCTCGACAGCTAGTTGGAGAGAGCAAAATGAGACACGCTGGAGCTGACGCTACGACAAACGAGTCTTTTTCGTCATGCATCCTGCTGAGGCGTCCAGCCGGCGGCCGCCTGTGGGATGTCTTGTCATCGTGGAAGACGCCGCCTGTGACGCCTGTTACGCAAAACTTGGTAAGCCTGTCACGACCTACAAATTGCCTATATACTACCGTAGACCGGATGCTTTGTCAAATCGGGAAAAGGAGCGACGGGAATCCCGACCTGCGGCGCTTGCCTTGCCGCGAACTCCTATCTGTGGCATAATCGGCCGCATGGATTCCTATCACTGCTGGCGCCTATCGGAGGAATGATGATGTCGGACCGGATGAACCCTCAACCGTTCGAGACCCTGCTGCGCTGGATTCTGCGTGAATACGAACATGCACAGTCTATCTTCGGCATCCATCGCTCGTTTTTCTACACCCCGCGTGCTGATGCGCCCTACGCTCTCGCCGATTTCTACGGTTCCTACATGGCGACCCCGATCGGGCCAGCCGCCGGACCTCACACGCAACTGGCCCAAAACATCGTTTCGGCCTGGCTCTGCGGCGGGCGCTTCATCGAGCTCAAGACGGTCCAGATCATGGACGAGCTGGAGATCCCGCGGCCGTGCATTGATCTGGCTGACGAGGGCTACAACGTCGAATGGTCGCAGGAGTTCAAGCTGGAGCAGTCGGCCCAGGAGTACATCAACGCCTGGGCGCTGATTCATCTCCTGCCGCGTGTGCTCGGCTGGGAGGGCAAAGCGCCGCTGGGCACTGTTTTCAACATGAGCGTCGGCTATAACCTGGACGGCATCCGCAGTTCTCGCATGACGCGCTTCATGGATCGGATGGCAGACGCGTCGGCCGAGATCGCTGAGATCAAGGGCGTGCTGCGCCGGCGTTTCCCGCAGTTCAGCGACATCGCGATCCCGCCGCGCCTGACGAACAGCGTCGCGCTCTCCACCATGCACGGCTGCCCGCCGGATGAAATCGAGCGGATTGGCCGTTATCTCCTGGAGGAACGGCGGCTGCACACCGCAGTGAAGCTCAATCCCACCCTGCTGGGCCGCGATGAGGTGTTGCGCATCCTGCACCGCGAGCTCGGCTTCACCGAAATCCAGATTCCCGAAGCTGTCTTCGAGCACGATCTGGAGTACAGCAAAGCCGTGGCGCTGATCAGGACGTTGGGAGATGCAGCGACCAGACAAGGGCTGACCTTCGGCGTCAAGCTGAGCAATACGCTGGCGATGCGCAACCACCGCGGGGTTCTGCCCGGCGACGAGGTGTACATGTCGGGCCGCGCGCTCTATCCGATCACGATCAATTTATTCCACAGGCTGGCGCGGGACTTCGATGGTGGCTCAGGGCATGATCTGAAGGTCTCCTTCTCGGCCGGCGCGGATGCGCTCAACGTCGCCGACATCCTGGCGGCCGGCGCCTGCCCGGTGACGGCCGTCTCGGACCTGTTGAAGCCGGGCGGCTATGCGCGTTTTGGGCAGTGGCTGGCGAACATCGAGGCCGCCATGACCGCGGCCCGCGCGGACAGCCTGGCGACGCTGGCAGCCGACCCGCTGGCGAACCTGGCGCGGGCCGCGGCCGAGGCGCTGACCGAACCGCGCTACAAGAAACACTATGTGCGTTATGGTCTTCCGAAAACCGCCAGGCGCCTGGAGCTCTTCGACTGCGTCGCGGCGCCATGCGTCGAGCAGTGCGCGGTGCGCCAGGATGTGCCCGACTACGCTTGGTGGATCGCGCAGGGCGACTGCGATACCGCGTTAGAGGTGATCCTGGCCCGCAACCCTCTGCCCGCGATCACTGGCTACGTCTGCAACGCCCTGTGCCAGACCCGCTGCACGCGCAACGACTACGAGGGGCCAGTCGCCATCCGCGCCCTCAAACGCTTCGCCGAGGAGCACGGCCGCATCGCCCGGCCGCACGCCGCCATCTCCGCCTCCGCGTCGAATGACACATCTGCCATCCACCCGCAACCCCCAACTTCCACCCTCCAGTCTCCAGTCTCCAGTCTCCAGTCTCCAACCTCCAACCTCCACCCCCTCGCGTCTCCGTCTCTCGTCTCTATCTCTCGTCTCTATCCCTCATCCTCCCCTCGCGTCGCCATCATCGGCGCCGGGCCGTCGGGGCTGGCCGCGGCCTACTATCTGGCGCTCAACCGCGTGCGGCCGACGATTTACGAGGCGAAGGATGTCGCCGGCGGCATGTTGCGGCTGATTCCCACCTTCCGCCTGCCCTGCGAGATCATCCAGCAGGATGTGGATCGCATCGTGGACCTGGGCGCGGAGATCGTGCTCTCGCACCCCGTCGCCGTCCCGCCAGAGGCGCTGCTGCAAGAGGGCTTCGCGGCGGTCTACATCGCCAGCGGCTTTCAGAGAGATGCCCGGTTGCAGATCCCCGGCATCGGAGGCCCGGCCGTCTTCTCCGCGCTCGATCTGCTCGCAGCCGTCCATCGCGGCGAACGGCCCAACCTCGGCCGCCGCGCGCTGGTGATCGGCGGCGGCGACACAGCCATGGACGCGGCGCGGGTGGCGCAGCGGCTGACGGGCCGTCCCGCTACCGTGGTCTATCGGCGCACGCGCCAGGAGATGCCGGCCCAGGCAGAGGAGCTGGAGGCGGCCCTGGAGGAGGGGATGCTGTTGGAGGAACTGGCGACGCCTCTCGAGGTGCTGCGGCAAGATGGACAGGTGGTCGGGCTGCGGTGTCTGCGCAACCATCTGGGCGAAGCCGGTCCCGACGGCCGGCGGCAGCCGGTTCCGATCGCCGGGAGCGAGTTCAAGGTCGCGGCCGATGCGATCATCGTGGCGGTCGGCCAGCTCCCCGATCTGACCTTTCTGGATGGCAGCCAGGTTACATTACATAAGAATGGCTCCATCCGGGCGGATGCCGAGACCGGGCTGGCCGGGGCGGCGCGCATCTATGCGGGCGGCGATGTGGTCGTCGGGCCAGACAGCATCATCGCCGCGTGCGCGGACGGTCGCCGCGCGGCCGAGGCGATCTGTCGGGAGTTGGGGATCGCGTTCAGCCAGCCGCCAGCGCAGTTCGCCCGGCTCTCGGAGGAGGAGGTCATCTGCGTGAAGCACGTGCGCGCTCGCAAGGAGACTGAGCGCAAACCCGAGATGCTGCCGATCGGCCAGCGCCGCGGCTTCGAGCTGATCGAGCAACCGCTGACCGAGGAGCAGGCCCGGGCCGAGGCGTGGCGCTGCGTGCAGTGTACGACCTTCTGCGACAAGTGCGTCGAGGTGTGCCCCAACCGATCCAATCTCACCTTCTTCATCTCAGCCGTGCGCTGGACCGTGCCGGTGTTGGTCTGTGTGGATGGCCAGTTGACTGTGGGCCGCGCCGAGCCGTTCGCCGTCGAGCAGACTCGCCAGATCCTCCACGTGGATGACTTCTGCAACGAGTGCGGCAACTGCGATACGTTCTGCGTCCACCAGGGCCGGCCCTGGTGGGACAAGCCGCGGCTCTTCCTGAGCGAGCGCGATTTTCTGCGGGAGACGAGTAATGCACTGCACATCGCGGGCGACACGATCCGGCGGCGGGAGAACGGCCAGGAGTTGCGCCTGACGGCCGTGGATGATCGTCTGGTCTACGAGAGCGCCAGGGTGCGCGTGGTTCTATCGCCCGCTTTCGAGGTGCGCGAGATGGAGCTGAAAGCGCCGTTCACGGGCGAGCTTGCGCTCCGGCCGGCGGCCGAGATGGCGGTGGTGCTGGAGGGTGTGAAGGAGTCGCTGCCGTTCGTGTTGGGCCGGTGACCGTGACGGCGGCTCACGGCCGCCACAGCGTCGCCGCGATATACGCCTCGCCAGCCAACCGGTCGTTGAAGTAGTAGACGGTGACGAGTTCGCCATCGGGTCGCTGGACTGTGCGCGGGTAGCCGAGGTCGTGGCTGCCGCCGTCGTCGCGCAGGATGATCTCGTCGCGCCAGGTCAGCCCCTCGTCCGCGCTCAGCCTGGCGCGGATGCCGAAAGGCTGGCCGCGAAAGCCGTAGGTCATGCACAGGCGGCCGTCGTGCAGTCTGGTCAGGGTCGGCGGATTGCCGCCGGAACCGGTGTCGGCCACGGGCCGGGTCACATAGCCCCAGGTCCGGCCGTCGTCATCGGACGCGTAGAGGTCAATCCAGTGGCGGGCCGCGGTGAACTCGCTGGGCCGCTGGCAGCAGCGCATCGCGCACAGGATGCGCGAACGGCTCAGCCGCAGGCTGGCGGGCATGATGGCGTAGCCGGCCGGCTCCGGCCCGATCTCCGCCAGGCGCGCAAAGGTCTGGCCGCCATCGGTCGTGCGTGCGCAGAAGACGCGGCCCTCGTCGCCGTTCGCCTTGGCGGCGGTCAGGAAGAGGGTGCACGCGCCTGGCCCCGAAACCAGGTAGTCTGTGCGCGCCGCGATCCCGGTGTAGCCGAACATCGGCAGGCGGTAGGGGCCTTCCCAGGCGCGGCAGCGGTCGAAGGAGATGTAGAACCAGGAGCGGGCGCCTGCCTTGAGTCCCGTGCGGCCGCACATCAGGGCGAAGTCGGGCTGGGTGAAGTCCACGTCGCCGGGGCAGGGCGTGGGCGTGTGTTCCAGCCCTTGCTCGATGGCGTTCAGCGTCCACAGCGCGGGCTGCACATGCTCATCGGCCGAGAGGCCGCGGCCGCCAGGGGTGCGGCAGGGCGTGGGCCCTACGACCCAGCTCCGGCCGCCGTCCAGGCTGCGCGCCTGCATGGCGACGAAGGGCCGGCTGCGGTCGCGCGCATGAAAGCCGCCGGCCGGATCGTGGTAGCCGACGGTGAAACCCACAACGATCTCATCGCCCCACGCCCAGACGCCGTAGTTGGCCGGCCAGCCCGCGTAGCGGCCGGGCTCACGGTAGACGGTGATGTGTTCCATATGTGACGGCCTGCCAGGTTTCAGAAGCGTGACCGGTCTGCACTACCCTCAATTCCACACCTCATCCACCATCGCCAGGTAGTTTTCCACCGGGACGTAATTCGGGATCGAGTTGCCGGAGCCGAAGGCATAGCGGCCCCGGCCGCCGCAGATCTCAATGATCTGCCGCGCGCGCATACGGACCTGTGCGGGCGAGCGAGCGGCCAGGCGATCCACGTCCACCCCGCCGATGACGCCGATGCGATCTCCATAGCGCGCCTGGAAATCCTCGACCGGCATGATCGCGTCTTCGTAGGAGTGCTTAGCGTCAATCCTCACGTCGTTGATCAGGTCTTCCATGATCGTCGCCAGATTGCCGCAGGAGTGAAGACAGTAGATCAAGCCCCGGCCGTGCGCCATCGCGGCGAAGCGTCGGTGCCACGGCAGCGTGTAGGCGCGCAGCGCCTTCGGCGAGACCAGGGTGGCGGTGCGGAAGCCCATGTCATCGCCGGGGAAGAGGCCGAGCACGTTGGGCAATTGGAGCAGGTGGACATACATCTGCTCCATCAGCCCGCCCACGCGCTCGGCCACGGCCTTGATGAGCGCCGGATCGTCGTACAGCGCCAGCGCCAGCCCCTCATACGACATCAGCCGGCTCAGCACCTCGTAGGGGCCGCCCGAATGCGAAAGGAACAGCCCCATCCCCGCGGGGAGGTGTTGGCTGATGTACTCGAACGGGAAGAAATCCAACTGCTCGATGGTAGGCCAGGCATACTGCTCGAAGTCGGCCCACGAGCGGATCACGCCGCTGTGCTCGTCGGCCCAGCCACGTTCGGTCGCGCCGCCGGTCGCAGTGTCGGGCGCGATCACGCTGGGCAGATGCCACGGGAAGCCGCGCTCGAACTTGATCACATCATAGCCGAGGTGATACCAGAACGCCATGAAATTGTCCAGGTACGCGGCCTGCGACGCGCGGTCGTCGCCGGGGACGACCCACCGGTGGCCCAGCATCGCGGAGACGACCGGTCGGATGATCCGCTCGCTATCGGCGAGGTATTCGAAGAGCGGAGGCCGGGCGGGATGCTCCTGGCCCAGAATCGTGCGGACGAAGCGGCCGCCGTCGGGTTGTGGGTTACGGATGGGGAGGTTGTTGAACATATCGGCCTTCTTTGGAGTTATTCGCGCGCAGCTTCGGCCATCGCGACGACATTTTGGGGAGGAATGTTCGGCAACAACGCCTCGTGGCTGGGGCTGACGATTAGCAACGGTCCCAACAGATCGCGCACGCGGCGCACCTCGTCTTTGATCTGCTGCGGTGTGGCGTGTATCAACAGGTCTTGCGTATCAATACCGCCCAGAAAGGCGATTCGACCTTTGTAATGCCGCGCCAGATAGTCGGCGTTCATGTTACGCGCCAGCGCCTGCAGCGGGTGCAGGCAGTCCACGCGGGCCTCGATCAGCCGGTCAATGACTCGATAAATCGAGCCACAGGAGTGCAGGATCACCTGGTAGCCGTGGCGGTGGCCCTGATCGGTAAAGCGGCGGAACCAGGGAAGGATGAATTTGTCGAACAGCTTCGGCCCGACGATCAGATCGAGCTGGGTGCCGAAGTCGTTGCCGAAGAAGTAGCCGTCAATCAGGTCGCCGGCCGCCGCGTAGAGGCGTTCGTTCGCCGCGTAGTAGAATTCGCAGACCTTGTCCGTCACCGCCAGGACGACTTCGGGATGGGTGTACATCTTGGTGAGGTAGTTCTCCATCCCGAACAGATCCATGACATTATGATAGAAAGGCGTCCACATGCCGCTGGCGCGATAGAGGTCGCCGGCGTTGTGCAGCGCGTCGAGACAGGCCGTGAAATCCACATACTCGGCCCGCGGCCATTCGTAGTCGTCCACGGCGCGCGGGTCTTCGCAATCGGCGAAGGGGCCCGGCGCGCCGTGACGCGTCTTCTTGACGCCGGCGCCGAACATCGGCTTACCTTTGGGGGGGCAATAGGAGCCAGGGATAAGCTCGGGGCAGACCCACAGATAATCGTCGCCCAACCGACGCCGGATGGCCGTCCGGTCGGTCGTGCCGAAGTAGTCGTAATAGATCGGCCAGGTGTCGCCGTGCGGATTGCCCAACCAGAAGCCGACGCGATCCGCGGGTTCGTGCCGGATGATGGCGCGAACCCGCTCTCTGCTGGTCATCTCACTCATCGCGACGCCTGTGGATCGTACAGGAAGCAAGCCGCTTCGTGATCGGTCGTGTCAATCTTGTAGAGCGGTGGCTGCGCGTTGAGACAGTGCTCCATCCGGTGTGGGCAGCGCGGATAGAAGCGGCAGCTATTTGGATTTCCGAAACGCATGACATCTTCCGGTGGCAGTTTGATCTCGGTGGCCCATTTGCGCCGCGGGTTGGGCGCAGGGATCGAGGCGATCAGCTCTTGCACGTAGGGATGCTTGGGGTTTTCCACGATCTGGGTCGTCTGCCCCATCTCTGCGGTGATGCCCTGAAAGAGGATCACCATCTCGTCGCCAATCTGATACGCGGTCGAGAGGTCGTGGGTGATATAAAGGAAGGAGATTCTGTGCTCGTCGCGCAGGCGGAGCATGATGTCGAGGATCATGGCGCGCAGCGACGCGTCCACCGCCGAGACCGGTTCGTCGGCCACGATCAGCCGCGGCCGCAGCATGTAGGCGCGCGCCACCATGACGCGCTGCCGCTGCCCGCCGCTGAGTTGATGCGGATGCTTCTCCAGGATTTCATCGCCGCGCAGTCCGACCAGGTTGAGTGCATCCTCGACGGCATCGCGTGCCTCCTGTTTGGTCTGGGCCAGCCCGAAGCGCCGCACGACCAGGTCGAAGATGTGCTGGACGCGCCAGAAGGGGTTGTAAACCTCGTAGGGATCCTGGAAAATCGCCTGCACCTCCTTGCGATAGGCGAGGCGCTGCTGGCGGTTCATGCTGTAGATGTCAATGCCCTTGTAGAGGATCTGCCCCGATGTGAGCGGAAGGAAACCGAGGATCGCGTTGGCGAGGGTGGTCTTGCCGCTGCCGCTTTCGCCGGCGATCGTCGTGATACGCGCTGGCTCCTCGTAGATGTCCAGGTTGAAGTCTTTCAGCGCGACCAATGGCGGGTTGGGGTCCAGGAACCCGCCGCCGAAAGTCTTCGTCGCGCTCTTGATTTGCAGGATCGGCTCGGCCATGGCTACGCAGGTCTCCTATAGCGATAGATCGGACAGGCGACGAAGTGATCCGCCGCTACCCGCTCCAGCGGCGGCCGGGCCTCCAGGCAAGCTTCGCGCACGAGGGGGCAGCGGAACTGGAAAATGCAGCCCGGCGGTGGGTTGCGTAGATCGTGCGTCAGGCCTTCTGTGACCTTCAGCGGCTTGCGCTCGTCAATTGAGGGGATGGCTTCGATGAGCAGTTGGGTGTACGGATGCTGAGGCGCCTCGAAGATCGCCTCGACCGGGCCGATCTCCACCAGGTTGCCGGCGTACATCACCGCCACCCGGTTCACCATCTGCGCCTGCAAACCCATATCGTGGCCGATCATCAGCATCGAGACGCCCAACCGCCGCTTCACATCGAGCAACGTTTGCGCCACGACCCGTTGCACGACCACGTCGAGCGCGCTGGTCGGCTCGTCGGCGATGATGATCGGCGGGTTGAGAGCGATTGCCATCGCGATGCAGACGCGTTGCTTCATGCCGCCGCTCAACTCGTGGGGATACAAGTTGTAGACGCGAGCCGGCAGGCCCACATCATCCAGCAGCTCCAGCACGCGCTCTTTCAAGGCCCGGCCGCGGATCGGTTCATGCGCGGCGATCGCATCACCCATCTGCTCTTTGATCTTGAGCACCGGGTTGAGCGAGTTCATCGCGCCTTGCGGCACCAGCGCCAACTCGCGCCAGCGCCGTCTGCGCAGCTCGGCCTCGCTCAGGTCGAGGAGGTTCTGCCCGTTGATCTTGATCTCACCGGCCATGATCTTGCCCGGCGACTGCACCATTTGCAGGATCGCCATAGCGACGGTCGTTTTGCCACAGCCGGATTCGCCCACCAGACCGACGATCTCGCCCTGGCGAATGTAGAAGTTCACGTTGTTGGCGGCGATGACGGCTCCGCGCGGGGTCAGATAGTGGACACTGAGATCGTTGACTTCCAGGACCTTTGGGATTTCCATGTGCACGTTGGTCATGCCTTCACCCCTCGCAGCCGCGGGTTGGCGATCTCATCCAGCCCAATCGTGATCAGAAAGAAGCCGGTGAATATGATCATCAAGATCAGCATCGGCGGGAACCACCACCAGTACATGCCGCGCAACAGCGCCGAGGCGGTCGTGGCATAGTTGATGATCATGCCCAGCGAAGGCACGCGCGTGGGTCCGAGGCCCAGCACCTCCAGACCGGTCGCGCCCAGAATGGCGCCCGAGATGCCGCCGGTGAAGCTGGCCGCCAGCCAGGGGAGCATGTTCGGCAACATCTCCATGAACATAATCTCTGGCACGGACGCGGCCGAGAGCTGCGCCATTCGCACGTAGCCGCGCTCGCGCAGGCTGAGCACCTGGGCCCGGACCACGCGCGTCGGCCCAGGCCAGGCGAAGAGCGCCAGGATCAGCGCCATGACAGTGGTGTCGGTCATCTTGACGAAGGCTGCGATGACGACCAGCACCGCCAGCGATGGGATCGTGACCACCGAGTCGCTGATGGTGCGCACGACCGTATCTACCCGGCCGCCCAGGTAGCCCGCGCACGAGCCGAGGATCAGCCCGACCCCCAGGCCGATCGAGGCGGCGATGAAGCCGACCTTGAGCGACGAGGGCGTGCCGACGATGAGCTGCGCCAGCATGTCGCGGCCCATGCTTTCGCTGCCAAGAGGATGATCGGCGCGGCCTTTTTCCGCCCACATGGGGGGCAGGTTGCGCGGGGATGATCCCACATAGGCCAGCTCGGTGTCCCAAAAGAACGGCCCGATCAAGCCGAAGAGCAGGACCGCCAGGATCATGGTCGCGCCGATGGCCAGCTTGATGTTCACCCAGGATAGGTTCAGCCGCCGCGCACGCGCTGAGCGGAACGGTTGCGGGAGGGGCGCTGAGGTGGAAGAGGTCGTCATCCAGTTTTCTCCCTACAGCTTGTTTCTCTTGAAGGTGATGCGCGGATCAATCAGCGGGTAGAGGAGATCCAACAATAGCACGCTGGTGGCGGTGATGATGATCATCATGTTGCAAATGGTTTGCATCACCGCGTAGTCTTGTTGGATGATGG
>Ga0194113_10003630_pt1 | contig 20549 bp, 15 predicted proteins | sample TA2MahC200mmetaG_FD_146193 | JGI IMG/M metagenome (GOLD analysis project Ga0194113, IMG submission 146193) | Freshwater microbial communities from Lake Tanganyika, Tanzania - TA2015017 Mahale Deep Cast 200m | ecosystem: Environmental > Aquatic > Freshwater > Lake | place: Tanzania: Lake... | reverse complement strand
GTACGGCCAGCCCTTGTGCGGCGGGCCGTAGAACGGGGGCTCGTGGATCTTCGGCGGGCCGTCGCACCACCGCGGCTCGGGATAGACCACCCTCACGCCCCCGCCGTACCACGTCGTCCTCGGGCATACGACCTGAGGGGCGGGATAGACCACCTGGGGCGCCGGGTACACGACCTGGGGCGCCGGATAGACGATCTGGGGCTGCGCCACCACGACCGGCGGCGGATAGACCACCTGCGGCTGCGAGACGATCACCGGGGCCGGGTAAACCACCTGCGGCTGCGCCACGACCACCGGCTCGCAGGCCGGCGCCGCGATCTGGCTGAAGAGGATCCCGCCGAGGAAGGCCCCGGCCACGGCCCATCCGTCGCCGCACCCGCGGGCTCCCGCGGTTCCCGGAATCGACGCCACCGTGATAACCGCCGCCGTTCCAACCGCTTGCATCCACTTCGCCTTCATGACGCACTCTCCTTCCACAGGCCCTTTCATCGCCTTGCAGAAGCTGACGCAGCCCCCGCGATTCTATTCACGGGACTCCAGGGAGGGTTCCAAGGTTCGGACGAACGGAGGTTCGCAGGTTCCAAGGTTCGGAAGATCGCGGTAGAGTTGTGAATAGGAACGCGGTACGGCGCGTCCATGACTTGCACCCTGTGAGTTCGCTGCTGGACCAGGCGAAATCGGGCGACATCGAGGCGTTCGCGCGCCTCTTCGAACCGCTTCGCGGCAATGTCTTCGCGGTCGCGTGCCGGCTGGTCGGCGCCCAGGATGCGGACGATGTGGTCATGGACACGTTTCTCAAGGCATGGAAGGCGCTCCCGGGGTTCCGCGGCGGATCGTCGCTGAAGACCTGGCTGGCCCGCATCGCGCGCAACGCATGCCTCGACCGGATGCGCCGGGCCCAGGCGGAGCGCACCGATTCCCTCGCCTCCGGCGACGCCGCCGAGCCGCCGCGCGAGCTGGCCGACCCGACCGTCTCGACGCCCGACGAGACCGTCCGCAGCCGCGAGATGGCCGGCGTCCTGCGCGCCGCCCTCGCCCGGCTGGACGAGGCCCACCGGACCGCCCTGCAGCTGCGATTCGTCGACGACCTGAGCTACGCCGAGATCGCCGCCGCGACCGGCGTCCACATCGGCACCGTGATGTCCCGCCTGTTCAACGGAAAGCGCAAGTTGCGCGCGATCGTCGAAGCGATGGAGCCCGGAACCCCGGGGGAGACCGCACCATGAAGAACCTCCTCGACACCCTCCGTACCGCGCGCACCGGCGCCCCCGGGCCCGCGGGCGCCGACGCGTTCTGGACCGAGTTCGAGCACCGCGCCGCCGGCGCCGCCCGCGTGCCGCGCGTGGCGACCACCGGCCCCCTCGCCCGCGCCGCCTCCGTGGCCGGCGCGGTGCTCCTCGCGGCCGGGGCCGGAACGTGGGCGCTGCTTCCGGGCGCCGCGCAGGCCGGCATCCGCATCGATTCGCTCTCGGTGCCCGTCGAGCACGACTCGGTCTTCGTGATCAACGACGCGGCCGGGGAGGGTACGATCGTGCTGATCGGAGGCCTCCAGCCGCAGGATCCGCCGGAGGTACGCCCGTGACGAGCGCACAGACACGACGGACAGGCATCGCGGCCCTGCTGGCCGTCGCCGCGCTCCTGGCGTGGCCGGCCCCCGCCGCGCACGCGGCGCAGACGGTCCAGATCCGGCTCGTCGCCGCGTCCGCCGGCGCCGAGAAGGTCGACGCCGCGCTCCGGGACGTCGCCCCGCTCCTGAAGCGGAACCTCAACGTCACGCAGATCCAGCTGCTCGACAGCGGCAGCGTGCGCCTGCCCTCCGCCGGCGACGTCCTCGCGATGAAGGCCGGTGTCACCGTGCGGTGCAACGGGAGCGCGGACCGCCTCGCCATCACGGTCGAGAGCGGCGGCCGCGTCGTCGCCCAGACCCAGGTCGCGATGCGAGCGGGCATCCCGCTCATCCTGTCCGGCTTCCCGGGCAGCGGCGGAACGATGATGGTGATCGTGCAGTTGAAGTAGGCGGGATCAGGCCTTCGCGAAGCGCGCGATCAGCTCGCCGACCGTCACGGACTGCTCCGCGCCGGCGGCCATGTCCTTGAGCTGGCAGCGGCCGGCGGCGAGTTCGTCGTCGCCCCGCACCGCGACCCACGGGGCGCCCCGGCGGTTCGCCGCGCGCATCTGGGCCTTCACGCTGCGGCCGGACGTGTCCAGCCCGACGGCCGCGCCCCTGCGGCGGAGCTGCTGCGCGAGCGCGAGGTTCTCCTCGCGGGCCCGGTCGCCGACCGCGACGAGCCAGAGGTCCGGCCGGCCGCGGTAGTCCTCGACCTTCACGCCGGCGCCCATCAGGGCCATGATCACGCGTTCGACGCCCATCGCGAAGCCCACGCCCTCGACGGCGCGGCCGTCGAGATCGATGCGGTAGCGCCCGCCGCCCGCCAGCGCGTCCTGCGCGCCGAGCGCCGCGTGGGTGATCTCCCAGATCGTGTGCTCGTAGTAGTCGAGCCCGCGGATCAGGCGCGGATCCACCTGCGCCGGGACGCCGAGCGCCCCGAGCCGCGCGACGACCTCGTCGAGGTAGGCCCGCGACTCCGGCGCCATGAAGCTCATCACCGGCGGGAGCGTGTCGACCACCGCGCGGCATCCGGGGTTCTTGCAGTCGAGGATCCGCAGCGGGTGCGTCTCGTGGCGGCGCCGGCACTCCTCGCACAGCGCGCCGAGGTGCGGGCGGACCGCCTCGATCAGCCCCGCGCGGACGGCGGCCTGGTCGGCCGCGACGCCGCGGGTGTGGACGTGCAGCACCGCGCCGCCCAGCCCCCACTGCTCGACGAGGTGCATCTGCATCGCGATGCACTCCGCATCCGCCGCCGGCGACGGCGCCCCGAGCGCCTCGACGCCGATCTGGTGGAACTGGCGCTTGCGGCCCGCCTGCGGCCGCTCCGCCCGGAACATGGGTCCGATGTAGAAGACGCGCGCCTCGGCGAAGTCGGGGCCGAGTTCGCACAACGCGCGGATGACCCCCGCCGTGCCCTCGGGACGAAGGGAAACCTGCCGGCCGCCCCGGTCGTCGAAGGTGTACATCTCCTTCTGGACGACGTCGGTCCCCTCGCCGATCGCGCGGGTGAACACCGGGGTGCGTTCGAGGATGGGGGTGCGGATCTCCTCGAAGCCATAGAGCGGGAACAGACTGCGCGCCACCGATTCGACGCGCTGCCAGAGCCCCACCTCCGGCGGCGCGATATCGGACATTCCCTGAAGGGGTGAAAAGCCGCCGGAACTCATGGATACGCTACTGGCCCGTGATGGTCTTGCGCATCACGCGCCCGGGCTTGAACTTCACAACCTTCCGGCGCGGGATCTGGACGATCTGGTCCGGCCGGTTGGGGTTGCGTCCGATCCTGGGCTTTCGCTCCTGGACCTCGAACACGCCGAAGTTCCGGAACTCGATCGTCGTTCCCTGCTGAAGCGCCTCGACGATGTAGTCCAGCGACTTCTGCAACACGGTGGCAACATCGTGTTGAACCAACCCGGTCTCCGCAGCAATGCGAACCACCAGATCCCGTTTGGTCATGACTTGTTCTCCCCGCTCTTTTCCCTCACTCCGACTCCCTGCCCCCTATCGAAATCCCCATCCGGCTCGAATGCAAGCACAAATCCGAGAAAAAGTTACATGCCTTCCGGGACGCCCCCGGGACGGGCAGGTCGCCATGGGAAGTCGGGGTGGGGTCGGATGGCTCCGGTGGTAGGATTCGAACCTACGACCAAGTGATTAACAGTCACCTGCGCTACCACTGCGCTACACCGGAACCGAAACCGTAAACGCACGGGGACGATATCGGAAACCGCGACGTTGTCAAGCGGCGGGGCCGCATCGGGGTTGTTCCCGCCGGGCGGCATGGGGTATAAAGCGGCCTTCCACGGCGGGAGCAAACGATGAGCTTTCGGATCGAAATCGGACTCAAGCGCGGCGTTCGTGATCCCCGCGGCGAGGGGGCCGCGGCGCGCGCGAGGGATTCCCTCCACCTGCCGGTCCGCTCGATCCGCACCCGCGACGTCTACAAGGTCGCCGACGACCTGCCCCCCCGCCTGCAGCGGCGCGTCCGCGACGCCTTCGCCGACCCGGTCATCACCACCGCCGCCCTCGGCCGCCTGCGCCCGCCCCCGTTCGACTGGCTGATCGAGGTCGGCTTCAAGCCGGGCGTCACCGACAACGTCGGCCAGACCGCCCGCACCGTGCTGGCCGACGTCCTCGACCGCGCCGCCCCGGACGCCGGCGGCGTGTACAGCTCGGTCCAGTACTTCGTCCGCGGCGCCGCCCTCCCCCGCGACGCGGCCGACCGCCTCGCGCGCGGCGCGCTGGCCAACGAGCTGATCCAGACGATCCGCATCTTCGATCCTTCCGAGTGGGCCGCGGCGGCGCCGGACACGGACCTGCCGGTCGTCCGCGACCCGCACACGCCGCAGGTGAAGGTCTACGACCTCGAGGTCGCCGACGACACCCTCCTGAAGATCAGCCGCGACGGCATCCTCTCCCTCAGCCTCGCCGAGATGCACGCGATCCGCGACTACTACCGCCGCCCCGAGGTCCGCTCCGCCCGCGAGGCCCTCGCCCTGCCGGCCGCGCCGACGGACGTCGAACTCGAGTGCATCGCCCAGACCTGGTCCGAGCACTGCAAGCACAAGATCTTCGCCGCCACGGTGCGCTGCACGGACGATCGCGGCCAGGCGCGGACGGTCGACGGGCTCTTCAAGACCTTCATCCGCGGCGCGACGATGGAGATCGCCAAGCGCATCGACTGGCTCGTCTCCGTCTTCACCGACAACGCCGGCATCATCCGGTTCAACGACCGCTGGAACGTCGCGTACAAGTGCGAGACCCACAACAGCCCCTCCGCCCTCGACCCCTACGGCGGCGCGATCACGGGCATCGTCGGCGTCAACCGCGACCCGATGGGCACCGGCATGGGCTGCGAACTGGTCTGCAACACCTGGGGCTACTGCCTCGGCTCGCCCTTCTACGACGGCGACCTTCCGGCCGGCCTGATGCACCCGCGGCGCATCCGCGACGGCGTCCACCACGGCGTCATCGACGGCGGCAACCAGAGCGGCATCCCGTGGACCCGCGGGTTCGAGCGCTTCGACGACCGCTACATCGGCAAGCCCCTCGTCTACTGCGGCACCGTCGGCCGCATCCCGCGCCTCGTCGGCGGCCGCCCCTCGGAGCGCAAGGAGATCCTGCCCGGCGACGCGGCCGTCATGATCGGCGGGCGCATCGGCAAGGACGGCATCCACGGCGCGACGTTCTCCTCCGAGGAACTCCGCCACGAGTCGCCCGCGCAGGCCGTCCAGATCGGCGACGCCTTCACGCAGCGCAAGCTCTACGAGTTCCTGATCGAGGCGCGCGACCTCGGCCTCTACCGCGCCCTGACCGACAACGGCGCGGGCGGCCTGAGCTCGTCCATCGGCGAGATGTGCACCTTCAGCGGCGGCGCGGACCTCGACCTGACGAAGGCGCCGCTCAAGTACGCCGGCCTCGACCCGTGGGAGATCCTGCTGAGCGAGGCGCAGGAGCGCATGAGCCTCGCCGTCCAGCCCGAGAACCTCGACGCCTTCCTCGCCCTCGCCGCCCGCCGCGACGTCGAGGCGACCGCGCTCGGCCGCTTCACGGACGAGGGCGCTCTGACCATCCGCCACGGCGGCCGCGTCGTCGCGCGCATCGACCTTGCGTTCCTCCACGACGGCTGCCCGCGGCTCGAGCTGACCGCCCGCTGGGCCCCGCCCGCCGTCCCCGCCCCCGCCCCGCTGCGCGGCGGCCCGCGCAACAAGGCGCTGGAGGCCGTCCTCGGCGCGCTCAACGTCTGCTCGAAGGAATGGAAGTCGCGGTCGTACGACGGCGAGGTCAAGGGGCTGAGCGTGGGCAAGCCGTTCGTCGGCGTCCGCTCCGATGTCCCCGCCGATGCCACCGTCATGCGGATCGAACCCGGCGCGACCGACGGCATCGTCCTCGCCGAGGGCATCAACCCCTTCTACTCGGACCTCGACACCTACGCGATGATGGCCTCCGTCATCGACGAGGCCGTCCGCCGCGCGATCAGCGCCGGCGGAACGCTCGCGCACCTCGCCGGCCTCGACAACTTCTGCTGGCCCGATCCGGTGCCGTCCGCCGGCAACCCGGACGGCGAGCACAAGATGGCCCAGCTCGTCCGCGCCAACCAGGCCCTCTACGACGTCACCACCGCCTACGGGGTGCCCTGCGTGTCCGGCAAGGACAGCATGAAGAACGACTCCGTCCGCGGCGGCCGGCGCATCTCGATCCCGCCGACGGTCCTCTTCTCGGTCATCGGCCGCATGGCGGACGTCTCGAAGCTCGTCACCGTCGACTTCAAGCGCCCGGGCGACCTGGTCTACGTCGCCGGCCTCACGCGCGACGAGCGCGGCGCCTCGGAGTTCCACCGCTGGCTCGCCGCGGAGCAGGGCGCGCCAGGCGCGTTCGGCGGCACGGTCCCCGCGCTGGACATCCCCGCGGCGCTGGCGCTCTACGCGGCGATGGAGAAGGCGATCGCGGCCGGCCTGCTTCGCTCGTCGCACACGCCGACGCTGGGCGGCCTCGCCGCCGCGTTCGCGCTGGCGGCGGTCGGCGGCGATGTCGGCGCGGACATCGACCTCACCGCGGCGCCCGCGGACGGCCGGCTCGCGGACGACGCGCTCCTCTTCAGCGAGTCCAACAGCCGCTTCGTGGTCTCGGTCGACCCCGCGAAGGCCGCGGAGGCCGAGGCGGTCTTCGCCGGCCTGCCGTTCCAGCGCGTCGGCGTCGTCGTCGAGGACCCGCGCCTGCGCGTCACCGGCGCCCGCGGCCGCACGCTCGTCGACCGCCCCGTCGACACCCTGCGCCGCGCGTTCGGCAGGACGCTCGACCGGATCTGAGCATGTGGGACCAGCGCTACGCCGAGGCCGGCTGGGCCTACGGAACCGCGCCGAACGACTTCCTCGCCGCGTGCGCACCGCGGCTGCCGCGCGGACGGGCCCTGTGCCTGGCCGACGGCGAGGGGCGCAACGGCGTCCACCTCGCCTCGCTGGGCTTCGACGTGACCTCCGTCGACCTCTCCCCCGTCGGGCTTGCCAAGGCCCGCACCCTGGCGGCCACGCGCGGCGTCGCCCTGCGCACCGTGGTCTGCGATCTGGCGGACTTCCGGATCGGGAACGGCGAGTGGGACGCGATCGTCTCGGTCTTCTGCCACCTTGACCCTGCGCTTCGGGCGGACGTCCACCGCCGCTGCGTCGAGGGCCTCCGTCCCGGCGGCGCGTTCCTGCTCGAGGCCTACACCCCGCGGCAGCTGGAATTCCGAACCGGCGGTCCGACGGCGGTCGAGCTGCTCATGGACGTCGCGACGCTGCGGCGCGAACTGGACGGCCTCCGGTTCGAGATCGCGCACGAGGTCGAGCGGGACATCGTCGAGGGCCGCTGCCACACCGGCCGCGCCGCGGTCACCCAGGTCCTGGCGTTCCGGTAGTCGCCGGCGCGACGTGCAGCCAGCAGCGCGACCCGTGGGTCGGGCTGTGCGCGGTTTCGACGGGATAGCGCTCGCGGCAGACGGGCATCGCCTGCGGACAGCGCGGGTGGAACGGGCAGCCCGGCGGCGGCGCGATCGGGGATGGAACGTCGCCCTCCAGCACGATCCGCTTCGTCCCGTCGGAGCCGATCCGCGGCACCGCGGACAGCAGCGCCACGGTGTAGGGATGCTTCGCGCCGCCCAGGACCTCGGCGGTCTCGCCCTCCTCGACGATCCGGCCGAGGTACATCACCGCGACGCGGTCCGCGAGGTACTGCACGACGCCCATGTCGTGCGTGATGAACAGGTAGGAAAGCCCCAGCTCCGACTGCAGATCCTTGAACAGGTTGAGCACCTGCGCCTGGACGCTGACATCGAGCGACGACGTCGCCTCGTCGCACACGATCAGCTCGGGCTCCACCGCCAGCGCCCGGGCCAGCCCGATCCGCTGCCGCTGGCCGCCGGAGAACTCGTGCGGGTAGCGCCGCGCCATCCCGGGACGCAGCCCCACCCGTTCCAGGAGGGCCTCCAGGCGCGCCTGCCGGTCCGCCGCGTCCGCGCCGACGCCGTGCACCTCCATGCCCTCGAGGATCGCGTCGCCCACCGTCATGCGCGGATTCAGGCTCGACTGCGGGTCCTGGAAGATCACCTGGATGCGGCGGCGGTACGGCTTGAGCCCGGCGCGGGAAAGGCCCGCCATCTCCGTGCCATGGAACCGGACCGAGCCGGAGGTGATCGGCGCAAGCCGGACCACCGCGCGCCCGGCCGTCGTCTTGCCGCAGCCCGACTCGCCCACCAGCGCGAGCGTCTCGCCCTGCGCGAGCGAGAGCGACACGCCGTCGACCGCATGCACGCGGCCCACGACACGCTGCATCAGCCCCCGGCGGATCGGGAAGTGGACCTTGAGATCCCGGATCTCCAGCCGCACCGACGCCGGATCGCGCGACGACGCGGGCGCCGCGGGAAGGTCGGCCACCGGCGCCCCCGCGGCGGCGCCCTCGAGCAGGACGCAGGCGGCGCGGCACCCGCCGCCGAGATCGATGTCCGGCGGCTGCGCCGCGCGGCACCGGTCCATCGCCCGCGGGCACCGGTTCGCGAACCGGCAGCCCGGCGGGAACTCGGTCGCCGGCGGCACCATGCCCTCGATCGTCGCCAGCCGCCGCCCGCGGACCGACCGCGAGGGCATCGAGCGGAGCAGGAGCTGCGTGTAGGGATGCCGCGGGTGCGCGAAGAGCGCGTCGCGGGGCGCCTCCTCGACGATGCGCCCCGCGTACATCACGGCCACCCGGTGCGCGTTCTCGTAGACGACGCCCATGTCGTGCGTGATCAGCAGGACGGCCGTCCCCTGCTCCACGGTCAGTTCGCGCATCAACTCGAAGACCTGCGCCTGGACGGTGACATCGAGCGCGGTCGTCGGCTCGTCGGCGATCAGCAGCGCCGGACGGCATCCGACGGCCATCGCGATCATCACGCGCTGCCGCATCCCGCCCGAGAGCTGGTGCGGGTACTCGTCGACCCGGCGCGCGGCATCCGGGATGCCCACCCGGTCGAGCAGGGCGATCGCCCGCGCCCGCGCCTCGCCCCGGGAGAGCCCCTGGTGGAGACGCAGGACCTCCTCGATCTGGAACCCGACGGTGAAGACCGGGTTCAGCGCCGTCATCGGCTCCTGGAAGATCATCGCGATCCGGTTGCCGCGGATGCGGCGCATCTCCTCGGCGGACACCTGCGCGAGGTCGAGGCCGTCGAAGCGGATCGCGCCGCCGGCGATGCGTCCGGCCGGCTTCTGCAGGAGCCCGAGGACGGCCAGCGCGGTGACGGACTTCCCGCAGCCCGACTCGCCGACGAGCGCGAACGTCTCGCCCGGCCGCACGTCGAAGGTCACGCCGTCGACCGCGCGCGCCGGCCCCGCCGACGTCGCGAACTCGACGCGCAGGTCCGCGATGGACAGCAGCGCGCCGCCGCCCGGCGGTCCGCCTGCGCCCGTCTCCCGCCCGTCATCCATTCCGCCATTCCTCCATCCGCACGGTCCTCATCGCGTCCTCAGCTTCGGATCCAGCGCGTCGCGCACGGCATCGCCGAGGATGTTGGCCGGCAGGACGAGCCCCAGCATGAACGCGAACGCCGCGCCCAGCTTCCAGGCGATCACCGGATCGCGTGCCAGTTCGAGGCGGGCGTCGTTGATCATGCGGCCCCACGAATACGTGTCCGCCCCGACGCCGATCCCGATGTAGGTCAGCGCGGCCTCCGACAGCACGCGGCCCGAGAACCCGAGCACCATCGTGATGACGACCAGGTGCATCACGTTGGGCACGATGTGGCGCGCGATGATGCGGCGGCGCGGGACGCTCATCGCCTCGGCGGACTGGACGAACTCCATCTCGCGGAGCTTGAGCGTCTCGCCGCGCAGCACGCGGCAGAGGCTGGTCCACGATGTGATGCCCATGATGATGCAGAGCTGCGGCAGGCCGCGGCCGAACAGGATCATGAACGCGACGATCAGCAGCACGCTCGGGATCGACGCGATCACCGTGTAGACGTACTGGATGACGTCGTCGACCCAGCCGCCGAAGTAGCCCGCCACGACGCCGAAGACGATCGCGAAGGGGATGATCAGCAGGGTCGTGACGACGCCGAGGATGATGCCGGTGCGCACGCCCTTGAGCGCCTGGTAGAGCACGTCCTCCCCGACCTTGTCGGTTCCCAGCAGGTGGCGGCCGGGATGGCGCAGCGGCGGGTACTCGCGGGCCAGGGTGCCGTCGGCGTGGCGGACGAACTCCGTCGTGAACTGGCGGCCGGCCAGCGGCGCGGAGTAGGTCTTCTCCCGCGCGGTGCGGATCGGGGTCAGCACCCAGTCCAGAGCGGTCACGCCGCGCGCGTCGCGCACCACCCTGCCGTCCGTCGCGCGCAGGATGCCCCCCTGCCCGTCCCGCAGCACCGGGTGCCAGCCGACGCTGTCGAGCACGGCCACCGCGGCGTAGCCCGCGACGATCCAGAACGAAACCGCGGCCATGCGCCGCCGGGCGACCTCCGCGAAGGCCCGCCGCCAGTAGTCCGACCGCCGCATCCGGACCCCGGTCCACGCGCCCCAGAGCACCAGCAGCGCCACGAGGACGTCGTGAACGTACCAGCTGGTCCAAAGCGCCTGGAGGGAGGAGGACATGGGAGGTGTCAGGTGTCAGGGAAGCGGAGTTTCAAGTTCCAGGTTGTTGCCGCATTCGATGCTCAGCGTTCGATGTTCGCTGTTCGTTGTTCGGTGTTCGGTGTTCGATGTTCGGTGTTCGGTGTTCGTTGTTGATCCTCATCCCAGCCTCACGCGCGGGTCGACGAGGGTGTAGGAGACGTCCACGAGGAGCAATCCGCCGATGTAGAGGACCGACCCGAGGTAGACCATGGCGCGGACGACGGCGAAGTCCTGCTTCTGGATGGCGTCGATCACGTAGCTGCCGAGCCCCGGGATGGCGAAGAAGTTCTCGAGCAGGAGATTTCCCATGATCAGGAACGGGATCGTCACGACGACCGACGTCAGGATCGGGATCATCGCGTTCTTCAGCGCGTGGCGGAAGAGGACCGCCCGCTCGGGCAGCCCCTTGGCGCGCGCCGTCCGGACGTAGTCCTTGTTGATCTCCTCGAGGAAGACCGTCCGGTCGTAGCGCACGTTCCCGCCGAGGCTCGAGAGGAAACCGATGACGATCGGCATCAGCACGAACTTGAGGCTTCCCCAGCCCGCGTCGTACCCGGAGATCGGGAAGAGGTGCAGCACCTTCGCGAAGACGAACTGGCCGCCGATGATGTAGAAGAGGACCGAGATCGACATCAGCAGCACGCAGAGCACCAGCCCGGCGAGGTCGATGTAGGTGCCGCGGTGGAAGGCGACGAGCATCGCGAGGACCACGTTGACGACCAGCGAGATCAGGAACATCGGCAGCGTGATGTTGAGCGAGGGCCCGATCCGCGCGGCGATCGCCTCGCCGACGTCGTGATTGTCGAGGTCGGACCGCCCGAACTCCATCGCGAAGAGCGGCATGCACTTCTTCCAGAAGATCGTCTCGGTGAGCCGGGCCGTGCCCTGCGCGTCGCCGTTCCAGATGCGCGGAAGGTGGTAGCCGCGCTCGGCCTTCCACTGGTCGATCATCGCCTGGTCGACCCGCTTGTCGCCGAGGATCGACCGCGCCATGCCGTCCGGCGTGTTGATGAGGAAGAACAGCGCGAAGGTGACGAGGTTGACGCCGATCAGGATCGGGATCGCGTAGAGGACGCGCCGCAGCAGGTAGGTCAGCATGCGCCGCCCCCTTCCGCGACCGCGGTGACCCGCGCCTTCCCCCCGTCGTCCCGGGGAGGCACGCTCCGTCGCGCTCCATCCTCCGCGGCCGGCCGCTCTCCGGCGCCGGCGGGGCGGCGCCCCCCGTCCGCCGGACCCTGGAGGGGCGCGCTCCGTCGCGCCCCGTCCGGGCCGCCCGCGGATGCCGGGCGGCGGAGGACCAGCGGGAGGACGGCCAGCATCAGCAGGGCCTCCGCCGCCAGCACCGGCCACACGACGGGCCGGTTCCACTCCCGCTGGCGGGCCGCGCGCAGCGCGCCGTCGACCCGGTGGAACTTGAGGTAGTTGTGCGTCATCTCGCGCGGCTTCCCGTTGTGATGCCACGCGTGGCTGAGGATGTGGAACGTCGGATGGTAGCCCCACACGATCGGGGCGTCGCGCTGCAGGAGGACGATCATGCGGTCGATGACGGCCTTCCGCTCGGGGCCGTCCATCATGCCCTCCACCTGCTCGAACATGCGGTCGAACTCGGCGCTCTGGTAGCTCGGGATGTTCTCGCCCTTCGAGATCACCTTCGAGTTCGGCCCGTAGAACAGGAAGAGGAAGTTCTCGGGATCGGGGTAGTCCGCCAGCCAGCCCTGCCGGTAGGACTGGAAGTTCCCGGTCTCGAGCTTCTCGCGGTAGCGCGTCAGCTCGGTGCCGCGCTCCTCGAACTCGATGCCGAGAAGGCGCAGGCGGGCGCGGAGCCAGTTGAGGACCGACACGAACGCCGGGTCGCCGCCGAGCGCATGGTCGAGGTGCAGCACCAGCGGCCGGCCGTCCGGTCCGCGGCCGTCGGCAAAGCCGGCCTCGGCCATCAGGCGGCGCGCGTCGTCGATCGGACGACGGATGGCGCGGTGGCGGACCGGATCCCACACGTCCGTGAGCGGATTGACCCCGGCCTCGCCCTCGACGCAGCCGAAGATGCCCGGCGGCAGGGGGCCCTGCGCCTGGAGGCCCTGGCCGTTGTAGAAGATCTCCAGGAATTCGTTGTAGTCGAGCGCGATCGAGATGGCCTGACGCAGCTTCGCCTTCTCCGGCGAGTAGCCGCCGAAGGTGTCGTCCATCATGTTGAAGCCGACCCAGTAGTTCGCGGCCTCGACCGAGAGATGCAACCGGACCCCCTTCTCGACCATCGCGTCGGAAAGCCCGGATTCGCCGGTGCTGCTGAGGCTGACCGTCTGCTCGAAGGCCTCGGGCGTCACGTACGCGTAGTCGTAGTAGCCCTGCATGAACTTGCTCCAGCGCGGGATGTGCTCGCGCTCGACGGTGATCACGACGCGGTCGAGGAACGGGAGGCGCCCGCCCGCGTCCTCCAGCAGGCCGGCCTCGCGGTCGCCGGGCGCGCCGTCGGACGGGTAGACGCCGCCGCGGTAGTTCGTGTTCCGCTCGAGCACGATGCGCCGGTTCGGCTCGTACTCGCGAAGGACGAACGGCCCGCTGCCGACCGGCCAGCGGTTGAGATCGAGCTGGCGGTCGACCAGGGCCGGCTCCGCGTAGAACGCCAGCGCCGCGTGCGGAATGGGCGCGAAGAAGTGCATCGCCATCCAGTAGCGGATCTGCGGGTACTTCCGCGGAAGAACGAGCCGGAAGCTGTAGCGGTCGATCACCTCGATGCCCGGGCACGGGTCGGCGAGGTAGTCGATCAGGATCGGTCGCCGCGACTCGTCAACCTCCTCGCCGGCCGCCTTCCGCCGCTCGCGTTCGTCCGCGAGCCGCCGCGCGAGCGCCCCGTTGTACTCGGCGGCGCCGAGCACCGCGCGGCGGATGGTCGAGAAGATCGGGCACGTCAGCCGCGGATCGGCAAGCCGACGGATGCCGCGGACGTAGTCCTCCGCGACGACCTCGCGCGTGCCCAGCCCGGGCAGGTCCCACGGCCGCGTCACCCCGCGCACGACGTGGGCCGCGACGTTCGTGTAGAGCGCCCCGCCCTGCGCGTTCGTCGCGAAACACGGGTGGTCCGCGTAGAGCATGCCGGGGCGGATGCGGATGACGTACTCCGCCCGCGCCACCTGCGCGACCGGCGGATCCGCGGCGAGCCGGTTCCCGGCCGCGTCGAAATAGGCCGGCAGCGCGACCTCCTCCGCCGCCAGCGGCTGCAGGTGGTACGGGCGCCGGAGATGATGGTACTCGTAGGGCGGCTCGTAGATGTTGTCGATGATGTCGCCCTCGTGCTGGTAGTACGAGGTCGCCGGGTCGAGCTTGGCCGGCACCGACGGCATCCCGAAGAAGAGGGTCTTCCCCTCCGCCTCGCCCGGCCGGTGTGGGCTGTTGGAACAACGCGTCAGGAGGAGGCCGCTGCCCGCCAGGATGACGGCGCACGCGGACAGCGTCGGGATCCACGGCCTTCCGCTTCCTTCGCGCATGACCGGAGGCTTATAGCCGCCGCGGCGCCACGCGACAAGACCGCAGCGCACCGCGAAACCATCGGATGAGCCGGGGCGATCAGGAATGGACGGCACCCTCCAGGCCCTTTCCATGGCGATTCAACGGGAGGGCCGCACTCCGCCTGCCACTCGACGCGCAGCGGCGCGTGGTGCGGCCGATGGCCACGGCACGCAACCAACAGTCGCGCGGAGCGCGACCCTCCCGCACCACGGACCCAGAAACGGGAGGGCCGCACTCCGCCTGCCACTCGACGCGCAGCGGCGCGTGGTGCGGCCGATGGCCGAGGCGCGGGTGACGGGCGATGAGACTCACCGCGCGCGGATCTGCGCGGGCAGGTACTCGACCATGCGGTTGACGTACCCCGGCACATGCCCTTTTGCCGTCATCTTCGCCGCTTCGATGTCGACGACGAGCGGCTTCGCGGCGGCCCCCAGCCGGTCGATTCCGTTCAGCGCACCCAGCCGGATGAAGGCCGACTCGTGCCGGAGGGCCTCGCGGAACACCGGGATCGCCTCCTCCGGCCGCCCCATCGCCCGCAACGCATCGGCCGCGGCGAGACGGACATCCCATGAGGCGTCGCCCAGCGCCTTCGTCAGATCGGACGCCGCGGCGGCCGCCCCGGCGCCGAGATACCCCAGCCCGACCGCGCCCCACCAGCGGAGCGCCGGGTCGTCCCCGGACAGCAGCGCCCCGAGCGCGGGCACGTTCGAGGGATCTCGCGCACCGGCCAGCCGCGCCGCCCCGGTCAGCGCGGGCAGAGGGTTCTTCGAGGGATCGACCGCGATCGCCCAGGGCGTCGACGCCGCCGCGCGCAGCTCCATCTCGTACTCGGGCAGCAGGCCGAGGTCGCCGGTCTCGACCATCCACGCCTCGCACCGCGCCCGCATCCGCCCGAGCGTCGCGCGGTGCGCCGGATCGGCCGCCAGGTTGCGGACCTGCCTCGGGTCGGCGACGCAGTCGTAGAGCTCCTCGGACGGCTTCCCCGGCTCGAAGTAGCGCGCCGACGGGCCGGTCAGCCGCCCCTCCCCGGCCAGGCGCCGCCACACCTGCATCGTCGGCATCTCCTCCGTGTAGCTGATGAACTGAGACCACGACAGGTGCGGCATGAAATTGCGCAGGTACTGGAAACGGCCGTCGCGGACGACGCGCACGCAGTCGAACCGCTCGGCCATCCGGTCGCGCCCGGCGAAAACGAACTCGCGCGGCGCCCCCGCCTTCGGGCCCAGGAACGGAACGCCCTGCATCGCGGCCGGGATCTCCGCGCCGGCGAGGCCCAGGACCGTCGGCGCGAAGTCGACGAAACTGACGAGTCGGTCCGTTGCCGTGCCCGGCGCCCCCGGCGCGAAGCGCCGCCATTTCGCCGGGAACCGGACGATCAGCGGCACGTGGAGGCCGTCCTCCCAGACCCATTTCTTCACGCCCGGCATCCCGGCGCCGTTGTCGCCGAAGAAAAAGACGATCGTGTCCTCCGCCAGCCCTGCCGCCTCGAGTTCGCGGAGCTTCTCGCCGATCTGGGCATCCATCGTCGAGATGTTCTCGTAGTACTGGGCCCAGTCGGCCCGCACCTCCGGGGTGTCGGGATGGTACGGCGGAACCGGCGCCTTCGCCGGATCCCGGCGCTGCCCCGGGGCGAGCGCGGCGCGGCGCTTCTCCCGCGCGGCCGGCGCGGCGCGGATCTGGCTCTCGTGCGAAACCTCGTGGTTGAAGACCGCGAAGAAGGGCCGGCCCGCCGGACGGTTCCTCCAGTGGGCCGTTCGGCTGCAATCGTCCCACGCCTCCCGCGGCACGGGGAAGTTGTAGTCGGTCTTCGCGTTGTTGACGCAGTAGTAGCCGCCCCGGCGCAGCAGCTCGCTGAAGCAGACGACCTCCGGCGGCAGGCGGGTCTCCGACCTCATGCCGTGGCTTCCCAGCCGCCACGGGTAGACGCCCGTGATCAGGCACGACCGGTTCGGCGCGCAGACACCGATGATGCCGAAGCAGTTCGCGTAGCGCACGCCCTCGCCGGCGAACCGGTCGAGCACCGGCGTCGCGGCGTAGGCGTCGCCGTAGCATCCGAGGTTCGGACTGATGTCCTCCGCCGTGAGCCAGAGGATGTTCGGCCGGCCGGCCGGGGGCTCCGCCGCAGCGGCGGCGGCGCAGGCGAGCACGAGGGCGATCGCGGGAACCGGCTTCATGATGCAAGGTCACCACGCGGCAACGGCGGGGTCAAGCCCGCGGGGCCTTGAACCGTGAACCGCCGGTGATAGCCCGACGGCATACCCCGAGGGTCGATCCATGAAGAGGATCCTGATCCACACAGGGACCGTCATCCTGGTCCCGGTTCTCGCCGCCGTCGCGGTCAGGAACCCGGGTGGCGGCGTCAGGCGATCTCGACCGGCCGACTCCGGGCGGAGGGTTGAGCCGCGGGCCTCGCCTCAGCCATGGAACGGCAGGATGAGGAAGGCGAGGAGATCCCACGCCGTGTGGCTGACCACGTTCATGAGGACCGACTTCCACCGCAGGTACATCCAGCCCCAGAACACGCCGCAGACGAGGGCAGCCAGCACGAGCACCGCGTTGCCGCTGGCGAGATGGACGCCCGCGTAGAGCGCGGTCGCAAGCCCCAGCGCCCGCACGGGGCCGAAGCGGACGGCGAGGTTCCGCTGCAGCAGCCCGCGCCAGAAGACCTCCTCCGTCGGGCCGATCAGCAGCGCGATGGTCAGCGCGATGCGGAGGAGCGTCGCCCCCTCCCGGAAGCCGTAGACGCGGTCGATCCCCTGCCCCGCCGGCGCCCCGATCGCGGTCCGCAACAGGTGGTTGCCGGCCCAGAAGACGCCGTAGAGAACCGCGGCCGAGGCCAGCCCGCCGGCGATCTTGGCCAGCGGATGCGTCCGGAAATCGTCCCGGAGAGCCGGGACGTAGGTCGGGTCGAGCAGGAAGCCGGCCGCGAGAAGGACGACCGCGTTGGTCCCCATCCACCACCAGAAGTCGAACGCGCCGGCACCCCCGGTCGCGAAGAGACCGGTGAACAGGACCGCCGCGAGGGCCACGACGAACACGAGGCGGGAGGTCTTCACGTCTCTCCGAATGTCGGGCGGCGACGGCACGATGTCAACGGCGGCCCGCCGGAACGTCGAAGGGCGGGGCCGCAACGGCCCCGCCCTTCCCGTGTCCGCCGAGGGCGCGGATTACTTCTTGATCAGCGCGCGGACGCTCTCGAGCTGGCCGGCGCTGCCGAGGACCTTGTTCTTCCCGGCGATGTACTTCGCGTACTCGGCCATGAAGACCTTCCCCGGCGGGCGAAGGTCGAAGTTCTCGGGGTAGATCGCGAACTGCTCGCGGTGCACGCGGCACCACACGAGACGGCCGTCGGTGTCGATGTTCACCTTCGTGACGCCCATCTTGCCGGCCTTCGTGATGTCCTTCTCGCTGACGCCCTTCGCGTCCTTCAGCTTGCCGCCGAAGAAGTTCACGCGGCGGACCTCATCCTCCGGGACCGAGCTCGACCCGTGCATGACGAGCGGGAAGTTCGGCAGCCGGCGGGCGATCTCCTTGATCACGTCGAAGTGGAGGCCCTGCTTGCCGGAGAACTTGAACGCGCCGTGGCTCGTGCCGATCGCGCAGGCGAGGCTGTCGCACCCGGTCCTCTTCACGAACTCCTCGGCCTGGGCGGGGTCGGTCAGCTTCGCATCGGACTCGGCCACCGAGACGTGCTCCTCGACGCCGCCGAGCTTGCCCAGCTCGGCCTCGACGACGACGCCCTTCGCGTGGGCCGCGTCGGTGACGCGCTTGGTGATCTCGACGTTCTTATCGAACGGCTCGGCGCTCGCGTCGATCATGACGGAGCTGTAGAAGCCGCTGTTGATGCAGTCCATGCAGGTCGCCTCGTCCCCGTGGTCGAGGTGCACGGCGAAGATGGCGTCCGGGAAGATCTCGTCGCCCGTCTTGATCATGGCCTCGAGCATCTTCTTGTGGGTGTACGAGCGCGCGCCCTTCGAGAGCTGGATGATGAACGGCGCCTTGCTGTCCATGTTGCCCTGGAACAGACCCATCGTCTGCTCGAGGTTGTTGATGTTGTAGGCCCCGACCGCGTACTTGCCGTACGCATGGGCGAACAACTGCTTCGTTGTGACGATCATCGCGGTGCCCTTTCCCTCGCCCCGCCCGGACCCTCGCGGCCCGAGCGGGCGAAAAATGAGTGAGTCAGTATAGGGACTCCGCCCCCGAAGTCAAACCCGGCCCGGGGGCAGCAGAGACGCGCGAAGAACGCGAAGAGCGGAGAGCACGGTGCGGAGGGCGACGACCCAAGAGGGGCGAGGGAGGACAGTGCCGGGTGGCAGGTGACGAGTGTCGAGTGCCGGCCCGGAGGATGACAACCGAATGGCGGCAACCGAATGAGAGCGAGGAACGGGCCGGAGCAGAACCAGGCGAGCGACGTCGAATTCCATGTTCCAATCTGTTGGCTGTTGGGTATTGGATGTTGGGTGTTGGGTGTTGGGTGTTGGGTGTTGAGTCCTGGCGAGGGGCGAGGGGCGAGGGAGAGCGGCAAGTGAAGAGTGCGCTCCCCTCCGAATCCGTAATCGTGATCGCAATCGCCGCCGCCCGGCCCAGAAGGCGACAACCGAATGGGGACAAACGAATGAGGACGGGGGGCGAGGGACGAGGGGGCGTCCTCTTTCAGGTTTCAGCCGCCATCCCTTCCCTGTTGGTTGTTGGGTGTTGGACGTTGGGTATTGGTTGTTGGATGTCGACTCCTCCCGCCGGCGCTTGCGGCCAGCCTGCCAACTCCCTGATGCACGGCACCGCACTTCAATCACAAAACCGCTTGAACCCGTCCGCCGGCGGGCGCAGCATCGTTTGCACGGTGAACGAACGGAGGATCGAGAAACCGTGCCGGAGGTGCGGACCTGCGAAGAGCGACCGGTGGCAGGGAATACGTTCGAGCAAAGAAATGAAAACGATGATACGACAACTTGTCGCAGTGTTGGGCGTGGCGGCCCTCGTATCCGGCTGTACCGCCGACAGCGCCGGCGGACGCTCCTCGGCGACTCCGCCAGCCTACGTGTGGTGCGTCGGTCAGTTCACCGACTTCGAGCCCGAGTATCCGTGGTTCGAGAATTGGGTGGATTCGGACGGGCGCGAAAACCACGGCCATGGCAGTTCCCCCAGGGCGGTCTTCCGCATCGTGTCACCCACCAACCACGCGGGCCGCATCGTGGGGGTCTTGTACAAGGATCAGGGTGGCGGTCTGCTGCCCCCTCCGGATGTGGGGGCCAAAGGCAAGACGTTCTCCCTGGAACTCCCCGAGGACTTCTTCACGGGCAATTTCGTGACCATTGACAACATCCACGTGAGGAATCTGAAGATGGAGCCCGAACCGGATGCCCGTGGGCATCGTCGCTAGCGCGCCGAACCCGCAGCCTTGACGGTCGCTGGAGGGAACTGCCGGATGGGATCGCATCTGTGATTCTTCGTTTCGTGTTTCGCCCCGCCCGTTCGCACGACGTTCTTCAAGCGGGATTCTCCGCCCCCGCCCCTCGTCCTCATTCGTTTGCCCCCATTCGCTTGCCTTCCTCCTGGCCCGCACTCGACACCCGCCACTTGCCACCCGACTTCGTCCCCCCTCGCCCCCCGCCCCTTGTCAGACTCAACATCCAACACCCAACAGCCAACACCCAACAGCCAACTGACTGGAACATGGAATTCGACGTCGCTCGCTTGGCGCTGCTCTGACCCATTCCTCGCTCTCATTCAGTTGTCATCCTCCGGGCCGGGCGGCGAGACCCCGGACGGTTGCCTGCCCGACCTTGACTCCGGCCGCTGCTTGCCACCATGCTCATCGCATGATGTCCGACGTTCACACAGGGGACTTGAACCCCATCAGGACCGCGCCCATGCCGGGCGCCCGCAAGCGCATTCACGACATTCCTCACCCGCGGCGGGTTCGGAATCCGGCGAGGCAGGTGCGGACGGAAGGACGCGATCCATGAACACCTGCAAGTGGAACACGATCCTGCCGTTGGTAGCGGTGATTGCCGCCGCGAGTGCCCATCCCGCCATGGCCGATGCCCTCCCCGACGGCGTCGTCGCCCTGTGGCGCGGAGAAGGCAATGCCCAAGACAGTATCGGGCAGAACCACGGCAGCCTTGTAGGCGGCACTTCATTCACCAACGGTATCGAAGACCAGTGCTTCGCCTTCAATGGTACGAGCGGATATGTCGAATTGACCAACGCGGGGGATCTGGATTTCGGCACCAGCAACTTCACGGTATGCGCGTGGGCGTTCTTTGCCTCCGCCGGCGGCGGCCTGAGTTCGGATCAAACCCTCTTCCAGAAGGTGC
>Ga0194113_10003620_pt1 | contig 20581 bp, 19 predicted proteins | sample TA2MahC200mmetaG_FD_146193 | JGI IMG/M metagenome (GOLD analysis project Ga0194113, IMG submission 146193) | Freshwater microbial communities from Lake Tanganyika, Tanzania - TA2015017 Mahale Deep Cast 200m | ecosystem: Environmental > Aquatic > Freshwater > Lake | place: Tanzania: Lake... | reverse complement strand
AAAAATATTTGAAATTTCCCCTCACCCCACCCTCTCCCCCAAGGGGAGAGGGGAAGGGTGAGGGGCACACAAAATGTTAGAAGAAAATTCTCAAATTTAGCCATGTAGGAATCCAATAACCAAATCCCAAGCTCCAAATAAATTCCAATCACCCAATAATCAAACAATTTAAATTCTTGGAATTTGGATATTGGTTATTATTTGGTGATTGGTGTTTGGAGTTTGGTTATTAATTTAGATGATTACCTCCTTATGCCTCTGGACATGACACTGAATATTGACCGCCAGAGGAAAGCTAGCGATATGGCAGGGCATCATCAATATGTGAACCGCCAATGAGGTGGTCCGTCCCCCCAATCCCTGTGGCCCGATACCGAGTCTATTGACCTCCTCGAGTATCTCTGATTCTAACGCATCCAGTTCTGGCTCTGGGTTTTTGCTTCCAAGAGGTCTGAGCAAACTTTTTTTTGCAAGAAGGGCTGCTTGTTCAAATGTCCCTCCAATTCCAACACCAACTATTGTTGGAGGACATGGGTTTGAACCTGACTCCCTTACCCTCTGGACAACAAACCGCTTGATACCTTCGATCCCATCGGATGGGGTGAGCATCACCACCCGGCTCATATTTTCACTTCCGCCACCTTTGGGTGCCACTATAATCTTGACTTTATCTCCAGGAACGATTTCAGTATGGATGACTGCAGGAGTATTATCTCCAGTATTCACCCGTGTAAAAGGGTGACAGACCGACTTCCTAAGATATCCATCACGATATCCCTGCCGAACTCCTTCAAAGATGGCTTCTTTTAGATCCCCCCCGACCAAATGGACATCTTGCCCCAATTCAATGAAGACCACTGCAAAACCTGTATCTTGACAGATTGGGACATCCTCCTCTTTTGCAATCCGGGCGTTTTCCTTCAACTCCCTCAATATTTCGATCCCCAGAGGAGACTCTTCCTTCTCTATGGCCCGATCGAAAGCTTGAAGCACATCCTCTCCCAAATCGGTATTGGCTCTCATACAAAGGTCCCTTACTTTCCCGGTAATCAATTTGACATTAATCTCTCGCATATTCTTTTGCCTTTTAGGCCCTTAGCGCCACAACATCGACAAAAAGTTGTCGATTTTCGAACAGGGAAATGGTAGGCGCAGCCTTTAGGCTGCGTGAGGAGCTCGAGTAGAGCATCTACCCTTTACGCAACCTGAAAGGTTGCGGCTACTACCAGAAAAGCTGCCCCGAAGGGGCCACCTCTTCCGGGCGAAGTCCCGGAAGAGGTGTAGCTTCTTACCCAATAAATCCGAGAATTTCCTTCTTACACTTTTGACCCCCTCACCCCCTCCGTTCGGCTGAGCGTTCGACTGAGCTCACGCCGAAGTCTCACGACGAAGCCCTCTCCCCATTGGGGAGAGGGGAAGGGTGAGGGGAAATTTTAAATATTTTTGGTTAGTTATAAGATTTTATTATTTTTACCATAAATTAAACCACTCTGTCCAATTATTTTCAAAATGGAGAAAGGACCCTACAATGTCCTGAGAATACCGGTCTGATTGTTAAAGGCTTCGATGAGACGGTCAATATCATCGGCCTGCCTGTGGATCTTTTCCCAATACTCTGGATCATACCACTGGCGATCGAGCTCCGAGGGGTCTTTTCCCTGTTGTTCAACCCATGTAAAATATTTCAGGTTATGGATTTGACGCCGATCATAATAATTGAGTTCACGCATGTTGGCAGTCGATTCGGCCATGAGATAACGGTGATAATCTTTTATCGCCTCCATCTCCGAATAAGATCCGAAGGTTTCACGCAAATCTTTGAGACGAGTCTGATAAAGATCCATCGAATCTGTCCACACAGTCATGACGATATCATACCTTGTCAGCTCATAGTACTTTGCAAATTTGATCGCACATAATAAGTTTCCAATACTTGATATTCCCATCAAAGGAAGTTTTTTGATAAGATCTTCTTTGACTCCCTGTTTTTGAAGGTAGTTCCATCCCTCCGGCTCATTAAAAAGCCGGATCAGATGGATGCAGGAATCATCATCCACCGAAATGACCATATCCGTATTTTTAACATTATGGATCCATGGGATATGTTTATCGCCGATCCCTTCGATGCGATGCCCTCCATACCCGCAGCGAAGAAGAGTTGGACACTGAAGCGCCTCACCCGCAACGATTTTGCTCTGAGGGAAAACCTTTTTCAAATAGTCTCCTGCTCCTAAAGTTCCGGCAGAACCTGTTTGTGAGATGAAGCCTGCAAATCGGCCATTCCCAGAGGTCACCTTACGGAGAACCTCTTCTACGGCATGACCGGTCACTTCATAATGCCAGAGATGGTTTCCAGGTTCTTCAAATTGGTTGAAGATAAAGATGTCCTGACGGGTCTTCCTCAGCTCCCAACACTTATCAAATATCTCCTTGACATTGCTTTCACAGCCGGGTGTGGCAATCACCTCTCCCGCCACCTTTGAAAGCCATTCGAAGCGTTCCTGACTCATCCCTTCGGGTAGGATGGCAATCGATTCGCATCCAAGGAGCGTTGCATCATAGGCACCGCCACGGCAAAAATTACCCGTGGATGGCCAGACCGCCTTTTGAGAGGTCGGATCAAATTGTCCTGTCACCAGCCTCGGAACAAGACAGCCAAAGGTTGCTCCAACCTTATGAGAGCCTGTCGGAAACCATTTCCCAACCAGGGCGATCACTCTCGCATCGACTCCAGAAATTTCTGATGGAATTTCCATATAATTTACATCCCCGAATCCCCCTCCAAAATCGACCGGTTCATTCTTCCAGGTGATCCGAAAAAGATTATAGGGATGGATGTCCCAGAGGCCAATGTCTTTTAGTCGCTCCTTCATCTTCTCGGGTATGGACCGGGGATCTTTCTGCTCACGAAGGGTAGGGATGATAATGTTCTTCTCCCGAGCCCGCTTGATCGTTCTCTCTAACTGTTTTTCGTTGATGGTCAAATCAATCACCTAAATGACCTCCGGAGATAGATGATTTACCGAATGTCCGTGCCCTCAGAAAAAATATTATCGCGTGAGTAGCCTTGCTCTCGCCTCACCCTTGTCAATTAGATTGATCGTGGAGGTGGGGCAGAACTGGGCACACAAACCACACCCGTCGCATTTTTCAATTGATACCTTGGGTTTATTACCCTCTTGAATCTCGATGGCATCGTACCCACAAACCCTGGCACAAACTCCACAACCGATACAAGCATCCAGATCTATTTCGGATACCTTAGGTGGCCGTTTGGCCATCTCCTCTGTCGTTGTGAGGTGCCTTAGTGCGATTCCTATGAATTCATGAGGACTTTTATAACCCTTCCTCTCCATGAAGGCTTCGACTCCCTTTACTATCTCGCCAATAATTTGATAACCTTGCCAGATGATGGCTGTTCCCACCTGAACCGTCGTTGCTCCAACCATCATCATCTCTACAGCATGTCGCCATGTGGATATACCCCCGATTCCTGAGATTGGTATCTTGACAGCCTGGGCAATCTGCGCGACGCATCTCAGCATGATCGGGTGAACGACAGGTCCACTGTATCCTCCAAATGCGGGAAGAAGCGGTACACCTGTTTCGACATCGACCCCGACGAGCGCTTGGACAGAATTGGTGGCTGTAATGGCGTCCGCACCTGCATCCTCACAGGCCTTGGCAACCGAAGCGATATCTGAAACATTCGGCGTCATCTTGGGCATCAGTGGAATATCAGGGCAGGCATCCTTGACTGCCTTGACCTGTTCTGCCGACAGTTCTGGAGACTTGCCAATATTCATTCCGACACCCACTTGGGGCATCGGACAGGAGACGTTCAGCTCGAAGATATCAACCAGACCGGTTTTGGCAACCTTCTTGGCAAGGGCAGCCGTATCTGCTGGATTTGGATTGGCAACAATGCTAACCACCATTCTCGCTCCGCCTTCTGCACCGATCTTTAATTCTCGATTGATCCATTCATCAACCTGGGTCGTTGAAAAGATCTCATTGTTCTGCATCCCAATCGGAATGCCATTGTATCGGTAGAGAACCATCCTTCCGCATTTTGGATGTTCAAATGTTTCCGCGGGTGAACCAATCGATTTGCAGACCACTCCCGCGGCTCCTGCTAATCCTGCTTTCTTCAAGGCTTCTCCGCTCCAACCAAATGTCATCGAGGCCATAACTATCGGGTTTTTGAATTTCACACCTGCAAAATTGACACTCAAATCTACCATGTTTATCTCCTCCATCTACTTATTTGAATTCCCTCTCGGATGGATGGTCAAATATTGAGCACATCGACCCATTATACTTTTTTCAAATATTGGTCAATGCTTGTAGCCACTCTACATCCCTCCGAAATGGCTTGGATCACTGTCGCTCCACCACTCACCACATCTCCTGCGGCGAAAAGGCCTGGTTTGGAAGTCTCCCCTTTTTCGTTGACCCTTAGGGTCCCATCTGGATTTGTAGCCACTCCTAAGGTTTTAAGAAGCAGGTTATCTACTTTTTGACCGATGGCTCCGATCACCGCATCCACGTCCAACTGAAATTCTGTGCCCTTGACCGGAATAGGCCTTCGCCTCCCTGACTTGTCGGGTGTACCCAATTTTACCTCGAGGCACTCAACTCCTCTCACTCGCTTTTGAGCATCTTTCATGATCCGCTTGGGAGTGGTCTGAACCCAGAACATCACCCCTTTCTCTTTGGCCAAGCTGACTTCGGATTGAATCGCTGGCATCTCCTCAAATGAACGGCGATAGAGTAAATGAGTCCTTCGGGCGCCAAGTCGAGCGGCAGAGATAGCCGCATCCATCGCTACATCGCCTCCTCCAATTACGGCAACCCGCTTGCCAGCAACCTGAGGCACCTTCTTTTTTCCATCCTCAGCAGTACTCACCTTCTCCAGGAATTCTAAACCTTGGGATACACCTTTGAGGTCATGGCCCGGGACCTCCAAGGGGATCGGTTCCGACGCCCCAACGCTGATCAATATGGCATCGTATCCTTTCCTCAAAAGTTCTCCATCTTTGATTAGGGTGTTGGTCTTTATCTCTACGCCCATCTGTAAGATCTGACTAATCTCCGCCTCCAAAATTTTTCTCGGAAGCCTATAGGACGGAATACTATAGGCCATCATACCCCCTGGAAACTCCTTTGATTCAAAAACCGTGACTTGGTAGCCCTTTTGGGCTAACTCTGCTGCTGCCGCAAGCCCTGCAGGACCTGCTCCAACAATGCCGACCTTTCTTCCATTTGATTTTGGAGGGATAAACTTGGGGCTCCCGTGTTCTAACTCAAAGAAAGCCACAAATCGTTGGAGTTGGTTGATTGGAACGGCACCGAGGGGTTCTGTGATACAACAACTCTTGACGCACAACTTCTCCACCGGGCAAACCAATCCACACACTCCAGAAAAAATGCATCTTTCTTTAACGACCTGATTTGCGGCGACAAAATCACCCATCTTGATTTTAGCGATAAATCTCGGGATGTCCACTCGGGCAGGACAAGCTTTGACGCATGGGGCCTCATAGCATTCAATACATCTTGAAGCTTCAAAGATCGCACGTGAAGGTTTATAAATAGTCGCAACACCTTCGTTCAATATTCCCATACCCTTCCACCTCCTCACGATTTTTTCAATTTACCCCGTTAGAAAGCCCCGCTGCTCGGTTTCGAGTCGCAACGTTATCCTTTCTAACAGGGTTTACTCTCTTCTTACTATTTCCCCTAAGAATTGGGGGTCCCTCTCTTTCCCATAGCCACTTAATAGCCACACCAGTCCATGATGCTCAGGGCCAAAATTTTGGTGGCTGAAATAAGATCGTCCGTACTCACCCATTCATTCGTCGAATGCATCTGCTCTGTGAGTCCTGGGCCAAAAATGACAGTTGGTGTCTGACCATATTTGATGAGATAACGGGTATCGGCAGCTCCTTGCCGACCTGTTATCTGCGGTTCTTTTCCCATCACTTGCCTGAATCTTTCACTCATCACAGAAACAATGGGGTGATCTGGAGGAATTTCTGCAGGATCACCACAATAGCCGGTAAATTTCACCTCTGGAGGATGATCTTTTAGCCAGGGATCGGTTTTTGAAAAAGCCATGAGGTGCTCGACAAAGTTCGCCTTCACCTGACCTGTATCTTCTCCTGGTAATGTGGCAATACTTCCCCTGAGCAAACAGGTATCTGGAAAGGCACTTGGAAAGGAGCCTGATTGAAATACACCCACCATACAGGGAAGGGAGCTCTGTTTATCCGGATAAAGAGGATGGTTCAATAGGTCGATTCGGATCTTTTCAAGGTCTGAAACTGCATTTACCACAGCATAACCTTTTTCAATCGCATTGACTCCTTCCCACCGCCTCTGGATTCCAGCCGGTTTTCCCCGAACAAGGATCTCAAACCAGATCCTCCCAATACATGCAGGTTGAACGTGGAGGCTGCTCGTCTCGCAACAGATCCCGGCATCGGCTCTATATCCCTTCACGACACAGGCTAATGTCCCGTTTCCTGTCGCCTCTTCATCCATCGTATATTCAAGGATTACATCTCCTTTCAGTTTCAAATTTAATCGAATGAGAGACTCAAGGGCCATGGTCATCGCTGCAAGTCCACTCTTCATATCGGAGGCCCCTCTCCCATAGAGTCGGTTCTCCTGGATCTCTCCTGCCCAGGGAGGATGTTCCCAGGCTTCTAATGGTCCTGGAGGAATAACATCCACATGACCATTCAATAGAAGAGATCTCCCATTTCCAGTCCCTTTATAGATCCCTACCACATTGGGCCGATCTTGGTATCCCCTTTCTGAAGGAAGGTAGGCAGGATGTTTTTTCAAAGCCTCATGATCCGGCTCCCACATATCAACCTGAAGGCCCATGGTTTGAAGTTTTTTGGCAACGAATCTTTGGATCTGAAGTTCTTCTCCTGTTACACTGGGAAAAGAAATCAGCTCTTTTAAAAAGGTGATGATTTCATTTCGCCTCTTCTCGATAAGTTCAAGGACTTTTTTCTCCATCTCTAGTTTCATCGGGATTCTCTTCTTCTATTTATGGACGTTTTGAATCGCTTTTATAATTTTGGTATACCCTGTACAACGACATAGATTGCCGGAGATTCCCCTTTTTATCTCCTCAATGGTGGGACGAGGATTCCTCTCAAGGAGCGCTTTGGCAGACATCAACATCCCTGGAGTACAAAACCCACATTGAACTGCACCGTGTTGGATAAAGCTTCGCTGAAGGGGATGGAGGTTCTCGGCTGTTCCAAGCCCTTCGATCGTCTCAATCTCTTTCGATTCTGCCTGAAGGGCAAGGACCAGACAGGCATTGACGGCCTTTCCATCCATGATCACCGTACATGCCCCACAGTCTCCCTGTTCGCAACCCTTTTTCGTCCCTGTTAACCTTAGCTCTTCTCGAAGGACTCGAAGAAGTGTCCATGCGGGTTTGACCATGACCTCCACTGGCTTTCCGTTCACCTTCATCCTCAGTAAAACCTTCTCTTGCTCATTGGACATTATCATTCCACCTATCTCAGCAACTGCCACATCATTCTCTTAAACATATTCTTTAGAACAGGGACTTTATATTCCGTTGACCATCGGATGCCTGTGACTTCGACCATTTCCTTTGCGAGCACTTCCGAAGCAGCTTCGATGAGAGAAGGTTCAGACTTTTTCCCAAGAAGCATCTCCTCCGTCCCCCTCACCCTTCTGGCTACTGGCATGACAGCCCCTGGAACGATTCGAACTTCAGAAACTTCTTCTTTCTCGTTCAGCCTGAGAAGAATGGTAAGATTCATTCTCGCCCGTGCCATTGCATTACGGCGGCCAAGTTTTTCAAAGAGGCCTCTTGTCCCTGGCTCTGGTTTCTTCATAATGATTCCTGTAAGCATCTCATCAGGAAGAAAACGTGTTTTGTAAGGCCCTTCAATTGCCTCCGAAAGACGAACGATCCTCTTTCCAGATACCTTCGATTGAAGTTCTAATTCCCCATCGTAAGCAAGGACAGCTGGCAGCACATCGGCAGCCGGTGAGGCATTGGCAATATTTCCTCCAATTGTCCCACGATTTCTCACCTGGGGTCCACCTACCGAAGAAGCTGCTTGAACGATTGAAGGGAAGAACCGAAAAAGGATGTCGGATTCAATCATCTCTGTAAAGGTTGTAGTAGGCCCTATTCTCACTGCATGATCCATTTCAGTGATCCCTTTCAATTGATCGATCTCAAGGATATTCATGACAAAGTCGGGGTGAATGTCCTCTTTCCGGAGGGCTGGAATCAAATCAGTGCCTCCGGCGATGATCCTGCATTGTTCTACTTCCTCTGCGAGGAAATTTATAGCCTCCTCAATAGATCGGGCATTAAAAAATTGAAAATGCAGCATCTGATCTCTTTCGTTATTTCTCTTTCTCTCGAATCAATCGATGAAGATTTTCAAGATTTGCAGGAAGCTCGGTCACACGCACTCCAATAGCATTGGCAATCGCATTTAAAATGGCAGGGGCTGTGGGAATCGAGGCAGGCTCTCCAACCCCTTTCGCACCATAAGGGCCACTTGGAATTGGGACTTCGACAATATGCGTTTCAATAGTAGGAATGTCCATGCTCGTTGGGATCATATACTCCCCAAGGTTTCCTGTTTTAAGATAACCTTTCTCCAGTTTGATCTCTTCAGTCAATGCATATCCTACTCCCATGGCCACACCACCTTCGATCTGCCCCTCCACATTAGATGGATTGATAGCCTTTCCCGCATCGGTTGCCGACACAATGCGCAAGACCTCAACCTTTCCTGTTTCCATATCCACCTCAACCTCTGCCAACTGGGTGGCATAGGCATAGGTGGCATAGGCGTCTCCCTGCCCGGTTTCGGGATCCACATCTTTTGTGGTAATGTCATGCCAGGCTGTCTCTACCATTTGAAGGCCTCTGAGGTGACACTCCTTGGCAAGTTTCGAAAAGGAGAGGCGTTTTTCCGGTTGAGCTTCTGAAAAGATCTCCTCATCAGAAAAGAGAAGATCCTTCTCACCGAGAATCTCCTGAGCCACACCTTGAAGGGTCTTCTTTATTGCCCGAGCTGCTTTCACCATTGCATTGCCTGTCACATAGGTGACACGACTTGCTGAAGTAGGGCCTGCATTGGGTGTTGTGAATGTATCGGCAGTAACGAGTTGAATCGTATCATATCTTATCCCCAGCTCCTCAGCCACCATCTGGCAGAAGATGGTATCCGATCCTTGCCCATAATCGACCTCCCCTGAGCGGACAATGACAGAACCATCTTCACAGATCTCTACTTCGGCTGAAGAGATATCCGGACGCGAAAATCCATATCCCATTCCGTAAAACATGGAGCCTATTCCGATTCCACGTTTTTTCATGTGAGATCCTTCCAATAGTCTCGAAGTTGAGGATCTTTCAAAACGACCTCCCTGATCTTTTCAAGGGTAGCCTTAATGCCCACCCCATCCGAGAGAATTTGTCCTGTCCCCGTTGAAAGTCCCTGATCCAGTGCATTCATGAGTCGAAACTTCAAGGGATTGATCCCAAGCCTTTTCGCTAATTCATCCATCTGAGATTCATGAGCAATAGCTGCCTGAGTCACTCCGAAACCCCGCATCGCACTGGCAATAATATTGTTTGTATAGACACTATAAGAATCCACCTTTATATTTGGGATATAGTAAGGTCCACAGAGATGGATCCCGCATTTCTTAACAACAAAGGCTCCCAAACCAGCATAAGCTCCTGTGTCACCAAGCACCCTTCCTTCCATGGCGCAGAGCTTCCCATCTCGTCTCGCTCCCAATCGGGTCCATATCTCGATGGCATGACGCTTGGTCTGGGACAGAAAGGATTCTTCTCGGTCCAATACGAGACGAACGGGCCGTCCCGTGGCTTGAACCAAGAGACCGATGTGAATCTCAACGGTCACATCATCCTTCCCACCAAAGGCTCCACCTGTTACCGCCCGGATGACCCGAATCTTATTCTCCCTTATGCCGAGCACCACTGCGACCTGCCTTCGATCTCGAAAAGGGCATTGATTGGCAGACCAGATGACCAGATTTCCCTGGCTATCGATCATCCCGATCCCTGACTCTGTCTCGATATAGGCATGATCCACCACATGGGTCCGATAGGTGTTTTCGACCACCACATCTGCCTCTAAAAAACCCTTTTCGATATCACCTTTTCTAACCTTGGTATGAAGCAGGATATTTCCCCTATCATGGATTTTGGGAGCCCCTTCAGCAAGGGCCTCATGTGGATTGGTGATGACAGGAAGTTCTCGATATTTTACTCTGATGGCCTTTATCGCATCTTTGGCAATCTTCTCGGTTTCTGCTGCCACAAGTGCCACTGGGTCTCCGATATATCGAACCTTATCCTCTGCCAAGGCATACTGATCCTGAAAAGCGATACCATATCGATTGATTCCAGGGATATCCTTTCCCGTTAAAACCGAGGCTACTCCCTTCATGGCCTTAGCCTCTCTCACATCAATCTCTTCGATCATGGCATGGGGAATTCCAGCACGCAAAACCTGACCAAAGAGCATATTTGGGAAGGAAATATCCTCCGAATAGACAGCCCTTCCTAAGACTTTATCGAGTGCGTCGATCCGAGGAACAGAATAACCTACGTAAGAAAAAAGTTTTTGCTCCATTCCGTCAAGCTCCAATTTCAATAACCACTTCGTATTCTATGGAGTTCCCTTCGACCCTTCTTCCCCTGCCTGCGCCTGCTAAGATAAGCAGAGCAGGCAGGGTTTCAGGAAAGGAAATTTTTGCAGGACCGACTATCTCATAACATCGGGGATGAAAGGTTTTCCTTGTTTCACCTGGACGATTAAGATCGTTGGATAGCTCTGGCCGAATTCATCAAATTTGATTCGGCCTGATAGACCCCATACATCCACCTTATGAAAGGCCTCCCGGACTTTTTCTTTATCCGTAGTCTTGGCGATTTCAATGGCTGCCTTAATGGCTTTCATTGCGTCGTATCCACGGAAACATTCGCCAAACCCTTTCGGGGCATTTCCACGTTTAAGATATTCTTCTGTGTACCATTTTGCTTCCTGTGGATTTTTGGCCATCTCAGGAAACCAAGGCGCAAAGAAGGTAATGATGTTCACTCCTTCTGCAGCTTCTGGACCAGCCAGTGCGACTAATCCTTCTGGAACGATGCCACCCCCTGTGGTAAGGATTTTCTGGGTCATCCCGAGTGATTTATACTGCTTTAAAATAAGAGATATCTGGGCTTGATCGGTCGTGACGATGACCGAATCGGCATCCGAACTTTTGATCTTTGTTAATTGGGTTAAGAAATCAGTGGCATCGGCATTGATGATCTCTTGGGTCACGACGCTACCACCTTTTCTCTTAACCACCGTCCCAAATTCCTGGGCTGTGCCTCTGCCCCAATCATTATTCACTGACAGGAAAGCCACTTTTTTGAACCCCAGCTTGGGTAACGTTTTTTCAACTCCTTCTGCCTCCATCTGACTGGTTGGACTGATTCGGAACAACCAAGGATTAGGCCTCTTGCCTTCAAGCTTCGTCACCTTTCCAGAACTTGCTGTATCGACCACATGAGGGACTCCATATTTCTTTGTCACGCTGGCACTCACAGCAAGCGTGGGCGAGCTTCCCCAGGCAGCGATCAACACATCAATCTTATCCCTTGTCACTAACTTCTCCGCAGCACTCACCGACTGGGAAGGATCGTTGGCACCGTCTTCGATGAAAAGCTTAACAGGCCTTCCTGCAATACCTCCCTCACTATTGATCTTATCTGCCCCGATTTCAGCCCCCGCTTTCTGATAACTTCCGGCGGCAGCGATCGGACCAGTCAAAGGATAGACAACCCCAACCTTAACAGGCTCAGCACCAATGGCAAGCCCGGCCGAGAGAAAAATTACAAAAATTAAAAATAGTATAAATTTGTTAACTTTCCTAATCATGTGATCCCCTCCTTTTTGTTAAAAATTTTTATTCGAAAAAATTTTTTATAAAATCTTTTCCATCACCCCCTTTCTAACCAACTCTTCCCGTTTTCCCCTTTAAATGGAGGTTGATTTTATATATCATATCTTTGATAAATTTGTAAACCCCTCCTGATAAATTAAATTTTCTATCATTTTCATATCGAATTTATATCTATTTTTCAATATGAAATGGGAAATGCTTTTATCTCCATGTATGATCTTGACACTTCCAACTATATCATTATATTTTGTTCCCTAATCCCATATTACCTAAGGAGGGGGGCATGGTACGAAAAACAGTATGGTTTCCATATGAAGAGTACGAAGCCCGTGTGAAGAAGGCACGAGAACTCATGGCTCGTGAGAGGATAGATCTTCTCTTTCTTACTGGGGATAGAAACTATATTTACTTTACAGGGCATCGCCAACTTACGCCAGAAGGTTGGGCATCAAGGCCTCACTACTTTATCCTCCCTTTTGAAGGGGAACCCCACATCATGGTCCACATCTTCATAGAGGGAGATGCCACCTCCACCAGTTGGGTTCAAAATATTAGCACTTACACCTCCCTGCTCAGTGCACCAATCAAAGAGCTTTCGGAAATCGTCCGAAGTTATAAGACCAAAGGGAAAAAGATTGGAGCAGAGCTTGGCCAGGAACAGAGGATCGGAATGCCTGTTAGGGATTTTCTTTATTTAAAAGGTGAACTGAAAGAATATGAATTTGTAGATGCAGCACCCATCCTTTGGGAGATGCGATTTATCAAATCCCAATGCGAGATGGATTACATCCGTCGTGCCATGGAGATAACAGCAAAGGGATACGTAGAAGGTTTTCCTCTTATCAAAGAAGGTATGACCGAAAGGGAGATTGCCTCTTTACTTGGCGGGAAAATGATCGAGCACGGTGCAGAGCAATTCTGGATCATTGTGGCCTCTGGAAAAGAAAATTATAAACGGATCAGTGGGAAACCTACAGATCGAAAAGTAAAGCGGGGAGATATGGTATGGGTCGACATGGGAGCTTCGGTGAATGACTACTGGGCAGATTACTCTCGTGGTGGTGTGATGGGTGGCCCGACCAGTCAGCAGAAGAAATATCAGGAGATCGTTATTGGAGTAACGGCAGAGGGAATTGGAGCGGTCAAAGCAGGTGTCCCGGGTGCCCGAATCGTGGACGTCTGTGAGGAGGGAATGAAAAAAAGGGGGGTGGACATTTCCTTCCAAGCAGGCAGGCTGGGGCATGGAATAGGCCTCTTTTTCGTTGAACCTCCCAGCATAGCCAAGTGGGATCCCATCATCTTGGCCGAAAATATGGTCATCAGTGTGGAGCCAGGTTTGGTGAGGGATGACGGGGTCTATCATGCGGAAGAGAACATGTTGGTGACCAAGGATGGGTGTGAGATTCTCTCCAAAGCTCCTCGAGAACTCTGGACCCTTGGTTAGAAAATGAAGGAGAGGAATATGCCTAAAGTACTCATTGTTTGCCAATCGAGAACAGGAAATATCAAAAATGGGGACAGTCCTTTTCAACAAGAAGCCATCCCCCCTTGGCACCCTGTTTAACCCGCCATTACAATCTGGTTTCAAAACAACCAAACGAGAAAGTTGTGCAGTGGCTCGATCGTCTCGACCCCAACACGATCTAAATGTCGTCACGATTGGCGATATACGGAAAGGTATCGAAAAGCTTCCGCCTTCAAAACGGAGAGAGACGGTTAGAGAATGGCTCGAAGCGGATTTTTTGCTCCGATTCCAGGGAAGAATTCTTGAAATCACCACAGAAGTGATGTCGGTCTGGGGAGAACTCGCCAGACGGTTAGAAAACGAAGGAAACCCAATCACGTTAAATATGTTGACGCCGCTATTCTTTTTTGATAATTTTATATTATGATAATAAGATCGAGGCTGGATGCCCGGGGAGCTGCACCATATCATTGTTCTTTACCTTCTTCAGATATCCACCGGGCTCTTTACTGAGAGTCCAGGCTTGTTTAATACGTGGGTGTAGATCATGGTAGTGACGACATCGGCGTTTCCTCAGGTCGGTCAGAAAGGCTTCAATATCCTTTCTGGACCTGTCTTCCAAGGGTTTGTCTCGAAGAAAACCATCAAAGTCCTTCGCCCACTTGACATAGAATGGCGAACGGTCCAGTCGTACCCTGTTCTCCTCTGCGCATCCCCGGTAGGCTTCCCAAAAACGTTCGCGTTCTTTGGAATTGTGGACATTCATGGTATTCACCCTCAGAATCCTTTTAATGTCAATAGGTTAGGCAAGAATTCAACATATAATGATATACGGAATTATTATATCACAATATAATAATTCCGTCTAATATCTGTTGAACTAAACCGCTTTGCGGTGGTTCAGCCCTTAATTGAGGGCATTGTTCTTTGACAATTGAATAGCGTTTTGCATTGGGCGCAGAAAGGGCTGCATTGCCGTTTTGTTCTCTGGCGACTATGACGGCCTCTTTTCGATTAAGATGTTGAGAGTTGTGAAACCTGAACATCAAGAAAGGAGGCTGTCATGGGAAAGTTAAGGGATCAAATGGAAATGGACATGAGGTTGAGGCGCTTCAGCCCCAAGACCATCGCTTGCTATCTGGCTTGCATGAGGGGTGTTGCAAGGCATTTTCGCAAGTCGCCTGCGGAGTTGGGAGATGAGGAGATCCGGGCCTATCTGCATTACCTGATGGAAGAGAGAAAGGTCTCTCAATCCGTGTTGGTTCAGACTTACAGTGCGTTGAAGTTCTTCTTTGAGAACACGCTCCAGAAGCAGTGGAATGCTTTCAGGATTCCCCGTTGCAAGCAGAGGAGGAAACTTCCTGGAGTATTAACCAGAGAGGAAGTGGAGTCGATTTTGTCAGCCACAAAGAACCTCAAGCATCGCGCGATCCTGATGACCATCTATTCCGCTGGGCTAAGGATTGGCGAGGTTACACGGCTGAAGGTTTCCGACATAGATAGTGGGCGGATGGTGATTCGGGTCAATGAGGGAAAGGGGCTGAAGGACCGCTATACCTTGCTTGGTGAGCGCAATCTGGAGATGCTGCGTCGTTACTGGAAGGCATACCGCCCCCCGGAGTGGTTATTCCCTGGTAGGAATGTCTCTGACCCCGTGAGCATATCGGCGATCCAAAGGGTGTTCAAGGCATCCCTTGAGAAAGCAGGAATCAAGAAGAAAGCATCGGTGCACACCTTGCGACACTGCTTTGCGACCCACCTGCTGGAGTCCGGAACCGATCTCTATTACATCCAGCGGCTTTTGGGGCACAAGAGCGCTGGCACTACCTCCGTTTATCTTCACATCACGGGGAAAGATATCGGGAAGATTAAGAGTCCCATCGATTCTCCACTGGGAAATCAGAAGCCTGCTTCATAAAAGAGGGCTTCTGATGCGACGTTGCCTTGAAGTGGCCGATATCTTTCGGGCCTATGGGCCGGCCTATCGAGAGGCTCATGGTCATGAGATGCCTATTCGTCACCACCGGGTGATGCGGGCAGTTGAGATCTGCCGCACTGCCGAGCTTGGGGGTCATGTGGATGAGTGTGATCATTGTGGTCGGTTGAGGATATCCTACAACTCCTGCCGGAACCGGCATTGCCCCAAATGCCAGTGCCTGGATAAAGAGCGATGGCTTGAAGCCAGGAAAGAGGATTTACTTCCTACCGCTTATTTTCACCCGGTCTTTACCATGCCTGAAGGGGTGAAGCCTCTATCCCTGAGAAACCAGGGGGTAGTCTACCCCATCCTTTTCAAGGCCGCATCGGAGAGCATCAAGGAACTGACGGAAGATCCCAAGCACCTTGGAGCGGAGGTGGGCTTCATTGCGGTCCTGCATACTTGGAGCCAGACTCTTATGGATCATCCACATCTGCATTGCATCGTGACAGGAGGTGGGTTGTCCACGGATGGGCTGCGATGGATACCCTGCAAGGGGGAGTTTTTCCTTCCGGTCAAGGTTCTCTCTCGGCTCTTCCGAGGCAAGTTCCTGGCCTACCTCAAGGAAGCCTATAAGAAAGGGAAGTTGGTGTTCCCTGGCAAGGTCGCCCACTTGAAAGAGAAGAGCACATTCAACGCCCTGCTCAAGGAACTCTACCGACAGGAATGGGTGGTTTACTGCAAACCCCCTTTCCAGAGCGCAGAAAGGGTGATGGATTACCTTGGCCGCTACACCCATCGGGTGGCTCTATCGAACGACAGGCTGGTAAAACTGGAAGGCGGCAAGGTTACTTTCCGATACCGAGATAGCCAGGACAACGACAGGATCAAGCCCATGACTCTGGATGCTTCCGAATTCATCCGGCGCTTTCTCCTGCACATCCTACCCGATGGGTTTGTGAAAATCAGGCACTACGGAATCTTGAGCAACCGGAACCGCAATACCAAACTGGGCCTGTGTAAGAGACTCCTCAGCGTTGATTGTCGGTATGAGGGAAGAGAAAAGCAATCCGAATCGTGGCAGGACCTCCTCACCCGGATAACCGGCCACGATCCCCGGATCTGCCCATACTGTGGAAAAGGGAGGATGGTACTGAAAGAAGTCCTTAACCCATCAGCGCTTCCGCTGCCTCCATAAGAATGATTTTGCACCATGGACAATCAATCACCCTTTCATTAGGGCCGATCATCGGCAGAGGGGAACTATGTGCTTTTTCAGGAATCCACTACTCCAACCCTTCCAGGAGACATCGTACGAGCACCGCCTTTCCATTTCCCGCACGCGAAACGCTATCCAATTGTCAAAGATCACGCCCCTCATATAGAATCAACCTGGAACAAAGGAGCTATTGAATCCCCATAGCCCAGCGAAGCGGTTCAGTTCAACAGATTGTAACCGGAATGAAAAAAGCGTCACTCCGTTTACAATCTTAATTGTTTAGCCAATAAAATTATAAGAGAAAAGGTGGTATAATTGAATTGAATATTCGTTATTACATCGATCCGGAAACAGGACTGCCTCATATCTACGGACATGATGTTGAGGAAACAGAGGTAGAAGAAGTTCTTTCCAAACCGGGAGAAGATCGACCGGGTCAAGAGGGATCACGAGTTGCAATTGGAAAGACATCAGACGGACGTTATCTTAGGGTAATTTATGTCCCTGATCCAGAGCCAAATAGTGCTTTTGTAATTACAGCGTATGAACTGCGAGGCAGACCATTAATCGCATATCGTCGCCGCAGAAGGAGGAAGAAAAAATGAAACAAAGTAGATTTCCGCCAGGATGGGATGCTGAACGTGTTAAAAGGGTATTAGGCCATTATGAGTCGCAGTCTGAAGAAGAAGCTGTTGCTGAGGATGAGGCAGCATTCGAAGCTTTGGGGCAGACAGTCATGGAGGTCCCAACAGAAATTGTACCGGCGATACGCGAGCTTATTGCAAAACACAAAGCAGCTTGAAAATGGCTAACAATCGCATCAACCTGACGCGGATTAGCCGCGTCAGGTTTGGGCGTTGATGATTGCTCGCGCAGGTTATGCGAATCGTTAGGCCTGAAGAAAAGGTCTATCAAGAATAAATGCAGAAAATATGGTCGGTCACTTTTCTTCGACTGACCTATGAAGATTGTCCATATGCAACCGGGCACAAAATAATATTTAGAGATGGTGCATTTCCCCACTAAATCCATTATCAAAGGCAAGACTCCGGTACTCGTGCCTGTCGTAAGGATCAGACCAACGAATACCGTTAAGGGTGATGCTCTGAAGGTTGAGTATTCCCCAATATTATTGGTAAGCGCAGACGACAATTATTACTATATCGTTGATGGAAATCACAGGTTCTTTAGAAAGATATTTTTTTCTGACAGCACAAGTCGGATACCTGCTTGGGTCCTTAAAGAGGGCGATCAGGAAAGCCTTCATGGAGATCCTCTTCCCCAGGTTCTACGGGAGTGGAAAGAAAGACTCATTAATCTTGAACAATTGTGCACAATGGCAAAGAACGCTTACAAAGGTGTAGCAAACGAGGTAAATTCAATCCTAGAGTCTGTTTCCCGCACTTCAAAGCACGGAGCCCACGTAGAAGACATTGACCATATTACTTATAGTGACAAATACAAGGGTAGAGACATTGTGGACAACAGAAATTTAGCCCTTGCTCTGTCCGGCTCAATTCTCAACCTTATTAAAGGAACAACCACTATACAGGAAGAATCGCTTGCAAATAACATAAGTGAGGAAGAGATGGCTAGCTTGCACAAGTGTTTCATTGATGGCGGTATTAAGGCACTTATGGAGAGGCTAAAGGGGCCATTATGAGTTCTTGCCTTGTATTGGGTCGTGTGGAAATGTGAAATGAAAAAAATTGCGAAGAATTGGGTCACATTGGATTATTCAGTTTCAACCTAAAAGGGCAAGGCCTAACCAATCACTCCAGCGGATGGCTTACAGCCCCCGCTGACTTCTATCGTTAGCCCATTGAAAGGAATGTTATGAGCGAAGCTGAAGAAATAGCGAAAGCAATACAAGAATCTGCCAAGCTTGGGGAGAAAGGACTAGAAATAGCCGATAAAGCTGGCAGCTTTTTTGCCAAGGTCTTCAAGGAACCGATTAATGAAATATCGGGAATGATTACAGACAAATTGCGATTCATAAGATGGAAGCGCATGGTTCAAATGGCAGATGAGGTTAATAAGATTCTTGAAGAAAAGAATATTAAAGATACAAGAGCTGTTCCCCCAAAGATTGCATTGCCAATCATTGAAGAGGCATCGTTAGAAGACGATCCAAATCTTCAATACCTGTGGAATCATTTACTTGCTAATGCTATGAATCCAAAATTCAATGATGAACTACGATATGGGTTCATAGAAATGATAAAAGGAATAACAGGTATTGAGGCAAGGCTGCTAAATGAATTTTACGGAGTTCTTCATAGGGAAGGTAAGTTGAGGCCACTGAGCGATGTATTCCAATACAGTTTGACAAAAGAGCAAATAATGCAAGCACTGGGCATACCTGCTGATCTATACGCAATATCAGTAAATAACCTTATGCGAATGCAATTACTATCTCCAGCAATCCTTAAGGGTGGGGTAAAGATGGGACCAGAACCGTTGACAATATATAAAGGCATTGACGCGGTAACTCTCACCCCGTTAGGAGTTAAGTTTGTGGAAGCATGCATAAAATAGGGCTAACAATCGGCTGCAGCGGACGGCGTTATGCGCCGCCGCTGAACCGAGGCGTTGTCGAGGACGCTTTGCGTCCTCGACAACGCTGCGGATGAGGAGAATCCGCATGATTGCTCGGCGCAAAGCGCCTCACAACCATGCGGATTGAGCAGACACGCCCTTCGGGCGGCTCCTCATCCGCAGCGATAGGCTGTAAACATATTTAATATATAGAGCGAAACTATGAAAAACGCAGAAGCCAAAGATGAGTATATTGAACTAAACGCCAACTTAAGGCACTACGGTAATATTCGATTTGCTCAGCTCACGGTGTTTCTGGCAATTACAGCAGGTCTTGTAACTTGCGTCTTTACTTTCAATTTATCTGAGCCAGCAAAATTACTTTTCAAAATCGGTGGTGTTATTATCAGTGTCCTTTTCTGGATAGTGGACATCAGTGATATGTATTTATGGACCAAGTTTATAAGGCGTGCGGCAGAGTTAGAAGGCTCTCTTAATTATAAGCAATATTCTGGCTTACCCGGTTCACCAAAATTTGATCGTGTTAGGCCAGCGACTCTTGCAATATGGTGTTTTTATCTTCTTGTTTTCCTCTTCTGGTTGGTCACGATAATCTGGTATTCACAATTTGGAGCAGTGCAAAAGAAATTGTTTGCCTAACAAATTACTCCAGCGGATGGCTTACAGCCACCGCTGACCTAAATCGTTATGAGTAAAAAGGACCAGGGCGTCCATATGGGTCCCTAACGTAGTGGTGCAGAATGATCGAAGAACCGGCTACACATTTTGAAATCTACCTGACAAAACACGGTCAGAACAAACTCACAAAGGGTGAAATGATTGCCCTTATGCAATTGCTGCGGATCATAAACACTCTAAGATTTCAGATAGGTCTGTTATTTCATACAAAGGACGAAACTGAGAGGCTTTTTCGGATAAGGTCACAGTTGGAAATATATGCAATCTTGGCAAGTTCGTTCAAAGAAGCAGTCAAGGAATTCTACAATAATTTATTCAAAATATTGGGGCCGCTTTCAGAAGAAAAAGAATTGAAAGATGCATTGACCAAATACGATACCAAAACAAGAAACTACAAGGATGATGAAGTACTCCGGATAATTGATTACATAAGGAATAATTTCAGTTTTCACATAAAATCTCAGCTCTTTGACAACTACATCATTGAAGGTGATGCAAAGGAAGACATGCTGATAGGAATCGCAAAATCTGAGAAGATTATCGATCAATGTTTCCTAAAAGCATATGATGCACTTATCTTTCAAGTGACCGAAATGGCAAAAAGCCTCACGGATAAAAGCAAAATCCTCGATTGGCTATTTGATAACATAGGGCAGGAAGTTGACTATTTTTGCGATTTACTGGAGAAGCTTGGCGGGTTTATTGTGAAGAAATACGGGGGTATAAGACTCGC
>Ga0194113_10003619_pt1 | contig 20582 bp, 18 predicted proteins | sample TA2MahC200mmetaG_FD_146193 | JGI IMG/M metagenome (GOLD analysis project Ga0194113, IMG submission 146193) | Freshwater microbial communities from Lake Tanganyika, Tanzania - TA2015017 Mahale Deep Cast 200m | ecosystem: Environmental > Aquatic > Freshwater > Lake | place: Tanzania: Lake... | reverse complement strand
GGATGCAAGCGGCCTATGGCCGGGGACCGGCAGCAGTGGCCGCCGATCGCGGTTTCGACAGCCAGAGCAATCGCACCGGTTTGGAGGCCGAGGGCATCTACAATGCGCTTTGCCCGCGAGCGCCGCATTGATCTGGGGCGCCCGGAACTGCTCTCGATGGACATGGGAGAAGCGGCGGAGTACTGGAAAGTACCTGTGCCCATCGCCAAGCGGGACCGAAAGAACGGCCTGCACAAGCGCAAGCAATCGGAAATCGAGGTAGCGAATCCCACATCGGGGAGGACGGTCGAATGAAGACGAGGAAACCTGCAGAGAACAGGCATTCAGCACTCATCGAGACCATCTTCAGCAGCCGCTACCAGGATGGTCTCACAGAAGTCCCATTCCACCGAGACGAACTCACGACGACAGCCAAGAAGCTCCGAATCACGTTGCCGAAGAACCTCGGTGATGTCATTTCTCCATTCGCTACCGGATGTCGTTGCCCGACGCCATCGCAGGAACGCAGCCCGCAGGACAGGAGTGGGTGATCGAGGGGCGCGGCAGGTCGCAGTATGCCTTCCGACTGGTGGCCGTTAACCGGGTCCTCCCCAATCCGCAGTTGGCGCCGATCAAGATTCCCGATTCCGCTCCGGAAATCGTTGCTGCCTACGCCTTGTCAGACGAGCAAGCTTTACTGGCCAAAGTGCGGTACAATCGCTTACTCGACGTCTTTCTTGGCGTGGCGGCGTACTCGCTGCAAAACCACCTGCGGACCACTGTAACACGGCTGGGACAGGTCGAGGTCGATGAGATCTACGTCGCAATTGACAAACGCGGTCGGCAATATGTTCTCCCCGTTCAGGCAAAGGGCGGTAGCGACCGGCTTTCGACGGTGCAGACGAGGCAAGACATCGCCTGTTGCGCAGAGAAGTTCCCTCACCTCCTGTGCCGCGCCATCTCGGCGCAGTTCGTGGAGGCCGATCTGATCGCCTTGTTTGAACTGGGGCAATCCGGTAACGACGTTCGGATTATCGAGGAACGCCATTACAGACTCGTGCCTGGTGACCAGATTTCCCGCGACGATCTTCGAGCGTATGACACCTAGATCGCCTGACTGTCCAAAGGGCGTATCGGAAAAGTCGGTAGGCGTAGAAATCGAAGAGTCTCGAACCGAGTTGGACGTTTGGCGGTGGTATGATCGCTTCCCAGATTCTTTACACTGCCAAGTCGCCGCGATGGCAATAGCGCGCGGCCGGCGGCCTGCATCGAGTCTCCTACGGTGGAACGTCGACCCTGATCCGATAGAACCGCGTCGGTGCGCGGTTGGTATCGACCAAGGACCCGATGGGCAGGCTAACGGGAACGAGTGTCTGACTGGGCAGGTTGGTCCAGGAAGCTGAGTTCAAGTCGGTGGTATACTCGAGCGTGTAGACCCGCGAGGCTGAAGCCGGGAAGAAAGCCGTCCAGGTCGGGAGTCTGGACCAAGCGGAGATGTGCAGGCGTGAAGCTGGGTTAGTGGGATCGGTATCCGCGACGTACTCTTGCCAGGTGCTCAGGCCATCCTGATCGTCGTCGGCCGACAGTAGCCCACCCGTGACGCTGCCGAAGAACGGCAACTCCCACCAGTCCGGCAAGCCATCGCCATCGCTGTCGCGGTCGAGCGGGTTGGGTAGGCCGTGGGCATCGGATCGGTCAGAGCCGTCGTAAGCGCCGCCCCCAAATCGGAGGGTGCGGACCAGTGCGTCGACTTGCAGAAGCCAGGCGCGGGCATGGCCGTCATACCCGCCACCGAGACAGCGCGCTTCGGTGTTGGGGGCGACCGCGGGCATGAACCGGGCTGAGGCGTACCCATCGTGGGTGCCGCCGAAGAAGCGTCTCTCGGGGCCGAGGCCGACCAACCGTTCCAGGCGGGCTGAGGCATACCCATCGTAGGGTCCGCCTAAGACGCGTCTCTCGGGGCCGAGGTTGACCAACCGGTCCAGGCGGGCCGAGGCATACCCATCGTAGGGGCCGCCCAAGAAACGCTCGGGCGCCGAGGCCCCCACCGACGCCAAGGGTGCCAGCGCGAGAGCGCCCGCGACCACAGCCAGGTGCAGGTTGTTGGGGGGCATGCGGGATCTGCGAGGTTGACTTGTGCTTAAGGAGCGGTGCGCACGCCTCGCCCGCCGCCATCGCCGTTTCTGTTAACCGCTCCGCTATTCGCGCTATTGCTGCGGTCGGAGATCGCGCCGAGGGTGCCCGTACTGCCCTGGCTACCGCCGCGGACGCCGGTGCCGTTGTTGGATGCGGGCCAGTAGAGCGCGGCATGGCCCTTGGGAAAGGCGCCCGGGAGCGGGCCGCCGCGATCCCCGTGGGTCCAAGTGGTGGTGTCGTAGTGGAGATGGCCGTTGGTGGGGCCTACGGCGATGGCCGCCTCACTGGTTACCAGGAACGGTTTGGTGACTTCCGGATACTCGTAGAACGGGCTCACTACGCCCTCCGAACCCAAGTAGAACGCCCCGGTGGGCACATAAACCATCTCGATCCCGTGCACGCTCAGATCCACCAGATTGGTACCCCGCAGTCCGCTGGACGCATAGTCCCACTTCAGCCGGACCCCGTTGTTAACCAGGCTGCCTTGCCCGTCGCCCGACCGGTGAATGAAGGCGCCCGGGTAACGTCCCCCGTCGTTGGCAACTGTGACGGTCGTGCCGGCGGGAGCGGTGTGGCCGGTCGGCGCCAGCAGCCCATGTTGCCACTGGCCGCTGGCCGTGCGGTGCTTGAGGAATACCCAGGCCGCGTCCCAGTTGCTCAAGTAGGTGCCCCCGCCGTCGTCGGTCCAGGTGGCGCGCCAGGAATTGTGTCAACCGATGTCGAAGACCACCTCCGCCACCCCGGCTTGGACGTTTTCGAGGGACACATTGGTGACGACCAAGCCGTTGGCCCAGCCCAGTCGGCTCGGTCCAACTAGCGCGAGGATGAACCAGGCCAGCATGAGCATGGGCAGGGGTGCGCTCCTCGATATCGATACGTTGCGGTTTGCCAAGCAACGGGCTTCGGTCGTGATCATGAGATCATTCAATAGATCGAGGCGCGGAGCGACAAGGCTTTTCGGCCATGAACCGGGTCCTTCCATTCTACTGCTGCATCAGCGAATCACCGAGATGGACGACCCGTCCGCGGTAGGGCGCGCAGTCCGCTGCGCGCCGCGGGTCCCGACCTCCGTAGCTCATGCGGCGCGCACAGCCTCACGCCCCCCGGCATGCCTTGTCCACAGCAGGTTGCCGGCGCGCAGAGGACTGCGCGCCCTACCTTCCAGTGGTTGTTGCTCGCGAGGTTCTGGCGGTGCGCCCAGGTCACCGGTAGCGGGGCGTGTGGGGTACCACGTCACTTGCCCTCGGCCCCCCATTGTTTCATGAGCCGGATGTTGCGTTCGGTAACACTCTCGCCTTGGCCTCGGCCGTCTCGGTTGCCCACGTAAACCGCCATATCGCTGTCATACATCTTCTCGGGCTCGGGACCGGGATCGCGGGTCTCGACCAGCCAGCGGTCAAGCCGGGCGCGGAGCGCGGCTAAGGTGGGCTGCCGATCGGGATCGCCGGCCAGGTTTTTGACCTGCCAACGGTCGGTGGTCCATTCGTAGAGTTCCTCGGCGCGTCGGGTGGGACTGAAGAGCAACTGTTCCGAGAGCGAGTCCAGTTTGCCGGTCTGGTGCAGTGCGCGCAGGGTCTGCACGATGGATTTGGCGTCCTTGTAGGCGTTGGGCTGAAGGTGGGGCCGCTGCGGATGAAAGTTGCGGATGTAGAGGAAGCGATCGGTGCGCACACTACGGATGCGCTCGACGGTTTCGTCGCAGCGATCCCGGGCCGCAAAAACGAACTGACGCGGCCGGTACTCGGTGGCGAAGACATTCTGCGCCTGCATGGTCTTGGGCAACGGAATGCCGGCTGCGGCAAGGGAGATGGCGGCCATATCGATGTGCTCGACGAGGTCATCCCGCACGGCGCCGCGGGCGATGCCCGGGCCGCGCACCACGAACGGGATATGCGTGCCTTCATCATAGAGAAACTGTTTGCCTCGCGCGTGGCTGATGCCGTGGTCGGTCATGAAGATCACCAGGGTCTGGTCGAGAATCCCTTCCGCCTCGAGGCGGGCGATCACTTGGCCGACGTGCGCGTCGGTAAAGCGAACCGTGTCCAGGTACGCTGCCCAGTCGCGGAGCAGCACCGAGTCCCGCGGGTAGTACGGCGGCAAGGTCACCTGCTGCGGATCGGTCGCATTGCCGAACTCAGCTCGGGCGCGCTCGGCGAGCTTCTTCGCGGCCGCATCGGTGCCGCCGCGAAGCTTGCCGCCGGGGAGTTGCACCTGCATGAAGAACGGTTGGCCTGGCTTGCGCCCGGCCCAGTCGGGGCTGTCGTACATCTTCGAGTCCCACTCGAAGTTGTAGTCGGTTTTGCCCAGGGCACCCCGCCGACCCTGGTTGGGCAGGCCGTCGCCGTTGCAGGTGTAGTAACCGGCTTGTTGGAAGAGCACGGGCAGCGGCGTCACGCCTGCGGGCAGGTGAATCTTCTCGACCCCGCGTCCGCTGCGATGATGATGCGCGCCGATGCTGGTTTGGTACATGCCCGTGATCAGGGCCGAGCGGCAGGGGGAGCACACCGGCGCGGTGATGAACGCGCGGGTGAACCGCGTTCCCTCGCGGGCCAACCGATCCACATGCGGGGTTCGAATCAGCTTCTCACCGTAGCAAGAGAAGTTGGCAGACATATCGTCCACGACGAACCAGAGGATGTTGGGGCGGCCGGCATCGGCAGGCAGAAGCGGGTTGCTCAGGGCCAGGCCAGCGGCGAGGAGGAGCAGATGTCGTTTCATGGTTGAACGAAGCGAAAATCTCCGATCCGGCCTCGCGCGTCCATCACAATGCAGGGCGATTTTGCTGGGGCGGTGGAGGGGGACGGAGTACGCCTCGAGGGGGAAAGCGAGGGAGCGGGGGGGCGACAAAGGCGGACGACAAAGGCAAGCGACAAAGGCAAGCGGCAAATGGAGTGGAGACTTTGTCGCTCACCTTTGTCGATTCCTGGTTCTGTGCGACCTCGGCTGTCCCCGAATGCGGCCGGGCGACAAAGGCGCGGTGGTCTATTACGCGCGCAACCAGAAGGAGCATCTGCTCAAAGCTGTACGCGACGTACTGCCAAAAACCGCCGACAAACTCTACGCCTGGCTTCCCCCTCCGGTGCCGGAGGAGCCGATGTTGATCATTCTGGCCACTGGTTGGATGGCAACGAGGGTGAAGCCCACGCCGGTTGCTGGCAGGGCAGGAATCTGTCCCTCTACAGCGGCAATCCCTCCATGCGCGACTGCAACGAACTGCTCAAGTTCGACCAGAACGCCGCCGAAATCGACCTCGGTCTGCCAGATACGCCTTGTCGTCGCGCCGGCCCCTTTCCTCGATGATCGTCAGGTATTGGTCCAGACCCATGAGCAGGTAAGTGGGACTGGCCTCGAAGACTTTGGTCTCCAGGGCCAACTCGCGACGATCACCCCCCCGCGGGAAGTCCGCCAAGCGCGTCCACAGGCGCCACATCTTGCCGTCGAGACTGGTGAGCAACAGATGCGCCCGCTGATCGTCGCAGATGACCCAAGAGTCGAGCCCGCCCACCTTGCGCGGATCGTCTTTGCCCCCGTCGAGCATGGGCGTCGCCTGCGTCCAGGAATCGGGAGCGGCGATGTCGGAGATCGTGGAGCAGGCCACCCACATCATGTTCGGGCTGGGCACGCCCACCTGGTAAACCAGGTACCACTTCTGGTTCGGCCGGAAGAAGAACATTTCATGGGCGCAGTAGTAGACGCTGTGGCTGACCTTGAGCAGGGTGCGCTTGGACGGGGGGCTGAAGGGGGGTCGTGGAACCGGGCTTGGCTTCTGCACGCTGGCCTCCTTGGCCGCCGGGGCGGAGAGCGCCGGCGGCTCGCGCAACGCTGGGGACGGCCATCTCGATGGATTCGTCCACGGGTTCGGCCTCGGCTACGATCTCATACGCGGCGGGTTGGTCGAGCTGCACCTGCTTGGTCTTGCGCACGCCATTCTCCGTCCACTCGTGCGTCACGACCATCGGAGCGCCAGAGCGCGGACGGTCCTCGACGCAATGGGCGAAGATGCGGAGGTTGTTTAACGCCGGCTCGCCCGTGTAGCGCACGAACAGCGCGCGGACAGGTTCGTCCAACCTCACCTCCCGATCCACGTTGTAGTGCCAGTGGCTCTGGTCAGACGGCACTTCGGCCTGGTAGATGTCGCGGAAAGGGCCGCCTTCGCTGACGGCATAGGCCATGGCGTTGCGGGTCTCGCGCGGGGCGTGGAGGTTGGCCGTGAAGCTCCCGCCAGCTGAGAACCAGGCGATCTTTGTGCCGGCGGGGGCTGGGACTTTCGCGACCAAGGCACCGCGCACCCGGCTCGTGCGCCGCGCGGGATCGTAGTCCTTGGGCGGCTCCACCAAGGGCTTCAGGAACTCCTCACGATCGGCTGCACTCGGGCAAATCGCCAGCACCCGGCTCGGCAGACCGTAGTGGTCGCGGGTCACGAGGCGCATCGCGTTCCTGCCCTTGCGGAGCGCAGGCAGCGACGCCGGATGCACCAGCACCCAGGTCGTGATCTCCAGGGAGCGCGCCACCGACTCGGCGGGTTGGCCGCGCAGTTCCAACTTGAGCAGATAGCCGTAGCGGCCGGCGACCTGGGGCGTGAGATCGAGGGTGCCGCTTGACGCAGACAGCCGTTGCCAGCTCAGGCCGTTGTCGAGCGAGAGCGCTAGGCTTGCACCCGTGGCGTCCAGCTTCACCGCGGAAGCTTCCCGGTCGTCGTCGGCCGTGTCCAAGTCACCCACCCGCGGCACGATGATGTACGGCGAGCGCACTTCGAACACCACACACCCTTCACCGGCGGAGGTCAGCGTCAGACCTTGCTCACCCGCTTGAACATTGTGCGCGTCGTGTATGCCGTCGTCGAAGTCCGAGAATCGGGCCGTGAGGTTGGGCCGATACACGAAACGGCCGTTTCCGTGAGTGTGAATGGTGAACGACTCGTGCTTGCTCTTGGGGCCGCGCGGCTCGCGTTCGAGGACGGTTCGGGGAAAGGGTCTTGCGGCGTAGGACGGATGGTGGTTCCAGCGGCCTCCCTGCGGCCTCCACCAGCGCGTGAAGGTCTCACCCTGACGCAACACGAAATCCATCGTGTGCCCGCCGCTGGCCATGCCGTACCGATGCTCCACGGCCGTGGTGGCATACGTGCGCCGGACGTTCTCCAGGTTGTCGAGCGGGAAGAACAGCGGACCGTTGGGCTCACGCCAGAGCGAGGCGTCCACGCGGGCCTCGGCCATCGAAGCCAGCGTGCCGTCCGCACGCCGGAACACCGCCCGCACGTCGAGGTCGAAGTAGTGCCACCGGCCGTCCGAGAAGACTTCCGCGGCCACGTGGTTCCAGCCCGGCAGGATGAGCGTGCGCGCGGGGCCGAGGCCCATGCCTTCCAGGATGCCTGCTGCCATCGGTCCCAACGTGCCGCAGTGGCCGATGGGATAGACGTTGAGCATCTTCACCGGATCAGTCACCGCGCCGTACTCGGGCAGGTCCTCACGCCCTTCACGCGCGGGCGTGCCCATGGGATACACTCCGGTGTGGCGATCGGCCAGATACTCGAAGACCTCGAACACCTTCGCGTCGCCGGACAACACCCGCCAGCGCTCGAACTGGGCAAACGTCTTCAGGCTGTAAGTGTCTGCGTTGTGGGGCGACACGACCCGTGGCGAGTAAAGCGCCGCCTGGGCCGGTCCCAAGAGGCAGATGAGTGGAAAGAGCTTGGTGAGCAGATTCAACGATTGGGTCAGTGGATTCATACCCGAGCGGTGTTCAAGAGGGTGTCGGCGGCGGATTGGGTGCGCCATTCAGCGGCCTTGGACAAAGTGGTTGAGCAGCAGGCGCTCCGCGGCCGGATCGTAGTTGGGACTGGATGGGTCCACGCGGCGCTGAAGGTCGAGCTGCACAAAGACAACCTGATCTCCACCTTGCGCAGCGGGAACGCGGGCGGCCACCGTGGTGCCAGGTTCCTTGAACCAACCGGGGATTGCCGGTTGCAGATTACCTTCGTCGGTTTCCGCGACGTTGCCGCACGGATGCACGTCGTGGTTCTCTTTGGTCCCCGTGCTGCCGGTGCGCATGGTGGGATGCGTCGGATCGAGTTGGCTGACGAATTCCTGGAACGGGCCTTCCTCCCAGGCGTTGTCGCCCGGCGATTCATTGGACAACACCCACATGATGACCGCGGGGTGGTTCCACATCCGCGCCAGCCAGAGGTTGCGGCCGTTGAGCTGGTCGTTGCGGTCCTTCACGCGAATCAGCACGCGCGCTCCGGCCAAGTCGGGCAGCGCCAACACCCATTTCATGAAAGGCCCTGCCAGTTTGACCTCTTGCCAGCAGAGTTTCGCCTGTCCGGCGGTCGTCTCCGCTGACTCATTCCAGTTCCCAACGACAAACTCCCACGGGTCGTTCAGCGGAATGGAGTTGGTGCGGCCACCTCCCGATTCGCGGGCGATCGCGTCCAAGCATCCCAGCGACGATACAAAGGCACAGAGCATAGTCGCGAACGGCGTCCTGGAGATGCATGTTCTCATGGAAGCTCGACGATTCCGCCGTAGCGGCAATTCACGATGCCCCAAGAGAATCTCCACGCCAACCACGCCGAGCTTGCGCTGCTGTCGTTGGGTGGCCGGAGCGGATTGGGATCGCCATTGTCCGGCAAGAGCATGCACGCATAGCTCGCGCCCGCCGGGCGATGCGGCACGAAGACGTCATCCACCATCTGGCAGTAGCTGTTCGCTTCCACCCAGGGCCGGCTGCTGGGCGACCTGTGCCGGACGGCCGCTCGCACCGTGATCACCGTCTACCGCTCGGCCAGCGGCCGGCCCGACGGTGCCCCGGGATGGTCGGTGCCATCCAGAGCTTCGGGCTGTTGATCTATTGGCATCCGCATATTCACGGGCTGTTCAGCGAACAGATGTTCTCGGCCGAGTTGCCGGCTTTGTCGCTGACCTTTGTCGATTCCCGGTTGCTTGCGTCCTCGGCTGTCCCCGAATGCGGCCAGCGACAAAGGCGGACGACAAAGGCAAGAGGCTGCGGGGGGGCGGCTACTCGGGGTCGAGGGCAAGAGGAAGAGGCCACTCGCGGATTCGGATACTGCGCCAGCGAGTTGCCGCGTTCTCGCTCTGCAAGCCGATGGGGCCCTCGGTCAACTCGCACCCGCTGACCGTCGAGATCACTGTGCCATTGAGAGCAATCACCATGTCGCCACAGTTGACTTCGATCTCGACTAGGTTCCATTCGCCGACGGGCTTGCGGACCCGCTCGAGGGCCGACCGGTCAAAGGTCAATTCGCATTTCAAAGTGCGCGGGATCGGCAGGATCAGCCCCGCATCACGATGCATGCCTTGGACCTCGACACTGCGGGGCCAGAGACCGAGCGCGTTGGGCTCGGCGACGTGGATCAGGCAGCCGCTGTTCCCGCGGAACTCGGCATCGTTCGTGAGGTCAGCCGGCCGCTCGAAGGCATACTCGAGCTGGAGGGTATACCGGCGGTAAGATCTCTGGGTGAACATATACCCGGCCGGGCGTCCGCTGCAGTGGAGGATGCCGTCCTGGACGGTGAATGTGCCCTGGTTGCCGGCGCCTTCCTTGCCGAGGTGAAACCGCCAGGCGGTGAAGTCTCGCCCGTTCCAGAGATCGGCCCAGCCCTGTGCCTGGTGCTGCTGTAACCGCGCCGAGAGGCGCTCGACCACCTCCGGGTAGCGTGCCGAGACATCCGTAATTTCACCCGGATCGGCTTCGAGGTTCAGCAACTGCGGTCTGAACTGGTCAGCTCGCGGACCTTGTCTCCCGGGGGGTGTTCGGCCCGGGGGCGCCAGCGGCACGCCTTCGATCCACTTCCACGGCCCGCTGCGGATGGCGTACACGCCGTTGGCACTCTGCAGAATGAGGTCCTGGCGCAGGCTTTGCTCCGGAGTGCCCGTGAAGGCGGGCCATAGGTTGACGCTATCCGGCCCGACTGCGCCCGGGTCGCGGGCCGGTTCGCCCACCACCGCCGCCACAGTGGCGTACAGGTCGACCAACCCGATCATCTGATCGCTAACGCTGCCGGGCGGAATCCGACCCGGCCAACGCGCGATGAAGGGGACGCGGAAGCCTCCTTCCCACACGTCGTGTTTGCCGCCACGCAGGGCGCCGTTGATCTTAAGACCGGCGTCCATCGCCCGGGCTTGCGTGTTGCTTTTCGAGGTGCGCGCAACCACGCCGCCGTTGTCGCTGGTGAAAACGACTAGCGTGCGCTCGACCGCGTCAATAGCCTCCAACGCGGTTAAGATCCGACCGACGCTGCGGTCGAGGTCGTGGATGAAATCGCCGTAGGGACCGGCGGCGCCGGTGCCGCGGGCTTGGGCCGAGGGGGTGACCAACTCGTGCACGGCCACCGGCGCGAAGTAGAGGAAAAACGGCGCCGGGCGGCCCCGTTGTTGCTCGAGCCATGCCACAGCCCGATCGGTCAACTGTTCCATCGTCTTCGGGTCGTCGCGTTCGGGGGCGTCCAGGCCGAGCTTGCTGGGCGCGGGACTGAGCTTGTCGGACCGCAAGCCGAAAACCTGGTGGTTTTCGACGAAGACGCGGGTGATGTCATTATGGTTTTGCGGCACGGCAAACTGGTAATCGAAGCCGAGCTCGAGCGGGCCGGGCTTGAGTTCCTTCGTGTAATCCACGCGCTTGGCCGTCCCGTAGCCGAGATGCCACTTGCCGATCATCGCGGTGGCGTAGCCGTGCTGCTTCAGCAAGGAAGCGAGCGTGGGGCGGTTGGTCTCGATCAGCAAAGGATCCATTGTGTTGGCGACTCCCCCATGGTTCAGCGGCGTGCGCCAACAGTAACGGCCGGTCAGTATCGCGTAACGCGTCGGCGTGCAGACCGACGAGGGCGTGTACGCCTGAGTGAAGCGGCGGCCTTCGCGGGCAAGGCGATCCAGGTTCGGAGTGCGGATGAGCTTAGGGTCCGCGCCGTAACAACCGGCGCTGCCGTACCCGTAATCGTCGCTCAGGATGATGACCAGGTTGGGCTTGGGGGAGTCGGCCGGGGCAGCGTGGGCCAGGAGGTACCCTGCGGCGGCGGTCAGGAGGAGGACGAGCGCTTGGAGTCTCATGGGATTGCGGGTTCAGTCGGTGGCGCCGCTCCGGCTAGGCTATCTCGAAGCCTCATCAGTCGCGGGAAACCGCCTCCGGATGCCGGGCCAGGATGGCACGGAGCCGGGCCAGCACTTCCGGCTGGGTCGCGGCGAGGTTTTTCGTTTCCAAAGGGTCAGTTTCGTAATCGTAAAGCTCGAACTCGGCGGTGTCGGCGGGCGCGCCGATGGCTTTCCATTCGACCAATCGGTAGCGTTCCGTACGGATGGCACGGCCCAGGCGCTCGCCTCGCGGGTAGCAGTGCGAGGCGTGATCGCGCACGCGCTTGGCTGGATCGCGCAAGACAGGCACCAGGTTGAGACCATCGATGGGCTGCGGGCCCTTCGGCGCGGGTAGGCCGGCGAGTTCGGCAAGGGTTGGGAAGATGTCCACGGTCTCGGCGGGTTGCCGCGTCACGCTGCCAGGTTGGGTCACGCCCGGCGCGACGACGATGAGCGGGATGCGGTTGGCTTGCTCGTAGTTGGTGTGCTTGGTCCAGTAACCATGGTCGCCGAGATGCCAACCGTGATCGCCCCAAAGGACGATGAGGGTGCGCTCGGCCAGAGCGAGCCGGTCGAGTTCATCGAGCACACGGCCGATTTGCGCGTCGACGAAACTGACACAGGCGTAGTAGGCATGGATGAGGGTGCGTTGGGTGGTCGCCTCCCGGAGATTGTCCACGGTCAAGGGGTCGTAGTTGACGATCTCGCCGCCCTGCTTGCCGGCGTAGCGGGGCGCGCCTGTAGGATCGCGCTGGTACGACGCCAGCGGGAAGGCATCCCGGTCGTACAGCTCCCAATAGCGCTTTGGAGCGGTGAAGGGCAAATGCGGCTTCACGAAGCCGAGGGCGAGGAAGAATGGAGTGTCGGCGCGTTGCTGAGCAGCCCGCAGTCGCCGGATACCCTCGTCCGCGATGCGACCGTCGGCGTAGGCGTTGTCCGGCACGTCCGCGATCTCCCAGGCCGCACCACGGGGCAGAACGCCAATCTCACCGAGCTTCTGGTTGGTGAAGTAGGCTTCCTCGCGCGTGAGCCGGCCGTCGCCGGAGTTCTTCGGATCGAGATACTCGACCACCTTCTCGATCACGGTGGGGACACTCCAAGAATGGGGGTCGTCGTGGTTGCCGTGGCCGGTGTGCAGGACCTTGCCGATGGCCTCGGCGCGCCAACCGCGCGCCATGAAATGCTGCGGCAGGGTGATCGCCGCCGGCATCTCGCGCCGGAAATGGCGGCCGAGCGTGTAAAGGCCCAGCGAGGTCGAGCGCGAACCGAGCAGGAGATTGTTGCGCGAGGGGGCGCACACGGCTTGGTTGCAGTAAGCCAGCTCGAACCGCAGACCCCGGGCGGCCAGGCGATCCAGGTTCGGCGTTTTGGCGATGCGATCGCCGTAGCAGCCGAGCGTCGGCTTGAGGTCGTCCACCAGCAGGAGCAAGACGTTCGGGCGCGGCGGAGCAGGGGAGGCTGACGCGTTCGCCGCCAGGGCAACGGCCACGACGATCAGACCCACGATGGCTGTGAAGGGTGGCTTCATGCGCGGGTTAAAGCTCCCTCGACCGCGGGGCGGGAGCGCTTGAAGGCGGGCTGGTTCGCATGGCTTTCAATGTGCGTCCGGCAGGCCGGCGCCGCGCGAGTTTGGCGGCGGTCGTTGCGGCGGCAGGGGATCTACCCGTCGCGGTTGGGCTGGGCGGCGCGATGCTGTTCAACCTCCTGGATTCGGCGTTCGAGTTGTGCGCTCAGGGCTGGCAATTCGGTTTGGAGCCGGCGGTACAGGCCCAAGGCCACGTCCCAGCGCTGGAGTGAGCGAGCCAGATCGGCGGCCTCGAACCCGGCGCGTTTGACCCAGTAGGGATCGGGTGGTTCGCCGTTGCGCAGGTTCTTGCCGTAGGCCACCCGCAGGTAATGCTGGAGGGCCTGATCGAGCAAGGGGCCCTGGTCGGCTTGAGGGCGCAGTTGCCCTTGGCGTTGGCGGACCAGGGCGAGAAGGAACTCCGCACGGCTGCGCGTGGCGACATCGGCGCCGGTGTCGATCACCTTGAGGAACGCTTCGGCGGCGAGGTCGTAGCGTCGGGGGTCTTGCGTGGCGAGTTGGAGGTGGCATTCGCCCAAGCGCCCCCAGGCCAGGGGCGCCCGCTCGTTGGTGGGGAAGTGCTCGGTGATCTTCGTGAAGGCATTGATGGCCTGGCCATAGACGGCCAGGGCGTTGGTGGTCCCGTCCGCTCGCTCGAGGGTGAAGGTGTCGCCGCGGCTGAGATAGGCTTCGGCTACTAGCGCCACCGGGACGGGCGAGTTGGCAAGGTGCAACGGCCCATTGGTGATGAGCCAATCGAAGTGATCGCGGGCGTTGCGGTAACTCTGCCGGGCGATAGCCGCGCGCCCGGCCATCAACCGAGCGCGGTAACCCAGTTCTGCGAGGGCGGGGTTGGTGTTCTGGACCAAGATTGGGCTCAGAAAGCTCAGTTCCGCCTGCGCGAAGTCGCCCTGGTTCCAGTGGTATTCGCCGGCCAAGTACTGCGCCAGAGGCGCATTCGAGTGCGCCGGAAAGCGGAGGACGTAGTCCGAGAGCAACTGCAGGGCGTTAGTGTCCGACCTTGCCTGGTAGGAGAGCCGGGCAAGCTCGAAGCTGGCTTGGGCCAAGAGGGTCGGCGCGAGGTTGGTGCGGCTGCCGAAGGCGGCTTGCCAGGCGGCATACTCGGCTAGGGCCGCCGGCAGGTCCTGCTCGCGTTCGTAGGTGCGGGCGAGGGCGAGCCGAACCTCGGGTAAGAGGGCGGAATTGGTGAAGCGTCGCGCCAGTTCGGCATACACCGCGCGGGCAGCTTGGGTCTTGCCGAGCCGGCTCAGCGCTTGGCCCATCAGCAGGAAACTGCGGTCGGCCAACTCGCCCTGAGGATCCACGGCGAGGAGTTGCGACATGGCGCTGGCGGCAACCGGTTCGTCGTTGGCCTCGATGGCGGCGCGGACGACCTGGTAGAGCGCCTGCCGGGGGAGCGTGTCGGCCAGGCCAGAGACCCCGCTGTAGTTGGTGGCCACAAACCAGTAGTTGCTCAGTGCCCCGACGAAGTCCCGACGCAGAAACTGGCAGTCGCCCCACTTGAACCGCGCTACCGCTTGGTCCGCGGAGCGCGGGAGTTGTTCCGCGGCGGCGCGGAAGGCGGCTTGGGCGTCGGCCACGCGGTTGGTGCCCGTCTCCCAGAAACACCAGCCGCGCTGCAACTGCGCGTAGCCGAGCAGCGGGCTCTGGGGGTAGTTGGTCACGATGAGCTCGAACTGGCTGCGGGCTTGCTGGAGGAGATTGGTCAGTTCGAGGGCGTTCTCCGGGCGGAGGGTCGGGGCGGCGCGCCGCGCGTGGTAATCTTTGAGTTGCAGTTCGCCCAGCGTCAGGCGCACCAGGTCCAAGGCCTGGTCTTGCGGGTTCTGCGTGAGGAACAGCTCGAGGCGCTGGACGGTTTCCCGCGTCCTATTCTGCTTGAGATTCAGCTCGATCAGCCGTTGGAGGGCCTGCCGCCGTTTGCTCTGTGGGACCGTGTTGCCCAGGTTCCGCTCGTAGGCGGCCAAGGCCTCGTCGGTCCGGCCAAGCCGCTCGAGAATGTCACCCTGCAATTGGCTCGCCTCAGCCAGCAGCTCCCGACTCACCCGGTTCGTTGGTCCCGTCCACAAGTTGGTGGTGTGGGCAAAGGCCTCCGGCACGCGGCCCCCCGCCAACTTCGCCCGGGCGAACAGGAAATGCCGTTGCCAATCCAGCTCCGCTTGGGCCAAAGGTGCGGGGATCCGACCCAGCGCTTCCTCGGCTCGCCCCGGTTGGTTCGCCTGCAGCAGCACCTCCGCCAACAAGAGCCAGCCGCGCACGACCCAATCGTCCGCGGGCCGTTCCGCGGCAATCGATTGAAAGGGCGTCCCGGGCTCCCGCAGCAAAGCCATCACTCGGGCCCGGTCGCCCAGCCGCAGCCGAGTATAGGCCTCCGCATAGATCGCCTCCGCCCGCCGTCCCGACTGGAGGAACTCGGCCAGGAACCGTGCGAAGCCATCGGCCCCGCCCGCTAGGTCGCCCTGCTCGACAAGGATCTGGGCCTGCCAGAACCGGTACTCGTCGGCGAGTGGGCCGGCCACGCCCGTCTTGTCCGCCAGCACCGTGTAAGCCCCCTCGAATTGCTTGAGCTTAAGTCGCGCCTGGGCCTGTAGGAGGAACAGTTCCGCCAACTTCTCCGACTGCGGGTACTGCGCGGCGAAGGCCGTGGCATCTCGGTCCGCCATCTCGAAAAGGCCGTCCTGGAACTGCTTGGCCACCACTTCGAAGGCCCGGGTCTCCTCGGGCAGTTGGGCGCCCCAAGCGAGGAGCCCGCCGCCCAGGGCCAGGACCCAGCCTACCCATGAACCGGCCGTACCGCCGACTGTGCAGTGGGCCCCACGCCGGTTGGAAAACCGGCGGTACAGGTTCATGGTCCCGATGCGCGCGCCAAAGCGGGTGGAAGCTACCCACGCCCGGGCCCAACAGCTCAGATCGCGCCCAGCCTGGTTGGGCTCGGGCCGAACGCGGAGAGCGGCCGATGAACTCAGGAGCCGCGGAGCCCAAGAACCCCCCCGGCCCAGCGCGTCGAAGTCTGAAGGACGATTCATGAGTCGTGGTCCAGGCGGCGTCGTCACGCGCCTATTTAACACTCGCCAAAGCCCGGCGTAAATACTGCCCGGTATAGCTGGCTGGGTGTCGGGCTATCACCGCCGGGGGACCTTCCGCCACGATGCGGCCACCGCCGGCCCCGCCTTCCGGGCCGAGGTCAACGATCCAGTCGGCGCACTTGATCACGTCGAGGTTGTGTTCGATCACCACGAGGGTGTTGCCGCCGGCCCGCAACTTGAACAGCACCTCGAGCAACTTCGCCACGTCGGCGAAATGCAGGCCCGTCGTCGGTTCATCCAACAGGTAGAGCGTGTGGCCTAGCGAGCGCTTGCTCAGTTCCGTCGCCAGCTTAAGCCGCTGCGCTTCGCCGCCGCTGAGCGTGGTGGCCGATTGGCCCAGGCGCAAGTAGCCCAACCCGACTTCCGCCAGCGTGAGGCACGCCTCATAAATCGGCGGAACCGCCCGAAAGAACGTGACGGCTTCGTCCACCGTCAGATCCAGGACGTCGGCAATGTTGAGCCCCTTGTAAGCAATTTCGAGTGTCTCGCGGTTGTAACGTCGGCCGCCGCAGGCCTCGCACGTTACGTACACCGGCGGCAGGAAATGCATCTCGATCTTGATCAGGCCATCCCCCTCGCACTTCTCGCAGCGCCCCCCGCGAACGTTGAAACTGAACCGGCCCGGCTCATAGCCGCGAATCCGCGCGGTCGGCAGCCGCGCGAACAGGTCGCGGATCTGGTTGAATATGCCGGTGTAGGTGGCCGGGTTACTGCGGGGCGTCCGGCCGATGGGCAACTGGTCGATCACCACCAGCTTGCCAAGGTGCTCGATGCCCTCGAGGGCGGTGTGGGCGCCGGGACGCTCCGTCGCCCCATACAAGCGCCGCGCCAAAGCCCGCCTCAGGATGTCATCCACGAGCGTGCTCTTGCCCGACCCGCTCACACCCGTGACGCATGTGAAACTCCCGATCGGAAGGCGCACATCCAGATTCTGCAGGTTGTTCTCTCTCGCGCCGACGATCTTCAGCCAGCCCCGATCCCCCACGGGTTGCCCCCGCGGCGCCGGGGGGCCGATCGTTAACTCGCCGCGCAGGTAGCGCCCGGTGAGCGAACGCGGATGCGCAGCGACCTCAGCCGGTGTCCCCGCAGCCACCAACTCGCCCCCGTGCACGCCCGCCCCGGGACCCAAGTCCAGAATGTAGTCGGCCCGACGCATGGTGTCCTCGTCGTGCTCGACCACGAGCACCGAGTTGCCCAGATCGCGCAGGCCGCTGAGCGTGTCGAGCAAGCGCTGATTGTCGCGCTGGTGCAACCCGATGCTCGGCTCATCCAGGATGTACAACACCCCGACCAAGCCCGCGCCAATCTGAGTGGCCAGCCGAATCCGCTGGGCCTCGCCTCCGCTCAATGTCCCGCTTTCACGGTCCAAGGTCAGGTAACCCAAACCCACGTTCCGCAGAAAACCCAGCCGAGCGCGAATCTCCCGGAGAACCTCCCCCGCCACGTTCCGCTCGAAATCCGATAGCGGCAATTGCGCAAAGAATCGGTCGGCCGCCTCGACCGACAACGCGCAGACGTCCATGATCGATAAACCCGACGCGCCCGATGGCGAGGCGGCGGGCGCCAGGGGCGCAGCGCAGCGCGGTGACCCCAGGGTGACGGCCAGGATCTCGGGTTTCAGGCGCTTGCCGCGGCAGGCATCGCACGGTTGGAGCGTCATGAACGCCTTGAGCCGGTTCCGAGTCAACTCACTCTCGCTCTCGCGGTAGAGACGATCCAGGTTCGGTAGCACACCCTCGAACGGGCGCGCCATTCGGCTCGCCTTGCCCGCCCGGTGAAACGTGAACTCGATCGCGGTCTCGCCGGAGCCGTGTAGCAGGACCTGGCGAAAGGTCGCCGGCAGATTCTTGTAGGGAGTTTCGAGGCGGACTTGGTAATGGTCGGCCAGCCCACGCAGCAGGCTTTGGTAGTAGGCCACCATGCGCTTGCCGCCGCGTCGCCAAGCTAGAACCGCACCCTGCTCGAGCGACTTGTCCGGGTCCGGCACCACCAGCGCCTCGTCCAAGACGTACTTCTGCCCGAGCCCATGGCAGACCGCGCAGGCTCCGAAGGGCGAGTTGAAGGAGAAATGCTTCGGGGTGGGAGTATCGTAACTCAGGCCCGTGGCCGGACTGTACATCCGGTTCGAGTGCATCGTCTCGCGCCAGGCCGCGCCCGGGTCGACTCCGGGCAGTTGCTCGAGCACCAGCACCCGGCCCTGACCCCATTTCAGGGCGGTCTCGACTGAATCGCTAAGCCGCTGACGTGCCGCCGGGTCGATCACCAAGCGGTCCACCACGACCTCGACCGTGTGCTTCTGTTTGGGCTCGAGCCGCACGCGCACATTGCCGGCCAACTCGACCAGCGCACCGTCCACGCGCGCCCGGACAAACCCTTCGCGCGCCAGCCGCTCGAGCACGTCCCGGAACTCGCCGCGCTGGTCGCGCACCACCGGGGCCAGGAGCATCACCCGGGTCTTGGGTGGCAGCGCCACGATCTTGTCCACGATCTCACTGGTGGTCTGGGAGGTGATCCGTTGGCCGGTGACCGGGCAATGGGGTTGGCCGATATGCGCGTAGAGGAGGCGCAGGTGGTCGTAAATCTCGGTCGTCGTCGCGATCAGCGAGCGCGGATTCGCCCCGGCCGTCCGTTGCTCGATGGCAATCGCCGGCGAGAGACCCTCGATCGCTTCCACGTCCGGTTTCTCCATCAAATCCAGAAACTGCCGCGCATACGCCGAGAGCGACTCCATGTACTTGCGCTGACCCTCGGCGAAGAGGGTGTCGAAGGCCAACGACGATTTCCCCGACCCGCTGGGCCCCGTGATCACGACCAGGTTGTCCCGGGGAATGGCCAGGGACAGATTCTTCAGGTTATGCACCCGTGCCCCGGTGACCCGAATGAATTGCTCGGCCATGCTGCCCGCGCCTCGTGACGTAAACCCCGCCAACGTACCGGAGCCACGCGTCTCTGGAAAGGGCGGATCGCGCCCCCGCAGCGCCCCTCGATGGCCCAGCCCGCTCCAAGAGCCAGGGCAGCGGGTGAGCAGGCGATACAGCGGTAGACCATCGATTCGGGGGATTCGAGGATTCGGCGCGAGGGCGTGGATTGCGGTGTGGATTGCGGTTGACAGTCGGGCTGCAGCGGAGCCATCGTCGCACGCGTCTAATGAACGGCCTGCCTATGAAGTGCACCCGACTTTCCCTCGCCCTAGTCCGTGTCGTCGCGGTGACTGGTGTGGCGAGCAGCCTGGCCCAGGGCATCGAGCTTCGTCCGCTGTGGAGCCTCGCACCTGGAGACACCCCGTTCCTGACGGCGAACGATACCGAGCGCGGCCTGGCTTACAACCCGGCCACCGGCCAGCTCTTGGTAGCCAGTCGAGCTGCCGCCGAGCCGAACATCTACCGCCTCGACCCCGCCACCGGTGGGACCATCGCCGCCCTCGATATGACGGGCATCAGCGGTGGCACTTTTGCCGTGAACATGATCGGCGCAGCCGACGATGGAGCCATTTACGCTGCGAACCTCTCCTTGAACGGGACCACCGATCCCTTTCGGCTTTACCGATGGGCGAACGCAACCGCCGCGCCAGTCCTGGTTTTTAGTGGTAACCCAGGGGCGACGGGCGTGGCCGATCGGTGGGGCGATTCGTTGGCGGTCTGGGGCGCGGGCGATAACACCCAAGTCCTGATCGGCTCCCGCACCGGCACCCTGGCCAGTCTGTTCCGCACTTCCGATGGCGGCACGACCTTCACCCCCCAAGCGATCGCCACTGACGCCGTCGGGGGCGACTTCGGCTTGAGTGTTGCCTTCAGCGACGCGGCTAGTTTCTGGGGCACCGCGCGAGGGCGTTCCTTACGGTCTTTCTCGCTGGATGGGGCAGGCTCGACGGCCACCACCCTGGGCAACTTTGGCGTTCCGGAGGGGATCCCTGCAGCCGTCTCGTTCATCGGTGTGGACCCGGCCAACCGGCTTTTGGCGGGGATCGAGTTGGTTCCCAACCAAGCGGATGTGCTGCGCCTTTGGGACATCTCGACCGGATCGCCTCAGCCGCTGGACCAGCAGACTCTGCCCGTCAACAACGATAACGTTCGTGGTACCGGTGCGATCGACTTCGCCTCAGGCACTGTTTTCGTCTTGAACACCGAGAACGGCCTGCATGCCTATGCCATCGTCCCCGAGCCAGGCACGGCCAGCCTGCTCCTGGCTGGGGGCGCTCTGTTCCTCTGGTGCCGGCGCGCGCGCCGGGCCTAGGCTAGGCCGGCACCGCCCGGTTCACATTGTCCAGACGCAGTCTGGGATTGGTGGTGGCGAAGGCGACAGGCACCCCCGTAGCTCCGCCCATGCGCCAACGTGCCTGTTCCGCTGGCTCGCGGCTGGGTCCAACGACGCTTCAGCCTGACGCCAGGGCCCGTGAAACGTGAGATGGCTCCGAGCCTCGACGAAGGCAGCGTCCGCTCACTTTCGGTGGCTCTTACCACTGCATCATGTCCAATCACTTCCATGTCCTGGTCAGAGTTCCGGCCGAGCAGAACCCGACCGACGAGGAACTGGTCGAGCGCATGAAGGCCCTCTACGGGAAGGCCAAGCCCCGAGAGGCCGGCCTGCTCTATGAGGCCGAGAAGGGGTTGCACGAGCATGGTCGAGTGGACGCGGACATTCGGGAACGGATGCTGGCGAGGATGGGGGATGTGTCGGAGTTCATGAAAGAGTTCAAGCAGCGGTTCAGCAAGTGGT
>Ga0194113_10003614_pt1 | contig 20596 bp, 22 predicted proteins | sample TA2MahC200mmetaG_FD_146193 | JGI IMG/M metagenome (GOLD analysis project Ga0194113, IMG submission 146193) | Freshwater microbial communities from Lake Tanganyika, Tanzania - TA2015017 Mahale Deep Cast 200m | ecosystem: Environmental > Aquatic > Freshwater > Lake | place: Tanzania: Lake... | reverse complement strand
CAACCAGAATCGCTCCTTCCGTTAGGTTGGTCCTCACCGTACGGATGGTCTTGTCCACCAGATTGGTCCGGTCGTAAACAGCCCCGGCCACGACTCCTTCAGGGAGGCTCCTGTTGATCTCTTCCAACTTCTTAGCCGCTCTTTGCGCCACCACACGAGTATTTTCGCCCATAAGCATGAAGACCGTGCCGAGCACGGTTTCCTCGCCGTTCTTGGTGGCCGCGCCGAGCCTAAGCTCCTTGCCGAAGTGGACCAATGCGACATCTCGAATGAAAAGAGGGATTCCTCGAACATTCTTGACGATGATATTCGCGATATCCTCAAGGTCCGCGACCTGTCCCGGACTGCGCACGAGATACTGGCCGCTGCTCCGTTCGATGTATCCCGCCCCCACATTCGCGTTGTTGGCTTCGAGCGCGGACACCACGTCTCTGAAGGTGAGCCCGTGAGAGATGAGTCTGTATGGATCCGGGCTGACATGGAATTGCTTTTCGTAACCGCCGATGGTGTTTACTTCGGTCACCCCCGGAGTGTTCCTCAATTGCGGCTTGATGATCCATTCCTGAATGGTCCGGAGGTCAGTGAGCGTGTACGGCTCGCCGTCGGGCTTCTTGGCCCCGGGCAGGGCCTCCACCGTCCATAGAAAGATTTCACCAAGACCGGTGGATATGGGTCCCATGACCGGCTCGATGCCGGACGGGAGCTTCCCTTTGATCTCCTGGAGTCGCTCGCTGACCAATCGTCTGGCGAAGTAGATGTCTGTCTCGTCGTCAAAGATGACGGTGATGAGAGCCACCCCGTATTGCGACAGGGACCGCGTTCTCACCAATCCGGGCAAGCCGGCCATACCGGTTTCAATGGGAAAGGTGATTCTCTGCTCGATCTCCAGCGCGGAGAGACCCGAGGCCTGGGCCGTTACTTGCACCTGGATGTTGGTTATGTCAGGGACCGCATCTATATTGATCCGACTCAAGTTATATGCTCCCAGTGCTGCCATGAGCAGAGTGAGAGCCACCATGATCCATCGCTGCCGGATCGAAAACTTTATTATCTCAGCTACCATCGGCGCTTCCTAGTGTTCGTGCGACATACGGCTCTTGCCAAGTTCACTCTTCAGGATGTAGCTGTTTCGCACGACGTAATGATCTCCGGGGGAGAGTCCTGCGAGCACTTCGGTGAAACGGCCGTCTTTCCGTCCCAGTTTCAGAGGCTGCCATTCGTATTGGTCGTCAAATTGCGCGAAGACGCCCGCCTTCTTCCCCAGCCACTGGATGGCGTCACTTTGAACGGTCATCGGAACAGCGACTTCTTCTCGAACCAATCGGACTTTCACGAAGAGTCCCGGGCGCCAAAGCCCGTCCGGATTGGGAATCTCGATTCGCGCAGTGGCCGTGCGGCTCTCCTCCGCCACTTGCGGCCCCACGTATGAAACCACGCCAAGGGTTTCGGCCCCGGATGACTCGGATATGATGGTTGCCCTTTGCCCGATCCGAACGTGGCTGAGATCCTTCGGATAGACCGTGATGTGCGCCCAGACTTTGGAAGTGTCCGCGATAACATAGAGTTCCGCATCTTCTTTGACCCACTCCCCTGGTGAAAGATGCTTCTTGATGACAGTCCCGTCCAAGGGCGCCAAAAGCGTACACAGCGTCAGATCGTCTAGGGCCCCGTCCGTGAGCGCCTTGATCTCGTTCGCTGTCAAGCCCATTGTCATGAGCTTTCGAGCTGCGGTTACGCGCTCTATGGTCTCTTCCTTCAAGTTCTTCTGCGCGGTGATGAATTCCTTCTCGGCTATGGCCTGCTTGTCCCAGAGGCGTTCCAGGCGGTCGAAGTTGTACCGGACGAGCTTTTCCCGTTCCAGGGCCGCGAGGTATCTGCTCCTTGCTTCACCTAATTCGCGACTGTCGATGGCCGCAATCACTTCTCCTTGCTTCACTTCATCTCCGAGGTTTTTTAATCCCTTGTGCACTACCCCGGGGACCCGCGCCACCACGTGTGAAACTCGGTCCGGGTCGAACGCGATCTCCCCCGGGAGTTCCAGAACCGAACTGATGGTTCCGGGGCCCGCGGTCGCGGACTCAATACCCATGCGCTTGGCCAACTCGGTGGGTAAGGTCAGTCGACCCTCGTACTGGGTGTATTCCCAGTCGAATTTCTCGCCTTTCCATTCTGCAAAGACCTTCAAGAGAAATGAGTGAGGCTCGTTGATTTCCTGCTCGCTGTACAGAAACCCGGACGCCGGCTTGAAATCCACGCGTGTGACTTTGTCGCCCAGCCGCTCCAGCTCTATCGAAACCTTCACGTCACGAGGGTCCAGGGCTTTGTGGTTATGCGACGGATAAGCCCGAAAATGCGCGCGGCCGCCGTGTTCGACGATAACCACCTCAAGCTCGAAAGGGCCCTCCACGAGCACCTTTCCGCCGTTCGGGCCTTTATCTGAAGCATGATCGTGGCCATGCGCGTCAGACCCATGCGAATGCCCGTGGTGATCGGCCCGCACGGATCCTGAGAGCCTCTTCTCTGACATCCCAAGCGTCAAAGCGGCTATGATGCCTATCGACACAATTATCCCAATACCAATGCGTTCTTTTTTCATTGTCTTACTCTCGTAGCGCTTGTTCCGGAGCGGCCGACATAGGACAGCCGCCCTGGGAGTTACCGGCCCTCGGCGTCTTTGCCCCTGACCTTTCCAGTAGAGGTATTCTTCTTCCGCATCCGCTTAATCGATTTCTCAGCAGCTTTCTCGATTCTGTCAAATTTCGCGTCCCGTCGCTCTTCCTGAGCCTGAAGCCGATGCCACTGGCGGAAGATGGTAAATGCGTTGTTTCCGCTATCGCTCGCGCACGGCGACGGCGTTAGGACTGCAACCATAAGCAATCCCGGAATGATCGTCTTCATCATGCCGTCTCCTTTTGGCTACAAAGATTCCCTCAAAGAACCTACACGGACCTCTTGAGCGGCCGCTTATCCGCGGGGGGGACGGCATCGGAAAATGGCCCTTATGTCGCGCATAAGCCACTCGGGAGCTGGAGGCGCACTCCCTATGAGAATTGCGTCGCTCCCAGACAAGACTCCGCGGAGATTGCCGCAATAAAGGAACAGAGCATGGATGGAAGAAGATTAAATGAGGAGAACTACGGCTTGGATCGACTGAAGGGCTAACCGAGCGCCGGCATCTTCAGGCGATGGAAAGATGTGAGCCTTCGCCGCGATTGGCGTAAGATCGCTCGATCCTTCCACGAGGGGCGTGTCGTGCCGTGGAGCCACAGGTGGGCGTGTTCGAACCCGCTTCAGCGAATGGGGCCCCTGGGTCGCCTCTCCCGGATAGGCGCCAATGCAACAGCAGTGAGAGCCGGCGATGACAGTTCCCCCCGATTGCCCCTGAACGTGCTTAAGGGCGTGGGCGGCAATCTGAAATGGCAGGAATACACGCTGATGAGGACCGGCTTGGTCATTATGGTGGTCAGCGTCATGAAGGCAGCAACCGGCCTCGAGCAACCCCGCGCAGGGGGCGGCGCAGTAAATGATAAGGAAGATCCAAACTATCGGCGCTTTCTTCATGCCTTCAATCGCAAAATATCGCCTCAAGCCCCCATGCGGGCACCGCATGACAGCCTCGTGGAACTATTTATACGACTTCTTGAGTCCTGATGTCAAGAACTGCATCACAAACAAGCTCTGAAAGCTGTGTTTGCACACTACCGCAAACGACGGGTCAGGTCGGGTCATCCCCTTGAATCACGCGGCAAAACACTGTATAAAATTCGGTTTGAAAGATGAGGATTGTTGCCGGTCGTTTCAAAGGAGCGCGGCTACCCACGTCGAGAGACAAGGGCCTGCGACCCACCACGGAGCGGGTCCGGGAAGCCCTCTTCTCTTCTCTGGGCGCGAGGGTGATCCACGCTCGGGTCCTTGAGCTCTTCGCGGGCGCTGGAGCGTTCGGGTTCGAAGCGCTGAGTCGTGGCGCAGAATCCGTTGTATTCGTGGAGAGCGATCGGGAGAGGGCCCAGTCTCTGGTTCGCATGTCCGAATTATTGAGAGTCGAGCGCTCGGTTCGCGTGTTGAACATGGACGCGGTCGGGGCGGTGGCGGGGCTCGCCGCTCAGGAAGAGCGATTCGACATCGTTTTTATGGATCCTCCGTACGACAGCGCATGGATCGCGGAGGTGTGCGCTCGTGGGCAATTCTTGGATCTGATTCACGATGGCGGTATTGTGGTGATTGAGTCCGATGCGCGAAGGTCCGAGACGCCCTTCCTGAAGGAATTTCGGAAAACTTTTTCCCGCCGGTACGGAGGGACTCGCGTGGAGATGTTCGAACGGGAGTAATTGGAGGCGCCCCGGATTTTCGTCGCTAAATCGAGCCTTGAGGGGCAGAGGAAGATGAAAGAGAAGATAGCCATCTTGCCGGGCACATTCGATCCCATTCACATGGGACATCTGGAAATCATTCGACGGGCCTTGGGGACCTTTGACCGCATTATTGTGGCCGTGGGAATCAACCCGGAAAAAGAGGTCATCTTTACCCTCGAAGAGCGCTTGGATATGATACGACACAGCTTGGCCGAGCTGAATGCTCGGGTCGAATGCGACTCGTTTGACGGCCTTCTGGTGCGTTACGCCGAGAGGAAGGGCGCGATCGCGATAATCAGGGGGCTGAGGGCGGTCTCGGATTTTGAGTATGAGTTTCAGCTCGCGCTTATGAACAGGAAGCTCAACCGCAACATTGAAACATTCTTTCTCATGACCGCGCACCGATACCTGTATGTGAGCTCTCGGATTATTAAGGCTACCGTGCTTGCAGGTGGATCCCCACAGGATCTGGTCCCGGAATATGTGCTGAAGTTCCTGAAAAAGAAGTTTCCCGAAATAGAGTGAGGCTGAGCCTCTTCGCAATCTGTTGAAGCGAGGAAACGCATGAAATCCCTATTATCGCAGAGAGCCGCACACCTCAAGCCATCAGCCACGCTGGCCATTTCCACCAAAGCGTCGGAACTGAAGAGCCAGGGAGTGGACGTGGTCGGCTTTGGCGCGGGTGAACCGGACTTTCCCACGCCGGCCCATATCCGCGAGGCGGCGAAGAAGTCCCTTGACCGGGGGGAAACTTTCTACACTCCGGTCGCGGGGACACCTCAGCTCAGGAAGGCCATCGCGGCCAGGTTCTTGGTTGACTATGGGCTTGAATACAAGCCCGAGCAGATTCTGGTCTCCTGTGGAGCAAAACACTCTCTATACAATCTCTTCCATGCGCTCCTGGAAGAGGGTGATGAGATGATCATCTTCGCTCCCTACTGGGTCTCCTACCCGGAGATGGTGGAACTGGCAGGGGCCAAGCCCGTCATCGTGGAGACAAGCGAGGATGACCGCTTTGTGCCCGACCCGGGTCGTGTGGAGTCGAGCATTACTTCCCGCACCAAGGCGATCCTCTTGAATTCGCCCTCAAATCCGACAGGCGTGCTGTATCCGCAGAGCCTCCTGGAGGAGCTTGCGAAACTGGCTGAAAAGCACGACCTGCTGGTGATCTCGGACGAAATCTATGACAAGCTTCTGTACGACGGCCTTAAATTTGCGCCCTTTGCAACGCTTCCGGGGATGAAGGAAAGGACCGTGACGGTGAACGGGCCTTCCAAGACCTATGCCATGACAGGATTCCGCATAGGATGGTTGGCATCCACGCAGCTTGCCCTGGTGAAGGCCGCAACCAACATCCAGAGCCAGTCAACCTCCAATCCCACGTCCACGGCTCAGGCCGCCGCAGTGGAGGCCCTCAATGGGCCACAAGACGAGGTGGAGCGGATGCGGGCCATCTTCGAGAAGCGTCGTGACCTCATCATGGCCGAAATCGATAAGAGTGAGGGAATGTTCTCGGTAAGACCCGACGGCGCGTTCTACGCGTTCCTGAACATGACTCAGTTCTATGGCAAGAAAGGCATATCCGACTCCGCGACCATGGCTCAATACCTCTTGGAGAGCCGGAACGTTGCGTGCGTCCCCGGAGGCCCCTTCGGCTCCGAGGATCATGTGCGCCTCTCCTTCGCGACGGGCGAGGAGACCATTCGTAAGGGCATGGAACGAATCCGGGAAGCTTGCCAGGCGCTGGGATGACAAGCGGAAGCTATTTGATTCTCCTCACGAATGATGACGGGATCCATGCGGAGGGACTTCGCCTCCTCAGGCGTGTCATGAGAGAGATCGGCGCCGTCGCGATCGTCGCGCCGGATGCGGAGCGGAGCGCCGTGGGACACGCCATTACCTTGTACGACCCCATCAGAGTTCATGAGGTCACCCGCAACGGAGAGTTCTATGGCCATGCGGTCGCGGGCACGCCGGCCGACGCGGTGAAACTCGCGGTTAACTCGCTTCTACCCCGTCGACCCGACCTGGTCATCGCCGGGATAAACAACGGCGCCAATGTGGGATTCAATGTGCTCTACTCCGGAACGGTTTCAGCAGCCACGGAAGCCGCCATACTGGGAGTCCCCGCTATGGCTGTCTCCCTGGCTCAGAAAAAGGACCCTCCCTTCGAGTTCGCTCTGCCCCACGTGGCTCTTCTGGCTCGCTGGATACTGAGAGAAGGGCTTCCCAGAGGGGTCGCGCTCAACGTCAATATTCCGGCGATTCCTCCTGACGAGATCTCAGGATATCGTCTGACCCGTCAATGTCTCGCGCCGTACTGGGACAGCTACGAGCAACGTGAAGACCCCCGGGGAAACATCTACTACTGGCTCTCAGGGGAAGTTCCCCCTGAAGAAAAGGACGAAACGGTGGATGTGACCGCCCTGAAAAGAGGGTATGTCTCCATAACGCCTCTATTCTACGACCTCACCGCGCACAATTGCAGGCTTGCGCTCGACGGACTTCCGGAGAAACCGTGAACCACAACGGCCTCGATTTCGGTCAGACTCAGGTGGAGATCACTCTGGGCCATGAATTTCTCGCCCCCGATCTCCTCATGAGCGCTTTGACTCGTCGCAGTTTTTGGCACGAACACCGGGACATCTGCGAGGAGCACAACGAGCGGATGGAATTTCTGGGAGACGCAATCCTGGGGCTCATAGTTGCCGACATCCTCTACGGAAAATTCCCAAAGGACGAGGAGGGCGACCTCCAGAAAAGACGGGCGAGCCTGGTAAACCGGGGCGCGTTGGCTCAACTCATGCGACAGCTCGATCTGGCCCGCTTCATCAGGATGGGTCGCGGTGACGAGATGTCCGGATGCCGGGAACGCGACTCAATCTTGGCAGACACCCTTGAAGCCCTGGTGGCCGCAGTTTATCTGGACGGCGGATTCAATGCTGCGCGAAGAATGATAGCGCGGCTCTTTGGGCCGCTTATAGAAGCCATGCCTTCCCGCGAGGAAATCGAGGACTACAAGAGCCGATTCCAAGAAAGAGTCCAGGCTGATCTGGGAATTACACCTCACTACGAAGTCATGGATGAATGGGGCGAAGAGCACGAAAAGACATTCAAGGTCGCGGTCTTCCTGAGCAGCCTCATCGCGGGCCTTGGCGTTGGGCGGAGCAAGAAAGAAGCAGCCCAGGCCGCTGCGCACGCGGCCCTCCAAAGTCTTGCGGCCGGAGACATCGAACAATCCGGGTGATTGTCTATTGTTTGCTTTGGACCCGTCGTACAAGCCTCCCATGCAACCCGCCACCCCTAAAGCCCAACTGGAATGGCCCAAATTGAGAGCAGGAACGCTTATCCGGCGTTACAAGCGATTTCTCGCAGACGTGAAGCTGCGCAACGGCCATCTGGTGACGGCGCACTGCCCCAATTCCGGCAGCATGAAGACCTGCTCCGAGCCCGGCCGAACCGTGTACCTCTCCCGGAGCGACAACCCTCGACGGCGCCTCAAGTACACCTGGGAAATGATCGCCATGCCCGGATCCCTCGTGGGGACCAATACCAACACGCCCAATCGGCTCGTGCGTGAAGCTATCCTCCAGCGAGCCATACCGCCCCTCGCCGTGTACGAGACTGTCCGCGCGGAGGCGCCCTACGGTCTTCATTCCAGAGTCGATCTCCTCCTAACCGACGCGAAAGGCGAACGCTGCTATGTGGAGGTGAAGAACTGCACCTTGGCGGAAAACCGTGTGGCCTACTTCCCGGACGCGGTCACCGCCAGAGGTCTCAAGCATCTGAAGGAACTCCAGGAGACGGCGCGTCAGGGTCACGGCGCGGTGATCTTCTTTCTCATTCAACGCATGGACGCGGACACATTCCGGCCCGCGGATCATATCGACCCTGCTTTTGGTCGGGAGTTGCGCAGAGCAGTCCGCAACGGCGTGACCGTCCTGGCCTATGATGTCATCCTGGACCTCCGTAGCATCCGGCTGAATAGAAGAGTTCCTTACGAATTGTGATCCTTACTCGCTCACGGCAACTTGGTGGAATCAGACATTCGGTAGGATCACAGCGGCCACAGGAGGGCCGCCGGTTGACGTTGAGTCTAGCCGCGCTTATTTTGAAATAAGACGCGTTCTTGCGGAACGTGGACTGCCGTGTTCCGAGAAACACAAGATCCTAGCACTCAATGAAAAGGGGGCAACGTGATGGGAGGGGACTTGAGCAGACGCGACATGATGATAGGAGCGGGGGCTGCCACTGCAGTCGGATTGATCGGGGGACTGCGCGGCGCCGACGCATTCGCCGCTGCGGCTCAGGAGGGAGCAAGAGGGCTGTACATGCACAAGCTACCGCCGCTCTCGTATCCAGCGGATGCGCTGGAACCGGTCATCGACAAGAAGACCGTTGAAATTCACCACGGGAAGCACTTCGCCGCGTACGTGACCGGACTCAACGCCACCATAGAAAAATTGCAAAAAGCCCGAGAGGGCGGAGACTTCTCCGCTATTAAGGCGCTCAGTCGCGATCTGGCTTTTCACGGCTCGGGCGTGGTCTTGCATTGGATCTATTTTGAGACCATAGGCCCCGGCGCAGGGGGAGCGCCAGGGGGCAAGGTCGGCGAGCAGATCAACAAGGACTTCGGCTCGTTCGAAATCTTCTGGAAGCAGTTCGCGGCCGCGTCCAAAGCTGTGGAGGCCTCCGGATGGGGGGTTTTGGCCTGGGAACCCTTCAGTAAGACCCTGGTGGTCATGCAGGCTGAGAAACACCAAAACCTTACCAGTTGGGGCGTCATGCCCATCATGGTCTGCGATGTGTGGGAACACGCATACTACCTGAAGTACCAAAACCGGCGAGACGAATACGTGGACAACTTCCTGAAGATCATCAACTGGAAAAAAGTAGACGAGCTGTTCCGGAAATTCTGCCTGAAGGGATGAGCTGCTGGAGTTGGTTGCGGGAGTTCTCTATGGCTATCGCGAAAATAGCTCTGGGCTATGCGCTTCCCCCGGATGGGGAGCTCCTTGAGTAGTCCCGCGTCCCGCGGGATGAAACCCGTGGCACGCGGCGCCAATAATCAGTTCTTTTCGGCCCCGGAGGGGCCGCCCCTCCAGGGCTCATCTCGAGAGGTTGGCAGGGGGCGTTTTCCCCTGGGTTTTACCCAGGGCTACGCAAAGTATTCCTTTTCAGGGAATTCCAGCGAGTAGGTCGGGTTGAGTGGCGCGAGACCCGACTCAATCCGAGCCAGGCGTCGGGTTTCGCACGGCTCAACCCGACCTACCGACCGAAATAAGCTGAAAAGGACTCCATCGATGGTGAGTTCACAAATCTCTTTGGCATTACTCTCGGGAATTATCAGCGGACTATTGTCCAGCTTGATTGTTTTCGTCGTGGTTAAGTATTGGAACTCGGTCGTGGTTCCGTGGTACGAACAACGCGTTTACAAAGATGTGCCAATCGGTGGAAAATGGGCAGCCGAAGGCGTGGAACGAGAAGTACCTTTTGTTGAAGACGTGATAGTTCGGCAAAAGGCGCACCGCGTTTCCTGTGAGATCATCTATAAAGGGGAACGCGAGACGATTGAATACGAATTTGATGGCGAATTCAAAAATCTGATTTTGACAGCGCGGTACTGGACCAAGAGACAAAGTACCCTGAGTCGTGGCACATTCACTCTGATGCTAAGAGATGAAGGCAAGACGCTGGAAGGCTATTATGCTGGGTACCTGGGCAAAGAAGACGTGAATGAGGTCGTCGGTGGACCTTACAAATGGAGCCGACCGTGACGGTTTCCGTGAACAAACGGGCAAACAGGTGACATTCTGCTGTAGAAGCTACGCCGCATCGTTCTAGTTCCGTGCAGCCGAAACCGAGAGGCAACCTTCCACGGCTTCATACAGGTTCTTGAGCAATTCCTCGAATGTATCTCCTTGCGTCGCACACCCTGGAATTGCCGGTGCCTCGGCCCAGTAACCGCCTTCTTCAGCCTCGTGTATGACGACCTGCAATTTCATGGAACCGCTCCCACATCTTTCACTTTTCACCAGGTTGTTCCGTAGCGCGTCCGATCGAGCCTATTCCTCCAGGGGCACGAACATATCTTCGGCCTCTTCCACAGCCTCGCTCATGTCTCCCACCTGGCTGTGGATGCGGTCGAAGGCTTCTTCCGCGGTGCGAATCTTGAGGTCTTCCTCACGGACCATCAGTGAGATCAGCTCGTTGAAATAGGCTTCGTTCACGATATGGATCCTGGTGAGGATATCCCGGGCCTCTTCATCGGTTACCTCCAGATCGTCGGGTTTGAGTTCCCCGCGATCCAGCTTTACCAGGAAATCCGCGGGAAATGTGCGAGCGTCTTCCTCTTCGGGATGGTTCGCAGCCGGAGCGCCCGGTTTGACGATCCTGTCCTGAAACGCGGACGCCACCACCTTGATGTCAAGGGACCGAAGCAGTTCCCCAAAATGCTCTTCGTCCTCTTCCAGAAAGCTGACCATCCAATGATAAGCGATTTGCGGATCGGTGACCCCTTTCGCGGAAAAAAGCTCCTGGTCCAGATCCAGAATGGATTGCATCCGCCCCGGATCCACCAGCGAAAGCACACCTATATGCGTGGAACTTTGCGCCTTCATGATCCTGAAGAGCGACCGGTCGCCCAGATTATCGACCACCCGCTGACTCTTATCGTCATCGAGCAAGAAGAGCAGGTCCTGCGCGCGCCGTGGGTCCCTTGAAGCCTCATAGCTCACCAGAGAAACCCGTTCTTCTTCCGAAAGCGCGGCCATGAGCTGCGAAGCCTGCTTCGGGTCTTTCCTCACCAGATCCAGGACACGCCGGCCCTGATCCGAAATGGGAACGAGAGAATCTTCTCGCTGCATAGTGATCACGTCTCCTCGGTTTGCGTCCAGTGAGGACTTTCAATGGAGCGAACAGTCTCCAGCAGAGAATCGTCACCACCGAAATCCTCTGCGAGCCACCCTTCTTCTGAGGGCGCGTAAGATTCGGTCAAGGTTAGTTTGATGCGTCTACGGTGTCTACTCATGGTCATCAACTGGAACGCGCGCGCCAAGGCGCCGCTCGATTCTTGATCGGGGGCATCCTTGAACGCAAAGATTATCTTCCGAAGCGCTTCCGCGTTGGACTTGTCGAGCTGAATCCCCTTCGTGCCGAGCATCGTGGCGAGATCCGGCGAATCTTCATTCGTGACGGACTTGAGCAGCATCTCCATAAGATCTTTTGAGAGTCGAACCAAGTGCCTCATGCTGAACGCCAAGGTAATGGAATCCATTTCCAGCGGTTTTTCCGCGACCATCCGCAAATAGACGGATTCTCTGCCCGCATTCTCGACGCAGAATTCCTCAAAGCCTCTGAATTCCTCACTCAAGTCTGCGGTGACGATGATTTCTTCGTCGTCGAACATGCTCCTCCTTCCGCGGGGAGCGCCTATTCTAGTTGTCTCCCGACATCAATGCAAGGTTCTCACCAGGTGCTCGAATCGCGCGAGAAGGCGCCGCTGCTCAAGTTTACATGATGCTTCGGGCTCAAATCCGCACGCCTTGGAAGAAGAGCGCGCCACTCCCTCCACGAACCCTCGCCAAACGTAGGGAGTTCTCTCAATCCTTCGCCGCGGAGTTCCGGCGGCGCCCAACAGGGCAAGAGAAATTATAGTGAACGGCATTGAGATTTGCTCGAAAGACCACCCTCCCCCTTCCTCCCATAGGCGTTCAAATTAAGGAATAGGCCGCTGTGTTAACAATGCCTTATCACCCTCCCCCTTCCCCCTCCCATCGAGGGAGGGGGTTCCGGAAACCCTCTCCCCTGGCGGGAGAGGGCAGGGTGAGGGGGAATGTGCAGCGCCGGAGGCCAATCCTATTTTAACGCCTATGCCGGGGAGGCCCCGGTTCACAAAAAGCGCCTCCACGGGAATTCTGAACAAAGTCACCACCTTCCTGAGTCGCTTCGAGATACGCACCGGGGGAAGCTCCTTTGCATCGCTAGGCGCTTCCCCCGGGTCTCTTTTGAGACGCGCACAACCAGCGTCAACCGACGGCCTTGTATTGAATCGCGCGCAGGTGGGCGAAATGAGAGAAGGCGTTTACACCAATCGCGCTTCGCAGACGCGGAAACTCTCCAGTTTTCGATCTCTCCTCTTTGCCTTGGTGGTCCGTGACCTTAAAGGTAAATACCGCAGGTCGGCGTTGGGAATCTGGTGGGCCCTTATCCAGCCGCTCGTTCTCATGCTGCTGTTCACCATGCTGCGGGGTTTCGTGAATATACCCAGTGAAGGCATCCCGTACGTGTTGTTCAGTTATTCCGCGCTTGTTCCGTGGACGTTCTTCACGGCCGCGCTCTCTTCCTGCGGGCCCAGCATCATCGACAACGCGGAGGTGATCAAGAAGATTGCCCTGCCCCGTGAGGTCTTTCCCCTTGCCGGGGTCACCGCCTGCCTTTTCGACCTGGGAATGTCGAGTGTGATACTGGCGGGCATGATGGCCTGGTACCGAGTTTCGGTGGGATGGGCCCTTCTGTGGCTCCCGCTGCTTGTCCTGCTCGTAGCTGCGGTCGCGTTTGCCACAGGGATGTTGCTGGCCGGGCTGGGGACATTCCGAAAGGATTTCATCTTCGCCGTGCCGTTCTTGGCACAGGCCTGGCTCTTTGTCAGTCCGGTGATCTATCCCATGAGCAGTGTTCCCGATCAATGGCGCTCGCTATACATGCTCAACCCTATGGTGGGCATTATCGAAGGATTTCGAAACGTGCTCCTGAAGGCCTCGGGTCCGCCTTTGGAACCCTTGGGGATCTCCGTTGCGGTAACCGCGATCCTTCTGCTCATAGCATGGCCGATCTTTCGACGCCTTTCCGCATATTTTGCCGACGTGCTGTGAGGTCGTGATGCCCCATGAAGTGGTGATCATGGTCGAAGGATTGTGGAAACAATACGGTTTCCCTACACCCAGACTGGTAAGGGATTTGAGCAGAGTGTTGCGCGGCCGTCGCGGAGATGACGAAAGGGACGAGCCCTGGGCTCTTCGGGAGATTCACCTGGAAGTGAAACGAGGCGAAACCGTCGGCATTGTGGGGCGAAACGGCGCGGGAAAGAGCACCCTGCTCAAGATCCTCGCCGGGGTAAGCGCGCCTACCAAGGGACGTGTTGAGGTAAAGGGCAGAATATTCCCTATGATCGAACTGAACGCGGGCCTCCATATGGAACTCACCGGAAGAGAGAATATTCGTTTACTGGGCGTAATCATGGGTTTTTCCCGCAAGGAAATTGAAGCGAAAATGCCGGATATCGAGGAATTCACCGAACTGGGAGACTGGTTGGATCGTCCTGTGCGGACCTACTCCACCGGCATGCTCGCAAGGCTCGGTTTCGGAGTCGCGGTCAACGTGGAGAGTGATGTCATACTCATTGATGAGACCTTTGCCGTCGGAGATCTGAAGTTCTCCAACAAGAGCCTGGCGCGAATCAAAGAAATGCGAGAGAGCGGCGCGACCGTGCTCTTGGTGAGCCACAGTCTCGACACGCTGCAATTCGTGGCGCAACGGGGCATTCTCCTTGAAACAGGGCGTATGGTGGCCCAAGGCTCCGCGCTGGAAGCGATCAATGCGTACGAGCGGCTTGTGTTCAGATCGGAGCGGGAACGTCTCCAGCATAAGGTGCGGAGCCGGATTTCCAGCGGCGAGGCGCTCATCCACGGCGCGCGCATTGTTGACCTCGCGGGCAACACTGTCACCGAGATCCATGCAGGCGACCCCTTTGGAGTGGAAGTCGATCTGGAGCTGAACCGGAAGCTGGAACGGCCGCTCTTTTCCTTGGGCATCCTGAATGCGGCCGGAATACTGTGCAAGTGGAACATTTCCGAAGAGGACGGGTACAACCCTAACGATCTGGCAGATCGATTTCTGCTGACGGCATGGATAAGGAATAATTCGCTGGCTTCCGGCGCTTACGAGGTTCATTTCGCGGTGCGCGACGCGAGCTCATTTGAAACCCTGGAGCGGCTCGCGGGTGTGGCCAGCTTCGCAGTGTTAGGCGATCGACGATCCCGAGGGGTCATCGGAGGCCCCTGTGTGTGGGAAGCGCGGCCCAGAGACTCTATCCGGGATGACCATGAGCCCCGGCCCGAAGCTCCCCCAGGAAGCGCCTGACTTCCTCTATCACTCTTAGAAGTACGAAAGCAGGGGGGATTGGTAGTTGATGAAGCTTGCATAGAAGTGAATAGCGTTCAGCGGCAGCGCCAGGCTCGCGACAATAGAAAGTCCGGCGACAAGGACCAGAATCAGCCGGGGCCGTGCTCCATGTTCAATTACCGGGAGTGCGCCCTGATAGGACAACATCATCATAATCGGCAGAAAATCATAATAGTATCGGGCAGTCGCGGCCACAGTCAGCGATAGTACGATGACCTGTAACGCTGATAATACCACCAGAAGAACATACAATTTCCCGTCTACCATCGTCCGAAGCCTGGCCGGAATCAGGGTGGGAACCGCGAACAATACGAGTACAGGCATTAGAGTGAATATTGACACGCTCAATTCATTTACGTTGATAAGTAAGTACGGCGACAAGGCAATTGATTGCGCCTTCACAATATACGCGGGCAGACGAATGAAGGGAAATTCCGGGCTGACGCCGGGAACGCGGAAGAAGTAAGACCAAACATTGTACGGGATGTGATCGTACCGGAAGTAGTAGCCTTTCAAAAAGTATTCTTCGTACCAAGAGGTCAGATATGTGGTTCCGAATTCGAATGCATTTCCGAATCGCGCGTAATTGTATGCAAGAAGCAAACCGATTGCGACCGCGACTATACCGATAATCATGGCCGTAACTGCTGTTTGCTTTCCGCGAGAAGAGGCGTTCGTCTCTCGCCGGAGCGTTTCCCGAGACAACACGCCCATAAGAACTACCACAGCCGGCAGATAAGCAATTCTGGACGCGATACAAAAAGCAAAGGCCGAACCGACCAGCGCGCCCTCAACCGGCGAAACCCGATAACCGTTTCTTCGCGCTCGAACAACGACAAAGAGTCCCGCCATGAAGAAGAACATGGCTGCGGTGATTGCTTCATGATGAAACAACGGGATGGTCACCATAAAGAGAGTGTAGCCATTAAGGCAGAACAGGAGAACGAAGAGCCGGATCACAAACGTCGCGGACGCATGCTTTGTGGGATCCTCCAATTGCATGACGTTCAACGCGAAAAAAAGCGCTATTCCCACCGTGAAGACGATAGTGAGAAGCCCTGTGGGTATCTCTGCGCCGAACAGCTTGAGGAGCGGTATTCGCAAGAGAGCCGGCGCCGGACCCGCATACATATACGTGTTGCCGTTAATGACGGCGCAGTCTTCCACCTGGGTTTCGTCGATGAAGAGCTGTCCCTTGAGAAACGCTTTGGCCAGCATATTGTAGTTCGGGAACCCGCGGCACTCGGAAAAGTCGAACGCGCCCGCGCTCTGCCAGGCCCAATAACAGACGAAGAGAATCACTAGAGCGGCGCTAGTCAGAATCGCCGTTTTCCATCGTTCCGCGCTTGGACGATCTCTCATGACGTCAGTTGCACCCTGTATCCGTGTCAAGATCATGGCATCGTCGTCTCTCTCTTATAGCATTTCTTGTGGATTTTTCCGAATGGCACGCGTTTCCCGGCTTCTTGAGCGCCGGATCAGTGGCTCTGTTCCGGGCATCCAGAACACGATGGAGGCCGGTTTACCAACAGGGCGGGCGCCCTCTGCATGGCCCAGTTCCTTACACCATTTTGCCTTCGTGGATAGGCATCGAAGGACGAACGGAAACCTCGCCTCTTCGATGGTCTCAGCGAGAAGGGATGTTCCGGCATGGCACGCCCCGGAGATAATGGTTGACCGGGGACAGGATCGAGAAGTATGGTCAACACGACTGATAGACGGGATCTTTCACCAACATGACGAGTAATTCCAATTAAATGAGCGGCGATGCGTTTCCAAAATGCTCTCCTCATAGGTTTGGTCGATTATCTTTGACCTATTTCCTTAACTCATGCGCGGTAACTGCCTTCTGGCTCTATTATTTGTCACAAGGCTTTCAATCTTCCGGCATATTAGACGGATTCTATGAAATCCAGGCTATGGCGCTTAGCCGCTGTAGTTTAGCCGTCACTCCCGGTCCGTTGGAGTTCTTCTACCACGACGTATGTATATATAAGGGCTCGTACTACTTCTACTGGGGATTGTTGCCGGCGTATTTCTATTTATGTGTCTCTACCGTATTGGGGCGCTTAGCAGCTCATTATGTGTGTGCAGCCGCGTTCTTGTTCAGCTTGGTTTACTCGTGGCAACTTATCATTGCGCTCGTGGTACGCGTTGCAAGCAAGGATTCAGACCCTGAATCCGTAGTTGTTCGTCTTACTCCGGCGCCGCTTCTTTGGCTGTTCTTGTTCAGCCTCCCCTTTCATGAGCCTGGCCACTGGTTCTATGCTCGGTTTGTCATTTATGAACAGGCAATTGTTTTCGGGCTGGCCTTTGCCATGCCCGCGGTCTACTTCGCGATTCTCGGTTTTTCCGAACGGCGATCTTCCTACATCTGTGTTTCGGCATTGTTGCTGAGCCTTGCGGCTTGGACAAGGGGAACGTGGCTGGCGCCCGCCTGTTTGGCTATCGTGCTTGCAGTGTACGCGGTTATGAGATTTAGGCGGGAGCCCGCATCAACCTTGATGTCGCTAGCGGAACGAGCGTGCCTTGTCTGTTCGGTTCTTCTCTTGCTTGGGCTCCCGGCGCTGAATTATACGAGATTTGACTCTCCTTGGGATTTTGGTCTGGTTCACCAGGATTCGCAGCTATACGTCTATCAAAGAGGCATAGCACGACTATTCTCGCTCGACACGCGCTGGTGGACTTTTGTCACCAACCTGCTGCTGTACTATGGGCCTATGTCGTGGGTGACATCAGTCGGGCTCGTCGAGAAAAGCGCTTCTGTATGCGAAGGCGTCCCGCCGGGCTTCTTTGCGTCCGCTCCACAGTTTCTAGTGATTGCGATGCTGACGCCGTACGCCGTCTATCAGATGAGGAAAGAAAAGCCGAAGCTCATTGTTCCATTTCTCGTGGTTGGGATCACTGCATCGTTCCTCAGCATTCAGGTTGCGGCATTCGGCACCATGGTCATTCCACGATACTTTGTTGAGTGTTATTTCTTTGTGCTTATCTGCATGTTCATCATTCTTCTTTCTTTATTCCCTCGACTGTATGGTGTGGTCGTGATGTTTGCGCTCTTAGCTATATACATTCCATTCAGTGTCGGTTCGTTCGCCAAGGTTGTGCCGGAGCTCAGGCTTCTGGACCCAATTCCTCCGACGACTGAATCACCCAATGCCAAGACTGCCAACAAGGTATTCTTCATCGAACGGAATGTGGCGTGGCCGCAGGGATCGGTTTCCACGCAAAACGGTGATTCGTTCCGTCGCTACAACCTTATCGGGCTGAGAGCTGCCGCAACGCAAATGCTCGCAGGAGAGGATGTTGCAACTGCTTATATTATTCCCTCATCTGAAGGACCAGGGGACGTAGAGTCCGGCGGATGCGTCGCGATCGACGGTCTGCATGCTTTAGCAACAGAAGGAACCGTCGGCGTGTTCATTGACGCGCGGCAGGTAGGTCAAATTCCTTTACGGCCGGGTCTGAGTGTGGACTCCGAATTGTGTTTTCGCAACGCCTTGGGAAGCGAAGGCCCCACACACGTAATGCTCGCCTTTTTTCCGGGACAACAGGCTGCTCTAAACCCTCGACCGTTGTGCTCGCCCTGCTTCGCTTTCAGAAAGTTACGCTTACAGCGCCGGTAGGTGGAACAGTCATTTTGGCTTGTGGCGCTCTGTCCTCGAATTACCCCGACTATCTCTCTCCTCTAATTACAGGCAGATCGGGGGGAGCCAAGCCTCCAGCTTTTTGCGGGACTGAGCAGTAGCACAAAAAGGCCACTCTTGGTCTCGCCTACCGCGTTCTACCGTCGTGATGGAACTCCCGCGTTCTTCCACATGGCATTCAAAGCGATGGGATCTCTTGTTGAGCGCCTTCTGTTTATGAAGAATAGAATTGGTGGTGGAGGGACCCGGGGATTACTTGGACAAAGAGACGCCACCGCCGTTCTTGCATATGTCGAGGATTTCCTGCCTTTTCCGCTTCGTACTCATCTCGCCGCACAGCCCTCGATCATGGATTTCCCAGAGGCTCACGCCATGGAGACGTCTTTCTCCCAAGCATTCGCATATGCGTTCGTATGTTCTGACCTCTCTGAGGATGTTCCCCGGCAGGTCACGCTCGAACAGAGGCCCATATTGGGATTTCAGAGCCTGAATCTTGGCGTCCTTGTCATCCCCGCTCGCGTGGCAGTAAACGTGAACGAGCCGCTCCAGGTAGATCCTGAGCGTCTCACATGAGGTTGACGGCCTGGTGGAGGAGACGAAACTGGATCGGACAAAAGCCGACCCTATTTGTGTGGGAGTATCAACGGAAGCGCCAACCGAGACGCCGGCCTGCTCGGAGGGAACAGGTTTGAAATCGAACACCCTGAGGGCCAGGCAAGCGCAAACCTGCCACATGCTCAGACATACAACCGCTGTCACAAGCGCCGCCAGCCTCACCTTTCCCCCAGCGTGTAGAGAGATCCCGCGCCATGAGAACAGTATGCATATCAAAACCGCATCGATTCTGTCAACCACAGATACCAGGTTACGGGGTCTCGCGCCTACCAGGGAGATTCGGACTGAGGGAACGAAACGCCTATGACCTGCTTCAGGGCGTTCCCCACGTCCTTGGCGGAATAGGGCTTGGCCACCACCCCATCGAAACCAAATCGTCCGTGGTCGGCCATGACAGGATCGTTCGAGTAGCCACTCGACACAAGCGCCTTGATGCCCGGCTGCGCGTCACGAATTCGCCGAATAGCCTCCGCGCCACCCATTGAACCTGGCACTGTAAGATCCAGGATCACCGCGTCGAAAGGCCTGCCGTCCTGCCTTGCAATTTCACAGCGTTCTACGGCTTCGAATCCATCCCGCGCGACCTCCGCCTCGTACCCGAGCAAGTTCAACATCTCGGATGCCACGGTTCTGATCGGTTCCTCGTCATCCATAATCAGGACCCTGCCCAACCCGCCCACGACCTCCTCCGGTCTCTCGATGGGATGGGCCGGTTGCTTTTCCGAAGCGGGAAGCAGGACCTGGAAGGTGGACCCGGCCCCAAGCTTCGACTCAACCGTGATCAGACCTTCGTGGTTCTTAACAATAGAATAGGCCGTGGCTAACCCGAGCCCGCTTCCTTTTTGCTTCGTCGTGAAGTACGGATCAAATATTTTGGGAAGGTGTTCTTCCGCGATGCCGTGTCCCCGGTCTTTGATCGAGATAGCCACATACTTGCCGTCTGGCAGGGGCGCGCCGCTCCCCTTCTCGAAGACCACGTTCTCACCGCTCAGATAAACCACTCCCCCCTGGGGCATGGACTGATCGGCATTGATGACCAGGTTGCTCACAACCTGACTGATCTGTCCCGGATCGACCTCAACAGACCACATTTCTTCAGGGAACGTAAATTCGCAACGGACGTTGGAGCCTCTCAGGGCGAACTCGCATGATTCGCACGTGATATCGGCTATGGAGGCCGTTCTCTTAATGGGCGCTCCCCCACGGGAGAAAGTGAGCAGTTGCTGTGTCAAATCGCGTGCCCGGATCGACGCCCTTTCCGCCTCTTCAAGGCGTTCCAGCGCCTTTCCCGCGGGGGGAGCGTAGAGCCTAGCCAGCGAGATGTTCCCTTGAATGGCAGTCAAAATGTTATTGAAATCATGAGCGATGCCACCCGCGAGCACCCCCACGGACTCGAGCTTTTCCAGACGCGACAGCTCGGCCTCCGCGCGCTTCCGTTCCGTGACATCACGGATGATCCCCCGGAATCCCTTTGCTCGGCCATCGGGCTTCCGCATGAGCGAGGCGGAGAACTGCACATCTCGCCGCGTTCCGTCCTTTCTTAAGATCCGTCCGTCAACCGCGGAGAGGGACTTCCCGGTCGTAAGAATGGTGTTGAACAGGCCCCAGATCCGCTCCGTCTCCTCCGGGGTCATTCCCTTGCAATAGTTCCCGCCAATCATTTCTGATCGCGAAAACCCGACCATTTCGCACGCGGGCTCGTTCACGAACGTAAAATTCCCTTTGAGGTCCACCTCGTAGTACCCGTCTTCCAGGGTTTCCACGATGGTGCGGTACTTCTCTTCTGATTCTCTCAGCGCG
>Ga0194113_10003613_pt1 | contig 20598 bp, 13 predicted proteins | sample TA2MahC200mmetaG_FD_146193 | JGI IMG/M metagenome (GOLD analysis project Ga0194113, IMG submission 146193) | Freshwater microbial communities from Lake Tanganyika, Tanzania - TA2015017 Mahale Deep Cast 200m | ecosystem: Environmental > Aquatic > Freshwater > Lake | place: Tanzania: Lake... | reverse complement strand
CTCTCATGCAGGTACGGCATTTCACGCGCTTCGTTGGACGTTGTTTCACGCGAGTCATTGTACTCGGGAGCGGAATTCGCTGCCCATGAGCCGCGTTCATTTTCTTTTTGGTTGAGACCGGTCGCGACGGGGAGGGAAGGCGAGCCGCCAGCGTCAGGGCAAAGGCGAGCCGCCAGCGTCAGCTGGCCGGGTTGAGGCGGATACCAGGTCCAACCGGGCGGGCTGACGCCCGCCGCTCGCCGCGTCAGGGAACGTCCAACGGCTTGACGTGCCAGATCTCCTCGCAGTACTGACGAATCGCCCGGTCCGAGGAGAAGAATCCGCAACGGGCCGTGTTGAGGATGGACATCCGGCTCCATCGAGCCGGGGCCTGGTACGTTTGCGCGGCGCGCTCGCAACACTCGACATACGACCGGAAATCGGCCAGCAGCATGTACTCGTCGTGCAGCAGCAGTGAATCCACGATCGGGCGAAACAGGTCGCGGTCGCCCTGCGAGAATTGGCCGGAAGCGATGGCATCGATGATGGCCTTGAGTTCGCTGTCCTGCTGGTAGCACTCGAGGGGGTTGTAGCCGCTGCGCCGCACGGTCATCACTTCGTCGGCATTCAGGCCGAAGAGGAAAAAATTCTCCGGGCCGACCCGGTCGCGGATCTCGACGTTGGCTCCGTCCAGCGTGCCGACGGTCAGGGCACCGTTGAGCGCGAATTTCATGTTGCCGGTCCCGGAGGCTTCCTTGCCCGCCAACGAGATCTGTTCCGAGATGTCCGCTGCCGGGTAGATGCTCTCCGAGAGCGAGACGTTGAAGTTGGCGGGGAAGACGACCTTCATGCGGCCGCCCACGTCCGGATCGCCGTTGACCACTTCCGCCACGCAGTGGATCAGCTTGATGATCCGTTTGGCCAGAAAGTAGCCGGGTGCCGCCTTGGCGCCAAAAATGAAGGTGCGCGGCACGATGTCCTGGTGCGGCTTCGCCTTCAGGCGATGGTACAGCCAGATGATGTGCAGCGTCTTGAGCAGCTGGCGTTTGTATTCGTGGAGCCGTTTCACGAGCACGTCGAAGATCGACCGAACGTCCAGCTGTTCGTGGCATCGTGCCAGCAGCAACTCGGCGAGGTCCCTCTTGTTCTGGTCCTTGACCTTACGCCACTCGCTCTGGAAATCCGGATCGTCCGCCAACGGCTCCAGCCGCTTCAACTCGTCCAGGTCCCTCATCCAATCATCGCCGATTCGCGACGTGATCAACTGGGACAGCCGCGGGTTGGAGAGCCGCAGGAAGCGTCGCGGCGTCACGCCGTTGGTCTTGTTCTGGAATCGCTCCGGCCACAACTGGGCGAAGTCGTGCAGCGTCTGGTCCTTCAAGAGCCGCGAATGCAGTTCGGCAACGCCGTTGACCGCGTGGCTTCCGACGGCGGCCAGGTGCGCCATCCGGACCTGCCGCACCGGCTGCTCTTCGATAATCGACATGCGAACGACACGTTCCTCGTCGCCGGGGAATCGCCGGCGCACCTGGTCGAGGAATCGCCGGTTGATTTCGTAAATGATCTCCAGATGCCGCGGGAGCAGCGTGCCAAAGAGACTGACGGGCCATTTTTCCAGCGCCTCGGGCATCAACGTGTGGCACGTGTAGGCGAATGTCCTGCGCGTCACGTCCCATGCCTGATCCCAATCCAGCCTGTGATGGTCCACCAGGAGCCGCATCAGTTCCGGGATCGCCACGACGGGATGCGTGTCGTTCAGTTGAATGGCCACCTTGTTCGGGAACAGACTGAAGTCGCGGTTCTTGATCTGAAACCGCCGAACAATGTCGCTCAACGAACACGCCACGAAGAAATACTGCTGCTGCAGCCGCAACTGCTTGCCCTTCGGGTTGGCGTCGTTCGGATAGAGCACCTTGCTGATCGTTTCGGACCGGACTTTCTCCTCGACAGCACGGGAATAGTCACCCACGTCGAACAGCTGGAAGTCGAATTCCTCGGTGGCCCGCGCGCGCCACAGCCGCAGAATGTTCACGGTGTTCGTGCCGTAGCCCGGGACAAGGTTCGTGCACGGCTCGCCCAGGACCTCGCGTCCCGGCACCCACCGCACGCGAATCAGTCCGTCCTGATCGACAAAGTGGTCCGTGTTTCCCCAGAAGCCGACGCGCACCATCTGATCGGCCTGCGGGAACTCCCACGGGTTGCCGTACAACAGCCACTCGTCCGGCTTCTCCACCTGCCAGCCGTCCTGAAACGTCTGTTGGAAGATCCCGAATTCGTAGCGAATGCCGTAGCCCACGGCGGGAATGTCGAGTGTCGCCAGGGAGTCCAGGAAGCAGGCGGCCAATCGACCGAGGCCGCCGTTGCCGAGTCCCGGTTCGGCGTCCAGGTTGATGAACTCTTCCAGGTTCAGATTGTGCGCCGCCAGCACCTTGCGGGCCACTTCGTCCGTGTCGGTGTACAGCAGGTTCTGCGGCAACTGCCTGCCCGGCAAGTACTCCGCCGACAGATAATACACGAACTTCGGGTTGGCGGCGAAGTGAGCCTCCGTCGTCTTGCGCCAGCGCTCGGTCAGGAGGTTCCGCACGGTATAGCAGAGCGCCATGTAGGCGTCCCGCTTGCTGGCGGTCTGCACGGCCTGACCATGCGTGTGGTAGAGATTGTCCAGCAGCCGTTGGCGAAACGCATCCGTCGTGCCCGGCAACCGCTTCCGCTTCTTCTTTGAGGTCATGGCGGCGATTTCCCCCTCGAAGACCCGCTGAAATGGACCACGACGGCATCGGCCGCGGACCGATCGGCCGCGGGGTGGACGGGCCGCGGACGCATTGCGCGAGCGGCGTCACGGCGGCGAGCATCCTGAACCTGGGGATGCGTCGGGAAGCATGCGTTTCCGTCGCGATCGCGAACGAACTCCCGCGCCGCACGACCCGTTACTGACATACTGTCGTTCCGTGGTTCTCCATGTTACCATGTCCGGTGGTGATGAGAAGTCGGCGGGGATCATTTCGAGACTTGCGGCGATCGCCATCGAGCGGGCCGCTCAACCGAGAATCTGGAGGCTATTCATGGGCACCGTCACCGGGCACGTTACGTCGCGTCGCGGGTTCTTGCAGGACAGCGGGCGAATCGTGGGAGCGTCGGCGTTGGCGGCGACGATCGTGCCTCACGTGCACGCGGGCGAGGACAACACGATTCAGGTAGCGCTGGTCGGCTGCGGTGGACGAGGCACGGGCGCGGCGGACAACGCGCTGTCGGTGAAGCGTCAGCCGGTGAAGCTGGTGGCGATGGCCGACGTGTTCGAGGAACGCGTGACGAAAAGGGCGGAACCGTTGTCGAAGAAATTCGGCGATCGTGTGGACGTGCCGCCCGATCGCCAGTTCGTCGGCTTCGACGCGTACCGCAAGGCCATGGATTGCCTGCGGCCCAACGACGTTGTGATCCTGGCCACGCCTCCCGCGTTTCGTTGGGTTCATTTCGCGTATGCCATCGAGAAGAGCTTGAACGTGTTCATGGAAAAGCCGGTCACGGTGGACGGGCCGACGACGCGGCGCATGATCGAGCTGGCGGCGGAAGCGGACAAGAAGAATTTGAAAGTCGGCGTGGGACTCATGGTGCGGCACTGCCGCGGACGCCGGGAGTTGTTCGAGCGGATTCAGTCGGGTGAGATCGGCGAAATCGTCGCCATGCGCGCCTATCGCATGTCCGGTCGCGCCGCGGCCCCGGGCCCCCATTCCGGCAAGACGAGCGAACTGTTGTACCAGGTCCGCAATTTCCACGCGTTCCTCTGGGCCAGCGGCGGCGTGTTCAGCGATTTCTACATCCATCAGATCGACGAATGCTCGTGGATGAAGAACGCCTGGCCCGTGTCCGCCCGCGCCAACGGAGGTCGCCATTTCCGCGCGGATGCCGTCGATCAGAACCTCGACAGCTACTCCGTGGAATACACCTATCCGGACGGCAGCAAGCTGCTCTATTACGGCCGCAATATCACGGGCTGCCTGACCGAGTTCGCGAGCTACGCGCACGGAACCAAGGGCGGAGCGATCATCTCCACCAACGCCCATGCTCCGGGACGCGTGCGGACCTTCAAAGGCCAGAACTTCGCGGCGTCCGACCTGATCTGGGCGTTCCCACAACCCGAGCCGTCCCCCTATCAAATGGAATGGGAGGATCTGGTCGATGCGATTCGCGACGACACGCCCTACAACGAAGCCAAACGAGGCGCCGAGGCCAGTCTCGTCACCTCCATGGGACGCATGGCCGCGCATACCGGCCAGGAAATCACCTACGAACAGATCCTGAAGTGCGACCACGAATTCGCGCCCGACGTCGATAAGCTGACCATGGACTCGCCCGCGCCCTTGCAGGCACGCGCCGATGGAAAATATCCGGTGCCGCAACCGGGCATCACGAAGACTCGCGAGTTCTGACCGACCTCGCCAGCACGGCGCGCCGGCCGCGTCAGCTGCCGGGTGGTTCCCCCCGCAACGTCCCGCCGGACACGGCGACAATACGTTGTCATCGCAGTTTGCGCGCGCGAGGCCCGCGCGCTCAGGCCAGCACCATGCGCAAACCCGCCGCGCCAGCCAGCAGGAGCACCAGCGTGTTGAACACGTCCTGCGGAATCCGCTTGTGCACGAACACGCCGAGTAGCGCACCCGCCACGAGAATCGGGGCCATCCACAGGTCGAACCAGAGCGTCTCCGCGGTGATCATGTCCAGCCGGGCAAAGAACGGTATCTTGCTCACGTTCACCAGAAGAAACAACCAGGCGGTCGTGCCGAGGAATTCGTGCTTGTCGAACTTCTTGCTCACGAGGTAGATGCTCATCGCCGGCCCCGCCGCGTTGCCAATCACGGTACCAAAACCGGCGAGAAACCCCATGATGCCGGCAAACCACCGGCGGTCCGCCAGCGACTCGAGTCCCAATCGCTTGCGTCCGACGTGCAGCGCCAGCAGCACCAGGATGATGCTGCCAATCAACAGACGCAGCGGTTCGCTCTCAATCCGCGACAAGACGACGTAAGCCGGGATCATCCCCAACACGACGAAGGGAAGCAGCTCCAAGAGCCGGTTCCACAGCACGTGCCGCCGATAGTAGGCAATGGCGAAGAGGTCGCCCAGCACCAGCAGCGGCACCATGGCCCCGACGGACAGCCTCGTGTCCTCATGGCGGAACACCTCGGCCATGAACGCCGCGGCCGGCAGGCCCGCGCCCGGCACGCCGGTCTTGGAAAACCCGATCAGGATTGCCGCGGCCAAGCCCAGCCCGACCCCCGCCGCTCCAAGTTCCGAAAAGATGGACCACGCTCCCTTCGTTGCCTGATCGCCCGGTGGCGAGCGGCGGGCGTGAGCCCGCGCGGTCACCATCCGGCGAGCCGCGGGCGTGAGCCCGCCCAGTTGTCTCGCCCGACTGCCTCACGCGTAATCGGCCGGTTCCGGATGAACCCACTCCCCGCGATACGGGCGGCGCAACAGCCGATTGGCTTCCTCGTCGCCCACCACCTGGGCCGTGGCAGGATCCCAGGCGAGGGTCCGGCCCAGCTGCAAGGCGATATTTCCCAGGATGCACGAGGCGGTGGAAATGTGCCCCTCTTCGATGTCGCACACCGGCTTGCCTTGATTCTCGATAGCGGCCTGCAGGTCCAGCATGTGGCGGCGGATGGCGGAGGCGACGTGCCGTTCGAGCCTCGGCTCGGTCTCATCCTCCGGGAATTTGTCGTACTCGAACAGCGCTTCCTGACGTAGCGCATCGCCTGGTCCGAGTGGGGTGAAATCGTAGCTTTGCGTGCTCGCTTTCAGTGTGCCCTTGTCGCCGTGGAAGGTAGCGCCCCAAGGATATTTCTCATCGGGCGGCGCGCCCCAACTGCGATGCTGCCACACCACCTGCAGGTCGCCGAAATCGAACGTGACCTGCTGCGTGTCGGAGGTCGTCGCCTTGCTCTGTTTGTCCACCAGGATGCCACCCGCGGAGGAGACCCTCGTCGGCCACCCCAGGCCGAGCATCCAGCGGACCATGTCCAGCATGTGGACGCACATGTCGCCCACGATCCCGTTGCTGTACTCCATGAACGCGCGCCACGGCATGCCGCAGTACGGGCGCATCGGAGCCGGGCCCGTCCACAGCTCGTAGTTCAGGTGGTCCGGCGCGCGGCCGTCGGGCGGGTTGCGCCGGTCCCGCATGTGGTAATACGAGTAGACTTCCACCAGCCCGATCTTCCCCAACTTGCCTGTGCGGACGACCTTGTTCATGGCGTCGATCAAGTGCGGCGTGCTGCGGCGCTGCAATCCGACCTGCACGACACGCCCCAGTTTCCGCGCCGCCGCGAGGATCGCCTGGCCCTCGACCACGTCCACGCTGATCGGCTTCTGCAGATAGAGGTCCGCACCCGCCTCCATGGCGGCGATGGCCATCAGCGCGTGCCAATGATCGGGCGTGGCAATCAGCACGATGTCGAGGTCTTTCTCCGCCAGCATTTCGCGATAGTCCTCGTACGTCCGCGGCCGATTGTGCGACGGCTGCCGTGCCGTGATGATGTCGGCCGCTTCCGCCAGGTTCCGTTTGTCGACGTCGCACAAGGACACGACCTCCACGGGTGCGACTTGGATCAATCGAATCAGGTCGATCTTGCCATACCAGCCGGTGCCGATGAGGCCGACTCGTTTGGGCGTGGGATCGGCAAACGCCAGTGCACGGGGAGCGGTTGTCGAGAAGGCGAGACCCGCGGCGGTGGCGGAAAGGAATTTGCGACGGTCCATGGTCGTCCTCCTATCGTTGCATCGGTCGCTTCTTTCACAGGCGGCGTGGGCTTGCCGCCTCCGTGGCTGCCCGCATCTTAAGTTCGCGGAGCCGGAGCGAAAGAGGGGGAGCCGTGCTTTTTTCCCGTGCTTGAATTCCAGGTCCACTTTGCCTGCGGACAGGATGCTCGCTAGAATGACCCCAGTTGTGGCTGAGAAAGGGCATACTTCGGACGAGACTTTGCCGGACGGGAGCGCCGGACTCCGGCGTTGCTGTGAGGCGAAAAAGGGGGGGTAGACATGCACGGGTTGTTGGGTGCGGTTGCTCGCGGAATTGCCGTCAGCGTGTTGGTCTTGTGGGGCGGCATCCAAGTGTGGGCTCAGGCCAGCGGCGAGCGGGAATGGTCGGACGCGTCCGGCAAGTTCAAGATCGTGGCGAGCCTCGTTGAGGTGAAGGACGGTGTGGTGTACCTCAAGAACAAGGACGGGAAAACGATCAAGGTTGAGGTCAGCAAGTTGAGCAAGACGGACCAGGAGTTCCTGGAGGGCGGCGCCAGTCCTTTCGAGATGGTGGAGTCGGACGACAGTGCGACAAAAACCGACTCGTCGGCCACCAAGGCAGGTGCGAGCAGCAGCGGCGGGGCGGTGGTGGGAGAGTACGATTGGGCCTCGCCGGTGACCGTCGATTGGGATGCGGCCGAAGAATTCCAGTCGATGGCGGGCGTGGAGTGGAAGGTGCCGTTGCGGGAAAGCAACGGTCTCGGTTTCGAACCGAAACGATCTGCACTGGCCAAGAAGTCAACGTTTCACGAATGGATGCACCGGTTGGGGATCAACCCGTTGTGCAAGCGGGCGGTGGTGGGTTACACGGTTTCGTTTGCGGTGCCGAAGCCGCTCAGCCGTTTGTCTTTGGTGGACCTTGTCGAAGGCAAAGCGGTCAATTCGGAGCAAGTGGAAGCCAACATGCGGCCACTCACGGTGCTCAACGACGGCGTGTCGATTCTGATGGTGGGTGCGAGTGACGAGCGGGGTGGTTACGAGATGGGGGACCAGTTGCAGGTCTGGAGACTCTCGGGAAAGAAGATCGTCCGCTCCGCCAGTTGGACCCCGTACGTGCTGGAGAAGGAGGACTGGGGCAAGAAGGCGAATGCGGCGGTGGTCGACGCCACCGTGGTCGGGGACGACTTGGTGTTGACGCTCAGCGAAAAAGGCCATCTGGCACTCTGGAATCTGCCCAAACGTACGCCGGTGTGGCATGCTCGGTTGAGTGGCAATTTCGCCGTTGCGCCCTCCACGGACGGCAGCCTCTTGGCCATCCTTGATGAGAAAGTCGTGATGGTGGTGAAGAGCGAGGACGGGGAGATTGTGGGCAGCACGACGCTCGAACAGAACGCGCACGTGGCTTGGCCGCGGATTGCCTGGGGCCCCAGCGGAAAGCGGCTTGCCGTGTCGTACATGAGCACCGTGCGTTTGCTGGACGTTGAGAAGGGCGAGTGGCTTCACAGCTACAACTCGCCGTCCGGACCGGTCGCTCCAAACGCCATGAGCTATCCGCACGACGACTACGTGTTGATTGACAACCGTTTGCTGGTGCACATGCCGACGAAGATCCAGGTGTGCGAGTATCGGGACGCGGGTCAAATCGCCACGGTTGGCGACACTGCGTTGATCGCCATGCTGGCGGACTCCGGTGGATTGCTGGCGCCGGGAAAATTCCCGCATCCGGCAGCGGAGAAGATGCTGGAGAAGGCTCAAACCGACCCGTCCGTATTCCTGATTCACCCCGGCGTGGCGGTGACCATCGATGTGTCGGGAGTGGGCGGGCAGTATCAGCAGGTGGCAAGGCAGGGTTTAGAGAAGGCTGCTCTGGCCTCGGGTTACAAAGTCGTGCCGTCCTCTCAGATCGTCATTGCCGGGTACGTCTCGGGTCCGAAGCAGGAGGCGGTGAGTTATATTGGTTCAGGATCCTACGTGGTGAACGCGTACACGTCTACCATCAAGCTCTGGTGGCAGAAACGTGAACTCTGGCAGACCGGAGGCTCGAACGTGCCTGGGATGTTGATGACCAAAGCAGGCCAGACGATCGAACAGGCGCTGGCCGAGGCCGGTCGGCAGCCGAATCTTTCCGTGTTTGAATCGGTCCGTTTCCCTGAGTTCATGCAGAAGCCGAGCGACAACCAGCAAGCGGGAAACCGGTCTACCGCGTTGATGTCGTCACAGTTCACGCTGCAGGGTTTGGTGGACGGCAAATGAAGAACCTAACTAACCGCGTTTGGTGCTTTCTGGGCGGGCTGGCAATAGTGGCTCTGCTGGGCGGGTGTGACGGCGACCAGGTTATCGGGACGCCGATCGCGCCGGAGGATATGTCCAAGATCAAGGCCGGCATGACGCTCGCCGAGATCGAAGCGATCTTGGGTCCGGGCCGCGCGGCGTCGAGCGAGCAGAGCGGACGATTGGACGCCATGCTCGCACAGATCCCCGCAGAGGCCCACGTTGCGCGCAAGGACGGAGATACGGACCTGGCGTGGGGCATGCCCGACAGGTGGCTGGCCGCTCGAATCTCAGCAGAGAAACGTGCGTACCTTGTGACGTCGCAGTTCGGCGGGGCGCCGCCACCCCCGCCAGACGGCGAGCCCAAGTTCCTCTTCCGCGCACCGGGCTTCCCTCAACCCAAGTCGTAACCCGCTTCCCAAAAACGGAGTCTGCCTCATTATTGTCAGTCCTGGCAGACTGCGAGGCGTGGGCAAGCCTCATGAAAATGGAGTCTGCCTCATTATTGTCAGTCCTGGCAGACTACGAGGCATGGGCAAACGTCATGGGGGTGACGTACCATGGACCGCCGCAGCGACAATGACTGGCAGACGCTGGAGACACGGCCACACCCGCTTGTCCCCGGCGCACTTTGACACTGTCTCTGTGTCTCCGTGCCTCCCTGAGGCCGAATCGGTCGAAACAGGGTCTTTAAGCGAAAGGGCCACGCGTCGCGCCTCGCCCGTTTGAACTGAAGTTCGCGCGACGGGGCGGGACGCGTGCGGCAATCTCGCCGAGTGCCCTGCCGACGACGGTCTTAAAGGAGGCCGTCTTTCTTGGCCATGTACTTCAACAGATCGAGGACGCGGTACGAATACCCCATCTCATTGTCGTACCAGCTGATCAGCTTGAAGAAGCGGCTGTTCAACTCGATGCCGGCCGTCGCATCGTAGATGCTGGACAGCGGGCAGCCGATGAAGTCGCTGCTGACCACTTGGTCCTCGGTGTATCCGAGAATGCCCTTCATGGTCGTTTCGGACGCCTTTTTCATGGCCGCATTGATCTCGGCCATCGACGTCTCCTTCGACGTGCGAACCGTCAAGTCCACGGCCGAGACATCGGCAGTCGGAATGCGGAACGCCATGCCCGTCAGTTTGCCTTTGACTTCGGGCAGGCAGAGAGCGACGGCCTTGGCCGCGCCGGTGGAGGCGGGAATCGCGTTTTGGCTGGCGCCACGGCCGCCGCGGAAGTCTTTCTTGCTCGGCCCGTCCACCGTCGGCTGCGTGGCCGTCATCGCGTGAATCGTCGTCATCAGCCCTTCGTCGATCCCGAAGTTGTCCAGCAGGACCTTCACGATCGGAGCCAGGCAGTTGGTCGTGCAACTGGCGTTGGAGACAATCGTGTCGGTGGCGGGATTGTACTTCTCATGATTGACCGCCATCACGAACGTCGGAATCTCCTTGTCCTTGGCCGGCGCGCTGATGACGACGCGTTTCGCGCCGGCGGTGAGGTGCTTCTGTGCGCCCTCGCGTGCGGTGAACAGCCCCGTGGACTCGACGACGTACTGAGCGCCCAGCTTGCGCCACGGCAGCTCCGCCGGGTCCTTGAACGAGAAACAGGGCGTTTTGCGGCCATCCACGACAATCGAGTCGCCGTCCACCGAAACGTTCGCCTTTGCACGACCATGGGTCGAATCGTACTTCAGCAGGTAACCCAAGTTGTCGGCCGGCACCAGATCGTTAATTCCCACGAACTCGATGTCCTTATCCAGCAGTGCCGCCCGCAGTACCAGACGACCAATGCGACCAAACCCGTTGATGCCGACTTTCAGCGCCATTGCAGAACTCCTTAAGCGTGTTGACAAAACCCCACCACATGCGGGGGACTTGGCCTTCTCATGACGTTTAGCTTAGCGGCGCGGCTCGTTTCGGCGAAGCCCCCATCGAAGCCGTTGACGGGGCTATTCCGCTGCGCGTGGCGTCTTGCGCGAGGCCTCGTCGAGGAACGAGAAGACATCGTCCAAGGCCGCCTGGACCACGACCATGTGTTCGACGTTAGGCACCTCGAGCCACCGCACGTCCGCGCCGACGGCTTCCAGGCCGCGCGCCAGAGCCTGTCCGCCGCGCCGACCGAAGTCGCGTTCGCCGGCCGCCACCAGCCAGGGGACGCTCTTGGCCGCGTCGGCATTGGCCACGGACATGCCGCCACCCAGGGCGACGGCAGCCGTTACGGACTCCGGGACTTTGGAGACCTGGTTCACGACCTGCACGGCACCCATGGAGTGTCCGACCAGGAACACGCGCTCGCGATCCACGGGGAAATGCTCCGCCAGCACGTCCAGCATCTGCCGGCAGTCCATCGAAAGGCCCAAGAGCCCGAGGCGCGGCGCGACCACGAGCCAGCCGCGCTCGGCGCCGAGCCGCACGAGCCGCCCGGCACCGTACGTTTCAAAGAACATGTTCTCGCTGCCGCCGGCGCCGTGAAACGCCAACAGAACAGGCATCGGCTTGCTCGCGCGGTCCGGAACGCGGATCCGCACCGGGACCCGCTGACGCCCATTTGACAGTGTCAATAAGTAGTCACCACTTCGGTCGATTCCCAAATACCGCTCGCTGCGGCCGCCCGTTTCCAGCAGGCCTTCACACGTTTCCAGCAGGTGCCGCGCGGGGCAATCCGCCTCGTGGGCTCGCCCCGCGCCGAGCGACTCGAGCCGCGCGAGCAATTGTTCGCAGGTTGCCAGCCCGGTTGGGGACGCCGTCTCGCGGACCGCGGACAGCCGTTCCGCGAGCTTGGTCTTGCGCTCCTGCCAGCGATCGACGCGGCTGATCATGACACGGGCGAACTCGTGCGGCTTTTCCTCACACTCGAGCACTGCCACCAGATGATGGTCGCCCTGCGCTAACGGGCCGGTTTCCCACACGGCACCTTGCCGCGCGGCGGCCACGTCGATGCGAGTCTCGGTCAGCGTCTTCTGGTCCGCACCCAAGACGCGCAGCGCGATCCGGGCCTCCGTCGGCTCGGGTGTTCCGGACGGGTAGAAGTCGTGCAGCCGAACGCGGATCGTCGTCTCGCTCGCATCGGCTACCAGAGGATCAACCTGCAATCGTTGGGACAGCGCCCAGTTCCACGCAGGCGACGGCTCGGCAGCCAGCACGTTCAAGTATGCCTGATCGAGGCTCCGGCCCGCTGTGGCCAGTTGCAGCCGAAAGAAACTGCTCACCGCGGCTTCCATCGCAGGCACGCTCTTGTCTCGCCGCTCACCGTCCGCCGACTGCCACGCCAATTCGAAGCGGCGGAGTCGCTGGCCGAGTTCGTACCGCTCCATCTGCCCGAACATTTGAGCCGAAGCCGGCGCGGGGCTCCCGGCGGCGGCCAGCAAGACGATCAACGCAGGGAGTTGCTTCATGGAACGACCTCCATAAGACCCGCGGCTACCGACGGAACGGGCCACGACGGGGAACCCGCAACACGCAGCCGTCGCCCCGATCGTACCGATCGAAGTCTGGCACTGCAATTGGTGGGGTCGTCGGACTTCCATCGTCGAATTCCGGATGCCGCCCCCGGCTTGGTTGGAGGCGAGAGTCCGCCGGTTTCGGTAGAATGCTCCTGAGACGACGTCGTTCGATCTTCGGGGGGCGGACCAGGTGCGCATATGTCGAGTGCGCACCGACCGAGGCTGATTCGACGAAGAGACGCGCGGGACGACAGCAGCGCAACGCCGCGGCCGTTGCGCATGGAAGCTCGTTCGCCGCTTCGCCCCCTCACCCTGCCCTCTCCCCCATCACGTGTTGCGATCGGCCTTCGACCAAAGGGTGGCTCGACCTGCGCAACACGTGACGGGGGAGAGGGGACATGCTCGGCAAGTTCATTTTTACCAGTCCAGACTGAGGCTCTATGTTGAACGATCCTTATCTCCAGCTTTCCCTCGTCGGCCGTTGCCGGATCCTCAACCGGATCGGTGAAGGCGGCATGGGAGTCGTCTACAAGGCGCACCATCAGGACCTGGACCTGGACGTGGCCATCAAGTTTCTCCACCCGCATCTGCTGCGCAAGCCGGCGAATGCCGAGCGGTTTTTGCGCGAGGCGCGGCTGGCGGCGAGGCTGAATCACCCTGCCATCGTCCGCGTGTTTGACTGCGGCGAGGCGTCCGGACATTACTACATGGTCATGGAGTACGTCGAGGGGCGAAGTTTGGAGACGCTCATTCGGCAAGGTGGCCCCCTGCCAGTGCCTCGCGCACTGCACGTCACGGAGGTCATCGCGCGCGCGTTGCACGAGGCGCTCCATCAGGTCGGGGTCATTCACCGAGACATCAAACCGGCCAACGTCCTGGTGACTGCCGACGGACAGGTGAAATTGGCCGACTTGGGACTGGCGAAGATCGTCGGGCAGAAGGGCGAAACGACGTGCACGGCGGCGGGAGCGGCTCTCGGAACGCCCAGTTACATGTCCCCCGAGCAGTTCGTCGACGCGAGCCACGTGGATCACCGGGCCGACGTCTTTTCGCTCGGCGCGACTTTCTATCACATGCTCTCCGGCGAAGCACCGTTCAAGGGTGACTCCGTCTTCAGCATCCTCCGGCAAGTGAACGAGTCGGACCCTGTCCCGCTCCCCGCGCATATCCCCCTCGACGTTGAACGCCTTATTCTGCGGATGATGGAGAAGGCGCCCGAAAGACGGTTTCAAACCTATAAAGAGCTGGTGGACGCCTTGGAGGCAGCGCGACCGTCGCTCGGCCAATCGCCGGGAGATCTCTCCGAGACGGCGGAACTGCCGGCCGGCAGCGCGACGATCCCGTCGGCCAAAGTCTCCGGTCGAATCCTCCGTCCGGCCACGCCTTCCGAAGACCGCGTGTTGCTGGTCGTGGACATCCAGAACGACTTCTGTCCCGCGGGCGCCTTGGCGGTTCCCGAGGGAGACGAGATCGTGAAGATCATCAACAAGCTGTCGCGACGCTTCGTCCACGTCATCCTCACGCAGGACTGGCACTGTGAAGACCACCTGTCGTTCGCGTCGTCCCATCCTGGCAGAAAACCGTTGGAGCAGATCGAGCTTTCCTATGGTCCGCAGATGCTGTGGCCCGACCACTGCATTCAAGGGACGGCGGGAGCCGCCTTTCACCCGGATCTGGCCGTGTCGAATTGCGAGTTGATTCTCCGTAAAGGCTACGATCGCGAGATCGATTCCTACTCGGCGTTCTTCGAGAACGATCGGCGGACGCCGACCGGGTTGTGCGGATATCTGCGGGAACGCGGCCTGCACCGCGTTTTCCTCGTCGGCCTGGCGACGGACTTCTGTGTCGCCTACTCGGCGCTCGACGCCCGCCGCCTCGGTTTCGAAGTGACCGTGATTGAAGGCGCCTGCCGCGGCATCGACGTGGACGGCTCCCTTGCCGCCGCCTGGCACCAGATGTTGCAGGCCGGTGTGATCCGCGCGTGAGCCACCGTCATGTACGAGGCGAGAACCGGCGGGTATCATGGCGATGAAGTGATCGCTTGTTCCAAGGAGGCATGCAACTCATGAAGCGTATTCTGTACTCTGTGGTGTTGATCCTGGTGTCGCGGGCGGCGGCGAATGCGGCGGGCAGCCCCAACGTCCTGCTGGTCTGCGTCGACGACCTCAAGCCGCTGTTGGCCTGTTACGGCGCGCCGACGATCCAGTCGCCGAGCATCGACCGGTTGGCCGCGCGCGGCGTATTGTTCGAGCGCGCGTTCTGCAACCAGGCCGTCTGTTCGCCTTCCCGCAACGCATTGATGACGAGTCTGCGTCCTCAGCGAATCGGGGTTTACGACCTGGCAACCAACTTCCGCAAGGCTGTCCCGGACGCAGTCACGCTGGCGCAGCATTTCAAGCAGCAGGGTTACCGGACGGAGGCGATGGGCAAGATCTTCCACGTGGGGCACGGCAACACGGAGGATGCGGTATCGTGGAGCGTGCCGCATTGGCGGCCGGCCGGCGGCGGTTACAAGCTGAAAGAAAGTACCGCCGCGACGCGTCCCGCGACCGTCGGCGGACCGCGCGGGACGGCGACCGAGTGCGCCGACGTACCCGACTCGGCATATGCCGACGGCATGATCGCCGACGAGGCAATTGCGAGACTCGAGGCGGCACGGCAGACGCCCGGCACACCGTTCTTTCTGGCCGTCGGGTTCTTGAAACCGCACCTGCCGTTCGTCGCGCCCAAGAAGTACTGGGATCTCTATCAGCACGAAGGGTTCCAGCCGCCCGAGCGGCGGACGCCGCCCGAGGGCGCGCCCGCGTTCGCGCCCACGACGTGGGGCGAGCTACGGCAGTACAGCGACATTCCGGAAACCGGTCCGCTCACGGTCGAACAGCAGTGCCAACTGATCCACGGCTACCATGCGGCGACAAGCTACATGGACGCGCAGTTGGGCCGCGTGCTGGACGCGCTCGACCAGAACGGATTCGCCGACAACACGATCGTCGTGTTGTGGGGCGACCACGGTTGGCACCTCGGCGACCACGGCATGTGGTGCAAGCACACCAACTACGAGCAGGCCGCGCGGATTCCGCTGATCGTCGTGGCACCGGGTGTGGGGAAAACGGGCGCGAGAACCACCGCGCTGGCCGAGACCGTGGACATCTACCCGACGCTCTGTGAATTGGCTGGCCTGCCCGTTCCGCCGGGACTCGACGGAGCGAGTTTCGCTGCCACGCTCAAAGACCCGGCGGCACCCACCAAGGACGCCATCTTCCACGTCTATCCCCGCGGTCAGCTCATGGGCCGCGCCGTCCGCACGGCACGCTACCGGCTCGTCGAATGGAAGAAGATCGGCGAACCGGCCGACACGGCCGTGTGCGAACTGTATGACTACGAGGCCGACCCCGAGGAGACCAAGAACCTGGCCGACGCACTTCCCGAGGTCGCGGCGAAATTGCGAGCGATCCTCGCCGCACAACCGGAAGCGAAACCGCAAATCAAGAACACGGACAGCCAGCGCGATCAGAAATCGGCCGGCAAAGCGACGGCCCCCAAGCCAAAACAAGACCGCGCCGCCATGTTCGCCAAACGGGATAAGGACGGCGACGGCCGGCTGACGCGGGAGGAGTTCCTCGCCGGCCAACCGGACCCGGACGAGGCGCCCAAACGATTCGCTCTCTTCGACACGGACAAGGACGGGTTTCTCACGCGCGACGAGTTCGTGAACGCGGGGAAACAGAAATCGGATCGATGAACGCGATGCGCGCGAGCGTTGAAGCGAAATGGATCGCCGTGCATGACCGAACTCACGGCCGTCACCCTCCAACTGGACGAGTGCCCATGACAAAGCCCCTCTCACTTCCGTTGCTGGTCCACGCGACCGTTTCCATGGCGTTAGCCATCTGCGTCGCGCAGTCGCTCTGCGCGCAGGGGCTGCACGACGGGCCGAATCAGGTTGGCGTTGCGGCAGCGGATACTCTGAACCTCGAACGCGACTTCGCGCAACCGCCGGCCGAGTGGAAGTCGAGGCCGCTCTGGTTCTGGAACGCGCCGCTCGACGACGCCCGCACGCGAGAGATCATGGAGCGGTCGATGGCCAGTGGCTATCACGGCTTTGGGATTCTGCCCACGAAGGAAATGGGCATCGCGTTCATGAGCCCGGAGTATCTCGCCCGCTACAAATGCGCAGTGGACACGGCGGCGCGATTGGGCCAGAAGATGTGCCTTTATGACGAGTTCTGGTTTCCCAGTGGATCGGCCGGTGGGCTTCTTCGCCAGCACCACCCCGAAGCACTCGGCAAGCGGCTCGATCTTGTAGAGACCACGGTGAACGGTCCGGGCACCGCCGTGCTCGACGTGCCGCCGGGGGAACTCATGGCCGCCGTGGCCATGAACGCGACGGCCTTCGAACGTTTGGACGTGAGCACCCAAGTACATCAGGGGCGTCTGTCGTGGCCGGCGCCACCCGGCACGTGGAAGGTCATGCTGTTCGTGTGCGTTCCGGACGGGGCTCGCGATTTGGTCGACTATCTCGACCCTGAGTCGGTGAAGAAGTTCGTGAAACTGACGTACGAACACTACTACCGCGCGTTTCCCGAGCATTTCGGCAAGACGATCGACAGCGCGTTCTACGACGAGCCGACGTTTCACTGGGTCGAAGGCGGCAGGGCCTGGACCCCAGGCTTCAACCGGGAATTCGAGCGACGATTTGGTGGCAGCCCGGCGTTGCTCTATCCGGCGCTGTGGTACGACATCGGGCCGGACACGGCGTCCGCTCGAAACCAGCTGTTCGGCCTGCGCGCGGAGCTGTTCGCCACCGGGTTCATCAAGACGCTCGCCGATTGGTGCGCCGCACACGGAATCGAGTTGACCGGACACGTCGACCAGGAGGAAATCGTGAATCCGGTCGGCCTGTGCGGTGACATGATCAAGGCGTTCGAGCACCAGCCGATTCCCGGTTTGGACCAGATCTTCGCGTACGATCGCGGCGCGCCGATGTACAAAGTCATCAGCTCCGCCGCCGTCAACTACGGCCGCCGCCGCGTAATGACCGAATGCTATGGCGCGATGCAATTGCCCGTCCCCAATCTCTACCGGGAAGCGATGGACCAGTTCGCAAAAGGTGTGAACCTGATGGTGCCCCACGCCGTGTGGTACAGCACGGAGTCGATCACGTTCCCGCCGGAGCTGTCGTATCGCACCGAGCCGTACGCGTCGGCGCTGCCCGCCTACAACGACTACATCGGCCGGTCGCAGCGAGTCCTTCAGCAGGGCCGGCCCGTCGTCGACGTAGCCGTGCTCTATCCCATCGCCGGCCTGCAGGCCGCTTACCACTTCGGCCCTGGAAAGCCGTACGAAGGCGGCGTCATTCCGGAATGGGCCGACTACATGGCGGTGGGCGAGCGGCTGTCGCTGGAGCTGCGGCAGGATTTCACGTACCTGCACCCCGAGACGCTGGACGCCCGCTGTCGCGTGGAGGGCAACACGCTGCGGTTGGAGCATCCGGAGGTCCACCAGACGTACCGCGCGATCCTCTTGCCCGGATCGACGGCCATCTCCGCCGCCAACCTGGCGAAGGTAAAACAGTTCTATGACGCCGGAGGCCGCGTCATCGCGACGACCCGGCTGCCGGACCACTCCGCCGAGTTCGGACGGACGAGCGAAGTGCTCGCCGCCATCCGCCATGTCTTCGGCACGGAGGCTGCGAGCATTGCGCCGGGAGTCAAAGCACCCGGCGACAAGTCGGCCGGGCGAATTACGGTCAACCGGAACGACCGCGGCGGTGCGGCTTGGTTCGTTGAGACGCCCGACTCGGCGGCACTGGCCGCCGTGCTGGCCGAAGCGATCCCGGTGCCCGATGTGGGCTGGTCCGCACCGCCTCAAGTCAAGGGCGGCCACCTGACCTACCTGCACAAGCAGATTGGAGGGCGAGAGTTCTTCTTCTTCGCTAATTCTTCTGACACGCCGGTATCCACGCCCGTGCGTCTGCGCGGCTCACTGCGCCTCGAACGTTGGAACCCGCACACGGGAGAAATCGGCCCCCAACCGGCGGAGCCGGACGGACACGTTTCGCGCTTGACGCTGGAGCTTCCGCCCGTTTCTTCCGTGTTCCTTGTCGGAAGCCCCGACCAGTAGACTGAGCCTTCAGCGAGCCCAACGCCCGAGACGAGGTGCCGCTCAGTACCAGACCCGCACACCGCCGACGAAACCACACAGGTCGGCACTGCCGATTTTTGTCCAATCATAACCGCCAAAGAACTCGCAGTGGCGGACGTTCACGCCCGCTGTGGCTCGCAGGTGCAGCAGGAGGCTGTCGTTGATCAAGCCCAGGTCGAATTCCGAGGAGATGATCCACGGCGCGACCGGGAACCAATCGACGGCGTACGTGAAATTGGGGCCGAAATCGCTGCCTACGTCGTCGGACAGCCAGGTCATGCCGAGTCCGGCACGAGTGGTAAGATGCTCGCTTTGAGCGAACCGGAACACGACGTTGGCATCGCCGGTCCAGAGGTCGTCGTGGACGCCCGACTCCAGGGATTCCCGGTAGTAGTTGAACGATGAATCCAGGCCCAAACGGATTGCCGATTCCACCAGCACCTGCGTCCCGATTCGTTGCAGACCGTCGAAGTTGTCGGCGCCTTCCACTCGTGTCCGCACAGACCAGAACTTGGTATCGCTCCGCGCAACTGGTACGTGCACGTACCCGCACATGCCGCCCTCATTTGGATAAGCGGCGAACCTGCACGTTTCGACGTAGCCATCGCCGACCCAAACCGCCGGTCCCCAGAGCGGCGCTGTGGCCACCACGCCTGCTCCCACGAACCAGTAAGTAAACAGGCGGCCGAACATTGCACTGAAGTCATCCTCTTCCTTGTACGGCTCCCACGGCTTGCGCAGATCGTCACGGTCCGTGGGCGGCACCTCGCCGGTCGGGCTCTTCGGGGGTTTCGGTTCCCGCACTTCATCGCGTGCCTCCTGCAACACGCCGTGCTGTGCGTGGGTGTTGGCTGTTAGTGCCATGAGGGCCAGTCCCAGAGCCGCGCGGATCATCTGCGTTCTTGCGGTTCGCATAGCGGTTTCGCTGTCCGTTTGGTCGTCGACGAATCACTGCCGGCGCGTCTCAAGTAAATCGGCGCGCACCACACCCAGCGTATGTGGGGGCGAGAGAATAGCAGGACGGTCGACACGTGTCAACCGCGGAAACCTGGCGCTAGCAGAGTGTCTGGTCTACGCTGCGCGCGTTTAACCGCAATCCCAGAGCACGGATCGAGAATCCACCATTGCCGAGCCGGTTGCCAATCCGTGCGGCGGGATGCGCGCGGCAAACCGCTGTGTCCCGCCGCGGCGGCGTGTCGCGTCGCACGGGACCGGCAATGCGTGTGGCGGCGCTCGTGCGCCGGCGCTCGCCGCCGTATCAGTGGGTGACGGATACTTGTCAGCGGCGAGCTTGGCACACTCTACGTCGAGTATCTGTTCTCTCGGCGGCCGCACTCCGCAAGCAGAGTGTCTGGTCTCCCGGCGTCAGCGGCGAGCTTGGCACACTCTACGTCGAGTATCTGTTCTCCCGGCGGCCGCACTCCGCAAGCAGAGTGTCTGGTCTTCCGGCGGCCGTACGCCGCAAACAGAGTGCCTGGTCTCGCTCGCTCAACGGCGCTGAATCAACCCGGGCTGTTTGCCGGCCTCGATTGCCTGCCAGAACTGCGGCGCTACTTTCCGGTAGATTCCCTCGATACCGGCGGGATCATCCGGGTCGAACTGGATCCACACGTCGGGCGCGGGGACATCTCTCGGTCGCGTCATCGGCGCGGCGTACTTCCGAAGCACGCCGGTAACCGGGCGATCGGTCCCGTCGGGATTGAGGATGCCGTAGTCGCTCTTCTCGTTGGCGCGGAATCCGCCCGGGTACCACCAGCACACCGCGCCGTTGGCGCCGCTCTGGAGGACCATCTTGAGGAAGTCGTCGTAGAATCTCCCGGCGGATTCCAGGCCGGAGGGGCTGGTTTCCATCAGGTGCATGTCCCAGCTGCTGACCCCGAACTCGGCCCACATGACCGGCTTCGACGGGTCCACGGCTCGCGCGTAGGCTACGGTGAACAGTCCGGGACGCACCCGATCCCAATCGCCGATGCGGCCATAGCCTTCCGGCTCGAACAGGTCGACGCCTCGGATCAGGCTGCGAAAATCGTAGGGCA